>Ga0209992_10001740_pt1 | contig 21849 bp, 25 predicted proteins | sample 2SBtaG_2_FD_182564 | JGI IMG/M metagenome (GOLD analysis project Ga0209992, IMG submission 182564) | Deep subsurface microbial communities from Kolumbo volcano to uncover new lineages of life (NeLLi) - 2SBTROV12_ACTIVE470 metaG (SPAdes)... | ecosystem: Environmental > Aquatic > Marine >... | reverse complement strand
GGCCCGACCAGGAACGCCGGGACTCACCCATCGCATCGGAGGGATCGAAAAGCACGACGGTACGGGCGATATCTCCTACGACCCCGACAATCACGAACTCATGGTGCGGTTGCGAGACCAACGGATTCGCAAGATCGCCGAGAAGCTTCCACCGGTCGAGGTGACCGGCGATGCCGACGCTCAGACCGTGGTGGTTGGCTGGGGATCGACTTGGGGTGCGATCACCGGCGCCGTAGGGCGTATTCGTCGTTCCGGGCAAAAGATTGCCCACGTGCATCTCCGACATTTGCACCCGTTTGCTTCGAACCTGGGCGAAGTGCTCGCGGGGTTCGACAATGTCATCGTGCCGGAGATGAACCTTGGGCAGCTGTCCAAGATTTTGCGGGCCGAGTTTCTGGTCGACGCCAAGGTGATCTCCAAGGTTTCGGGCCAACCGTTCACCGCCGGCGAACTACGAACACGGATCGAGGAAGAAATTCGATGAGCAACGCGCCTACCACCACAAAACGCGACTGGGCCAGCGACCAAGAGGTTCGTTGGTGTCCCGGATGCGGCGACTACTCGATCCTTACTGCCATGCAGCTCCTGATGCCCGAGCTCGACGTTGCCCGCGAGAACACGGTGTTCATCTCCGGTATTGGCTGCGCCGCTCGGTTCCCGTACTACATGAACACCTACGGGATGCACAGCATCCACGGACGGTCGCCGGCAATTGCGACCGGTTTGGCCCTCACCCGTCCCGAACTCGACGTGTGGGTCGTCGGCGGTGACGGCGACATGTTGTCGATCGGTGGCAATCACCTGATCCATGCGCTTCGTCGCAACGTAAACCTCACAATCTTGTTGTTCAACAACCAAATCTACGGTCTGACCAAAGGCCAGTATTCGCCGACCAGCGAAGTGGGCAAAGTCACCAAGTCCACTCCCATGGGATCGATCGATCAACCGTTCAACCCGGTGTCGTTGGCCCTTGGCGCCGAAGCCACTTTCGTCGCCCGGTCTCACGATATGGACCGCAATCACATGCAAGAGATGTTTCGCCGAGCCCACGACCACAAAGGGTCGGCGCTCGTCGAAGTGTTCCAGAACTGCAATGTGTTCAACGACGGGGCATTTGGTTCGCTCACCAAGAAAGCCAACCGCGAGTCGATGCTGATCTCGCTTCGTCACGGCGAACCGGTGCGTTTCGGACCCAACGGGGAACACGGTGTGGTGATAGAGCACGGCAACGCCCGCATCGTCAACGTCGCCGACGTCGGCATCGACGCCCTTGTTGTCCACGATGAAGCCACCCCCGACCCCGGCGTGGCCTTTGCTATCAGCCGCCTCGCCGAGGACCGCGAGTCGCCGACCCCAATAGGCGTGTTTCGTGCCGCGCCGCGCCAAGAGTACGGCGAGGCCGTGACCGCTCAGTTGACCGAAGCAAAACATCAACGAGGCGAGGGCGATCTCAACACGCTTCTTCATAGCCTTCCCACGTGGGAAGTCAACTGACTGCGTGGGCGCTCGACCTTGATGGCGTGATTTGGCGCGGAACCGAGACGGTTCCGGGTTCGCCCCAAGCCGTGGCGCGGCTACGGGCCCTTCAGATCCCTATTGCTTTCGTGACCAATTCGGCTCTTCGTACACCCGCAGAGGTCGCCGCGAAACTGGCTCATCACGGCATCGCCGATGCCGAGCACGAGGTAATTACCTCGGCAATGGCGGCGGCCACTCTGGTCGAAGAGGGCGAAGACGTGATGGTGGTTGGGTCGGCCGGTCTGGGCGCGGCGATCGCCGACCGGGGCGCAACCGTCGTACAGCCGGCGCCACGAACACGTGTCGACGCGGTGGTCGTAGGGATAACCGAGAGCTTCGACTACGCCATGCTGAGCCACGCGATGCAGGCCGTCCGAGCCGGTGCGCGGTTCATTGCCACCAACACCGACCCGACCTATCCAGGGGCCGACGAACTGCTGCCCGGTAACGGCGCGATCGTGGCCGCGGTCGCTACCGCAACCGAGACCGAACCCATCGTTGCCGGAAAGCCTCACGCCGCTATCGCCGCGCTGACCCGTCAGATCTTGGGCGACGATGGTGTGATGGTCGGCGACCGCCCCGACACCGACGGGCTATTTGCCGAGGCTGTCGGATACGAGTTCGCGCTGGTCTACAGCGGAGTGACCTCTCCTGACGAGCCGGTTACGCCGGTGCCAACAAGAGTTGCCCCCGACTTGTTGGCACTGGTCAACAAACTTACGTGACAAGGCTGGACCATGGCCGCTAGGCGACGCCTCGATGTCGAACTAGTGCGGCGCGACCTGGCCCAAAGTCGCGCTCGGGCCCGAGAATTGGTCGAGTCGGGCCGGGTAACGGTCGGCGGCGCGCCGGCACTCAAGCCGACCCGCATGGTCGACCCAGGCGAAGCCATTTTGGTGGCCGGCGACGGTCCTCGCTATGTGAGCCGGGCTGGCGAGAAGCTCGCTGCCGCGCTCGACAACTTCGGTGTGAGTCCCGCGGGCCGAAGAGTCATTGATGTCGGCTCGTCGACCGGCGGCTTCACCGATTGTTGCCTGCAGCGCGGAGCGACTGAAGTCGTGGCGATCGACGTCGGCCGAAATCAGCTCCACGAGAAGTTACGCGCCGACGAACGGGTGTTGGTCCACGAGCAGACCAATGCCCGTCATGTCGACCCCGCCAAGGTTGGCGGCCCAGGATCCTTGCTAGTGGCCGATCTTTCCTTTATTTCGCTACGGACGGTGGCCCACAAGTTGATGGAGTTGACCGACTCGGACGGCGAAATGGTTGTGCTTGTCAAGCCGCAATTCGAAGCGGGCAAGGCCGAGGCCGACAAAGGCCGAGGCGTTATCCGAGACCCCGTGGTGTGGCGATCCACACTCGAAAGTGCAGCAACCGCGCTGGTCGAGGCTGGAGGGGCCATCATGGGCGCCATGGTCTCTCCCATCACCGGTGGCGACGGCAACGTCGAATTCTTGCTTCATGTGCATCGCGGCCTCGACAGTTCGGTCGAGTACGAGCCGTTGTTTGATCGGGTGGTCGACTCGGCTAGGCCGGCGAAATGAGCGGCACCGACGTCAAGAACATCGGCATGATTGTTCATCACGGACGAGAATCGGCGAGTACCCACGCCCGCGAACTCGCGGCTTGGTTATTGGAGGAGGGGCACCATGTTCGAGCTCCCGGTGACGATGCCAGCATTGCCAATCTCGGTGATGTAACGGTCAGCGACGGCGCCGGCTTTGCGGTCGGACTCGATCTTGTGGTCACCCTCGGCGGTGACGGCTCGATTCTCAGAGCGGTCGAGTTGGTGGGCAGTGCGTCGACTCCGATTCTTGGCGTCGACCACGGCCAGCTCGGCTATCTCACCGAAGTGCAACCAGCCGACGCGGCCGACGCCGTTGCCAAGACGCTGGCTGGCAACCACGACATCGAAGAACGAATGTTGCTCGACGTGGTGATCGACCCCAGCGATGGCGATCCCAAACAGCACCACTTGGCCCTCAACGAAGCAGTGGTCGAACGATCGTCTGATGTCAACACCATCCGACTCGGCGTCGAAATCGATGCCGAGTTCTTCACGACCTACGCCGTCGACGGCATGATCATCGCCACTCCCACCGGATCAACCGCTTACGCGTTCTCGGCCCGCGGTCCCATCCTCGATCCGACCCATCGAGCGTTGCTGCTGACCCCGGTGTCGCCACATATGTTGTTTGACCGGTCGATGGTCTTGTCGCCCGAAGCGGCGGTGCGACTCACTGTCGACGGCCATCGTCCGGCCACAGTGTCAGTGGACGGGCGTAGGATCGCCACCGTGGGCGAAGGCGCCAAAATCGAATGCACCTCCGCTCCTCAGTCGGCCCGGCTGGTCACCCTTGGGTCCCGTCGATTCCACCGTGTTTTGAAAGCGAAGTTCGGACTCAATGATCGTTAAGAAGCTCACATGCTGACCGAATTGATGGTGCGAGACCTAGGGGTGATCGACGAGCTCTCACTGGTTCTCGAAGACGGCATGACCGTTGTGACCGGAGAGACCGGCGCGGGCAAAACGCTGATCGTCGGTGCCATCGACTTGCTCACCGGCGGTCGAGCCGATGCGTCGCTCGTGCGTCCCGGCGCCGACGAAGCCGAGATCCAAGGTCGGTTCGTGGTCGGCGACGAAGAGACGATCGTGCGGCGAGTAATCCCTCGCGACGGTCGTAGCCGTGTATACATCAACGGCCATCTTGCCACCGTGGCGGCGTTGACCGACCAAGGCACCGACTTGGTCGACCTCCACGGCCAACACGCTCATCAATCGTTGCTCAAGGCCACCGTTCAGCGGGCCGCCGTCGACCAATTTGGTCAAATCGACACCACCGCGCTGGCTTCGTTGCTCGACGAACTGCGCACTACCGATGCTGCGCTTCGTGAGTTGGGCGGAGACGACCGAGCCCGGGCCCGCGAGATCGACTTGCTGCGTCATCAACTCGCCGAAATCGAGAGCGCGGCGATCGCCGACCCCGACGAGGACCGTCGTCTCGACGACGACGAAAGTTTGCTCGCTGACGCTGCGGCTCACCGTGACGCGGCCGCAGCAGTGGTGGTAGCCCTCGACGCCGACGGCGCCGCGGCGTCGGCTATCGGCACGGCCCTCGCCGCTCTCGAAGGTCGCGCCCCGTTTGGCGACCTTGTGAGCCGTCTGCAGGGGCTCGGGGCCGAACTTGCCGATATAGCTTCGGAGGCCCGCGATCGTGCCGAGTCGATCGACGACGATCCAGCCCGGCTAGAAACTCTGCGTGAGCGCCGCTCGCTGCTGCGAGAGCTGCGCCGCAAGTACGGCGAGACGCTTGGCGAGGTGCTCACCTACGGCGAGGAGTCGTTGACCCGTCTCAAGGAGCTAACCGGTTTCGAGGAGCGAGCCGCTGCTCTCGATCGCCGGCGAGCGGTGCTAATGGCCGACCTCACGAGGGTGCGGGCCGAAGTGTTGGCGGCTCGCACCGCCGCCGCGCCGGTGTTGGCCGAATCGGTTCGCCAGCATCTGGTTGGGCTGGCGATGTCGGGGGCTCGTCTCGAAATTTCGGTGGCGGGCGAGGCCGGCGACGAGGTGACCATCCTCCTGGCAGCCAACGCCGGCCACGATCCGTTGCCGCTATCGAAAGTTGCGTCGGGCGGCGAACTGGCCCGCACGATGTTGGCGTTGAGGCTGGTGTTGAGCGCCGGCCCACCCACCCTCGTTTTCGACGAGGTCGATGCCGGTATTGGCGGAGATGTCGCCAACACGGTCGGAGCAAGCTTGTCCGATCTTGCCAATACTCACCAAGTCTTGGTGGTTACCCACCTGGCCCAGGTTGCCGCTTTTGGCGACCACCACGTTGCGATCGAGAAGCAACAAAGCGGCGATGTCACCGTGAGCACCGCCACGCCTCTCAACGCACAAAGTCGCATTACCGAGCTGTCACGAATGCTGTCGGGCTCTCCAGAGTCGAGCGCGGCTCGAGAACACGCCGAAGAGTTGGTGTTGTCGGCGAGCGAGCGTCGGGCCTAGTGAGCCAAACGTCACCACAAAAGTCTTTTCACGTAACCGCGCGACCAGCGAGCGGTGAAGGTACGGTGCAATCCCGATGACGAAGCACATCTTCGTGACCGGTGGCGTTGTGAGCGGCCTTGGCAAAGGGCTTAGCGGATCATCGCTCGGGCGCCTTCTCAAAGCCCGCGGCCTCCGGGTCACTATGCAAAAACTAGATCCGTATCTCAACGTAGATCCGGGAACGATGAACCCCTTCGAACACGGCGAAGTGTTCGTTACCGACGACGGCGGCGAGACCGACCTCGACTTGGGCCACTACGAGCGGTTTATCGACGAGAACCTCACCACCGACTCCAACGCGACCACCGGCACGATCTACTCGTCGGTCATAGCGGCCGAACGGCGTGGCGATTACCTGGGCAAGACTGTGCAGGTAATTCCCCACATCACCAACGAAATCAAACGCCGAATCAATCGACTCGTAAGCGACGACGTCGATGTTGTGATCACCGAAGTGGGCGGCACTGTCGGCGACATCGAGATTTTGCCGTTCCTCGAAGCAATTCGCCAGTTCCGTCTCGATGTCGGCCGCAACAACGTTTGTTACGTGCACGTAACCCTCGTGCCATACATCGGGCCCTCTGGCGAACAAAAGACCAAACCCACTCAGCACTCAGTGACCGAACTTCGAAGTCGCGGCATTCAGCCCGACGCCATTGTTTGTCGTTCAGGCGACCCGATCAGCGCCGATCTTCGCCGCAAGATTTCCAACCTGTGTGACGTTCCGGTGGCTGGGGTGGTCAACGCCGCCGATGCTTCGAGCCTGTACGAAATCCCTCTGGTGTTGCACAACGAGGGTCTCGACACGTTTGTGTGCGAGATGCTCGGGTTCGAGGATCGCCCCCTAGACCTCACCTCGTGGCAAGAACTGGTCAAGCGGGTCGAAGAAGCCACCGCGCCGGTTCGCATTGGGCTGATCGGCAAGTACGTCAGCCTGCCCGATGCCTACCTCAGCGTGGTCGAGTCGCTCAACCATGCCGGTATCCATCACGGCGCCGATGTAGAGATCGATTGGATCCAGGCCGAAGAGGTCGAAGGGTTGTTGGCGGCGGGGCGGCTACGGGACCTTGACGGCATTGTCATTCCCGGCGGGTTTGGCGAGCGCGGGGTCGAAGGCAAGATCGCCGCGGCCGGCTACGCCCGCGAGCACAACATTCCCTGCCTCGGTCTTTGTCTTGGCATGCAAGTCATGACCATCGAGTACGGCCGCAATGCCCTCGGCCTAACCGGGGCCCATTCGACCGAATTCGAGTCCCGAACGTCGCATCCGGTGATCGATCTCATGGAGAGTCAACGCGACGTCACCGATATGGGCGGCACGATGCGTCTCGGTGCTTACGTTGCGCAACTAAAACCCGGCTCTCAGGTCGCCAAGGCCTACGGCGAAGAGGTCGTGTCCGAACGCCACCGGCATCGCTACGAGTTCAACCCCAAGTACCGCACCCGTTTCGAAGCCAGCGACCTCGTGCTTTCGGGCGAGTCGCCCGATGGGCGCCTTGTCGAGTTCATCGAGCTCGACGGCCATCCGTTCTGGGTTGGTACCCAAGCTCACCCCGAGTTCAAGAGTCGCCCCGACCGTCCCGCGCCGCTGTTCCGCGAGTTCGTGGCGGCGGCAATGCAGCGGGCCGAAGGCCGTAACCCACCGCTGCCTTCGCTCGAATCCGATCTCAGTACGTCCGATTCGTGATCGTCCCGGGCTCGACTTCTCCGTCGGGTTTCACTTTCGTGGGCGAACGAGAGCTTTACGATGGTTTCGTTATCCGGGTCCTCGACGGCGAGTTCGAAACTCCTGAGGGTGAACGAATCCATCGCGACGTAGTTCGTCATCCCGGAGCCGTTGGTGTCGTTGCGATCGACAACGACGCGGTCGTTCTGGTTCGCCAGTATCGCCCGGCGCTGCACGCCGACCTCCTCGAAATCCCGGCCGGCAAACTTGATATTGCCGGCGAGGCTCCAAACGTCGCCGCGGCCCGCGAACTCAGAGAAGAAGTCGGCTTCGAGGCTGGATCTCTGGAATGGCTCACCGGAATGCACTGCTCGGTCGGCTTCTGCGACGAGTACGTTCACATTTTTCTTGCCACCGAACTTTCGGAGGTGCCGGTCGCGTACGACGGACCCGAAGAGGAACACATGACGGTCGAGCGGATCATGCTCGACGACGTCGAGGCCGCGCTGACCGATGGTCAAATCACCGATGCCAAGACCATGCTCGGATTGCACGCGGCGCTTCGCCGGCTCGGCCGCTGAGGCAGACTAGGGCGGTGCCCGCGCTCTCGACCGAGTCACAAGACTTCCTAACGTGGCTGACGGTCGAACGTGGCCGTGCCGCCAACACCTTGGTGGCTTATGCCCGTGATCTCGGACGCTACGAGCAACACTTGGGCCAACGAAACAGCTCAGTTCTCGACGCCGCCGACGATGACGTGATCGCTTTCGTGCACGTCTTGATCGGCGAGGGCCTGGCGGCCTCATCAATCACCCGCACCCTTGTAGCCGTACGCGGCGTTCACCGGTTTCTGGTCGCCGAGGAAATCCGGCCCGACGATCCGGCCGCCGATGTTGAGATTCCGCAGGTCCCGAAGGGGCTGCCGAAGGCCCTCACCCTCGAACAGGTGACGGCGTTGATCGAGGGAGTCAGCGGCGACGACGCGGTGAGTCGGCGCGATCGGGCCATCCTCGAAACGCTCTATGGCACAGGGGCCCGAATCTCCGAAGTGGTGGGCCTGTCGATCGGCGATGTCGACCTTCACGATGGCCTCACCAGGCTGATGGGGAAGGGTTCCAAGGAACGAATCGTGCCGGTGGGGCGTCACGCCGCGGCGGCCCTCGGAGCCTGGCTTGAGCCGTCGGGGCGCGGCGCAATGGAACCTCAACGGTGGGCCCGCCGGGGCGACGCCGAAGCGATATTTCTCAATCAACGGGGCGGGCGGCTGAGTCGCCAGGGCGCGTGGGGAGTGGTTCGGTTGAGAGGCGAGGCGGTTGGGCTTCGTGACGAGCTTTCTCCTCATGTGTTACGGCATTCGTGCGCAACTCACATGCTTGACCATGGTGCCGACATCCGTACGGTGCAAGAGCTTCTGGGTCACGCGTCCATTTCGACCACTCAGATCTACACCAAGGTCTCGAACGAACGTTTGTTGTCGGTGTATCGGTCAGCTCATCCTCGGGCGACTCGCTGATGGGGGGATTTGGCCACCTGAGCCGCCGATTCCTGGCATCGTTGTTGCCCGGCGGACCATCGAACACCGACTTCGAGTGGGTCGAGTCGACGCTCACCGAAAACGAATTCGCCTTGTGGAAACGGATGTACGGACCCGACCGTCGCCACTCGGCTCGTGTTGCTCGTGAGGTCGAGAAGCGTCTCGGTAACGAAGCGACCGCACCGGTGCTTGCTGCGGCGCTGCTTCACGATGTCGGGAAGGTCGATGCCGGGCTCCGAACGTGGGGTCGGGTGGTTGCGACGATGTCGGCCAAGGTCGCGGGCCGTGATGCGGCGCGGTTGTGGATCAAGTCGAGCGGGTTTACCCGGCGGGTTGGGCTCTACCTGCACCATCCCGAGATCGGCGGTGACCTTCTGGAAATGGCCGGTTCGGATCCGCTCACGATCGCGTGGGCAGAGCAGCACCATCGTCCTGTAGAAGAGTGGACGGTTGATCGCCGGATTGCCGACGTTTTACACGCCGTCGACGACGACTAGCGCGGCGGGCTAGGACTCGAGCAGCCCTACGTTGGTTCGGGCTCGCTCCATGGTCACGGCGGCGATCTCTCGGGCTTTGTTGGCTCCGACCCGCAGTAGCCGAGCGGTCTCTCCGGGGTCGGATTCGAGTTCGCGGAAACGAGCCTGAATCGGGCGCAAGAGTTCGACTACCGCCTCGGCGGTATCAACCTTGAGCGCCCCGTATTGCTCGTAACGGTCGGCGAGCGATTCGGGGTCTTGGTCGGTCGCGGCGCCGAGGATCGAGAGAAGGTTTGAGATTCCCGGTTTCTCGGTGATGTCGAAGCGGACCTCGCCATCGTTGTCGGTGACCGCGCTCTTGATCTTTTTCTCGATGGCTTTGGGTTCGTCGAGAAGACCGATGGTGCCCTTGGGGGAGTCGAGCGACTTTGACATTTTGTCGGTCGGACGTTGGAGATCCATGACCCGTGCGCCGGCCTTGGGAATGACTGCTTCGGGGACCACGAAGGTGTCTCCGTAACGCGAGTTGAAGCGCTCGGCGATGTCTCGTGAGATTTCGATGTGTTGGCGTTGATCGTCGCCCACCGGGACCTGGTCGGTGTCGTAAAGCAAGATATCGGCGGCCTGTAATGCCGGATAGGTGAACAAGCCACCCGATATGAAGTCGTGACGCCCGCTCTTGTCTTTGAACTGGGTCATGCGGCTGAGTTCGCCGAAACTCACGGTGCACTGCATGAGCCATCCGCACTCGGAGTGTTCGCGGACGTGGCTTTGCACGAACAAGATGCACTGGTCGGGATCGAGCCCGACCGCTATCAGAAGTTGCGCTAACCGTAGCGAGCCGTCGCGAACGTCTCCCGGTGGCTTGGGAACGGTGATGGCGTGTAGATCGACGACACAGAAGATGGCGTCGGTTTCGTGCTGCATACGCACCCAGTTGCGGGTCGCTCCGAGATAGTTGCCGAGGTGTTGGTCGCCCGTGGGCTGAATGCCGGAGAACACGCGTGTCATGGTTGGCAAGGGTACGGCATCGCCGCGCCCACGGGACTGTATTTGTGCCCCGGATTCTGGGGGCCAACGCGTGGGGCGCGGGCCATGACGGTCTAGGGTCACCAAGATGTCCTACGAGGTGCACACGCCAGTGTTTGACGGGCCTTTCGACCTGTTGCTACACCTCATTCTGAGAGAACAAGTCGATCTCTACGAGGTGAACCTCTCGGAGATCGTTGATGCTTATCTGGCCGAGCTCGACAGCATGGACCGTTTGGATCTCGAGGTCGCCACCGAGTTCTTGTTGATTGCTTCCACCCTGGTTGAGTTGAAGGCTCGCCGCCTCTTACCCGAAGACTCCGAGATCGATCTCGATGATGAGTTGGGGCTTTGGGAGGAACGAGATTTGTTACTGGCGCGGCTCGTCGAATGCAAGACGTTCAAAGACGCGGCGCTAATTCTTCGCAAGTTGTCGGCCGACGCCTCACGGTCGTATCCGCGTCGCTGCGGGCCGGTCGAGGACCGCTTCTTGAGCCTGGCTCCCGACCTGCTGCAAAAAACCTCTCCCGACGATCTGCGGGCTGCTTATCTCAAGGCAATCACCCCAAAGCCACAGGTCCGGGTCGATCTCAGCCACGTGACTCCGATCAAGGTGACCGTTGCCGAGGCGGTAGAAGAGCTCATCGACGAGTTGCCGAGAGTTGGTCGTATGAGTTTTCGTGAGCTCACCGCCGAGTTGGTTGATCGCATCGAGGTGGTCGTTCGTTTCTTGGCCGTGCTCGAATTGTTCAAGCAAGGAGTTGTCGAACTCGACCAGGCGTCGACGTTTGGCGAGATCATGGTGGTGTGGACCGGTGACCACGAGGCCCACGCCGACGCACTCACAATCGACACCTACGAGGGCTGAGATGGCCGATCATGTTTCTCCCGCGCTCGAAGCCATTTTGATGGTCGCCGAGGATCCGCTACCGCCTGAGCTGCTTGCTCAGCTGGTCGGGATATCGACCGACGCGGTCGTGCAGACCTGCGACACGTTGGCTGCCGAGTACGAGGCCGACGGGCGGGGTTTCGTGCTGGCCCGGGTGGCGGGCGGTTACCGCTATCAGACGGCCAACGAGCAGGCTCCTTATGTCGAACGGTTCGTGCTCGACGGGCAGTCGTCGCGCTTGTCGGCGGCTGCGCTCGAGACTTTGGCGGTCGTGGCCTACAAACAGCCGGTGTCTCGAAACCAGATCGCGTCGATCCGTGGCGTGAACGTTGATGGAGTGATGCGCACTCTGCAACAGCGTGGTTATGTCGACGAGGTGGCCCGAGATCCCGGACCCGGTCAGGCCGTGCTGTACGGCACGACCCCGACGTTCTTGGAGCGCTTGGGCCTCGATTCAGTCGGTGACCTTCCTCCTCTGGGTGAGTTTTTCCCTGGGGCCGACGTCGTCGAAGCACTTGAGCATGGCCTTCGCATGACGCCCGATAGCGACGACGAAGCCCCCGAACCCGAGCCCGAATTGTGATCGAGGACGGCGAACGCCTCCAGAAGGTTCTGGCCCGGGCCGGATTCGGGAGCCGTCGAATTTGCGAAGACTTGATTGCCGAAGGGCGGGTGACCGTCAACGGCGAGGTCGCGGTTCTGGGTCGACGGGTCGACCCAGAAACGGCGGTGGTGGCGGTCGACGGAGCTCCAACCGCGGTGCGAGCCGATTTGGTTTACTACTTGCTGAACAAGCCGACCGGCGTTATCACCACCGCTGACGACCCTCAAGGGCGCCCCACGGTTGTGCAGATGGTTCCCGACGAACCCCGCGTGTTCTCGGTTGGTCGCCTCGATGCCGATACCGAGGGCCTTTTGATTTTGACCAACGACGGTCAACTTACTCATCGACTCACCCACCCGAGTTTTGGGATCGAGAAGGAGTACTTGGCCCACGTTCGCGGCGAACCGTCACGGGCCGCGCTGCGCAAGTTGCGTGACGGCGTCGAACTCGAAGACGGCCCTACGGCTCGAGCGAGGGCCACCGCGGTCTCGCCCAACCTGATTAGGTTGACTATTCACGAGGGTCGCAATCGCCAGGTACGCCGCATGTGCGAAGCGATCGGCCATCCCGTCGAGCGTCTGGTACGAACCAGAATCGGCCCGTTAGCCGACCGCAAGATCAAGCCGGGGGAGTGGCGCGAGCTCAAACGCGACGAAGTCAGAAGCCTCGAGGTTGCGGTGGGCGGACAGAAACCTGGCGACTGAATCCCATCGCGCCGGTATCCTCCGTTCTCGTGACTGAACCTCGCCGCGCTGTCGTTGTCGGAGTCGGACTGATCGGCGGTTCGGTTGGGCTTGCTTTGCGCAACCTTGGTTGGTCGGTGGTGGGTATCGATGATGATGCTCAACGTCTGGACGCCGCAGTGGCGGTTGGCGCCATCGACGAGTCGGTCAAGCTCGACGAGCTCGGGCCGTGTGATCTGGGCATTGTGGCTACGCCGGTCGATGCCGTGCCAGGTATCGCCAAGGCCCTTCTCGACTCGGGTGTAGCCGTGGTCACCGATGTCGGGTCGGTCAAAGCACCGATCGTGGCCGCGGTCGACGACACCCGGTTTGTAGGCGGCCATCCGATGGCCGGTAGCGAGCAAGACGGACTCGACGGCGCGTCGGGTGACTTGTTCAGCGGCGCCACTTGGGTGTTGACGCCGACCGAAGGCACCGACGACGCGGCCTTTGCCGAAGTGCGAGAGATCGTCGCCGCAACTGGTGCTCACGTAATCGCCATTTCTCCCCAGCGGCACGACATGTTGGTGGCCGTTGTTTCGCACGTTCCGCACCTGACCGCGGCGACGTTGATGCGCCTGGCCGAGGGGCGAGCGGAGGAACATCGGGCGTTGTTGCGTCTCGCCGCCGGTGGATTTCGTGACATGACGCGAATCGCCGCGGGCCACCCGGCGATTTGGCCGGACATCTGCGCCCAGAACAGTGACGCGATTGTCGAAGTTCTCGACGAGTTGGTCAAGCAACTTGGAGAGGTTCGTGATGCGGTGGCCGAAAGTGATCGCCCTCGTCTGCTCAACCAACTCGAGACGGCCCGCCGGGCCCGCCGGAACTTGCCGACCACCGCCCCGATGCCCGATCACATGACCGAGATGCGGGTACCAGTTCTCGACCGCCAGGGCGAGATCGCGGCGATCGCGGCTCTGGCGGCCGAGCTCGATGTCAATATCTACGACCTCGAGATCGCCCACTCGTCTGAAGGCCCTCGCGGCGTGATCGTGCTGCTGATCGAGACCGCTCTGGCCGAACGTTTGCAGGGCGGTTTGATGGCCACCGGCTACCGACCTTCGATGCGGGCTCTCGATTAGTGCCGCTCGACGACCCACTGGCAATTGCGCCGCTTTCTGCCCCGCCCGATACCACCGTTGCGCTTCCCGGTTCCAAGAGCATCACCAACCGGGCGCTGATCTGCGCGGCGTTGGCTCGCGGCACCAGCCGCCTCACCGGCCTGCTGCTGGCCGACGACACCCGGGCCATGCTCGACGTGTTGCACTCTGCCGGCATCGGTATCGACCTCTCCGAGCAAATTGCCGAGGCAACCATTGCCGGCTGCAACGGCGAACCGGTGGGCGATGGGTCGACGTGGTTTGCCAACCAGTCGGGCACGACCGGACGCTTTGCGGTTCCATTGGCGGCGCTGGCCCGCACCGCGTTGGTCGTCGACGGCGACCCTCAGCTTCGGTCCCGTCCAATGGCCGATCAATTTGTGGCGTTGCGGACGCTCGGCGTAACTGTCGATGCCTTTGAGCGCGAAGGCTATTTGCCAGCTCGGGTCACCGGGCCTATCACCGGTGATCGCGTGGCGCTGCCCGGCGACAGTTCGAGCCAGTTCATTTCTGGTCTGATGATGGCCGGAGCGGTAGGTGGCATGACCATCGAACTCACAACCGAGGCCGTGTCGCGGCCCTACATCGACATGACCGCGGCGGTGATGAAGTCGTTCGGCGCCACCGTCGAAACACTCGACGGCCGGCGGTGGTCGGTTAGCGGTGGATACCGCGGCACCGACTACGCCATCGAACCCGACGCGTCGGCGGCGTCGTACTTCATGGCCGCCGCGGCCATTACTGGTGGCCGGGTGCGCATCGAGGGGCTTGGCTCGGCTTCGATGCAAGGCGACGTCGGGTTTGCGTCGGTGCTCGAGGCGATGGGTTGTCGCATAGAGATGGGGCCCGACTGGCTCGAGGTCTCGGGCCGAGCCAGCCGTGGGGTGGCTGTTGACATGAGCGATATCTCAGATACCGCACCCACGTTGGCGGTAGTGGCCGCGTTGGCCGAGAGTCCCACCAGTGTTTCTGGCATTGGTTTCATCCGCGACAAGGAGAGCGATCGGATCGCCGGGCCGGTAGCGGAGTTGAACCGTTGCGGGGTGCCCGCCCGCGAGGTCGACGACGGATTCGTTATCGAACCCCACGGTCGTCCTGGTGCGGCGGTTTTCGAAACCTACGACGACCATCGCATGGCCATGTCGCTGTCGCTCATCGGCCTCGTCACCCCCGGCGTAGCGATCCGGAACCCGGCCTGCGTGAACAAGACATTTCCCGATTATTTCTCGGCATTGGATCAGCTCCGCTGAGCGGGCAGGATGTTGGCTATGCGTGTGATTGCGATCGACGGCCCAGCTGGTTCTGGCAAGTCCACCGTGGCCAAGGCGTTGGCCGCCGAACTCGGGCTCAAGTACCTCGACACGGGCGCTATGTATCGCGCCGTGGCCTTCGCCGTGTTGCGTCGAGCCGGCGATCCCGAAGATGTCGAGACGACCGCGGCGGTGGCGCAAACAATCGAACTCGACGTCGGCCGTACCGAAGTGATAGTTGATGGCGTCGACGCCACTATCGAGATTCGGGGGCCCGAGGTTTCACGGGCCGTAAGCGTTGTGGCCGCCAATCCCGAAGTACGACGCGAACTGGTTTCTCGCCAACGAGAATGGGCCCGAGTCCGGGGCGGAGGGGTGCTCGAGGGTCGAGACATCGGCACGGTCGTCTTTCCCGATGCCGAGCTGAAGGTTTACCTAACCGCCGATCACGCCGAACGGGCTCGTCGACGGGCCAAAGAGGTAACCGACCTCGACTACGAATCGGTGGCGGCCGACATTGCTCGCCGCGACACGGTCGACACATCTCGATCCGTCGACCCGCTGACCGAGGCCGCCGACGCCGTTGTGATCGACACAACTGGCCTGACAATCGACGAAGTTGTCGCCAGCATCACTTCGCTACTGGACGAAGTACCAGCATGAACACCGAGAACCGCTACGGCGGCCAGGACGGCGATGCCGACTCTCGTAGCCGCCAATCATTGCTGGGTCGAGTCCTCTACCGGGTGTTGTGGAGCGTGATCTTCGCCGCCATCAAGTTTCTCTTCCGGCTTCGCGTCGATGGCAAGGAGAACCTCCCCGACGGTCCCTTCATTCTGTCGGGGGTTCATCGCTCGTTCATCGACACCCCGATCATTGGGATGGTCACCTCGCGACGTATGAGGTTCATGGGTAAGGAAAGCCTCTGGAAGTCAAAGCTGCTTGGCACGTTCTTGTCGGTGATGGGCGGGTTCCCGGTTGAGCGGGGCTCGGCCGACCGAACCGCGCTGAGAGCCGCGGAGGACGTGTTGTCGCTGGGCGAGCCGCTGGTGATGTTCCCCGAAGGCACGAGACAAGAAGGGCCGCGACTTCGCCGCGAGCAAGTGCTCGACGGGCCCTCGTTTGTTGCAGCCCGCTCTGGCGTCCCGATCGTTCCGGTGGGTATCGGGGGCAGTGCACGAGCCCTACCCCTCGGCGCCAAATTGCCCCGCCCAATCAAGATTGTTGCCGTGATCGGCGATCCGATTTATCCGCCGCCACGTGGCGAAGGTCGAGTACCGAGGCGAGTGGTGAAAGAACTCAGCGATCAGATTTTTCGTGACCTTGGGGACCTCTACGTCGAGGCCCGGGTGCTCGCCGGCGATGAGCCGAGTCCCGAGCTCGGCTAGTCGCCCTCGAGAACATACGGCAGCCCGGCCGCGTGGGAGAGGCCCACGTCGACGATGGCTCGGCCCCTCAGCGCCCGGCGACCCAACAACATTCGATAACCCATCGACTCTCGGCGTGTGAGAGTGAACTGCACGGTCCAACGGCGATCGCCGATCGATATCGCCGAGGAGATAACCGGCCGAAGCTCGCTTTGGCCGTTGGAGGAGCGAACTCGTCTTTCGTCGATTAGCGGGGCCTCAACCAACGACGAGTCCAGAGACGATCGTTGATGAGGACGCAGCACGAACCGAACCCATGGGTCGCCGTCGCGTTCGAATCGTTCGAGCAGAGGTGCATGCAGAGCCGAAGTGGCGGCCCCCGAGTCGATCTTGGCGCGGACGGGGATCGAGCTGTCGAGCCCGCTGAGAACGACCCACTCGCGCCACCCGACGACGAGGGGGGAGCGACGTCGCTTGGAAGTCACTGAGCGCCGGGGTTGGTGAGAGATACCAATACATCGGATGCATCGATATTTCGATCATCAAGGCCTGCGCTACTCGAACCACCAAGGGTGAGGGCCGCCGCGACCTCGATCGCGCCAAGCAGTTCGCGCAGATCGCGGGGCGGGGGGAAGTACTCGTCTTCTTCGGTGACAACCACTTCTTCGACGCCGTTGGTCGGGGCCAAACGTTCGATGACGCTTCGAACCAGATCTTCGGGAGCCGATGCGCCGGCGGTAAGACCGACTACGCCGCTGAGGGCCTCGGGGAGTTCGTCGGCGGCATTGATACGAAAAACCTGAGGGCACCCGGCTTCTTGAGCGAGCCCGGCCAAAGCGTTGGTGTTGGACGAATTGGCCGAGCCGATAACGACCATTGCGTCGCATCGAGGCGCGATTTGCATGAGTGCCGACTGTCGGTTTGTGGTGGCGAAACAGAGGTCCGAACGTCCCGGCTCCCAGAGCTGGGGGTATCGCACCCGGGTGGCGTCCAAGACCCCAGACCACTCGCGATGAGAGAGGGTGGTTTGGGCCAACACCGCGATCGGGCCGTCGAACTCGGGGAGGTCGGCAACATCGGCGGGCGTTTCGACGCGATGGATAGCTTCGGGGGCTACCGCCATCGTGCCTACCGCTTCTTCGTGGCCCTCGTGCCCAACGTAGACAATGTGGTAACCCTTGTCGGCACGAGTCTTGACCTCGTGGTGAACCTTGGTGACCAGCGGACACACCGCATCGACGACGTAGCCGCCCCGCTCACGCGCCGCGGCGACAACTTCGGGAGCCGAGCCATGCGCCGACAACATGATCGGACGTCCCTGCGGAATCTCGGCTATGTCGTCGACAAAAACCACGCCGAGCTCTTCGAACCGTCTGACTACGAGCTGGTTGTGCACGATCTCGTGGTAGCAGTAGACGGGGGGCTCGAAGGCCCGCACCATCCAGGCCAGGGCTTTGATGGCCATCTCGACTCCGGCGCAAAATCCCCGCGGTGCAGCCAACAACACTCTCTCGACACCGATTGTCGGCCCAGAATCAGGTAACGAGTCGTGAGTCACAAGTCGAGGCTAACGAATGGGTGGAGACCCGGCTTGATGTTGCTAGCATTTTCAGTCGTTCTTGCTCGTCGCCGACGAGTTTGTCCAGGAGTCTCCCGATGTCGAAAATATGCCAGGTCACCGGCAAGAAGCCCCACTTTGGCAAGCAGCTGTCGCACTCGCACCGCCGCTCCAGCCGACGTTGGGATCCCAACGTTCAAAAGAAGCGTTTTTACCTCGATAGCGAACGTCGTTGGATCACCCTCAACGTGTCCACCAAGGGCATCAAGACCATCGATAAACGCGGCATCGAGAGCGTCGTCGCCGACATGCGCCGTGCCGGCCAGAAGATCTGAGGTCTGCCATGTCAAGCGATAAGCGTCCCATCATCAAACTTCGTTCCACGGCTGGCACTGGCTACACGTATGTGACCACCAAGAACAAGGCCAACACCCGCGAGCGCATCGAGATCAAAAAGTACGATCCGGTCATTCGCGAGCACGTGATCTTCAAAGAAGAGCGCTGAACTAACGCCTCCGGGGCGTGGCACCTATGGCCTCCTTAGCCGGATCAGTCGAGCGTCCAATTGCGATGTTCGACTCGGGTTTCGGTGGCCTCACCGTCGCCCGGGCCGTTATAGATCTTCTTCCTGGCGAAGATCTTGTCTATTTCGGCGATACTGGTCGCTACCCGTACGGGCCGCGCCCGCACGACGAGGTCCGCCGGTTTGCTCACCAGATCACCCGCTGGCTGATCGACGAGTACGACCCAAAGCTGCTGGTAGTTGCGTGCAACACCGCCGCCGCGGTGACGCTCGAAGAGCTCCAAGCAAACGTGAACATTCCCGTGATTGGGGTCCTCGACCCGGGCTTGAGCGCCGCCGCCAAGGTCACGACCACCGGCCGACTGGGCGTCATCGGCACGGTCGGCACTATTGCCAGCGGCGCCTATCAGCAAGCCGTGAGTTCCTTGGCTCCCCACGTCGAACTGACGTGCGCCGCTTGCCCAGGGTTTGTCGAGTTCGTCGAGCGGGGCGAGATTGCGTCAGACCAGGTGCACGTGTTGGCTCAACGACTTCTGGCGCCTCTGGTCGACGCCAAGATCGACACGTTGCTGCTTGGCTGCACTCACTACCCCTTCTTGGCCCGTACGATCGGTGACGTGATGGGTCGCGACGTGGTCTTGGTTTCGTCAGCCGACGAAACCGCTTTCGCGCTCAGCCACACGCTCGAGTCGTTGTCTCGGCGGCGAAACGACAATCATCAGGGCCGGCACACGTTTGTGTCGAGTGGCGATGCCGGATCGTTCGCGGCTCTGGGACGGCAGCTTCTCGGGCCCGAACTCGACGCAGTCCAAACCATCAGGTGGGATCAGCAATGAGTTTCACCGTCACCGTTTTGGGCTCCTCTGGTTCGTATGCGTCGCCCGACAACCCGTGCACGGGGTATTTGTTGCGGTCGCCTGGGGCCAACGTCTTGCTCGACTGTGGGCCTGGCACCGTTGGCCCGTTGCAGCAGGCGATCGACTTCCGCGATCTCACCGCGATTGTTATCAGCCATTGTCACCCCGACCATTGGCTCGAACTGCCCGTCCTGCGAAACGTTTTCAAGTACTTCGAGCCCGGTGACAACGTTGCGGTTTACGGCACCGCCGAGACCGAACAGATGAATGCCGCCGTCACCATTGCACCGACGGCTGGTCCGTTCTCGTGGCAAACAATCGATCCGGCTTCGCGGTTGACCATCGGAGATCAGTCGTGGAGCTTTGCGCTCACCGATCATCCAGTCGAAACGTTGGCCAGCCGCGTCGATGTCGGCGACCGCAGTTTCGTCTTTACGTCCGACACCGGCCCGGCGTGGGACTTTGCCGACATCGGGCCCGGCATCAACCTTGCCCTTGCCGATGCCAGCCATCTTCGCGAGTACGAGAACCAAAACATCCCTCACATGAGCGCTCGCCAAGCAGGCGAACGCGCCCGCGCCGGCGGCGTCGACCGCCTGGTGATTACCCACTTAGTGCCGGGTTCTGACCCCGAAGCGCACCGCGCCGAGGCCCAGGACGCCTACGGTGGCCCCGTCGATGTGGCCCTGCCGGGTTGCGTCTTCGAGATCTGACCACTCGACCAACGGAGTTTCCGTGTCCTCACGTTACGACGGCCGCCAGGCCGACGACCTACGCCCCTTCTCGTTCGAGCGAGACTTCACCAATATGACCATGGGCTCGGCTCTGGTGACCTTTGGAGAGACCAGGGTGCTTTGCACCGCATCGGTAGAAGATGACGTTCCCCGCTGGATGAAAGGGAAGGGCGAAGGTTGGGTCACTGCGGAGTACTCGATGCTTCCCGGGTCCTCACCCGAACGAGTTCGGCGCGAACGTAACGGGGCCAAGGGCCGCACCCAGGAGATCGAGCGCCTCATCGGACGCTCGTTGCGCGCTGTGACCGACATGGTGGCCCTCGGCGAGCATTCGATTCGTCTCGACTGCGACGTGCTACAGGCCGACGGCGGAACCCGGACCGCGTCAATTTGTGGCGCCTACATTGCCTTGCACGACGCATGCACCCGGCTCGTGCAAGGGGGCGCAATCGGCGCCAACCCGCTCACTACCGAGTGTGCGGCAATCTCTGTCGGCATCGTCGATGGCCAGCCGGTGCTAGACCTGCCATACCCCGAAGACTCCACCGCCGATGTCGATTTCAACGTCATCATGGATGGCCACGGTCAACTTATCGAGGTTCAAGGCACGGCCGAAGGGGCCACGTTCTCTCGCGCCGAACTCGACCAGCTTCTTGACCTGGCCGAGGGCGGCATTGCGACGATCACCGCAGCGCAGCAGGCGATATTGGCCGATGCGCCGTCGCCGCGTAGCCCCGGTCGATAGTGGCCGAAATCGACACGTCGCAACTTCCTCGGCTGGTTTGTGCCAGCGCCAACCCCGACAAAGTCGCGGAGATCGCCGCGGTGCTCGACGGCCTCGTCGACTTGGCGCCCAGGCCTGATGGTCTTGCCGACGTCGTCGAAAACGCAGCCGACCTCGAAGGCAACGCTCGGCTCAAGGCCCGGGCGGTGTGTGCAGCGGCCGGAACTGCGGCGGTGAGCGACGACACCGGCCTCGAGGTTGATGCTCTGGGCGGGGCTCCCGGCGTGCACAGTGCCCGCTACGCCGGCGACAACGCGACCTACAACGACAACGTCGTCAAGCTCTTGGCCGAACTCGACCGAGTAGGCGCGTGCACACCGGCGCACCGCACGGCGCGGTTTCGCACTGCGGTGATGGTTGTGTGGCCCGATGGCCAAGAACTGCTCGTCGAGGGTGTGGTCGAAGGAACAATCACGGCCGCTCCTTCCGGCGACGGCGGATTTGGCTACGACCCGGTCTTTGCTCCCGACGAGGCGGGTGGCCGTACTTTTGCCGAGATGGGCGACGACAAACACGCCATAAGCCACCGCGGGCGAGCCTTTAGGGCTCTGGCCGAGGCACTGGCCGAACGGTCGTGACCCAGAACCGACAACGTGGCTGGGCCTTGGCCGCCCTCGGAATGCTGCTGGTCTCCACCGATTCGCTCTTCATTCGGCTGTCCGAACTCGACGGTTGGACGGTCGCGTTCTTGGTATCGGCGTTCTCGCTGCCGGTGCAGCTGATCGCTCAGCGAGCGTTCGAGAGGGGCCGACCGCTGACCCATTTCCGCCGTTTCCCGCAGGGCCTGCTGACCGTCGGCCTGCTGTCGGGCATCAGTCAAATCTGTTTCGTGACCGCCGTGACCCGCTCGACGATCGCCAACGTCGTCGTCATCGTTGCCGCCTCGCCGATCGTCGCCGCGGTCGTGGCCCGGCTGTTCTTCAACGAAGGCACCAGTCGTCGAATGTGGACCGCCATTTTGGTCACCGTGGCCGGCGTTGTGATCGTGGTGAGCGGGTCGGTCGGCGAACCGAACCTCATCGGCGACCTACTGGCGATGGCCGCGGTGATCTGCTTCTCGATCAACATGAACGTCTGGCGCCGCTACAGCCACCAAAGCCGTTTCGTGGGACTGTCGATCGCCGCCTCCGTCACCCTTGTCTTATCGGCCGCCTTCGCCGCACCGTTCGGACTGCCGCTGCGCG
>Ga0209992_10001739_pt1 | contig 21850 bp, 19 predicted proteins | sample 2SBtaG_2_FD_182564 | JGI IMG/M metagenome (GOLD analysis project Ga0209992, IMG submission 182564) | Deep subsurface microbial communities from Kolumbo volcano to uncover new lineages of life (NeLLi) - 2SBTROV12_ACTIVE470 metaG (SPAdes)... | ecosystem: Environmental > Aquatic > Marine >... | reverse complement strand
GCAAGGCAATGGACCGACAATAATGAACAAGAACTATTTAATATAACTGTTGATGCATTTATAGATGACTTTGACCCTCAATCTTATATTGAAAAAGCGCTTATTGCCAAGATGGCAGAATGCATCGTAAGACTAATGCGTATCCAGAAAACTGAAAATGCCATGTTTGATCTCGCTAGTAGTGAATCGGAACATATTAATGAAATTGTTAAAAGTTTGGACAATGGCAATATTGATCCTAAATTAGTGAAAACTTTACGTGCAGCTTATCTCAATAATTTACTCTTGGATGCTAACACTATTAATAACAAAACCTATATTATTAATGAAATCACTTCTCTAAATTTAAAAGCTATTTCTAATTGGAGCTATGTTGAGCAGCATATGCCTATGACTAAAAATTATATTATTGACAAATGCACTGAAAAAAATCTAAACATATGCGAATATATTAACAAGAATGACAATCCACACCACCTAACAGTACGCTTTATAAGTGCGGGAGATCCTTTGTATAATGATGAGCCGCTGTCAAATAAGGAAATTACAAAAGACATCGATAAAATAAAGTCAGCCGCTCTACAACAATATCTTAAGGAGCTAGCCGTAGCACTAGATAGTGAATTAAACGTTCAGATTATGGTTAAGAATCTAGAAACAAGATCTCAGCAGGTTAAAGATGCTGCTATCCCCGATCCTCAAATGCTAACATTAATCCAGCGCTATCGAACTTCAAGTGAACGACAGTTTTCTAAATCACTTGCAGAATTGATTGCATTACAAGATAGACGAAAAAATATCTAGTTAGTCTCTTTGGTTTAATGATACGCCTGGGCTTTTAACAGGATCTCCAGAAAACACTATTCCCGCTTCTTCCAAACAGTCTTTAATCGCTTTAATTACAGATGCATTAGCATTTGGTATTCCGTCTTGAGTTTCATACCTTCTTAACGTTGTAACACCAACGCCACTCTTATCTGCCAAGTCCTGGCCTTTCCAGCCCAGGAGCGCACGTGCAGCTTTAATTTGTTTAGATGAAATCATAAAGATGGTATATAATGGTATTTAAAATACCAATTGGAATATAAAATGCATAAAACAAATCTCCTGTTCGATTCTTTAGAGGGTGCTTATGCGCCCAATACAATTAGATCTTATAGATCAGATTATATGCATTATGCCAACTGGTGTCATAAATATCAATACGATCCCTTTAATATTCATGAAGATAAATTTGCAGACTACATTCTACAGATGGGCGAAGGCCTAACCGTTGCAACTATTCAAAGACGGGTAGCCAGCCTTAGCAGTATATTCAACCTCACTAAAAGCGCCAACCCCACAAAAGAACCTGTAGCAATACTTACCATTAAAAAACTTCGAAGAAAATTTGGAAAACCTCAAAAACAAGCAACACCCCTAACTTATGATATTTTGATCAAACTTAAAAATATATGTTCTGACGATATAGTTGGCCTCAGAAACAAGCTGCTTTTACAACTCGGCTATGAAACCATGCGCCGACGCTCTGAAATTTGTCAATTCAAATTTGAAGACTTGCAGCATCTTGGCAATCATAAGCATGCACTTCTACTGAGACACTCTAAAACTGATCAATACAACCAAGGGAAAATAATTCCAATATCTAATGAGCTATCTGAGATGATCTCAAGCTGGTCACTAGCAATTGATCATGACAGTGGGAACATCCTTAGGAGTTTCAAAAGAAATCTGTCTACTAATCCGTCACTTACGCCTGCATCAATTAATCATATATTAAAGAGTCTTCAAAAGCAAACTGGACTAAATCAAATAGGAGAGCTATCAGGCCACTCATTTAGAGTTGGTGCGGCACTTGACCTGTTAGACCAAAATATCCCGCTAGAGAAAATTATGCTTAGAGGTGGTTGGAAATCAGAGGCTAGTGCGATGAGGTATCTTCAAAGCTGGAGCGATCAAGATTGGCTTATTATTAGCCATCACAAATAACTGGAGTTGCTTCAGTTAAAACTTAGAACAACAATTAAACTTTACTTTTTCCAACCAATTTTATACAGAAGAATATCAAACAAGAATAATGGCGCACTTATAAAGTTTCTTTTCCATAGCCTCCTGGGCTCCTTAAATAATCTAAGCAACCACTCTAAGTGCAAGTCAAGCCAAAATTGAGATGGTCTGGCGATTGTTCCAGCATAAAAGTCAAAAACCGCCCCTAAAGAAGATGCAACCTTAAAATTCAGTTTATCTTTATTCATATAAAGCCATTTTTCTTGTTTAGGCGCTGTCATGCCTATAAAAAGAACATCAGGCTTAAAACTGTTAATTTTTTCTATAATTTTTACATTGTCATAATGAGTAAAAGTTTCCTTGAATGGGGGGGAGAATGTGCCAACGTTTACGTTGGGAAAATCTGAAAACAAACGAACCTGAATTTTATCCAAAGTAGCCTGTGATGCGCCCATGTAGAATACCGACCCACCTATCATGTTTAATTCTCCTAATAAATGTTTATGCAAATCTGCCCCAGCTATTTTATTAATTTTTTCTCCATTAATTAGCTTAGCAGCAAGCACAATACCGCTTCCATCAGGTACGAGAATATCTGAACATTTTAATGCCCTACTAAACAATATGTCACTCTTTGTTGTTACATATGAATGTGGATTGATGGTATTAACGATAAACTTTTTACTTCTTATATCAATATCCGACAATTGGCCACAAAATATATCAAAACCTAATAAATTCATAATCAATTACCTTTAAAATTAAAAAAATAGGTTGTCCACTCTGCGCTAAAAAAGACTTCATGCAGGTAAACAGGCAAGCATTGCGATAGAAGTTAACCAATAATTGAGCATTGTCTAATTACGTTCATTATTTCCTTGTTCTTTTTATGTCATCAATGGCTTTTCTATATGAAGAAATTAATCTATCATAATATAATTTCTCATTATAATTTTCTTTAACTTTTTTGTACCCAGAATGGCCAAAAACAACCACCTTTATATTGTCACTCCACAAAGACTGAATAGCATTTTTTAGACTTTCAGAATTTCCAGTTTTAAAAATAAGTCCGTTTTTTTGATGCTCGACTATCTCTATCAAGCCTCCGATGTTTGAAGCAATAACTGGTTTCGAATGACTCATAGCTTCAATGATCACACCAGGAAAGCCTTCATAACAAATACTTGGGACAACAATAAACTTACATTGCTCATAAAAAACATTTAAAGAATCTCTATCTAAATGACCCATTAATATAACATTATCTGGAATATTATGAGTTTTATCATACTCGCCTTGATTGCCAGCTACTTTAAACAAAATATCGGGGCATTGTCTAGCAGCATCCAGAAAAACTTCTATTCCTTTTTCTGAACTCATTCGTCCAACAAAACCAACAAAATCTCCAACAGATGGGGTAACTCCAGAGGTAGGCAAAGGGGCCGTATTTGGAATTAAGTCTATACTGTCTATATTATAGCCCCCCGACGAAATCAGCTTTCTTTGAAAATCAGTTTGCGAATAATACCTAGTTACGTTTTTTTTATAAAAACCAAATTTACGCGCCACAGCATTTCGTAGCGCATAATTAATACTTTTCAATATATTCTTTTCACAATTCTTAAGAACGCAATAATATTCTTTCCCATCTTTACAGGATTCACACAATTTACCATGCGACAAGAATAGCCCATTGGGGCATATTAGTCGATAATTTGACAGTCTCATAACTACAGGTATATTCATTGATTCCAACATTGGCAGGATTGATGGGGAAATTAATGGATAAAGGTTTTGTATTTGTACAATATCAGGTTGAAAACTACTAATAATAAGTTTCAGTTCTTTTTTAGATTTTTGTGAATAAATAGCGGAAAAAAATGCGAAAAATTTAGTTTTAATATCTGATATTGTGGAACTATCTTTGTAATAAAAACAAACTTCGTGACCATTTTCAGAAAGTATTTCTGATATCTTCTTTATCATAGCTTCTTCACCACTATAGATGCCATACTTATTATGGACAAACAATACTTTGTATTTCTTCTGTGCTTTCAAAAAATTACTATATTCCTTTAAAAATTAAGATACTTTACCTTCCTTAACGATAACCCAAAACGTCTATACAGTCCCCCGCAACAAGCTCAATGTCTTTAATATTTTGACTGCTATATTTTTCTTTCCACTGACCAATAACGCCTTTATGAAATGTTCGACTTCCTCTATTAAAAATAAATTGAGACATTTTGTTCACTTCTATAGGGTCCACGTCTTGATCAATATGTTTCAAAATTTTGTTAACTGTTTCTATTTGTTTTTTTGTAGATCCACCACCCTGTTCACCTATAAGGTCTTCAAATTTTATAACTAAACATTTTTCATCATTCACCCACCTCAAATACCTTTTTATATGCCAACCAATGTCCATAGACTGATCCAAGCCATTAAGATCATCTGAAGATACACCCAATATAGACGCACTCAATCTCTGTTCAAAAGATTGCAGGTTGCTTGAGAAATATTTATTCAATCGATGTGACTGGTCAATATTTTGAATATAATGCACATTTGAAAGCGCAATATCACGTGGATCTCTCACTATCAGAATATTAAATAATCCACTAGAATTAATATGCTCAGAAACCTTTTCACTGTAAGGAATATGTCCAGAAAATATTTTACAATTCCTACTCTTTTTCGACAACTTTAAGAATTCCTCTGCATTTCTTTCTAAAAAAGTCCTGTGAAGCAAACGATGATAGCCACCAACCAAACAAAGTGTTCTCAAGAGCAGATTTGTGCCTGATTTTGGTATGCTGTTAGCTAAAACTGGGGGGTGGGCTTCATTATGAAACATACAGGTTAGTAGACGAGGCGGCCACACACCAAATTGATATATATTTGTTGATATCTTTGATGTTTTTGTTAAAAATTTTTTATTTAAATACATAAGCCTTCCTTCTCTTGATGCACAACATCCGCTTCCAATTTTTTTTCAAAAATTCCTCGGTTGGAGCCGTTTATTTGAATCGAACTATACTCTATATTAATTATCGTGTTTGTTATTTAAATCTGTACTATCAATAAAAGACAAAGCCAAAAAACCAAACAACAACATTAATAACACAGGATACAATGATGGTTGGAGCCCAATGGAATCAATAATCCAAATTAATACTAAGCCTCTATACATGAAGACCCGAGAGCTAGATTGACGATCATTTCGACTACAGCCTTTCTTTAAAAAAAACACAATAAATGAAAATATCATTAAGATATAAATAACTAAACCAACAACCCCATAACGACCAAAATTTAATAAAAAATCATTGTGCACCCCTCCGGAAAAACCTATTTTCAAATTATTGTAAGACCCTAGTAAAATATCTAATATTGGGGCGTTTTCAATTTTAGAGAAAAACAAACTCCATGCTATAGCCCTTCCATTTAAAGCATTAGAATTATTAAAATCCTGTTGATTAATGAATATGGATAAAATTTCCTTCGAAAATACCTTTTCCATATATAGAACTATATCAGTATACAAAATAATACTAAAAAACATTAAGGATATAACAAGAAATATTCCCTCTTTTGTTCTAAAAAATGTTTTAGACGTTAACAACACAAGGGCTAATAAAAAAAATATCCCTGCTTTTGAGTGGACTGAAATAATACCATAACACATAATTACAATCGCAGTAAGATACAAGGCCTTTATTATTAGTTTTTTTTCCATAAAAAATAATGAAATACTAGCCAGAATACCAAATTCAGCATACTGCCTGATACTAATAATTCCATGACTTAGGCCGGAATTTCTAACCAAAGAATTATTGTTGTAAAGCGAACTATATCCAACAAAAAATCCATAACTTTGAAGAATTACAGCTAATTGAGAGATTAACCCTAAAACTAAAATAGAAATAAGGAGTGCCTTATATCGTTCTTTAGTATTAACCAAATGTAAAAATAAAACCGCCCCTGCAATGCCGCTAGACAATCTAATAGTGCCGCTCAAACCTTGGGTAAAGCTGTAATCGTATATATCTATAACCCAATGCAACATTGAATATAATACTAGGAAAAATAACACTTTTAAGGGGAAGGCTTGTCTCGCCATATAATAAGTGCGCATTATCCATCTAGGTTTTGTTATTATAAAAAAGACAGGAATTAGACTTCCAGCAGCTGTTACTGAAAATCCAGAAAATAGTTTTATAGTCCAGCCCCAATCAATAATCGCCCTAAAAACAATATAGGCCATCAATCCATTAAAATAACTGCTAATAATATGCACTAAAAATATAAATACGATGAAAAATACACTAAAGAAAGCCATTTAATTGATTTCCTTTATATGCGAGAATGCATGCTTCATTTTTATACACCATTTTTCAACCGATAACTCTTTAGCTGTTTGAAATGCAGACCTGCAAATATACTCATACTTTTCTTGATCATATAGTAATAACTCTATACGGGCTATGTTTTTATCTACTTCTTCTCTACCATCAAGTAGTATTCCATTCAGCTCATCTTTTAGATAAGACAATTCAGGTCCGTGAGATATGGATGTTGTATCAAAGGTGACATAAGGCTTCCCGTAGCTAAATGCATGCACGATTGAAAGTCCAGATTCTCCTGGTATAAAAATAATATGAGATTCTTTCATTTCCTTAGCTATTAGTGCTTCATCAACAAGTGCGCCTGTCCATCTAATATCTAAATCTCTTTCAGTCGCCCGCCTAACAATAGCATTATCAGGTCCGTCTCCAATTATTGTGAGCAATATTCCATGGTTATATTCTTTCAATTTATAATAATAATCAAGAAGAGTATCCAGATTTTTGGTTTTGATAAGGCGCCCAATAAAAAGTATTCTTTTACGTGTTTGTCTATTAATGTCGAATTTGTAGTTATGCCAAATGTCGTTAGTGTCAAGTGTATTATTTGCATAGGTTGACTTATGATTTGAAATCAAATTCTTGTCTATCGCCCACTTCTCGCTCCATTCTGTATAAAAGACAATATAATCATATAAACTAAAAAACCATTTAGTTATAGCAAAATCAAGGGATGTTATCCTGCCGCGATGTGAACGTATGATTTCATGACTATAACTTATTAATTTGAAATTATAAATATTTCTTAAAAATACAAGCCATATGATCAAAAACAAGAACCTCTTTTCTGATGGCATCATAATAATGTCAAAATTTTTGGAAGTAGCAGCTTTAAATAGCTCAATATATACAAACGGATGAACACCAAACCAGCGTTTAATTGATGGTATTTCTATAATATTTAACAGTGTTCTTACTTTACTGTTTTTAAACCCTTCCTTCTCACAAGTTTGCCCAGCTAATATCGTTAACTCTACATTTTTATCGGACGCTAAATGAGATAAGAATCTTTTCTTATAATGATTTAAATTGGGAGAAACCCAGTAGACATTTGTTTTATTTGACACTTGAAAATTCTATTTTGAAATCCATCTATTTATCCATGCAATCAAATAATAAATATTCCAAACATTATTAACTAAGGCTAGATCTCCATTTTTAAAATTATTCACTATTTCATTCACTTCAAGTTTATTGAAGATATCATAGTCTTGACAAAAGGCATCAAGATTTTGATCTATATAATCAATCATAATATCACCCCCCCACTCTGCCAACGGAACGGAGAATCCCATTTTTTTCTTATACAAAATATCGTGTGGAACTACTCCTTCTAACGACCTTTTAAAAATATATTTCGAATGCTTGTTGCGCACCTTCCATCGTGGTTGAATTGAAAGCGCCAAATTAACAAAATCACTATCCAGAAAAGGCGCTCTCAATTCTACAGAGTTCCACATTCCAAGCTTATCTGCTCTATGCATATAATAATTTGGTATTGCGAAACGCAACCCGATAAATGCCATCCAATTTCCATCCGAACTTATAGTTTTTTTTGTTAGTGAATTGTATTCATAACGCAGATTTTCAATGTAATCAGAACAACTTGTATTATTATTTCGATCAATAAAGCTATCAGTCAACATCCTTCTCTTGGTGCCTTCTTTAAAACTTGGTGCACGCCCCCAGAAAAGCTCTTGATTATATGTACCACGATAAATTAATTCACTAAATCTTTGTGATTTAATGTGTGTTTTTAAAAAATTATATACAGGAGATTTTATAAAAAAAGGTAAAGCTTTATATATGTTATACCAAGGATACGCTTTAACATATTTAGACCATCGATGATATCCCAAAAATAATTCATCGGGCCCGTCTCCTGTTAGTATAACTTTAACCCCCTCTTCTTTTGCCATCTTGGTTAAAAAATAAATTGGGATAGATGTGGGGTCTGCTAAAGGCTCATCAAAAATCTCAATAACCTCTTTGATCATGGATTTCATGTCATTTTTCGAAACAATTTTTTCAAAATGGTCGAAACCTAACCTGTCTGCAGTTTTTCTTGCATCTTGTGTTTCATCGTGGTCTGGCATTCCTTTAAAGCCTATTGAGAACGATTTTATTTTTTCAGACGTTTCTTCTTTCATTAAAGTTGCTACTGCAGTTGAGTCAACCCCTCCACTTAAAAAAATTCCTATGGGAGTGTCGCTAACCATGCGTAATTTCATCGACTGGCCAATACTATCACGAATCTTGTTTACTAAACCTGACTCAGAGCCAGGAGTTTGGCTAAATAATGGCTTCCAATAAGTGCTCTCATCAACATTTCCATTAGAATCAACCCATAGATATTTACCTTGCTCTAATTTAAATATTTTAGAAAACATTGTTAAAGGAGGGGGGGTAAAACCAAAGGTCAAGAAATAATTAAGAGCCTGTTCATCTAATTTACTATCTTGCCAAGGTAAAGATAGCAACGACCTAACTTCAGAAGAAAAAGAAAATAGGCCGTCAAAATTATTGTAATACAGGGGCTTTTTTCCTATTCTATCTCTAGCTAAAAACATTCCTTTCTTATGCGAATCCCATATCGCAAAAGCGAACATTCCTTCAATTTCTTGCAGCAAATTCTTACCTTTTTCAATATAAAGGGCTAATAACAATTCTGTATCTGTATTAGTTACAAACCTATAGTTTTTGATAGATAGCTTAAGTTTTTCAAAATTATATATTTCTCCATTGAACACAATGGTAATGCCATCTTTGGTCATGGGCTGGTGGCCATTAGTTGACAAGTCAAGTATACTTAATCGTCTGTGTCCTAAGCATACATTGCCAGATATGTTGCTCCAAACACCTTCATCATCCGGTCCACGATGACTAACTAAATCATTCATATTTTCCACTAAAGATGAAAGGTCAGAACCCTCCCTTTCATTGTCAAAAGACAATATTCCATTAATTCCACACATATTATTTTATAATTATAATTCGAGTCAATAACATCATAATTGTTTATATACTTTCAAAACTTTATGGGTCATTTTTATTATAGAAAATTGGTTTGCCACAGTAATTGAATTGAATTTCTCTAAATCATTTTTATTGAATAAATCATAATAGTACTCTAATCGCTCTACAGCATTAGCTTTACTTTTTACTACGTCATCCTGAGAAAGATTGCCAACAGTTTCAACAAGCCCGCCACCATCTCTAAAAACAATAACCGGCTTATTCATCGACATAGCTTCAATCGCAACTAAGCCAAAAGGCTCATTGCTGGATGCAAAAACACAAACACTCATTGTTTTTATCCAAGATAATGTATCTTGCTGATAACCGATAAATAGTACTTTTTTTTGTACGCCCAATTCCTTTACCAAACTCTTTAACTCATTGGTTAAAATTCCGTTACCAACAATCAACAAAAGTACATTTTCTTTATCTTTTTGAAATAAATAAAACGATTTTATTAGTCTGTCGACCCTCTTAAATCCAGCAAGCCTTGATATCGTCCCAACAATATACTTACCTTGTAAATCAATATTCTTGTAATTAGGGTGATCTAAAACATCGTTCGGGTTAATTAATTCAATGCCATTATATATAACTCCACCCTTGTTACGCCTTAATGGTCCAAATCTACTATCAGCTATTTTCTTAGTAAACTGAGAGTTGTATATGCAACGATCCACCCTCACATGTAGAAAAAACTTTAGCAAGAAAAACTTAACACTTTCAAATGGCTTTATCTCTCTTCCAAATCCAAAATTCCCATGTTCAGTGTATACAATTTTTTTCTTGCTTATAAGTGCAAAAAATGCCACGAACGGATTAAAAGTATGTATGTGCAAAATATCATACATTTGAAAAATTGAGTTTATTTTATAAAGTTTTCTAAAGTTAATATCATATCCAGAAGATAACTTTCCAAAAAATATATTACACTCCAAAGCCTCAAAAACTGCGGTCATGTCTCCGTCATTACGACCCACAAACAATATATCATTAATAATATCTTTATTTAAAAAAGAACTGGTTTTCACAAAATCAACCGTAAGTTTTTCTATACCCCCAACCCCAGGTGAATTTAAGATATGCAACACTCTCACCACACCCTCCAAATTATTACTTTGAGAGTAAAAAAATTTGAACTCTTTATAATGAATTGATTATTCATATAGCGACAAACTTGTTGTCATAGGTATAAATTTAGGAAATCGATTCTTGTTTATACGGTAAACGCCTAGGAGATAATTAAATCTCTCTAATTGCCATGTCGAACTCCCTGGGATTTTGAACGGAATGCTATAAGTAAATCTATTAGTTCTATTCTGAAGATTAATATATTTCCTGCCAAAAAAGAAAAAATATTCAGGGAGTGTAAAGCCAAAATGCTTTGCTTGAAATTTTTTCGAATAAATAATGTTAATATTTTTAGATATTTTTATCCTGCTAGAGGGTAAATAGAAGTCACACCTAGATAGCTCAGCTTCTAAGAATTCAAATAATGCTTTATGGAAAGACACGACTAAACATTCAACTTTATTCAACGACGGTGTAGATTCAAACCAGAATTCTCGCATATTTACCACTTCTTCAACTAAATCATAAAGTTCACCTTTTTCAATCTCCAGCAACTGCAAGTCAAAAACAATAGCTTTAGCCTCAAGAAGAAATGATCGCAACTTTATTACTCCATATGTTATTTGCATGTCTAAAACGAAATACATTTTCAATAAATACTCAAATGCAATTTGTTGTTGCATGCTAGAGCTGATCTGCTTATCAAGGCTAGAAGAGTCAACTAAAGAACCCCCAAATAGCAGCTTTAGATTAGAAATATAATTATAATCTATACATCTTTCAAAATCTGACTGCTGAACTCCGAATACGTCATGAGTAAGAATTTTTCTTTCATGGTTGCTTAATTTACTACGAATATCTAAATTACAAAAACTATTGTCCTTAAAAATACAAATAATGTCCAAATCTGAAATTCCTGGATGCTTAACAGAACCCATTTGATAAATACTACCAATACTAGGATGCCTAGATAACTTTCGAACAATCTTTTTTGATAGTTGTGTGTATTCTGATTTCTGTATAACGACAGGATGGTCAATAAATTTCATATCAATAATTTAAATTATTTTCGATCTTTGTAAGAAATAAAAATAGTTTATAGTAAAATATATTATCTAATTTTTTTTTAGTTTGGTGATTAATTTTAGGAGCGACAAATTTCTTAGTGGCTACTCTAAAAAAACGATTTGGCTGTTTCATAATAATAGCCTGAATTGGATTTAAGACATAATCCCAACTAGATCTAATATCAGATGCAGTTTGAATTACACTCCACTCTTCCTTTGTAAAATCTGATTTAACTGCATTAAAACTCTCTTTCTTCAAAATTCCTTTATTATTTTTTGAAGAATAATAAAGTGCTGGAAGTAGCATTATTTGACTTAAAAAACCTTTCAATTGGAAAATATTTTTTGGTCTCCAATTATTATCAACCCTATTCATCATATGGGTTGTTATAATTTTTAATCCTTTCTGGTAATCAATATCGCTCTTCATCTTTAGAGTTAGATTAAAGCTGTATTGTATTGGATATAAAAGTGTAGACGTTCTAAAGATAATAGATGGTAAAAAATCTTCGGGATAATTTTTTAATTCACTTTGTTCTATTTGAAACCAGCCATGATGCTGCAATGGATCAAACTCAAGTATGCACTTTAAGGAATCTTTTTTAAATTGTTTTAACTCTTTAGACTCCATATATTCATCTTTTACAATCAACAACCCGTCAAAATCACTGTACTTAACAATTTCATTAGTTGCTACACTACCTTGTATTATCACTGCATAAAATAAATGAGAGTAATTTGAATCAATCAATGATTGTAACGCATTGACAAATTTATGATTATGGCCGTGTAGAGGAACTGAAACATCTAAAAATTGGCCTTTCAAACGATTTTCAACTTCTTCATTCATAAATCATATTTCAGCTATTCTTCTAACTCTTTCTTCTAATGTATAATTTCTTGCATCTTTTAATGCGTTCATTGATAATTCCTGGCTAAGCTCATCGTTGGATAAAGCGTTCTCTATACTTTTATAAAGATCTTTCACATCATCTCTTTTTACAAACAAAGCGTTTTTGTTGTGCACCAATACTTCACCCAATTCATCAAATTCCGAGGCTATAATCACTCTACCTGCAGCCATATATTCATGCATTTTTACCGGAGACCAGTACTTCAATCTAGTTTCTGAAGAATAATATAATAGCAAGATGTCGGCAGATGCAATAAAATACTTCACATCATTCGGACTAACAAATCCAACAAAATCTATATTGGATATACCTTTAGATATTATATATTTTCTATAATACTCAACATCATCTTCCGACATTCCGCCAATAACTATAAACTTGACTTGCTCTCCCAGAAGACTGACAGATTCAATCATTATTTCTATTGCTTTTTGATTTTTGTAAAAAGTACCAGAAAAACATATAATTTTTTCTGGTAGTGTCAGCTCATAATTGTTTTCTATTATTTTTCTTGCATTTTCCTTTGTTAAAGACTGCATATGTTCTAGTGTTACATTAATTGGGGAATTTCTTAATACCTCGATTCTATTCTTAGCGTTTTCATTACTTTGCACTAATTTATCTCTCAACAGTGACGTTTCTACAAAAGCCTTATCGCATCGTTTTAAAACAAAATCAAATATAAAATTATTTTGCGCGGGGAAATGCGCTATTTCAAATCTAAAAATAGGTCTATTTTGTTTTTTGTAGAATGCGTATAAAAACACATACGGCAATAAGTCGTTATAACTAAAACTGTAGAATAAATAATTGTTTAACTTCGATTTTCTCATCTTGACAATGAAAAAAAGTGCATATAAAAAATGAGAAATCAAATCAACATATTTTTTATATCTAAATTTATCACTCACTGGGCTTTTTAACACACTAACATCAAAATCCTCCCCCATTTTATATCTGTCCCAATATTGAGAATTCATATGAATTTCATTTTTTCTACTTAATACAACATATCTAACCTTATTGCATATAGAAGATAGGGCATTACAATGGGCAATGGGCCTCATTGAAACGGCTGTTTTTTGATGTAGGGTCCTCGATGTTACAAACACTATATTTTCCGCAAACTTACCCATGATTATCTTGAGTGGACATACTTATTTACCAAAACTACCCCCATTTAAAGAGCTTATATTAATTTTTAATACTCTTTTATTTTTTAATTCAATAATTTCACTACATTGGCTCAATGTTGTTAAACGATGTGCAATAACTATGACTGTATGGTTGTCATTTAATGAATTAATCGAGTTCATTACAAGCTCTTCAGTGTGGCTATCTAACGCACTTGTAGCCTCATCAAAAATAATAATTTCTGCTTTTCTGTATAGGGCTCGCGCTATTCCTATCCTTTGCCGCTGCCCACCAGATAAACGCATGCCACTTTCGCCAATCACGGTCTCATATTTATCTTCTAACTCCTCTATCACATTGAAGATTTGAGCCTTTCTGGCGGCCTCATAAACTTTAACCATATTAATTTCATCTTTAGGAACCCCGAATGCAATATTTTCTTTAACACTTCCATCTGTTAAAAAAATATTTTGTGGCACATAAGAAATTTTTGATTGCAGCTCGTTTAAGTTCTTATTTGAAATAAGAACATCGTCCATCAGAATCTGCCCTTTTGATGGAATTAACAATCCAGAAATAATATCTATAAGTGTGCTTTTACCACTGCCTGTAGATCCAATTACACCAAGTTTAACGCCTTTTTCTATTTCAATATTTACATTTTTTAAAGTATATTCAGTGTCAGATGGATACTTAAAACTTACATCTTTCAAGGACAGTTTATTATTAAATTTAAGTTTATTTATTTGTGATTTACCACAATATTTTTTTTGATCTAAAAATTCAAGTATGTCATTTAGTGAATGTCTGGAACCTCTAATAAGAACTATAGAGCTATACATTTGCTGTAACGCAGGCATAATTTTTTGGGCAGAAAGGGCTAACACTCCAAGCATTGGAAAAACTAATGAAATATCTCCAACCCCTTGACTGACAATATAAGCAATAACTGCAATTATAGTTATACTTAAAGTCTCCATAATGTAGCGTGGGCTTGATGCAATAAAAATATTGCTACCTTGTGCTTTACGCAGTGATATATCGGATTTCTGGTACAAGTTACAATAATAGTTCTGATTTTTGTTAAGTAGGATGTCTCTAATGCCGCCCAAGCCTTCTTGAATAATCTTTACCAACAATGTCGACTTTTCCGATATAACCTCACTATTCCTCTCAATTTTTTTTCTTGAGCGCTTAGTAAGTAAAATATACATAGAACCAAAACCAATAAATGTAATTATGGTTATAGTTACATCTACAAATAACAAACCAACACCGATACTAGAAACTAGAATTAATGCGCTAAAAAGATTCAATACTGGTCTAATTATATTATTAATTATCAAATTTGTCTTATTTGTCATTCCATTAATCAACTCGCTACTATTGCGCTGCACATGCACTGAATATTCCTGATGCAAAGTTTTATCGAATATATCAATACTGAGCTCCGCTCCTGAACTATACGAAATTTTGGTGATGTAATACAATAGTGTTATTCTGACAAGGCCAGAAAGTACAGCAAAAAAAACAAAAATTACAGTTAATGGAAAAAATATTTCATCTGCGCTTTGAATATCCAGAAAATAAATAAAAGGTTGAATTTTATCCAAATTAAAAAAATCTTCCGGTGAATTAAAGGCTCCCAAAAAAGGAAACAATAGCCCTATGCTAACAATTTCAAGAAAAGAAGATACTATCATCAGAAAAAGCAATGCTATAAAGTGCCTCTTTCTTTGATGAGGTATATAAGACCATAATCGGCCTAAAGGTAATTTTAAATTGAGTATTGACATAAATATTGACTATAATTTAAAACAATTATTATCTCTATAGAACAATGAAGTTACATACATCTCAAGGCCTCCAGGTTTCAGCCCTTGAAAATCCAACACTCTAAACCCTTTGGACTTAGCATAGATAACCCCTTCTTGGTATCTATCTCTATCAGAATCATCTAACAAAATAACCCCAGAATCTGAAATTTGCTCAATACTCTGCTTTATACAATTCACTCTATCTCTGCCATCAATCACCACTACATCGTATTTGGTTTCTGTCTTTCTTATGGTTCGGGAATACTCTCCATTGACATCCTTATCTTGATAGATAATTTCTATATTACTACTCACACGCTCTATTTTTTTAATAAATTTCCACCAAGCAAGGTCGTATTCAATTGACCTTACACTATGAGCGTGATTTGCATAAAATGACGTTGAAAACCCACTTCCATATTCAAACACTCTTAAGTTTTTGTTAAGTCTATTTTCAAGAAAACTCACAATAGAATAATTCATCCATGGTATTTGCTCACCTTCTTTGTTTAGCGCTTGTGTCATCTTCTGGCTATACAACCACCCCGTTTGATGCAAGTAGGACTGCTTGTTAAATATAAGTAAATAACAAGCAGTTATCTTTGGAAAATACTCTATTATTTTTCTTTTTATTGTTTTTCTCATAACTCTACTCTAACTCCACATATTTTGTTTATTGCTTGCTTTTTTTTGAACTTTTTACATACCAACTTATGGCATCATCCATACCTTCGTATATTTCATACCTTGGCCGATAACCTAACAATGTTTTTGCCTTATCTATATTAGCTTGTGAATGCCTAACATCACCTACTCTAAAGTCTCTATAAATTGGTTTTTTCTTTTCTAACCCTTGCGTTCTTTGGATTAGTCTTTCTTCAATCATTTGATAAAGTTTATTTAGACTTGTTCTATCATTAAGAGCAACGTTATAGACTTGGTCTGTTGCTTCATCGTTATCAGTTATTGCCGCTAGAAGATTCATCTGTACCGTATTGTCAATATAACAAAAGTCTCTACTAGTTTCTCCATCGCCGTTTATATATACGTCATCTTTATTTAATATAGCCGCCACCCATTTTGGTATGACTGCTGCATATGCGCCATTAGGATCTTGCCTTTTACCAAAGATGTTGAAGTATCTTAATCCTATAGTTTTAAAACCATAAGTTTTTGCAAATACATTGGCATAAAGTTCATTAACAACTTTGGTCACCGCATAAGGACTCAAAGGATTGCCAATCTTACCCTCTACTTTTGGAAGATCTGGATGATCGCCATAAGTAGAGCTTGATGCAGCATAAACAAAACGCTTAACATTTGCATCTTTACTTGCAACCAGCATGTTTAAAAAACCATCAATGTTGGCTCTATTAGTATTAATAGGATCTTCGATTGATCTAGGAACCGAGCCTAATGCCGCTTGGTGCAAAACATAATCAACACCATAGCATACCTGTTTGCAATCACTTAACTCTCTTATGTCGCCATTGATAAACTTAAAATTACCACTTAAGTCTTTGCCAGTAGCATCGTTAGCATCTTGGATTGCTTGATCAATATTATGTTGATGGCCTGTATCAAAGTTATCCAGACCCACCACCTTTTGATTAAGGATTAGTAATTTTTCTAGTAAGTTTGAACCAATAAAACCAGCAACGCCTGTTACTAACCAAGTACTTTGATTGTCTTTTAAATGTTCTTGTAGTTGTTCGTATTTAGTCATTTACAGTCTTCCATCCACTTCATTTGCATCTAGCAAGTACTTAATATCATAAAGTACATGATTATCCTTGCCAAAGGCTTTTATTTGTTCTAATGATAAAGCTTTAAATTCATCGTGTGCAACTGCCAATAATATTGCATCATATTTACCTTCTGTCGGTTGATCGATTGGCTTAATGTCATATTCATGTACAGCCTCATCTTTATCAACCCATGGGTCAAACACATCAACATTGCAATTAAATCCTTCAAACTCTTCTACTAAGTCTACTACACGGGTATTGCGAAGATCAGGGCAGTTCTCTTTGAACGTTAGACCCATGATTAGTATGTTTGCATCTACTACGTGGATACGTTTTTTAGTCATAAGCTTTGATACTTGATCTGCAACGTATGACCCCATATTGTCATTTAATCTACGACCTGCAAGGATCATCTCTGGATTATAACCAACCTCTATTGCTTTATGGGTTAGGTAGTATGGATCAACACCGATACAGTGCCCTCCTACTAAGCCTGGTCTGAATGGCAAGAAGTTCCATTTAGTGCCTGCTGCTTCTAATACTGATTCAGTATCAATATCTAGTTTATTAAAGATAAGTGCAAGCTCATTAATAAGAGCAATGTTGACATCTCTTTGGGTGTTTTCAATAACCTTGGCAGCTTCAGCTACTTTGATACTACTGGCTTTGTGTGTGCCAGCAATAATAATCTCTTGGTATAGCTCGTCAACTTCAGTGGCAATCTCAGGTGTTGATCCTGCAGTAACTTTTTTAATAGTAGTTACACGATGCTCTTTATCTCCAGGATTAATGCGCTCTGGCGAATAGCCACAGTAAAAATCTTTGTTGAATATCAAGCCTGATTGCTGCTCAAGAATTGGCACACAAACTTCTTCAGTAGCACCTGGATAAACGGTTGATTCATAGATAACTATATCGCCTTTTTTAAGAATGGAGCCTACTGCCTCACTAGATTTTTCTAAGGGCGTTAAATCAGGTCTTTTATGCTTATCAATTGGCGTTGGGACCGTGATGATAAAAATCTCACAATCTTTTATATCCTCTAGGTTGATTGTGTAGCTTAAATGAACTGCATCTTTTAATTCTTCTGAGGCGGTTTCAAGGGTTAAATCAATACCATTTTTAAGATTGTCAATTCTAGGCTGATTAATATCAAAACCAACAACAGTACGTTTTTTACCGAATTCTACTGCAAGGGGAAGGCCTACGTAGCCAAGGCCGATTAGGGCTATTTTTTTATTATCCATATTTTAATCCTTTTTAAACAAGTCTCTTGTATAGACTTTATCTTTAACATCATTAAGTTCATCCACCATTCTATTAGCAACAATCACATCACTAATCTTCTTGAACTCTTCTAGATTGTCAATAATCTTTGAATGGAAGAACTCATTCTCCCCTTGTTCAGTAAGCACAGGCTCATAGATCACTACTTCAATGCCTTTGGCCTTAATACGCTTCATAATACCTTGAATGGATGATGCTCTAAAGTTATCAGAGCCACTCTTCATAATGAGTCGGTGTACGCCAACAACCTTCGGTTGTTTGGCGATGATAGAATCTGCAATAAAATCTTTTCTGGTTGAGTTGGCATCAACAATGGCACTAATCAGTGCATTAGGCACATCTTGGTAATTGGCTTTAAGTTGCTTGGTGTCTTTAGGTAGGCAGTAACCACCATAACCAAAGCTAGGGTTGTTATAGTGTGATCCAATTCTTGGATCAAGACCTACCCCTTCAATAATTTGTTTAGAGTCTAGATTATGTGCTTCTGCGTAAGAGTCAAGCTCATTAAAGTATGAGACTCTCATGGCAAGGTAAGTATTACTAAAAAGCTTTACCGCTTCTGCTTCAGTAGAGTGCGTAAACAAAACATCGATATCTTCTTTTATAGCGCCTTCTTGTAAAAGATTGGCAAATACCTCAGCTCTATCTGATATCTCACCCACAATAATGCGTGAAGGGTATAGATTGTCATGAAGTGCTAAACCTTCTCTTAAGAACTCTGGTGAGAAGATGATGTTATCAATATCAAACTTATCTTTAATACTTTGAGTGTAGCCAACTGGTACCGTTGATTTAATAATCATCACTGCATTAGGATTGATATCAATTACATCTTGAATGACCGCTTCTACCGAAGCGGTATTAAAGTAGTTATTAGTCATATCGTAATCAGTCGGTGTGGCAATGATGACAAAATCAGCATCTTTATAGGCCAGTTCATTATCAAGTGTTGCGGCAAAGTTAAGGTCTTTATTAGTTAGAAAATCTGTAATCTCAGCATCTACTATAGGAGAGATTTTGTTGTTTAATTGTTCAATCTTCTCAGGGATGATATCAAGGGCGATCACTTCATGATTTTGAGACAGAAGCATGGCGTTGGAAAGGCCTACGTAGCCAGTGCCTGCTATGGTGATTTTCATGATTTATCTCCTACTATAAACCACTGATTTAATAAGTCTTCTTTATTGTATTCATGTTTTGAATACACGCCATTCATATATTTCTCTAGACTTTTTTTTGATTCGTTAACAACTGCATGCGCAGCCCCAGTGTCCCATTCCATCGTCGGGCCAAGTCTTGGATAAATATCAGCTTCACCTTCTGCAACTAGACAAATCTTTAAGGAACTACCAATTGATATCAACTCTTTTTCTTTGTCTGTGTCTATATCGTCGATAAACGCTTGCGTCTCATTTGACATGTGCGATCTACTAGCAACAATCTTATAAGTTTCTCGTTGGCTTTCTGTTTTAAGCGGGAGTTTTTGTCCGTCTTTAAATGCACCTTCACCTTGTTTTGCCCAGTAGCAAATGTCTAATGCTGGTGCGTAGACAACGCCTAGAACTGGTGTGTCTTTATGAATGAGTGCAATATTTACGGTAAATTCACCATTCTTCTTTACAAACTCTTTAGTACCATCTAGTGGGTCGACCAACCAAAAATACTCCCAATGTTTTCTTTCTTCATATGGGATATCCTTGCCTTCTTCAGACAGCATAGGAAGATTAACTGGGAGCTGGTTTAGTCTGTTTTCAATAATATCATTAGCTTTCTTGTCAGCTAGAGTTAATGGTGAACTATCTTGCTTGTATTCAACTTCAAAATCTTGACTATATATCTGCATGATGGCATCACCAGCGTCTTTGGCAATAGCAACAATATCTTTAATATTAATTTTATCCAGCATTATTATTTAACAATATTCTTTGATTTTAAAAACTCAATCACTTTGATTGCAGACTCTTCTAGTGTCTCACCATCAGTATCAATGACCAGTTCTGGATTTATAGGTGCCTCATAAGGAGAGTCAATGCCTGTGTAGTTTTTAATTTCTCCAGCGCGTGCTCGCTTATACAAGCCCTTTACATCTCTTGATTCACAAACTTCTAGACTAGCATTGCAAAAAATCTCAATAAAATCTTCTTTTGATAGTAATCCCCTAACATTGTCTCTATCTTCTCTAAATGGACTAATGAACGCAGTAATAGCGATACCGCCAGCCTCCATCATCAACTTAGCAGCTTCGCCAATTCTTCTAATGTTTTCTTTGCGGTCATCATCGCTAAAAGTTAAGTTTGATGATAGCCCGTGGCGTACATTGTCTCCATCTAAAACAAAGGTTCTGCAACCAAGTTTATGTAGCCCCTCCTCCACTGAATGGGCAAGGGTTGATTTGCCAGAACCTGACAAACCTGTAAACCAAATAACAACTGACTTATGATTGTTTAGCTTTTCTCGTCTTTGTCGGGTGACGGTTGCGTTGTGGTAGATAGTGTTTGGGGTTTTCATATTATTTTTCTAAATACCATCTATACGTTTTACTGAGTCCATCTTTAAGATCTATACTGTATTTCCAACCCATATTTGATAGACGAGATACATCAATAAGCTTTCTTGGAGCACCGTCAGGCTTAGTTGTGTCAAAAGTCAATTTGCCCTTAAAGCCAACCACCTGTTTCATAGTTTCTGCCATTTCTCTAATGGTTACATCTTTACCTGTACCGACATTGATATGTGAGAGCATTGGTTTTGTATTGTCTTGATAAGTTTGCTCATCTAACTCCAATACAAATAATGATGCAGCCGCCATATCATCTACATATAAAAACTCACGCATTGCATTGCCTGTGCCCCATACTACAACTTCAGCATCGTTATTAACTTTTGCCTCATGGAAGCGTCGCATGAGTGCGGGAATAACATGTGAGTTTTCTGGATGAAAGTTATCATTAATACCGTAAAGATTGGTTGGCATCACAGATCTAAAATCTGTACCGTGTTGACGATTGTATGATTCGCAAAGCTTAATGCCTGCTATTTTAGCTAGGGCATACGGCTCATTGGTTGGTTCCAGTACGTCGGTAAGCAACGCGTCTTCACGCATTGGCTGTTCAACTGCTTTAGGATAAATACAAGTACTACCTAAAAACAACAAACGTTTAACTTTATTCTCATAGGCCGAGTTAATAACATTAGCTTCTATCATCATGTTTTGATAAATAAAGTCAGCAGGATAAGTATTATTTGCATGAATGCCGCCTACTTTAGCAGCGGCTAGAATGACGTAATCAGGATTTTCTTGTTGGAAGAAGTTTTGCACTTGTACTTGATTGGTAAGATCTAACTCTTTATGCGTGCGCATTAAAAGATTGATGAAGCCTC
>Ga0209992_10001737_pt1 | contig 21851 bp, 22 predicted proteins | sample 2SBtaG_2_FD_182564 | JGI IMG/M metagenome (GOLD analysis project Ga0209992, IMG submission 182564) | Deep subsurface microbial communities from Kolumbo volcano to uncover new lineages of life (NeLLi) - 2SBTROV12_ACTIVE470 metaG (SPAdes)... | ecosystem: Environmental > Aquatic > Marine >... | reverse complement strand
AGAGCCTTGCGTCCTTATCAGGGTAAAAAATTTGGGTACATAATTGTTCCTGTTTTGTTGGATAAAGAGCTAACAACTGATTTAGATAAACAAAAAGAGGCCTTTGCTCCAATCCTCATGACACTCCGTTCTCTGGCAGCCGATGATGAGCGGATAGTAGAGTATTTCCGTTCCGTATCTGAGGGGAGGCAACCTTCGGAAGGTTCCCCAATCGAGACTGAATTGCCAGATGGAATAGATATAGACGCTAAAGAATTTATTAAATCAGTTGAATTAAAGTTCTGGTCAAAACTAGCTAAACTTTCTTGGAGGCCATTTAAAGAAGCAAGAGAGTTTACCCATGATCTTAAATTATCAAGTTACACAGAATGGCGAAGTTACTACAAAGGAGAATTAAAAAATAAACCAAAAAAGCCAGATGATATTCCAAGCCGTCCAAATCACAATTACAGCAATAGTGGTTGGATTGGCTGGGGGGATTGGCTTGGAACGGGGTATATTTCTACACACAAGAGAAATTACCGAAAATTCTCAGCCGCTCGAAGTTTTATGCATAGCATGAAACTAAAATCAGAAAAAGAATTTCGTTTGTTTTTAAAAGGAAAATTAAAAGGCAAACCAAAAAAACCAGATGATATTCCAACGAATCCTCATAGACATTACAAAAATCAGGGTTGGGTAAGTATGGGTGATTGGCTTGGAACAGGAACAATAGCCCCGGGAAAAAGAAAATATCGCAGCTTTAAAGAAGCTCGAAAATTTGTTCACAGCCTTGAACTTAAGAGATGGGAAGAATGGATAAGTTACTGTAAAGGAGAATTAAAAAATAAACCAAAAAGACCAGATGATATACCAACGAATCCTGAAAAAATTTATAAAAATAAAGGCTGGGTCAGTTGGCCCGATTGGCTTAGTGGGGCTATTTCTAAAGTAAAGAGAAATTGGAGACCTTTCACGAAAGCGAGAGAATTTGCCCGCAGTCTAAATTTATCAAACAACAAAGAATGGATAAGGTGCTGTAAAGGAGAATTAAAAAATAAACCAAAAAAGCCAGATGATATTCCCAAATACCCCAGTGATATTTATAAGGAACAGGGTTGGGCAGGTATGGGTGATTGGCTTGGAACAGGAAGAGTTGCTGATCAATTAAAAAAATTTCGCAGTTTTAAAGAAGCTCGAAAATTTGTTCACAGACTTGAACTTGCTTCGTCCACAGAATGGCGAAAATATAATAAAGGGGAATATAAAAATAAAATCAAAAAGCCTAAAGATATCCCTTTTAAACCAGAAAGAGTTTATAAGGATAAAGGTTGGATTAGCTACGGAGATTGGCTAGGAACAGGAAGAGTTGCTGATCAATTAAAAAAATTTCGCTTATTTAAAGACGCTCGTAAATATACTTGGAAAATTAAGCTAAAAAGTTATAAAGAATGGCGCAGTTACTGTAAAGGAGAACTAAAAAACAAACCAAAAAAACCAGATGATATTCCATCTGGTCCATACGAGTTTTATAAAAATAAAGGGTGGGTTAGTTGGCCTGACTGGCTAGGAACTGATGTTAAGCCAAGAAAAAAAATATCCTAACTTTTCAGAACGAAGCTTCTTTATGAACGGATTAATGAAAAAAGTGAATTTACAAGGTCATGCCCAATCTCTCTCATGAGCGGTTCATCAAAGTGAGAGCTTCGCATTTTAATGTAGTAACCGTTTTTCCCAGATATTGTCAGCCAAGAAAGACTGGGATAACAATCAATGACCTTAATAGATGTTTCTTCGTTATATAAAAAACAGTACATGAGATTATCATCCAACTGCTGAACATCCCAGTCATCCTCAATAGCTTCTTCACCGTAATAATGAACAATATCTTTACGAGAATTTTCCATTTCAGTTTTTAATATAGATGATAGAGATTTTTGTTGATCCCGAAATGGATAGACATATATTGTAGCTTTGATACCGGGGGCACTATAAGATAAAGAATAACCAAGCTCTGGTTTTTCCGGTCCAAAATCCTTCATGCTTTTATAATGAAGCCAACCGAGCCCATCTGGAAAGTGCATATTTATTTTTTGATCTTCATAGGCAATGACTTGCCCTTGAAGAATATGTGAAGGACTAATTTCAAGGTTTTTACGGGAAAAATAAAAATTCCTTTTCTCCGTAATGATTTCATCCTTAAGGATTTCTTTTGTTTCAATTTTATGTTGGATAATATTTGGAGAAGATCCTTCGATTAGGTTGATGCCAATGGATCGCCATAATAAAGTTTTCCCCTCAAGATTTGCTCCCGAAATAAGACTCCTCACAACTAGTAGTTCGTTGCGCAAAGCTTCTGATTCAGTTTTAGAAAGCACCAGAATAGGATCTTCACGAGATTGACCAGAACCACCAGAGATATTCACGTCGATATTAAAATCTTTTTTTAGTAGGTCTTTAATCGATGGTTTAGTAATGGTCTTTTACCTCAGTTCTTTAGTTTCAGACAAATCGATTTTAAAAATTGAATAAACAAAAAATCCAAGTGTGATCCAATTAACCATCAGCCAGATATCTCTTCCAAGGTGAAATGGTATTAAAGGGTTGAACAAAAAACCAATAAAACCATAAACCCACGCAAATCCGATTAAATCAGATTTTATTAGATTGATTACCATGTAGATGGATATGGCAAAAATAACAATCCTTAAAAATGAGTAAAATCCATAAGGCCAACCACCCATTATTGCTAAGAACATTAGAATTCCAGAAATGACCAGTAGTATATTCTTCGATTTATTCATTTCGCTTGCTCTATAGTCCAGTAGCCTCACCAAGTAACTTTAAATCGCCTTTTATCATTGGTGTAAATCTTTTGTCCCAATCTTTCATATTTTTAATTATTTTAGATTTATCCTTTTCAAATGACTTGTATTCAAGGTATGAACTTCCTACCCAAATAGCAGAATAAAATGGTAAAAATGGTTGAGCCTGTCGGTTGGTAATACGTGTTGCGACTTCAATGGCCACTAATTTAATTTCTGTTACCTCGTTTTCAGAAAGAAGGAGTGGTCCTATCCCCTTGGGGCTTATAGCCTTAAAGTCATCTTCTAATTTTTTATTCAATCGATTTATCAATTTTTGAACTCTTGTATCTTCATTAAAAAAATCCATGTCTTTCCATATACCTGCAACCATAGATATTCCAATAGAATATTGAATTGCAATTCTTTGATTCATATATTTAGAGATCATTGAAGTAGATATACCGGAGGGCGCAGAATCCGAATCCACAAAAAGGGCTTGATCCTTTGTTACCCTTGCTAGAAATTTTTCCCTTACAATTTCTGCGACATTTATAAATCTAACTTCATCAAATTCTTTAGTTGTCTTTTCAACTGGATGAGTTTTAGGTGAAGGTGTTTCATTTGGCAGGGATTTATTTTCAGCGCTATCCCCTAAGTCATTCGCACCCCCCTTTGTCGCCCAACTAAAAATATAAAAAATAAAAAAGAATATTAAGGGGGGAACAAAAATCCATAACCAAAAGTTAAACCAATCACTACTACTCATATAGCCGTAAGGTTCAGCTAAAATAAAAAAAGCAGAAACCAAAAGAGACCATGAGAGGCCTGTAGCTATAAACAGTCGACGACGACGGTTATGCATTACTTCCTCTAATTAGGAGAGATGACCCCATTTTATGATAGTAGGGGAGATTAAACAAGTTGAGGCAAGGGTAAGACTATGGGATTCAATAATAATTCCTGTAGACCCCTTTTTTAGGTATCGCTAGCAAATTAAAATTGATTTTTAAGTACAATTACTTGATTTTTTGAATTACAAATCTTATTTATACTATAGATAGGAGGTGATTCGATGAAAGATAAAAAGTCTCCCAAACCTTCCCCAAAACCGACCCCCAAACAGCTCCCAACATTGGACGATATCGAAAAGATATTGAGAGGAGTCGACTTATGGGAAGTGGACAAACCCCCCGAAGTGGTAGCTAAGGGACGCAAGGAACGCCGACCTTGGCTTATTTCTACAGATAGGGCCGTTTAAGTTTAGCAAAAAACTTTATTGCTATGGTTGTTCCTGTTCGCTATCGAACTTGATGGTGTGTCGAGCAATTTCAGTTTAAGGGTATAATATGCCCAATCCCTTAGTAGTTGAATTATACAGAACATAACGCTATGGACCCTAATCATATAGAACAGCTAGAATCTGTCCCAAATATTCTTTGGATTATCATACTGGTTATTTTATTCGCAACTATTAAGGGTTTTAATGCAGGAATAATAGGAGCAATAACAAAATATAAATACAGAAAAGCATTCCAAAAAAAATTATCAATAATGCTTGGTAATAAACCTAATGCTTTTAGCGATGGAAATATTGAAGGAAGAAAATGGTTTTCAGAGCTTGTAGCTGAAGCCCATAAGGTTGCAGATCAGCTTGATGAAAATTATTTAATCAATAAGGTGAGGCCAGCTCGAAAAGCAGCGGAGACCGTTGCAGAGTTTAAAAATAAAAATAGGGAGCTAAGAAAACAATTAAAATTCTATGAATACCAGATTAAAACATATGAAGAATTTTTCCCAATCCTAGAAGACTTTGGAGATCAAATTTTAGACGATGACTCATTCTTAACTAAAGATAAAGGGCAAGAAGATATTGAAAAACTAGACCCTGTACGCAGATATATACCAAAAGAAGATTATGACAAACTTCCTTCGGCAGAGCGAAATCAAAAAGCATTAGATTTCTATAAAAATAAAAATCATAATCGTTTAGAGATAGGGCGCTTTTATGAAAGGTATATTGGTTATTTGTACGAAAAAGATGGATGGAGGGTTCGTTTTAGTGGAATTTTGGAAGGCTATGAGGATTTAGGCAGGGATCTATATTGTTTTAAAGATAACGTTGTGGAAATAGTTCAAGCAAAAAACTGGAGTAAAAATAAGCTAATTCGAGAAAAATATATTTTCCAGCTTTACGGATCAGTGATGCAATATAAACTTTCGAACAAGAATAAGATTAAGCAAGAACGTTTGAAAATAAAACCGGTTTTCGTAACAACCACTCAACTTTCTGAAACAGCACAAGCCGTCGCAGATGACTTAAAAATTCGGATCGATAAAATAGAACTAGATAAAAATTATCCTATGATCAAATGCAATATAAACAAAGTCACTCATGAACCAATTTATCATTTGCCTATAGATCAACAGTACGACAAAATAATCATAGGTGATGAAGAAGGTGAATTTTATTCATCAACCACAAAGGAAGCTGAAAAAAAAGGATTTCGGCGTGCTTGGAGGTATAAAGGACCCAAAGATTAGTGAATACCGATCTGTTTTCTAGGTAACGCTTGTAATTCAGATCAAAGCTTCTTCTATACATCCCAAAAGTCTAAGGAGTTTCACCATGCGAACTACTTGGAAGAAAATTAGAAATGAAACCAAACGAGGTGACTCTGTCGAGTTATCTCGTTTTTTTTTTGAAGCTGGTAAAAATGGAGACGATTTCCAAAATTAACAGAAGGAGAATATGTTATGGGATTATTCGGAATCAAATATACCGATGAAGAAAAAGGGTTCCTAAAACACCTCAAAGAAACATCGGGAATGCCAGAACCAGAATGCAAAGAAATTTTAAACAAATGTATTAAGTTGGCAAAAAAAATGGGGATGAGGGGTGTAAGTAACTTTGGTGATATAAAAATAAAAGAAAAAGGGTTATTTGAGAAAAAATCAAAAGCAGGTTTATCAAGACAAGATTTTCTTAAATATTGGAATCGCCCTTGGGTTTGGATTGCAGTTGAAGCAGAATTTGCTAATTTAATCCGATTTACAACGTACAATAATATTCGCAAAAACGAAGGGTTGTCATCTAAAGAAGCCATGAAAGAACTTAGAAAAATATTTATTTACTATGGAGACCCTGAAAATTCAAATCCGGACTTCCAAGGTCAAGATGCTGATATTTACCCAGAATTTCAAATCAGATATGAAAATTGGAGAGAGCAATGGACTCCTATGGAAGAACAAGAAATGATGATGAAATATTCAACATGCAATGCGATGGTAAGAGATTTGATCACACAAGGAAACCTTTAGTTATTTATGGAAACGAAGAATAATCAATGAATAAACTACTCACATTCTTACTTTCACTCACCTTTCTGTTTTTTATTATATGCAGCGGATTTATGGCTTTAGATGCGGAAGGTGGGGGTGTTTTCTTCACCATTATTGGGTCATCATTATGTTCCGTTGGTGCGGGAGGTGGATTGCGAGTTAATCTTTACTTTGAAATTGGTACAGCTGTGGCAAGTTTTATCTTGTCCTGCATTCTTATGTTTGTTGCTTATCAGCTGCTTGGCCCCACCTATTCAGTAGGCTTTTTTGGAAATCAGTTGAGTGGACAGGAGTGGAGCGTTATTGGATTCATGGTGGGTTTTGTATGTTTACGTAAAAAGTTTTTGGGAGAATATAAAATATTCTAGCAAGGAAAGCATAGCTATGTTTTGTGGTTATTGTGGAAAAGAAAATGCTAAAGACTATAGCTTCTGTGCAGGATGCGGAAAGCCACTAGAGAGTGCAACACCTAATCATCCTACAAAGGTTCCATCTAAAGACTATGACTTTAGTGACCCTCCAATGAAAAGCCCACCACCCCCGCCATCCATAAGTGACAAAATCAGAAAAGCGGTTGAAGAACAAAAATACTATGTTGATCAGTTCGTTTCATTTTATGAAACAGGACAAGGCATAAAATACTGGAACTGGGCCGCATTTTTTCTTGGGCCGTTTTGGTGCTTGTATAAAAAAGTTTATCCTTTATTTTTTGTTTGGTTAATTGCTAATACGGTTATTTATTGGGTAGAGAAGGCAGATTTTTCTGCGTTTACCCAATTGGTCATAGGGGTTTTATGGGTATGTGTTTGGATTCAAAATACAATAGAAGCAAATAAAGCCCATTACAAAAATGTGCTAAAAAAATTAGACAAAGAAGCAAATAAAACTGATTACAACAATCTTACTATCACTCTCCTTAAACTATGAATGAAGAATTAGAAAATATGGATGATGACTTTCAGGAAGAATTTGAACGGTGGAGACTTTTAGCCGAACAGGGAGATGCTGAAGCACAACTCAACTTGGGTCAGATGTATCAATACGGATTAGGGGTTAAAAAAGATCACAAAGAGGCAGCCAAGTGGTATCGACTTTCAGCAAGACAGGGAGATGCTGAAGCACAACACAGCTTGGGTGCGGTGTATGAAAACACAAAAGATCATAAAAAAGCTTTCTTTTGGTATTGGCTTTCAGCGCAAGAGGGATATGCCGAAGGCCAACTCAGTTTAGGTACCATGTATTACAAAGGGGAAGGGGTCGCACAGGATTATAAGGAAGCATTCAATTGGTATCTGCTGTCAGCAGAACAGGGGCATACGGAAGCACAATACAAATTAGGTGCGATGTGTGAGAACGGAAAGGGAGTTCCTCAAGACAACGAGGAAGCAGTCTATTGGTATCGACTGTCAGCAGAACATGAAGAAATGGCACAATGCAAACTGACAGCAATGAATGATAAAGGTGTCATTTCACAATTTATAATTAATACCATGACCAAACCACATTTTGGTCAAATTTAGATTAGTTTTTTGACATGTCAAAACCTTGACCTCTCATTTTTAAGACCAATGTTCTGAAAATTATATTTTAATCAAGGTAAAATATTTTAAATCAGATAGTTCCAAAATAATTAATTCGCAGCTCCTAACTTGGTATAGTTCTTGAAGTAATAAAGTGAGTATGCAAATCAAAAAACGCACAATCCATCTGACACTCTTTATTCTTTCCTTCCTTGTGTCCTTCTTCTTTAGCGCTGGTTATGACGAAGCAATAATAGAGTATTGGCATTACGGCAGTTTAAATATTGAGGAGCCATACATACTTTGTACCGAGACAGTGTTTTCAATATGCTCTTAGCATCCATTGATAATTTACGGAAAAATTAAATTAGAAAAAGATTGAATGGATAAAACCAAACTGTGAACCAAGAATTAAAAAATATAGATGATGACTTTGAGCATGCTTGTAATGCTTATGAAAGAGAAGACTATAAAGCAGCATACAAATTGTTCTTACCGTTAGCAGAACAGGGAGATTCAGATGCGCAAATTACTTTGGGAGGAATGTATTTCGAAGGACTAGGAGTTAAACAGGATTACAAGCAAGCAGTTAAGTGGTTTCGACTTGCAGAAAAACAATGCAATGTTACTGCCTACTATTTTTTGGGGCAAATGTATTGCCAAGGACTAGGACTTAAAAAGGATTACAAGCAAGCAGTTAAGTGGTTTCGACTTGCTGGTTATAAAGGTGATGCTAATGCACAGTACTGTATGGGTTTATTGTACCAAGGATTATTATGTCCAGATTGGAAAGAGGTGCCAAAAGATTACCCAAAAGCAATGAATTGGTATCTTCTTGCAGCAACGCAAAAGCATGCTGATGCACAGCACAACTTGGGAGTAATTAATCTCGAAGGACTAGGAACTCCACAAAACTTCAAAGAGGCATTGAGGTTATTTCGTCTTTCTGCAAAACAGGGAGTTGCTGAAGCACAATTTGCATTAGGTTTGATGTATGAGCAAGGGCAAGGAGTTCCACAAGACTATGAAGAAGCAGTAAAGTGGTGGAGACTTGCGGCAGAACAAAGATTGGAAGTAGCACAATATCACTTGGAATACTTGCACCCCAATCTAAATATTTATAATTAATACCTACACTCCTATTTCCAATAATAATTCCTGTAGACCCCCTTTTTAAGTATCGCTAGCAGCTTAGAATTGATTCTGGTTCATGACTCTACTTACTTTTCTGATATAATCTGCACATCCCAAAAGTCTAAGGAGTTACATCATGCGAACTACTTGGAAGACAATTAGCAACAAAACCAAACCACTCACATTCTTACTCTCACTCACCTTTCTGTTTTTGTTTGGTTGTTCTCAAACAATAATGTATGCGAAAAAAAACAATTCCGATGAGAACTGGGGTAAGGATTATGCAGATTGCCATGCTCAGGCACTCGGTTATTATGGACTGCAACTATGGAATTCTATCGTACACAATTGTTTAGTTGGTAAAGGATACAATCCTGTTGACAAAGAAGGTAATCAGATTGAATACAATCCATGGAATCCGAATGGACTCACGGCAGTCCAGTCAAAAAAATGAAAACCCCACTCACATTCTTACTCTCACTCCATTTTATTTTCTTATATAGCATTGTTGCTTTTAGTGAAGAGGTTAACGATGATGCAGAAATCTGTACAGGTCGCTGTATGGTTCCATTAATTGATATTACTGAACTTGAAGACATCCATTTTCGTTTTGATCAATACGGAATCGACAACAATGCAAAAAAAACTCTTCGGGAAAACGCTGAAATCCTCAAGGCAAATCCGGAAATGAAAATAGAAATTGAAGGGCATTGTGACGAAAGGGGAGGAAATATTTACAACATTGCTATGGGCGAACGTCGTGCTCAAGCTGCTAAGGAGTTTTTAGTTTCTCAGGGTATCGATTCAAACCGAATAAACGCTATTAGTTTTGGTGAAGAAAAACCTTTCTGTTTTGAAAGCAACGAGACCTGTTGGCTCGAAAATAGAAGAGCGCATTTTATACTAGTTAAATAAATTTGAATGCTGATGAATATAAAAAGGGGAATAATTAGGCTTTCGATAGTAGTTTCTGTTCTGTGGGGGTTAGTTCTGTTTAGTATTAAAGTTACTTCTCCGGAAGTAAATAGTATAGAGCTCCTATCAAGAGGAATAGGTGTAATAATAATTTGGTGGGCAGTTATATATATAGGTTTTTGGGTTACTGCTGGTTTTAGAGGTAAGCCAAAAGATGAATAAAATACTTAAATTCCTAAAGAATGTTTAGTTATTTAGTGTTTAGTAAGCAATATTAATATTAGTAAAAAGATAATCAGCCACATCCAAGCAGTGCTCAGCGATTTTTTTTCTATTATCTTAATCCTATCTATTAGATGTGTAATAATACTTTTATCTGAAATTTCTTTAATTTGACTTTTTAAATCTCTGCTAACATTTTCTAACTGCTGATTTGTTTCATCTAATATCTTTTTAATTTGATTTCTTTGCTCATCTTGAATTTCTTTAAAAGGTATTTCCTGACGGCTGTATATCTGTTCTAGCTTTTCATTAATTTTTTCAATCTTATTATTCTGTAATATTTTCTCTGGAAGATTAGCAAATTCATCATCATAAAAAAAATGAGGGTGTTTACTTAGCAGATACCTTTCTTGCGATCTATAATGATTTGGATGATCCATGTATGGATCTTTACTTGGTAAGTTCCAAGAAAGATCGCTAAGCAATTCTCGTTCCTGCTTCCTTTTCCAAAAACTTAAGTTATCAATTAAAGAATCTACAAAATCTTCTTTGTCTAATGCAAAATATTTTTTACACGTTGAAACGACTTTTTCCTGAGTTTCATTTAGGTCGTATTCATCTAGGTATTCAAAACTTGGGTACTCAAAATCTTTATTAGCTATTTCATAACCAAAAAACTCCGTGGGTTTTGTGTTTCCATAATATGCTAGACGGATTGCCTTATCTTGATGGTTAGGCGATATTTTTTCCCTTTTTTCCCCATATGCTGATTTTAAAAAAACTTTAGCAATATCTCTTCTTAAAAAGAAAAAAACATCTTTCTCCTCATCACTAAGTTCACCTTTAGCATCTTCAGTTTCTGGATTAAACCATCGGTCTATAACATTTAGTGATAAGTCATCTGGAAAGAACGGTAACTTGATTTTGGGTAATAGTGACGTCAATATTGATGCCCAATTATGATTAACAGGAACAGTTGATACAAGAGAGAGCAGCGAAAATAACAACCTATTAAAATGATATTCTGCAGAACCATCCAAATAAGTGTCGTCATACTCTTCTGATATTATTGGATTTTCAATAATCGTCCACATAATTAGTTTAAAAGTGGTCTCATCTATATCCTTAAACTCATTTTTCTTTGCTACAACTTCATACAGAAATTCCCTGTCGATGTGAGGGTTAGAAAAGAGAGCCTCAATAAAATCATAATTTACTTCAGGGTTCACAATTATTTTAATTAACTCACTTTTTTCTATAACCCCATCTCTTAAAAAACCCTTAGGTCCAATTAATGAATTTGCTAGGATAGCCATTTTTATAACGGGGTCATCTGATTGATATAGTTTTTTAAGAGTTTCGAGATGTGTACCGTACCTAGCGATGGCCAAAGATAAGTTAGGCTCATCTCTCTTTACGTAGGAAGAATTTACAAAATCTTTCAAATTATTAGTATGACTACTTAGCATTGAGGGAGTTGTTTTCAAGGAATTTGCTTTTAACCATTCAATAGCAGACTCTGTAGATAATGAAATAGTTAATTTTGCCTCGATTTGCTGATCGTAGGTTAGATGTTCATATTCCGAAGTCATATTATTTCCCAAAAGTAAGTTAGGGTAATTACATTTCTGTTTTAACAAAGCGAAAACTGTGACCCAAAAGAAGCATAGCGGTTGAAAATATTAAGATAAAAACCAACCACAAAAAATCGTTAGGTCCGTTAGGTCCCATGAAGAAAGTTATGTCAAATTCATAAATATATTCAGAAATAAGACCGCAAAGAATCCAAAAAAGAAAAAAGAAGAACTTAAAGATAAATACGAAAAAACCGAATAGCAGGTAACCACAAACATAACATAGTATAGGTGCCCTAACCCAAGCAAAGGGCATTTGCCACATATATTTCAGAAGTTGTAATGTATTTATAAACGTAGTCCCATCTGTCAGCTCATAACCCTTTACTTCAAATTGGACCGCCTCAAAACTAAAACCATGAGGATATAACCCTTCCTTATATATTGGGTTAAGCCGGAAGCATATTGAGCCTGTGAGCAAAGTTAAGGTCGCTAAAATTAAATAAAATAAGACAAACTCTGAAAGAACAGGGGATGGTGATTGCATAAATAATACAAAGTCATCTGCAGGTACAGGGGATGGTGATTGTATAAATAATACAAAGTCATCTGCAGGTACAAAGAAAAGGATTTGAAAGAGAGTAGCTAGGGATTCTGAAAGGTTTTGTCCATACACCTCTTTAAGAAATATAGTAAGACCAAAAATAATGAATAATGGGAGTGAAACAGTTGAAAGGAGTAATCGAACAAACAGACGACGATTTGCGTATATGTATTTGGTTGCGTCCCTAATTAATTTCCAAGCGATTCGCATGGTGGAACTCCTTAGGACTTTTGGGATGTGTGGAGTATATCAAAAAAGTAAGTAAAAGTAGAAATATGGGCGGTTTCTTTTTCATTCATTTACTCCCCCCCCCAATAAAGAATTATTTAATTTTGTGCGCATTTCTCTTAAATAGTTCGAGATCTCGAACTATATGTACAAGAACTTATTTTTTGTCCATAACCACCCCACAAATAAAACCTTGGTAAAGTATGAAACCTAAACTCTCATTCTTATTTATTCTCCCCTTTCTATTTTTGTTTGGTGGTTCTGTTTATGGGGAGGACTTGCAATGGGATGTAGAGCAAATGGAGGATGGGGGTGCAGTTGCTTATGCGAATGGTCAAATAACCTATGGTGATAAACAGCGCATATGGATTAGAGGTAGTCGGTGTGATGGGGGTGAGCAATTGTTTTCCTTTTACACAGTTGAAAACAACAAAGATATTCTCAACTTAGAAGGAAAAGTGATTGATATCAAATATAACCAAGAACATATTCGTGCCAAAATCATAACTACTAGAGAATTTATATTGGGGCATATCGCAATGTTTACCTTGGGAGGATATTCAATTGAACAGTTAGTTAACGTTCATAAGGGCTCTTCATATATCTCAATAGAATTAATTGATAGTGAACAATTCAGAGCGAGTGATTATTTTGATGTTTTGAAGAACAAGTGGAGTCTGAAAAATTTTAAACCAGCATTAATTAAAGCAAGATCAATTTGTGAAAAATTTAAAAGCCAATGACAGCACAACATGCCTGCTGAAAACCGAAGACTAAATAACCCAAGTTTTTCAGAGCGAAGCTTCTTCTATAATTATTATAATATTTTGACCTTTGGTGAGTTTCAGAGCAATTGGCATAGGACGAACAGCCCCTCGCATTTAAAAACACGAGAGGTTGTCCGCATGCCAAAGCTAGAAAGCTGCTAAAGGGTTCTGACCCTCGGAGCCGTTCCGTCGCTCATGGCCTGCAAGGTCAAGCTTCACTCCTGCCTTGCAGTCGGTGGCTACTTTAAACATGGGAGAACATGTCCCTTCGCCCCCTTCCACCCTTCGGACTGGGGTTGCGCTGTGCGAAGGCCCCACAGTAACGCAAACTAATTTCTAACTGCTGCCGTCTGTAAACCGACCAGTTAGAAAACAGATTTTGTAATTTGTCTCTTCGTTAAAAATATAAGAAACACGTACGGTATTTAGGCTTACTCATTTTTTACCTCTATAAGGCATACGGCTATAGTTAGGGCAAGATGTGTTTCTGCAATCTCGTTTTCCATCTAAATAAAATCCCATGCAGTCGTAGCACTTAGCAAAAAGGGCCTTCAGGGGAGTTAATTTTTCTCCCCTAAGGTGAGCCTCCAGTTCTTTTTTTCCTTTCGCTACAACGGCGTTTTTAGGTATCCGCAGCATATTATTTCTCCAATTCTGGTGTAAGCATTGAGCAGCCTTTGGTTTGAACTGGATACCGTGTGAAAAACTCGATAACTTCGTCCACCTTGTAAAAAACTGAACCACTATCATCTTGGTAATAGGGTGGGCCAATTTTATTGGACCGCCAATTCGCAGCGGTTTTAGCGTTCCATCCAATTACAACCTTTCCAACTTTATTTGCTCTCACCAAAACTGGGTTTGTAGACTCCTTTGTAGCTTCAGAATTCAAACTATGCATAAACAATCCTTATCAAAAATTATTAACTGTGATCATTTTGAGCATGTTTAAAAAATTTGTCGAAGGACATTTGCGGTACCGATAATGTCCTATAAGTTTTGCGGTGTTATTTAGGACCTAAAATGGGGGTATAATTTGCACGAACGTTTTCAGGAGGAAACCGAAATGAAAAAATATATATTTGGTTTAGGGGTAATGTTCGTTGGTGCAGTTTTGATGTTTGTTTTTATGGGTAGCGAAGTATATGCAGGGGAAATAAAGATTTCGAAAGACATTAAAGCGTTTGCGAACGATCTTCAAAAAGAGCAGGAACCTGAAGAATCGATAGCTGATACATCGTGGTGGCAAGTTGGAAACTGGTTAGGTTCAGGTCCCGGTATATTTCTTCTGGTTTTATTTGCATATAGCTTTTTTAAAATCCTTTTATATGATAAGCAACCGCTACCTTTTTGTCTTTTGCTTTGGCTTTATTGTGCGATGGATGGCAATCTCTGGGTTGCTAAGGCTGGAGAACAAAGCATTATGCATATGATATGGGCTTTTCCGGGATTATTGATAGTGGTTTGGATTTGCTACCTATGGAAGGAAGCAATTAACACAACAGGAAAAACCTTTGGGTTTTAGTCAGTTGTCGGAGGTTACTGCTAGATACTCAGCTTATTTAACCGACCAAGGAAGGGTTTTGAGAGTATTTTTAAAAGCTTGAATCTGAGTTTTGTCTATATAACGTCTTAATCCTTGTAGTAGAGCAGGCCCCGATTGATGTTTATATTCTTTGGTAAGCTTCTTAATTGCTGCCTTAGGTGTTAAGGGAGGTTTTTGATCTTCTGTCAGAACCCTATAGTGTTCAGCAATTGCGTCCCACTGTATTCGTTTATGCCGTTTATTTTTTTCACGCTGCATGATTAGATCAAGCGCCACCCTCAAGTTCGAAATGGTTCGACCCTTTCGCAATATTTTCTGAGCACTTAAAATTCTTTGATCAACATCATCGTATTTATCAAGGAGAGGCCCATGATCAATAGCTTTCTTGATTGCTAACAGCACAATGTCAGCCTCATCCTTTGTAAGGCTCTTATCTTCCTTTAGTTGCAAAACCTTTTCTCCAACTGACTCAAAAGCTATATTTAAATATGTATTACCAATCTGATTAATATTTTTAGGGATAGTTTCCTGCTTATTGCCTTTCAGAACTTTGTTGATATAACTTTTGATAGTCATGAGGTAGCCACCTTATAAGCATTGCCATCTAATAATTTCTTTTCCTCTAGCTTTTTAATGGCTTCTCTTTTTTGGTCTGGCACTAAGTGGGCATACCTTTCAACCATATCTAGAGACTGCCAACCTCCAAGCTCTTTGATTGTCAATAATGGAGTTCCTTCTACGGCAAGCCAAGAGGCGAACGTATGTCTAAGGGTGTGAAAGACGACTCTGTCTCTTGTGTCTTTTAAGCCTTTGTTAAAACCAAGTGCTTCTACAGTCCGATCAAAGACTTTATAAACATGGTGGATACCACCGCCATTTTTGTTCTGGAAGATATGTCCAACACCGCCCTCACTTTTTTTCCTCGTTTTCAACATTGCTTTGACTTCCTCCGTCATGAAAGCTTGGCGATTTCTATTACTCTTTGTGTCTTTGATTTGGATAATGCCATTTTTAAAATCTATATCCTGCCAAGTTAACGAAAACACTTCTCCTCTTCGCATGCCAGTATCCAGACTTAGGAGGGCCATATCGTGAACCAGTGGGCTTTTGTTAGCTAATTCATTTAATAGGGAATAAGCCTGTTCAGGTTGGAGAAAACGAGTTCTGCGGTTATCAGGTACTTCTAAAAGCTTACGGTTGTTAAGCGTGGCATTCTTGAAGGGGTTATCTCCAGAAAACTTACCCCACGCTATTGCCTTATTGAACATTTGTCGGACAAGCACCAAACATTGCTTGATAGTAGCGGGAGCCAATTCTTTCTTTTTCAGGGTGCGTTTTAGTTTTTCCAGATCAAGCGGTGTAATCTTCTTGATGGGTTTGTTTCCAAAGACTGGTTTGATGTGTTTGTTGTAACGTGTGCGATCGTCTTGCCAACTAGCTTTAGTAGATTTTGCCCAATCCAAGTAATCAGCGACTAGTTTATTAAATGGCAGGTTCTCTCTGGCTTTCAATTCTCTTTTCCCAAACTCAGCTTCTCTTTTCTCCTTCAAGCTCATGGGTCCAGAGCCAGATCTGATATTGGCTACAATTTCACCTCTAATGTTGGAGGCTTGCTGCGGGGTCATCCCTTCAGAAGCCCAACCCACACCTTCTTCCACCTGTTTTCCTTTTTGGTATCGAATGAAATAGTATCTATCGGTACGCCCTTGAAAGCGTTTATTGGGATCTTCCCTGTACCGAACCCCTACAAATTTCGTCTTATAAATTTTTCTATTCAACTCCAGCCCCTATCTAGCCCCTATATTTTGGGAAAACATGGGAATATTAGTGATTCTTGCAGACCATCAATAAACCCTATTAAATGGCCTTATGTTATGATATATTATAGTTTAGGAAGGTAAATGATGCAACGAGAAGTTATTTAAAAATCGGATTCCTAATCCGTAGGTCAGGCGTTCGAATCGCCTCGGGGGCACCATTTACTTTGTTTTAAAACCTGCAGGACAGGGACGTATGGTTCTTAAGGAAAGCAATAAGTAAAGAGACAAGTTTCCAATAATAATTGGGGAATAATCAATGTTGCGTCCACCGTAGCTTTTTTACCGTTGACGATTTATCCAAAGCGAACTTTGATGCCTCGAAAGTTTCTCCGCCAATCGGTTGTGGAAACGAGCTTTTTGATCTTGTCTCATTTCACCATAAATTTTCCCCAGAAAATGATGTGCTCGAACCAGATCCGGTTTTAAGGACAGGGCTTTTTTAAAAGCTGCGACGGCTTTTAAATTTTGCCCGGTGTAATGATGAACTAATCCTAGGCCATAATAGGAAAGAGGAAGTTTTTCATCCAAATTCATAACTTGTTCGTAGTATCCCTTTGCTTCCAAATATTTTCCTTGCTGGCCGAGTGCGTTTCCAAGATTATAAAGCGCCTCCGTAGAACTGGAATTTAGGAGGATGGCCTTTTTAAAATTGAGGATAGCTTCTTCTATGTTTCCTGTACGGTATAAAAAATTACCAAGGTTCAAATAATTTTTATAGGAATTCGAATCAAGCTTTAGTAATCGCTCGTAATGAGCTTGAGCATCCTGAAGGTTTCCCAACTCTTCTAGAATAGTTGCCAATGTAACTATTCCTGGTACGAAGCTTGGTTTGAGCCTGATGCATTGCCGGGACAATTGTAAGGACTTTTCCAGATTTCCCTGTTCCGCCAGAACACGGGCGAGACCATCTATGGCAAAATAATAAGTTGGTTTGAGTTCCAGCGATCTTTTTAATTCGGAAATGGCAAGGGATAGCTCTCCCTTATGGTGGTACTCCTGTGCAAGATTGTAATGCGCTTCATGAAAATTGGGTTGAAGAACAACCGCTTTCCTAAAATGTTCTAATGCTTCCTCATGCTTTCCCTGTTTTCGCATTTCCCGCCCCAGTCCAACTCGAGCCCTTCCTGAACTGGGATCTTTCTTCATAGTGTTCCGCCAAAGCGCTTCATTGCTTTTGAAAATATGGGCTTGCTTCCAAGTCACGATACAGAGTAAAAGTGAAATCAATATGGTACAGGTCGGAGGGAAATAGCGTAAAATTTTAACCGAATCGGAAAGCTTGGAAGTGGATGTTGTGAAGACTGTGAACAAAGCTGAAAATAAGGCTATGGGACCAATACATGCCAGATATTGAAAATGGTCGGCAACAAATGAATAACGCATATAATAAATGTTGAAGAAACCCAGTGCGGGGAACAAGGTTCCGGAAAAAAATAGAATGGCAACCAATGGCCCCTTTCCTAAGTTAGAGCGAAAAAACCACAAAGCGAAAATCAGAAAAAGGAAGGTCAGGGAGGGAAGATAATTGATAGCCACGGCAGAGTCCACTGACCATTTAGGATAAGAAAAAGCTATATTCAGAGGATAAATCAAACTGTATAGATAAAACCATAGGGACTTGCCTGCAATGATAAACCGCTCCCAAAAAGACAGGTCCCAATGGATACCCCTAGCCCCAGCAGTGTCTTCTTCAGTAACAATGGTTATGAGGCCAATAATAAGTGTGAACAGCAGAAAGGGAGCGACTAAAATTAAGTCTTTAAGTTTTATGGAGTTTTTTTTCCACCATATAATAAGCAGAATGACAGCAGGTAGGGTGCAGGTAGCCGCCTTACTTAATATAGCTAGTAAAAATGAAATGATTGAAAAGATATAAAGTAACCAATTTCTTTTTTGTAAAACTTTTTTCTTCGTAAAAGCTAGTGGGTCCTCTAATTTTAAAAATCGTAAATAGAAAATCAACGATCCAAAATAAAATAAGCCGGAGAGTGTATTTTTTCGCTCGGTAATCCAGGCAACGGACTCCACAATTACAGGGTGCACTAAAAAAATAAGAGCGGCAAGGAATGCTCCTGGAATTGAAAGCATGATAAGAATTCGCCATAAAATAAGTGCGGAAGAGGTATGCAATAGCAAGTTGGTTATGTGGTACCCCATTGGGTTGTCACCCCATAGCCTTTTTTCAATCCAGAAACTTGTGAAGGTCAAAGGAAAATATTGAAATGTGGCTCCGCGTGTGAGCCAGATATTTTTTAGCCCTTCTACACTTTCCAATTGTTTGTTTTCGGTGAGATGGAGGTCATCATCCCAAATAAAGTCTCCGTTAATTGCGGGGGAATATATAAGAAAGACTATCGAGAAAAAAAGGAGAAGGGTGGAAAAATTTTTAAATGTGTGGTTATTTGTAGTAATACTTCCAGTTATTCTTTTGGTTTCCTTGATCATTAACCTTTACTTTATTTTAAAACCTGAAGGGCAGGGGCGTATGGTTCATAAAGAAGCAATACCGGAGTATAAAATTACCCACGTTAAGACCTTTAAAGATATGATAATTTAAGAGCCAAGTTAAGTAAAGCTATCAACAATGCCCGAGGTACACTTGAGGTACAGTGATCGAGAAATTTAGAGTAAACAAGGAAAGTGATAAAAACTTAACTGGTTATAAAATCAGGTCATACAGTTTTGCCCGTAGCTCAGCTGGATAGAGCAACGGATTCCTAATCCGTAGGCCAGGCGTTCGAATCGCCTCGGGGGCACCAAAAAAAAGGGGTTGCTGAATAATCGGCAACCCCTTTTATTTGAATAGGATAGCAAAAAACGGGGCCCAGGTCTTGAGATGTGTCAAAACCTGGAAAACTCTTGGAGGAGACCCCGCATGATAGGTTTAAACTTTGAGGGTCTTTTCTCAAAGCATTTTACGGTTTAGGCCGCAGGCCGTTTTTTTAAATTATCAATAATTTATTCGAATTCCAAGTTCAGCACCAATACCCGGCTCAGGTGAAAAGTTTCTTAAAAATGAGGCTGAGTTTCGGATGTTTTGATTCAATAAATTATTGCCCTTTGCATAAACAAGCACATCTGCTTTCTTAAAATCCTGGATGTGGTAATGCGTATTGAGTTGGAGCAATGAATAACTACCGGTACTATCCTCGTTTTTTCCACCATAATTCTGGTCATCAGCATAGGTATAACGCAGGTTAGAACGCCAGTTTCCATACCTATGGTCAACCTGAAAACCCAAGCGGAGGGGTGGAATTCGAGGAACATCACCCTCATTGTTCAATTTGCCCCGGGTGTAGTCACTGAACACGGTTATATCAACATCTTGCGATGCGTTTTTCCATGCATGGTAAATCAGCTGGGCTTCATAGCCTATAAAAGTCGCGGCGGCTTGTTGATATTGTACGTCCGGATCACCACCAGTTGTACCCCCTGTCCTTTGTGAGAAAATATAATTATTTACCCAGTTATGGAACAGGTTAATTTCTAGAGCCACTTTTTTGGAATTAAATTTGTAACCCATATCAATATTATAGGAAGTTTCCATTTTAAGACCCGTATTGCCCACCTGATAAGTGGCAGTGGCTTCGTGCTCCCCCTCAAAAAACAGTTCATTGGCAAGAGGGGCGCGTTGCGAACGAGCGAGACCTAGGTATATTGAATTTTGGTCGTCAATATTCCACAGGTCTGAACCAGAAACGCTGATAGGTGTAAAAGTTTGATGAGGGCTCGCGCGCTCTCCCCTCGCGTTTATAGAAGCATGCTCTATACGTAATCCGATTTCTGCGACGGTGGGCCCTAGATCGAGCGACTCCGTAGCAAACGCAGCAAAATTGTTACTTCTGGTAATTGGATTAATATACTCATCTTCTTCTACTTCGACGGCTTCAAATCGATTGGAAATTACCTGAAAGCCCACCACACCTTTCATTCCTAGTATGGGCTTGTGAGGAGCCTCAATTCGGCCTTCAAAAGTATCATTTTTAAAATCAGCTTCGTAGGCCTCGGTATGCTCGTAATCGGTCATACTAAGCTTAGTCCGTATCTTTTCAAAGAAACCTTCAGGATTATTCCACTCACTTTTTAAATCCAGTTTGTTTGACTTCATCTTGATAAAAGACTGTTCAGCGCCCGCACTACCTCGGGTTGGGATCTGGTATCTCGACTCTAAAGTATTTCCTGAAAAGCCAATAAACCCGAAATCGCCAACATAAGAAAACCCAGCCGTTGCGGCAAAATTATCGGCTTTGGAATTGTTAATAAAACCATTCGTATTTTCAGCGACAGTTAAGTCGTCTTGACTTTTATGTGCCTTAACAGCATCGATTGCATCGCCGCCGATTTTTAAATCACCACTCTGTTGAACATACCCGTCGAAATGGTAGGCAAATTTATCTTGTCCGCCTTCTATTTGTAATGCTGTCGAACGGTTATTGGAAACGGAATTGAATTTTTGCTCCACCGTAAGTCCAGTCTCGGGAATTTCTTCCGGAATCCGGTTATCGATAACATTGACCACACCCCCGATGGCACCACTACCGTATAGCAATGCAGCAGGTCCCCGTAAGATCTCTATCCGCTCCGCATTCAAGGGGACTGAGGTTGAAGCGTGATCGGGACTGTACTGGGAAGCATCATTGGTGCCCAGACCGTTGCTCAAGACCCGCACCCTGGGACCATCTTGGCCACGGATCACGGGAAGCCCTGCGCCTGGACCAAAATTCTGTCCATGGACTCCCAGTTCTTGTTGAAGCGTTTCGCCAAGAGTACTCCCGGCTTTCATACGCAAATTATCATCATGTAAAACAGTCACCGGTTTTGCGTAATCGGAAATTTTTTGCTGCATGGGTGTAGAAACAACAATCTCATTCAAATGAATCGCGTAATGTTCCTTGGGCCCGTCATGCTCTGTTCCCATTTTTTGATCTTCGGCAAAGGCCGGTGATAATAGAAAACTACATAAAAATAAAAGCGTATACATTTTACAAACTCTGAACATATTCTTTCCTCTAAACATACTTTTTCCCCGTTGGTTATATTAAGACCTAACCAGGTATTTACAAACTGGCGAAATATCCAGCTTTCACTAGGTCAGGTAATTTATTAATTTAAATATGAGTTAAAATAGATCAGCAGACTATGGGAGGGGCTCGGCTGGTGCCTGCGGGTGTGTCAATAATTGACAGGGAGGTTGTTTCTATCGAGACTGACTGGACTTCTTGTAAATAAAAATCAGGATCCGTCGTAACTTCTTCTAAGCCAATGTTGGCACTCGCCAGGTAACAAGAAGCACAATCCGAATCGCTATGAGATGGGTCAAAATCATGGTCATGAAAAGGGGTTCCGAATAAAGCCATCATGCCAAAGCAAACGACTAGAACCATGGCAGCCCAATTGGA
>Ga0209992_10001736_pt1 | contig 21855 bp, 23 predicted proteins | sample 2SBtaG_2_FD_182564 | JGI IMG/M metagenome (GOLD analysis project Ga0209992, IMG submission 182564) | Deep subsurface microbial communities from Kolumbo volcano to uncover new lineages of life (NeLLi) - 2SBTROV12_ACTIVE470 metaG (SPAdes)... | ecosystem: Environmental > Aquatic > Marine >... | reverse complement strand
ATGAGCACCGCCAACCGTTTCGGCTGAACGAGCGAGCCTCCGTGGCGCTTGAACGGCCCGCCTGGAAGGCACAACGCAGCGCCGCATGCGCCCACGAGTGTTGTCGGAACGACAACAACGAGTGGGCCTTATAGGACAGCTTTCAAACCCCGGCTGAGCTGCTGGCGAACCGGTATCTAGGACGAGGCGTCGGCGTAGGCCTTCCGTGCTGCTCGCAGCGCCTCCCAGTCTGCCTCCAGTTCTGTGAGTGTCGGGCGTACCGAGAGAGTCTCAAGTGGCTGTGAGTGAGCCTCCGTTACCCGACACGCCTTCTTGAACAGCGGCCCGATGACGTTGAAGGCCTCGGCGAGGTGCTCTCCCTTGATCTTGTCGATGGCAGTCATCATCACGTTCGGCTGGTACCGCTGGGTAACGCCCGCAAGGAACTCCATCTCGACCACTGTCTCGCACCAGCTTCGAATCGAGCTGTAGGCGTTCTCGATGAGCGCCTCTTGTACAGCTCCCTCCGCTGACTTCGCGCTGTCGATCAGGACGTTGATCCGTTTTGCAGTCTTGCTCACAGTGTCCCAACGGGGATGGCTGCCCGGAACGACGGTCCCCTTCGCTTGGTCGTCGGTAATGCTGTAGTAGGTGCATCGGCTGGTGTCGCTTTCGAACCTTGCCAAGAGTTCAGCGGCAAACCAGATGTTGTGCGTGAACACGATCACTTGTCGGTCCGCAGAGAGCGACGCAACTCGATCCGCGACCTCTCTGATCCTGCGATAGTCAAGGCTGTTCACCGGGTCGTCGAGAACGATCGGCGACGGTGTCAGCCGGAGCCCGGCTTCCGCGAGGAAGTCTGCGAGGCCAATGACCTTCTGCTCTCCCTCTGAGAGAACCTCGGAGGGGTTCTTCGCAACGGGAACCGTCTTCCGGCGAGCAGCCTGGCCCTTCTGGCCTGGGAACTCCAGCCCTACGGATGGTGCACGCAGGGACTCGCACTCTTCCTCGAATCGAGAGGCGAAATCGGCGTTGACTAGCTCCTGCGACGCGATCTTGGCGAGGTTCGTGAGGGATGTCCGGATCGGCGGAATCCGCTTCGACAACTGCCCAGCCTTCTGAGACCACTTCCTCTCGGATACGTACGCTTCGATCGAGTCGAGTCGAGAGCCAAGCTCAACTGCGTCTCGAAGCTCGTTCAGCTCCTTCTGCGCAGCCTCCAGGGCGAGTCGACGTTCTTCGGCCCGACCCGTGAGTTCCTTCGCAAGAGTGCGAGCCGCGTCTTTCCGAGTGGAGATCTCAACGGTCCAGTTGTCGTCGACGGCGACTATGCCAGGCTCGATCGCACCACCCTCCGCAGCAGCGGTTTGAGCCGCGGCCACGACTCCAATCAGTCCTCGTGCTGTCGCCAACACCTCGTCGGGGCTCGAAGAATCATCGTGGGTCGCGATCCGCTGTGGGTAGGTCTCCACCGGCAGACCACGAAGATCTGAAGTCAACGTCCCCATCGTTCGCCTGGAGGCCGCAACAAGTTCCTGAGCTTTGTCTCTGGCGAAATCTCGGTACTGCTCGACGAGGGTAAGAGCTTCCGGGCCTAGCGACTGATGACAGTAGATGCACGTGTCACCGGAGGCCGGGTAGTCGTGATCACTCTTGTGGCGCACGTACGCCTCGGCGCTAAGGATGAACTCCTGCCACTCCTCTTCGCCTTCGCCTGAGAGTCCGACGTTTGAGTACAACTCCGCCCGAAGGTTCTTGACCTCGTCTTCCGCCTCCTTGGCAGTGGCTACCGCCTCGTTGTACGCCTTGATGTTCAGGCCTTCCCATACCTTGGCAACCCGAAACAGTCCCTCGTACAGATCACCCTGTGACTTCGCTGTCGTGAGTTGCGCTGAGATTGCGGTCGACTTGAGCGCCTCGACACTGTGCTCAAGCGCGGCCACCCGCTCTTGAGGGGCGTCCTCCGTGTCGGCTAGCCGCCTGATCTCGTCGAGGTCGGTGGCAGCGCCAATGGTCTCTATGACCTGATAAGCCGAGGTTCCGCGGGTGAAGAACTGCAGAAAGGGGTTTCCGTGCGACGTCTTCGCGGCAATTTCCGAGTCCAGCCTCTGACGGATGTCTCCAATCGCCTCGTCGAGGAGAGGGAACAGAGCGAGGTCACGTGGTGTGTAGGTGTAGGGCAGATTCTCGTCTACATGGAGGCGAAGAGAGGGAGTGTCGAAGACCGAGAGTCGAGTGAAGGGGGCGACTCCGGACTCACCTTCCCAGCCGAGCGTCTTGGGCCCCTCGATGCCCGTTCGGTAGGTGATCGTGGCCTTGAGTTCGCGGGTCGCCGTCGTGTCATGAACGTTCGGCAGGATTGGTTCTGCAGTTCGCACGGCTGCGAGTCGCTTGAAGACTCGGGAGTATCCGGTCTTACCAGCGCCGTTCTCCCCGAAGAGGATCGTCAGGCTTGAGTTGAAGTCGATCGCCTGGTCAGGAGCGAGAGCGTTGACACCTCGAATGTCGGACAGGCGCTCGATGAAAAAGTCGGCCGCTTCCGAGCTGAGCGATTCATCGAATGTGATCTGTGGACTTGAGGGCGCGTCACCGGGGCGAAGACCCTTTTCGATCAGGTACGTCTCGTAGGTTGCGGCAAGCACATCTCCGGACGGCGCCTGTCGGGTCGCCAGGACCTCCGCAGCGAGCGAACGAATCCAGGCGTCCTGCTCATTTGCCCAGTCCACCAGCAGCTTCCGGGCAGACGGCGGTAACTCTTCTGGCACACTCATCTCCTCGGCCACTCTGCATGGGCGAGCGGCGAGGCGTTGAGCAGGTCTCGCCTCCGTCGCCAATCAGGCCGGAGATGGTCCATCAGTTTCGCGAAGCGGTCGCTGTGGCTCCCTTCCACTCGGTGCTGACTGCCTGGCCCCTGGGTTCCGGCTGGCGCCGAGATTCGGCTGAGAGTCGCCGCAACGTAACCGTCCGGAGTCATGCCGCGCCCCAGACGACGTCAAGGTCACCTAGTACTGCAGAGAGGCCGTGGATCTTCGAGTCAGACGTGACGACTGAGAGGCCGTGCTTCACCGCCGTCGCTGCGATAACACGATCTCCCGGATCAGCGTTGGTGATCGTCGTTCCGTCCTCACCTTTGAAGTGCCGAGGGATCGACTTGACTGTTGCGGCAATACCGTGATCCACCGGGACTACGACGAACGGGCCGTCGGGATCGTCAAGTACCTCCATGACAGCGCTGAACTCCTCCGGGGAGATCCCGTTGTTGGGCTTCTCCGTCATGTACACCAGTTCGACGACCGAGTACGCCGATGTCGAGATCGGGTAGTTCGAGGCGGTCTGGCTTTCCATGGCCGAGGTCGCGACATTGGTCAGTCGACCCGGGTCCAGCACGTACCAGACGACGACCATCGTGTCTGCCAGCAGAAGGCGCTGGTCAGTCATCATCAGATTCCAGATCCGTGGCCAGTTCGTGTCGCGCCTCGGCGAAGTCCTCAGGAGAGAGTCGACTCGTGCGCTGGGAAGAACCCGAGCCCAACCGGCTTCTCCGTTGAGGAGGGGCTGGAACCTCCTCAACTACCGCCTCGTCACCAAACAACATTGCTTGTTCGAGCACCAGCTCGACCGCCTGCTCTTCGAGGTCCGGCGGGTAGTCGTACCTGGCGAGGAGACGACGAACCTTGGTCCGCATCGCCGCACGAACAGACTCCTTGAGGTTCCAGTCGATCGTGACGCTCTGACGAATCGAGCGGACGAGTTCGCCCGCCATCGTCTTCAGCGTGTCATCACCCATCTCCAGCACGGCTGCATCGTTCTGAACGATGGCGTCATAGAAGGCAGCTTCTGATTCGCTCAACCCAAGCTCGTCGTGGCGATTCGTCTGGTCGCGCATCGCCTTCGCAAGCCTCACCAGCTCGGCGATGATCTCCGCTGTCGTGAGCGAGCGATTGGTGTAGCGGTTGACCGCCTCATCGAGCAGCTCCGAGAACTTGCGAGACTGCACGATATTCGTGCGCTTGATGGTACGGATCTCGTCGTTGAGCAATCGCCGCAGCAACCCGATCTGCAGGTTCGGCTTGTCCTTGGTTGCCAGAGAGTCGAGGAACTCATCGGAAAGGATCGACAGCTCCGGCGTGTCAACGCCTGCGAGCTTGTAGATGTCGACCACTTCGTCCGCGGCGACTGCCTCGTTCACCAGTTGGCTGATCGCAGTGTCGATCTCGACGGCGCCTGAGCCGCCGCGGCCCGAGTCAGGGTTCTGGATCTTGAGAATCGCAGCACGGATACCGGTGAAGAGACGCATGTCGTCCCGAATCGCCGCTGCTTCGTCACGGGAGCCGCAAAGCGCATACGCCTTCGCGAGGGCAAGGACCTGGTCGAGGTACCGCTCAGTCCGATCTGTGTCGCCCATGACGAAGTCCAAGACCTTGGCGTGTTCGGCGAGTCGCTCGGCAGCTGACAGGTCAGGCGACGAATCGAGCTCACAGCCATGCAGAAGTCCGAGGATGATGTCGTGTTTCTCCAGCATGGCTGCAACGATTTCGTCAATCGGCACGCCGGCCTGGTCGCGGTCGCTGGGTGAGTACTCCGCCAGCGCATTCTGAAGGTTGGAGAAGACCCCGATGTAGTCGACCACCAGCCCTCCCGGTTTGTCCCGGAAGGTCCTGTTGACCCGGGCGATCGCCTGCATCAGGCCGGCACCCTGCATCGTCTTGTCGACGTACATGGTGTGCATCGAAGGTGCATCGAATCCGGTCAACCACATGTCTCGGACGATTACGAGTTCAAGCGGATCTTCAGGGTCCTTCGCTCTGGCCTTAAGGTCCCTGCGCACCTCCTTGCTATGGATATGTGGCTGGAACTCGGCAGGGTCGGCCGCAGACCCGGTCATCACGACCTTGATCTTCCCGCCGGCTGGATCGTCGGAGTGCCAGTCGGGCCTCAGTCCAACGATCTTCTCGTAAAGCCTTACCGCGATGCGACGCGACATGGTGACGATCATGGCCTTGCCGAGCATCGCCTCCCGGCGCTTCTCCCAGTGCTCAACGACGTCGCGCGCGATGAGGTCAAGACGTTCCTCGGCACCCACGATCGCTTCAAGCCGCGCCCATCGAGACTTCGCCTTGTTGGCTGCATCCTCTTCGACTTGCTCGGTGACCTCATCTGCCAATTCGTCGAGGGCTCCGAGGTCATCCGCGTCGAGTTCAACTTTGGCGAGTCGAGACTCGTAGAAGATCTTCACGGTGGCACCGTCCTCGACTGCACGCGTGAGGTCATAGACGTCGATGTAGTCACCGAAGACTGCACGGGTTGACTTGTCGTTCGACTCGATTGGCGTGCCAGTGAAGCCGAGATACGTGGCGTTGGGCAGAGCGTCCCGCATGTGCTTTGCGAGGCCTGCTCGGAGTCGGCCGTCAGCGGCGAGAGACTCGCCAAACCCATACTGAGATCGATGGGCCTCGTCTGCGACAACCACCACGTTTCTTCGGTCTGTCAAGATCGGGTTCGCGTCGTCTCTCTCCTCTGGTGCGAACTTCTGCACCGTCGTGAAGAGAATCCCTCCGGCCACTCGCCTGAGCTTTGAGCGCAGGTCAGCGCGCGATTCGGCACGAGAAGGCCTCTCGGGCAGGATCTCAGCAGGAGAGAACACCTCCTCGAACAGCTGGTCGTCGAGGTCGTTGCGATCCGTAATGAATACGAGCGTCGGATTGCCCATGCGTGGGTCTCGCATGATCTTTGCTGCGTACAGCAGCATTTCGATCGACTTGCCCGACCCTTGTGTGTGCCAGACAACCCCTCCTCGTCGGTCGCCGTCCGGCCCAGCGGCCTCAACAGTCGATTCAACCGCAGCGTTCACTGCCCAGAACTGGTGATACTTAGCGACCCGCTTCACAAGCGAGCGGACCTTCTGGCCACTCGTTTCGTCGCTCACGGTCTCGTCGCTGAACACGATGAAGTTCCGAACGATATTCAGGAAGCGCTCAGGCTCGAATACGCCGCGGGTGAGAACCTCAAGAGCAGGAAGATGGGTCACGACCTCGCGACCCTCGATCGTCTTCCAGGGCGCATAGTGCTCGAAACTGCCGCTGAACGAACTCATGGCCGCACTCACCCCATCCGAGATCACCGTTAGTGCGTTAGGCACGAAGATCTCTGGGACATCGCTCCGGTACGTCTGGATCTGATTCCAAGCGTTTCGTAGCGTGGCGTGTTCGTCGGCGAGGTTCTTCAGCTCCATCAGAGCTAGCGGGATGCCATTCACAAAGACGACTAGGTCTGGACGACGAGTCTTCTTTCCGACGACTGTCAACTGGTTCACTGCCAGCCAATCGTTGTTCTGCGGATCCGCGAAGTCGATCAATCGGACGCGAACGGTCCGGATTGTGCCATCGGCGCCGCGACGTTCCACTGGGACACCGAGTGTCACAAGGTTGTGAACCCTTAGGTTCTCCGCAGCCTCGTTCTGAGACTCAGCACGCTCCAGACGCTTGACAGCCTCGTCAATCGTCACATCGTTTAGCTCTGGGTTCAGTCGGGCAATCGCCTGCCGCAGGCGACCGTACAAGTAGACCTGCTCGAACGACTCGCGCTCCGGTCGATCACCGTCTGGCGCGAGGGCAGGCCCCCACTCCGTCGCATAGCCGAGCTGCCTCAAGTATTCGAGTGCCGCATTCTCCACAGTTGACTCATCAAGGGGGCTCATGGTCCCACCTCCGCGCCCACGGCATCGAGCCTTCGTCGCCCTGTTATCAGCTCTGGCAGAAGTGCGTCTCGGGCCCGCACAAGTCGCTGATTCTCAGCGCGCCGCTGCTGGATGAGCCTGAGAAGGCAGAGCGCCTGCTCCTTGAGGTCGGCTGGTGCGTTCCGGACGTCGGGGACACCGATGGCCAGGACGTCGTCGGGCCGCACCCGTTGATGGCTTCCTGAGGTCCCTGTGACACGACTTCTGAGCTCTGTGACAAAGGTGTTGCATCGGACCGCAAGCCACAGTGCAGCCAAGTCTTCGTCTGCGCCAGCCGAAAGCACTAAGAACTCCGTAGACGCGAGCGCTGGAATATCGTCACTCTGGGGCTCACACCACCACGTACGGTTGTACCTGGGGTTGATCCTTGACAAGAGTATGGACAGCGATCGAATGCGAAGTTTGTTGCTCTTGATCTCAGACGCGGGAATTCGCTGAGGCCAAGCGGCCTCATCAAAGGCGGGAATGCTGAAGTGATCGACAGGCACTTCGTCAAGCTTCTTGGGATTGGTTGACTCCCTCGATGTGATCGCTACGTCCTCTAGTGCGATCTGAGGGTATGTTTCGCTATCAGCTTCAAGCGTGCTTGCATATGCATCAAGCAGCTGTTCCGACAGTGATATCGTGTGCTTGTTTGAGGCAAGCTTCTCATCGAGAGAGCCCAGGACATCTGCTATGTCTCGTTGCTCGTCTAGATCAGGGGCGCTTATAGGAATCGACGAGAGTGAACTCTGGTTTAGCTTAGGTTGAACCGATCCCGTGATGAATGCGGAGAGATCTGCAACCTGGAGTGCGTACGCAAGAAACCGGATGTCGTTCTCGCTATTCGCCTGCAGTACATGAGCGTGGTTGTTGACCCAGAATTGACCATCGGCAAGGAAGGCCACAGGAGTCTTGCGGCTTCTCAGGTTCTCCCCGTCCTCTGCCACCAGCAGATGAAGACCTTCGAAGATGAAGTCGTCGACGTGATCTACGACTCCGCTCGCTCCGTAGTAGGGAAAGGGCCCAGGACGTCGCTTCCGCTTGGCGATGGGCACGCGCTGCCGATCAAAATTGACGGTTCGGTCTCCCAGCGGCAGCGTCGCCCAGGTACTCATCGCTGCAGATCTCCCAGTCGCTGGCGGACAGCGTCCGTCAGCTCCCGACCTCGTTCGAACTCGTCCAGGAGCTCGGCGGTCAGGCGCTCGATCTTCTCGTGTGCTGGCTCTCCGTCATCCTCAAGAGCTTCTGACCCGACGTATCGCCCGGGGTTCAGCACGAAAGCGTGGTCAGCAATCTCCTCCGTCGGGACCGATCGCACGAATCCTGGCTGATCTGCGTACTCTCCCCCCGGGTTGCGCCAGGCGTGATAGGTGGCGGAGATGCGTTCGATGTCTGCGTCGGAAAGCTCCCTCAGCTTCCGACTGACCATCCGACCGACTTTGCGGGCGTCGATGAAGAGCACCTCACCTGCGCGTGCCCGATGGCCATTCCCCTCTCGATTCTTGGCGAGAAACCACAGGCTCACAGGAATCGGCGTGTTGTAGAAGAGCTGTCCTGGCAGTGAGACGATGCAGTCGACGAGATCCGCCTCAACCAGCTTCTGGCGTATTGCTCCCTCGCCGTTGGTCTTGGAGGAAAGCGCGCCATTCGCGAGAACGAACCCGGCCGAGCCGTTCGGCGCTAGATGGTGGACAAAGTGTTGCACCCACGCGAAGTTCGCGTTGCCCTCCGGCGGTGTCCCGTACTTCCAGCGAGGGTCGTCCGCAAGTTTCGCGTGCCACCAGTCGGAGATGTTGAACGGCGGGTTGGCAATGATGAAGTCTGCCCGAAGGTCTGGGTGAAGATCTTGGGTGAAGGAGTCTGCAGACCGGTCGCCGAGATCTGCCTCGATCCCGCGGAGCGCGAGATTCATCTTGGCGAGCTTCCACGTGGTGTCCGTGAATTCTTGGCCATACACCGAAAGGTCGGAGCGTTTGCCGCCATGTGCCTTAACGAACGCTGTCGACTCGACGAACATCCCGCCCGAACCGCATGCTGGGTCAAAGACGCGCCCGTGATACGGCTCCAGCATCTCAACCAAGGTCCGCACCACTGATCGAGGGGTGTAGAAGGCTCCAGCGTCTTTGCCTGTCTCCTTGCCGGCGAACTGGCCCAGGAAGTACTCATAGACCCTGCCGAGAACATCGTCGCTTCCGTGGTCATCGGTCTCAGTGAAACCAATCGAGCCGATGAGATCGACAAGCTGGCCAAGGCGTCCCTTGTCGAGCCCTTCGCGCCCGTAGTTGCGAGGAAGGACGCCTCTTACGGATGGATTCTCCTTCTCAATGAGATCCATTGCCGAATCAATAACCTGACCGATCTCTGGAAGTTTCGCCTGCGCTTGAACCGACTCCCAGCGGGCCTCAACGGGGACCCAGAAGACGTTGTGGCTTGTGTATTCGTCGCGATCTTCCGTGAAGCGAGCGCGACGCTCCGTATTGGGGATGAAGTCGTCTGATTCGGGATTGGATATCGAGGTTTCAATCTCGCGACGTCGAGATTCGAGTCTATCGGATATGTATTTCAGAAATATTAGGCCGAGAACGACATGCTTATACTCGCTCGGTTCTTGGTTGCCGCGAAGTTTGTCCGCGGCTTCCCATAAGCGCTGTTCCAGGCTCCTGCTTTTCTTCGTATTCTTTGCCATTGTGGTCATCCTGCGTCCATTTTACTACATATAGCTACGAGGCCTAATAGCCATCTCGGTCTGGCGGTCAGGTCGGTCTCCGCAGTTTGCCCTGGGCATACAGGAGTCTGAGCCGGTTCGCCGTGTCTGAGGACAGCCCGCCACTCCATCCTGCCAGCTTGACCAGCCCCTCTACTTGGAACTGGACATCACCTTGCTCGATCTCCTCGCCGTAGTTGTCGAGCCACTCGTGAACGAGGGTGAGGAGGTGGGCCAGCTCCCACTGGGCTGCCTGCACGAACCTCTCGGTTTCCTCCTGCTCCTCGCCGGCGTCGAGGCGGCGCTGCACGGCAATGATCTCAGCCCGGTAGCCGTAGACCGCAGACCAGATTCGAGAGAGTGCCTCCTCCCGTTCCGTGAACGAGTTGTCGGTGAGCACTGGCGTGTCCTCGTGGGTGGCGATCTCGGGGCGGCGGCCTTCTGTCCGGGGCGTGTAGCGAAGGTTCTGCTGTTCGACGGCGAACGCCATCTCGTCGAGGATCGTGGGCTCGATGTGCTTGCGGATGTGATCGGGGTGTCGTTCGACGACCTCGCCGGCTGTCTCCCGTCGGAATGTGAGTGTCGTGCCCCGAAGCCCTCGGTCGGCTCCAAAGAGGATGCGGGCGATTCGCCCTCGGTCACTGTCGCCGTAGTCCCGAAGGAGCTGTCGGACTACTCGGTCGAGCGCAGTCACCCTGCTGGCCGTCTGTTCGGGGTGCTGGGCGTGGGCGATCACAACCCGCTGGTTCGGGAGCAGCTCGCCGGCCGTCTCCGATGTGGGCGGAAGCCCTTGCCGCAGGAGCGCACGCAAGGCCGTCCTGATCTCATCGAGCTGTGACGCCAGAGCCGGCAGTTCTCCCATACCCAGAAATTACCCACTTCTCGCCCTTTCGGCTGTGACACCCGCTCATGGCCTCCTGAGATCACCGAGCAGGAGACACCTGCCGGACGATGAGAGGAGACCCGAAATGGGTGACCTGATGCGATGGGCAGACGGGCAAGGCGTAGAGCCGCTGCCTCCTGCCCGACTGACCCGGTTCGAGCAGCGCCAGTACGGACGCTCGCTGACCCGACTGGAGAACAAGGCCGACCTGCAGACTCGTGCGGTCGAGCTGGAGGCCGACATCGGCCAGGCGAAAGTGCACGCCGTTGCCAACGTCGGCAACGCCGCTATGACGGCGCAGGCCTTGATCAGCGGACGTGAGCGCCTGCTGGTAGAGGCCGAGCCGGCTGCGATCCACGGGGTGGCCTACGTGAGCCAGAAGCTCACGCTCGCACTGGGTGCCGTGGTCGACGACACGCTGCGGGAGGTCACCAAGTGATCGAGCTGATCCTGCTGTTGGCGCTGGTCCTCCTCCTGGTCGGCCTGCTCGCAGCGGCGTCCACGTCCGCAGTGGGCGACGCACGGTCTTCGGTGGAGGATGCCGCCCGCCATGAGCGGCATCGGATTGCGCGGGCACAGGCCCAAGCGGAGAGCGAGATCAACCGACTCACGCACGATGCCTTCGAGGAGATGGTCGAGGAGGTCGATCGGGCACGACGGGAGGGGGACTCATGAGCGGCGTCACGGTCGAGAACCTGCAGACCTTCCTGCTCGCGGCACTCGTGGTGAACGCCTACGGCCCGAAGCTCGGGCGTCTGATCCGACACGTACGGGCTCGTCGAGCGCAACGTCGCCTCGGCGTTCACGATGTCCACGCTCGCTGCGTCGACGTTCGTGACCGAGCGGACGTCGCTGCTCACGTCGTATCTGATGAGGTGAAGCGTCGCCTCTGGCTGATCCGCTCGGGTCCGAACGATGTGGCGTGACCCGAACCCGAAGCAGGGCTGGGCGGAGTGGCTGATCGGCTGGATCTTCACCCTCCTCCTCCTGGCCTTCGCCGCCGAAGCGCTCGCCCAGATGGTGGAGCCGCTGCTGCCGTGGATCGGCCTGGGCGTCCTCATTTTCGTGAGCGTGTCGTTGTGGCTCCGGCGACGAGATCGCTGGTGACCTCGGCCTTCGTGCCGTCAGTTCCGGTCGGTGTTGTGGAATGCGCAATCTCGTTGACTGCTGCGTATACGCAGTGTTTCAATGAAGTCGCTGCGTATGCGCAGCACCGGCCAGAATCAACATAGAAAGGAGGAGCAATGAACGAACCACAGCGGAAGGTCCGCATTCGGCCCGTCAAACGAAGCGAGCCCGATCTGCGCCGACTCGCAAGGGCGCTCATCGAGCTGGCCACGACGCAGAACGACAAGACGAAGTCGACCAAGAGGGAGGCCGCATGACCGCCCTCTTCAGGCCGCAAGCGCCCACACTGAGCTGGTACCGCATCGACTTCGGTCGTGATCTCGACGTCGATGACGTCCGCCGACTCATTCTCACGGTGCTCGGCGATCGCCAGCTCGGTCTCGTGGTCATCGAAGTCGAGAGCCGCCAGGGAAGTCTCAGCTGCCGGATCGGGGCTCACAGCTCACGAATCGTGCAGCTGATTGAGTCCACGGTCGCTGGCAGCATCGTGACCGAGACCGTCAGGAAGATCCCGACCGACGGCCTCGCCGCCGCCGTGCGCATCAGCACGAAGCGTCGGCCGATCCGGGTCGATGACCCAGAGGCCTCCACTATGCGGATCCTCGGGGCGCTCGCCACCGGGAGCACAGCCGTCGTTCACCAGGTGGTGATCGACCGTCGACTCCGACCGAACGCCATACCGAACCGGCTGGAGACGCTCCAGGCCGAGACCTGGCCACGAGCGCTCCTCGAAGCGGCCACCACCGGCACTTCACGAGTCGATACCGAAGCTCGCCGAGCGCTCACCGACAAGGAGAGCTTGCCCGGTGCCTCGACCACGGTCAGGGTGCTGGCCAGCGGAAGGGCGGAGCATCAAGCGCTCTCCACCTACGAGGCTGCGCTCCGATCGCTCGAATCCCCGGGCGTACGGATCCGTCTCGTCCGAGACGACTGGACTGCCGCTCGGGCGGCACGCCCATCACGTCGCTCGACACCGCTCAACAGCGACGAGATCGTGAACCTGCTCGGCTGGCCGTACGGCGACCGGGACTACCTCGGGCTCGACCGAGGAGGATCACGTCTCACTGCACCGACACAGCCAGAGCGATTCGATCGAGTGCTGGCTGTCGCGACTCATCCCGGCCGGCCGATCTCGATCGGGCAGTCATCGACCGATGGGCTTCGCCACACCCACGTCATCGGACCGACCGGCGTCGGCAAGTCGACACTGCTGCTGAACCTGATCCTCCAGGACATTGCAGCCGGCCGAGGCACCGTCGTGCTCGACCCGAAGGGCGACCTCATTGACGACGTCCTCGCCCGAGTCCACGATCGTGATATCGACCGTGTCGTTGTACTCGACGCCGCTCGCAGCGACCACCTGGTCGGGTTCAATCCGATGAACTCCCGAGACACCGAACTCGCCGTTGACGGCATCCTGCATGTCTTCCACCAGCTGTACGCAGACTCATGGGGGCCACGAACCCAGGACATCCTTCACTCGTCGCTCCTCACCCTGGCCGACACCGACGCCGCCTCGATCTGCCACATCCCCCAGCTTCTCGTCGACGACCGGTTCCGCCACAGGCTGCTGGCTAGCCGGCTGCAGCCGACGGCCGTGCGCTTCTTCTGGAGCTGGTACGACAACCTGTCCGACGCCGAACGCAGCACCGTGATCGCACCGGTCATGAACAAGCTCCGACCGTTCCTGCTGCGAAGCTCCCTCCGAGCGCTACTCGGTCAGGTCGAACCGCTCTTCGACCCCAAGACCATCTTCACCGAGAGACGAGTGCTCCTCGTACCGCTCCGCAAGGGGCTCGTGGGTGCTGAGGCGGCGAACCTCCTCGGCTCGCTGATCGTGGCCCGCATCTGGCAACTCGCCCAGGAGCGCAGCGAGATCGACCCGTCCAGACGGCACCCCGTGTTCCTCTACCTCGACGAGTTCCAGGATTACCTGCGCCTGCCGACCGACCTCGCCGACGTTCTCGCCCAGGCCCGAGGTCTCGGGCTCGGACTCGTCCTCGCACACCAACACCTCGGACAACTAACTACCTCGGTTCGAGACGCCGTACTCGCCAACGCCCAAAGCCGGATCTGCTTCCGGCTCAGCGCCGACGACGCTGCCCGAATCGCCCGAAACGCCGGAGTGCTCGACGCCGAAGACTTCACCCAGCTGGGCAAGTACGAGGTCTATGCCAGCATCCTCACCGAAGGCTCACCGACACCGTTCGCCTCGGCGAGGACTGCAGCGCCACGGCGGTCACGCCGTGATTCAGCTGGCGCCGGACGTGATCTCGCTGCCCGATGGGGCCAAGCACCAAAGGACGTGGATCAGCAGCTAAGCCAGCTGGCCGATCCTCAATCCGACGGTGACGAGCAGCTTGGACGCAAGAAGCGAGAGCAGCCATGACCCGTATACCGATCGCCGTACCGGTCGTGTCGAGTAGCGGCCGTGGCATCGCCCGACACAGTGCGGCCAATCGGTCAACAAGGGAGCCGACACTCGCCACTCAGGGGGTTCCCTCATGAGCCGTCGTGTCGGCCGCCGCCAGCTCGAACAACTCCGGGACCAGCTCAGCCCCCGAGATCTGGCCGTCCTCGAGACCGTCCTCCGGTTTCGACTTGCAACAGGCGATCAGCTCCACCGTCTCCACTTCCGAGATCACGCCACCCCAGAGACCGGCTCCCGAGTCGCACGGCGAGTCCTTGGACGGCTTACTCGCCACGGACTGCTGGCTCATCTCGAACGACGGATCGGTGGCATCCGGGCGGGCTCGGCCGGCCACGTCTACGCCCTCAGCCCGCTGGCGTACCGCCTCCTCGGAACCGGCACCCGCAAGCGCTTGAATGAACCGAGCTTCGCCTTCGTGAAGCACACGCTCGCCATCACCGAGCTGTCGACGACCCTGACCGAACTCGACGCCGATGACCAGATCGACCTGTTGGAGCTCCAGCCCGAACCTGCCGCCTGGCGCACCCATCGAGACGGGCTCGTCGAATCCATCCTCAAGCCTGACCTCTTCGTCCAGGTCGCCGACGCCGAGTACGAGCTGAGCTGGTTCATCGAGATCGACTGCGGCACCGAGTCCCGGCCGACGATCCAGCGGAAGTGCCACGCCTACGCCGAGTACCGGCGCACTGGCATCGAACAAGAACGCCACAACGTCTTCCCGCTCGTCCTGTGGATCGCTCCCGACGAGCGACGGGCAACACAGCTGCAGCAGGCCATCGACGGCGATCGCCGGATCGACTCCGACCTCTTCGTTGCCACCACATCGAACAAGGCGCCCGAGGTCATCACCGACACGGACCGCCAGTCATGACCGTCACAGCCCCCGACCAAGATGGTCGCGATATCTCTCGCCGCCCGAGACGCCAACAGGAAGGAGGGCAGCCACCAACACGAAACGTAAACAGGAGAACCCAAACCATGGACGGAACCCATGAACAACACGAACACCTAACCCACGATCCAGAGCCCCGGATCTACGCCGCTTCTCTCGCCGACTACAACAACGGCCACCTGCACGGTCGATGGATCGATGCCAGCCAAGAACCCGAGGACCTCCACGCCGAGATCTCGGACATGCTCGCCAGCTCATCGATTCCAGGAGCCGAAGAGTGGGCCATCCACGACTACGAAGGCTTCGGCAACTTCCGCCTCTCCGAGTACGAGAGCATCGATACCGTCGCCCGCATCGCCCACGGCATTGCCGAACACGGAACCGTTTTCGCCCATTGGGTCGACCACGTCGGCACCACCGACACCGACGCCCTCGAACACTTCGATGACCACTACCTCGGAACCTGGGGCAGTCTCAGCGACTACGCCGAGCAGCTCCTCGACGATCTCGGCGTCAACGCCGACAGGCTCGTCTCCGGATGGCTGAGCCCCTATGTCAGCATCGACTACGAGCAGCTCGGCAACGACCTGGCCACCGACCTCTACGTCTCCGAGGACGGGGCCGAAACCCACCTCTTCGAGCCATGATCGACAGCCGCGTTGTCAATTCCACACTGCGCAAACGCAGCAGATCGTGTTACGATAGAGGCACTGTAAGTAGGAGACCCCGCATGGAGCCAGAGCAAGCCAAACGGCTCGGCACGTACCTGAGAGAAGCCCGCCAGGCCAAAGGCCTTTCGGCCCGCCAACTCGGCGACCTCACCGACATCAACGACGCCACGATCGTCCGCTTCGAGAACGGCAGCTTCACCGCACCCGCACCCGACAAGCTGGCCCGCATCGCCGAAGCGCTCGACTTGCCTTTGGCCGATGTGTTCGCCCACGCCGAGTACGCCTCGCCGACCGACCTCCCCAGCCTCACGCCATACCTGCGAACCAAGTATCGGGACCTACCCGATGACGCCATGGAGCAGATCGAGAAGTACGCCGCCCGCATCGCCAAGAAGCACGGCATCACCCTCGATGGGCCAGCTCCCGGCGAAGACGAGAGCCCATGAACTAACCAAACGAAAGGAGGAGCCACATGTCAACGTCCAACATCAACAACATCCACCGAGGCACAGTGGCCCTCCTGCGCGGGCTCGTCCCTCACCGCACGGTGAACCAACGAGAAGCGCTCCAGGTCGCCGAACTCCAGGCATCCCGACTCCGCCAGCACCTCAGCATCGACGAGGCTCGCTTCCCGAGTGAAGCGCTCGACCTACCTCGCATCCACGTCGAGTACGACGCAGACCTACCCAGTAGCGGGATGACGTTCTGGAACGGCTCAGCCTGGGTCATCGTCCTCAACGCCACCGAAGCTCCTACACGGCAACGGTTCAGCCTCCTTCACGAGTTCAAGCACATCGTCGACCACACGACGAAGCACCGGCTCTACGGCGTCGGGGCCGAACGACATGACCCCGTCGCTGAACGAGCAGCCGACTACTTCGCTGCCTGCGTTCTCATGCCCAAGCTCTACGTGAAGAGACACTGGGGCCAGGGCCCAAGGACACTGACCTCGATGGCAGAGACCTTCGGCGTCTCTCCGGCCGCCATGAAGTACCGCCTCGATCAGCTCGGCCTCATCGACGAACGACAACGCTGCCGATGGAGTCGGAACGCCTACCGACGAGTACTGCCTCGAACCCTGGAGATGACCTCATGAGCGAGCAGCCAACCGCCGTCATCTACCTGCGAGTGTCGACCAAGGAACAGGCCGAACGAGGAGGCGACGGAGAAGGCTTCTCGATCCCTGCCCAACGTGAAGCCTGTCGACGCAAGGCGGAGAGCCTCGGCGCCGTCGTGATTGACGAGTTCGCCGACCGGGGCGAGAGCGCGCGGTCCAGTGCCCGGCCTGAGCTTCAACGAATGCTCGCTCATGTCATCGAGCAACCGACGACCTACGTGATCGTCCACAAGATCGACCGGCTTGCCCGCAATCGAGCCGACGACGTCGAGATCAACCTCGTGATCCAGAAGGCCAGCGCCACTCTCGTCAGCTGCACCGAGAGCATCGACGAGACACCGAGCGGCATTCTGCTGCACGGCATTATGAGTTCGATCGCCGAGTTCTACTCGTCGAACCTCGCCAACGAGGTCAAGAAGGGCTCACTCCAGAAGGCCAAGTCAGGTGGCACCGTCGGCAAGGCCCCGACCGGCTATGTCAACGTCCGCAGGATCGAGAACGGCCGCGAGATCAGAACCGTCGAGATCGACCCAGTCCGAGGCCCGCTGATGCAGTACGCCTTCGAGCGCTACGCCCAGGGCGGGACCAACCTGCGAGACCTGCTGGCCGACCTCACCGAACGAGGACTCGATACGACGCCTGGGCCCAAGACACCAAGCAAGCCACTACGACTGTCGCACTTCCATCGCCTGTTGACGCACCCGTATTACAAGGGTCTTGTCCGCTACAAGGGCATCATCTATCCCGGCAACCACGAGCCGCTCGTGTCCGAGGCGACCTGGGAGAAGGTCCAGGAGACACTCCAGGCCAAGGGCCGAGCGGGCGAGAAGCAGCGCAAGCACCCTCACTACTTGAAGGGCACGGTCTACTGCGGTGACTGCGGCTCACGACTCCTCGTTTCGAACAACCGGGGTCGGCGAGGCAAGGTCTACCCGTACTTCATCTGCCTCGGGCGTCAGCAGAAGCGCACCGAGTGTTCTCAGCGGGCCATCCTCATCGAGACGGTCGACGCTCTGGTCGAGGAGCACTACGACACCGTGCAGCCGTCGAATGAGCTTCTCGGTCAGCTTCGCAACCTCATCCTCGACGAGATGCTCCTCCAGCAGACATCAGCCGAGCAGGAGCATCACGTCCAGGAGCGGCGACGGACTCAGCTGCTCGATGAGCAAGCCAAGCTGCTCCAGGCCCACTATGCCGACGCAGTGCCGCTCGACCTGATGAAGAGCGAGCAGAAGCGCATCAACACTGAGCTGGCTGCGATTGAGGAGCGCCTCCGAGCGACCTCGCTCCGATCCGAGGAGGTCGAGGCCAATCTGAACCAGGCTCTTGCCCTCGCCGAGAACTGGGCAGCCGCCTACCGAGACGCCGGGCCGACGATCCGACGCCAGATGAATCAGGCCATCTTCAAGAAGATCTACGTCGACGACGAGGGTGGAGTCACCAGCGAGTTCAGCGAACCCTTCGAGCTGCTGCTCAGCTCGGAGGTCATCGAAGCCGCTCGTGACCACGCCCAGGTGCTCGATGCCGATCCCGACTTCATCGAGCGACAGCTGGAAGCCCTCCACCGAGAGTGGAGCGAGGAACCGGAGCTGGTCGGCGCAGGGGTCGGAAACGAACAAACCCCGACGCTTCCGCGACGGGGTTTGAAATACGACATTTTGGTGGGCGTTGAGGGACTCGAACCCCCGACCCCCTCCTTGTAAGGGAGGTGCTCTAGCCAGCTGAGCTAAACGCCCGGAGACCGGAAGACTATCGGGCCGCCTCAGGAAACTGGCCAACGCGATCCTGTCGACAGCTCGGTCCTGGCGATTGCGGGGTCGGGCTCGAAGACCTCGTTGATGGCGTCAACGAAACAGGATTCGGCTGCCGCCGCTCGCGACTTGTTGGGAAAGATCGATGACGTCTTGTGTTTCGTCTTCGACAGGCGGCGGAGAATCCACCGGAAACCAGCCAACTTCGTCGAGCTCGGGGGTCTGAACCATGATCGTTTCGAGGTCGATGCCGTCGACGACAGCAGCCAAGAAAACGGTGTCGATGCGTCTCAACACCGTGTCGTAGATGATCCACGGGTCTTCGTTGATCGTGACGGTCAAACCGAGTTCTTCGTTGAGTTCGCGGTGGATTGCCTCGGCCGGGCGCTCTCCCCGGTTGAGTAAGCCGCCCGGAAACGTCCAGGCTTTGCGGTAAACCGGTTTGACCAGGAGCAGTCGTCCATCGTCGCGGGCGATTATCGCGACTGCTCCTGCGGTCCAGCTTGGAGTGACTCGGCGGACGATAAAGCGTCGCAGCGGCGTAGGTAGCGCACCAAAGATCCTGAACAGCGTGCGTTGCAAAGTCTGGACCGGCTTCGTAGCGGTCACAGCGCAGCCTCTCGGCGTCGAGCATCAACAAGCTGCGCGAGCAGCGGACCTGGCGCTGCCACCGGCGTTCGCCGAGCGGCGTGATCGAGAGTAACCAGATCGCGGCCAAAGGCATCGAGCACACCCACTCCGACCTCCTGACACACCAGCGCCCCACCAAGATAGTCCCACGAACCAAGGGCATCGTGGTCGTAGTCAACAAACGCATCGAAGCGGCCATCGGCCACCGCGCAGAGGTCGAGGGCGGCCGCGCCATAACAACGGAACTGACCCCAGCCCGGGTTTCGTGACGGTAGCCCGTTGATCGCGACAATTGCCTCGCTGAGCGACACGGGCTGACGCCTGGGCAGAACGGCGCCATCGACCCGCGCTCCCCCGCCCGTCACCGCGTCCCATCGCACACCGCTGGCATGATCGTGCACTACCGCGGCACGGGCCCGACCACCGTCGATCACACAAATACTCGTGGCGAACCACGGGAGCGGACGCGACGCGTTGGTGGACCCGTCGAGCGGATCGAGCACCGCGACCAACCCGGTCGATGCCGTAGCACCGCTCTCCTCGCTCATAACCGCCACGCCGTTATCGGCCAGCACCGAAAGCGCCGCTGCGTCGGCGACCAAGTCGCTCGCGTACTGGCCTTCGCGACCGCCTGACAGTCCCCAATCTTGAAGGCCCACCAACGCGTCGACGACGGCGTCCACGGTGGCGTGTAGGACGCCCAAAAGTTCGTCGTCGGTCACCGCGGCAGTGAATCACGCTTACAGGCCTGGCTTGGGGACCCCACGCGCGTCATTTTTGAGGCACTGGCGAAAAATCATGGCAGGCTTATCGGCAATGGCAGTGATCGATCTCCAAGGTTTCGTCGCCGATCTCAAAGATCATGTCGCCGAGCACGGCTTCCATGTGCACGACGAACGGCATTTCATCGAAACCTACACAAACCGCCAAACTTGGGAAGTCGATCTCCACCCCGACCGGGCCTGCGATGGGCCCCTCGACATGCACGTGGCGCTCGAGGTCGATCCTCGCACCCTCATCCAATTCGAAGACGAAGTGCTGCGGGTCGGTGAAGGCGGCGAACCCGACGGTTCGATCTCGTTGCCGTTCACCATCTCGTTTGCCTTACCTCCGCTTCCGGCCGGCCCCGACCTTCTTGTGTTGGCCACCGATCTTGCTGGCATCGGCGGTGTGGACCTGCCACTGGAAGTATCAGCGGTCGACAGTTTCGCCGCGGTTACCGACGCGGCCGAACGGGCCGTAGCGATCGTCTCGCGAGTCGACGTGAGTTTGGCCCGCATATTCCTCGGTCAAGAAGTCCTGTGCGACGTGCTCGACAAGTGCCAAGTGGTGGCCGAGTTCTTGCTCGATAGGGCGCCGGTCTGGCTCGACGACACCCTCAGCTGAGCGAACGGAGAGCCTCGAGCGCTTCGTCGGCGTGAGTGAGAAAGTCGGTCTCGCTGCGGATCGTTTTGCGCACCCGCCGGTCTGTATCGATTACGAAGGTCGCACGCCGTGCTGGCAACGGACCCACCCGACGAGTTCCGAACACACGATGCACCGACTTATCGGGATCGCTGAGTAACGGGAAACCCAAGCTGTTTTGTTCGTCAAATTTGTGTTGCCGGTCAACCTGATCGGCGCTGATTCCCACCCTCGACGCTCCGAGTTCTTCGAACTCCGAAGCCAAATCGCGGAAATGGCAGCTTTCCTTGGTTCAACCGGGCGATGCCGCTTTGGGATAAAAGAACAGCACTACCGGCCCAGCCGCGACCAGCGACGACAACGACACCGCCGAGCCGTGCTGATCGAGCAGTTCGAAATCATCGACGATGTCGCCCTCGTTCATGCCCTGCATCCCTTGTTCATGACCGCGACACTAGCCGTCTGCGGATCGCACCAAAGAACTAGGCAAGCAAGTGACTTCTCTGCTTGGAACGAAACGTGGGCCCGGTGGGAATTGAACCCACGACCGAGCGATTATGAGTCGCCTGCTCTAACCACTGAGCTACGGGCCCGGCGGGACCCTAGCGCGACAAAGCACGCGGTAGACAGACGCGAAACGACCCGCACAAAGATGTGCGGGTCGCATCACAAGCTCCGGGGGTGGGGATCGAACCCACGACCTGCGGATTAACAGTCCGACGCTCTGCCAGCTGAGCTACCCCGGAAGGTCCAGAGAGGATATCAGCGCTCGGTAGAGACCCATCACCCAAAAATCAGGCACCTTCGAGATAGTCGCGGAGGCGATCGCTGCGATGGGGATGACGAAGCTTGGCGAGGGTCTTCGCTTCGATCTGACGGATCCGTTCGCGGGTAACCCCGAACTCCCGGCCAACCTCTTCAAGGGTGCGAGGACGGCCGTCATCAAGACCAAAACGGAGCCTCACCACCTCTTGTTCGCGCTCAGACAGCTCGAACAGAACCTCGGTTACCGCGTCGGCGAGGAGATTGCGAGCCGCCGATGCCACCGGCGAAACCGCGTTCTGGTCCTCGATGAAATCGCCAAGGCTCGAGTCTTCCTCCGAGCCGACCGGCGAATCGAGAGACAACGGGTCGAGTCCGATGCGTAAAATTTCGCGGATCTTCTCGACCGGCTCTTCGACCTCGGCGGCCAGTTCCTCGATCGTTGGCTCGCGCTTGAGGTCTTGATGCATCTGGCGCTGAACCCGTTTGACCCGGTTCATGGCCTCGACCATGTGGACCGGAATCCGGATGGTCCGAGATTGGTCGGCAATAGCGCGGGTAATGGCTTGACGAATCCACCACGTGGCATAGGTGGAGAACTTGAAGCCTTTGGTGTGGTCGAATTTTTCGACCGCTCGCATCAGGCCCAGGTTGCCTTCCTGGACGAGGTCGAGCAGCACCATGCCGCGGCCCACGTAACGTTTGGCGATTGATACGACCAGACGCAAATTGGCGCGGGTGAGTTCGTCCGAGGCCCGGTTTCCGTCGCGGACGAGACGGTTGTA
>Ga0209992_10001733_pt1 | contig 21874 bp, 14 predicted proteins | sample 2SBtaG_2_FD_182564 | JGI IMG/M metagenome (GOLD analysis project Ga0209992, IMG submission 182564) | Deep subsurface microbial communities from Kolumbo volcano to uncover new lineages of life (NeLLi) - 2SBTROV12_ACTIVE470 metaG (SPAdes)... | ecosystem: Environmental > Aquatic > Marine >... | reverse complement strand
GGAGGCACGTGGTCGATCAGGCCCCGCACGACCCGCGGGGCCGAGCGCCCCCGCAGGCTCGCGATGGCGCCGGTGGGAGGGTTGGGGTCCCGGTCGGTGGCCCGCACGGACACGTGGACCTGGGGGCTGGCCAGGGCCAGGTAGAGGTTGCCGGTGCTGTCGGCGTAGCCCAGGCCAGCGGCCTCGAGCAGGTCCCGGGTGTGGGGGCTCAGGTATCGGCTGACGACCAGCAGGGGTCCTGCCGCTCGGGCCCGGGCCTCCAGGGTGAGCACCTGGGAAGGGCGCAGCGTGGCTCGCTCGATCACCTGGAGCTGGCAGGCGACTCCCTGGGGGTCCTCGATGGTCCAGGTGCCTCCGGGCCCGGGGCGGAGCTGGAGGCGTCCCAGGCGGGCCTGGAGCGCCGCGCGGGCCTGCTGGAGAGCGGGTGTCTCGGAGATCATCTTGTCTCAGGGTATCTGAAACAGGTGAAGATGTGAAACACATTATACCGAGCCCCTCCGACATCTCAGTCCCCGAACCCCAGCCCGAGCTGGCCAGCGCCGCCCGCGAGGGCCTCATCTCGGGCACGCTGCGCGTTCAGAGCCAGCAGCCTGGCCAGGACCTCGTCGTGCACGTCGTCGGGCCAGCGGTAGCGCCAGGGGGCACGCCTGCGGCCGGTGAAGTCGGCCTCGGTGCCGTGGTCGAGCAGGAACTCGCAGGTGGGGGTCAGGTCCTTCCAGCCGTAGGCGTCGAGCACGGCCCGGTCCATCGCGTCGTGCAGGCGGCGGAGCTCCAGGATGCCCGGGTCGAGCTCGTCGGGGTCGTGGAAGCGGTTGTAGGTGGCGGTGAGGCCCTGGTCGTTGGCGACCATCAGGGCGGCGCGGTGGGTGTGGTAGGCGGCGCCAGCGGCTTCGAGGGTGGGGTTGGTCTGCCAGTTGGGGGGAAACGGGAAGGTCTCGTAGCAGTCGGTCGGGGTGTAGCGGAGCCTGTCCTCCAGGGATGAACCGAAGAAGCGGGCCCAGATCTCGTGGGGGCGGGACTGGAGGAGGGCGAGGGCATGGTCTACCGGCAGCGCAAAGATGATTAGCTGATCGGAAAAAACGTATCCAGCAGGAAGCCAGGTCGTAGCGAGCATTTGGCTCACGCGAGCCTGCACCAGGACCCGCGGGAGTCCTTGGATTGAAGAGTAGAGTTCAGCGCGGTGTCGCCAGAACCGCCACCACGGCCACGAAGCAACTTCCTTCGAACCGGCCTCTCGCCTTGGCCTCACCTTCTCCTCCACAAGACGCACCAAGGCCGGCCAGCGCTGGGCCTCCTCCAGTGTCATGTCACCGAAGTCGATCACATGCCGTCGGGGCGCGTGGACTGGTGACTCGTTCACCTCCCTGCCCCCCAAGAAGGGGAAGATCCTCTCTCCATTCCGCGGGTCCTCCCCGATCAGTCGCTCCATCTCGGGGAGCGGCGAGGCGTCCTCGTTCCCGTCGTCAAAGGTGAATCCCATGCCCAGCAGGGTGGTTCCTTGGAAACTCTGCCCAGAATTCGCACGCAACCTGGCCGGGTCCTCATCCCCCCCGTCGTGGAACAGGTACGCCGTGATGCGCTCCACCTCACGTCCATCGAGCCAGGCCGGCCCCGCCACGGCTCCCTTCCGCACGTGCACCACGCTGACGACCACCGCCGCCAGCCCCGGCCACTTCACCCGGCGCGTGGCCCGGTAGATCGTGCCGCCCGCATTCCGGATCGGCCGCAGGCCACTCGCTCGCGTGTCGCCCTGGGCGATGGTGTTCGTGGCGATGAGCCCGAAGGTGCCCCCCGGCCGCAACAGCGCGTACGCCCGGCGAAAGAAGTAGGCCACCAGGTCAGAACCCCCGGATGCCCCGGGACACGACGCCGTCAGCCACGACCTGTAGATCTTCCCGTAGGCGTGGGAGATGTTCCGCCCCCCAAGGAACGGCGGATTCCCCACCACACAGTCAAACCCCGCGCGTCCCCCTGAGAACACCTCTGGGAACTCCAGCTCCCAGTGGAACGGCGCCACCTGCTCCCGCACCCGCTCCCGGTCCAGGCGGCACCGGGTCCGGCTCTCCTCGTGCCCCTCGTCCAGCCACCGCCGCACCCGGTCCAGGTGCTGCTCCCGGGCCGCGTTGCGCCCCGCGGCACCGCCCGCCGCGAAGAACGCACCGACCGCCAGGTCTCCCAGCCCCCGGCAGACGTCCAGGGCGTCGTCCGCGTCCCGCAGCAACAGCCGCTTCGCAGCGTCCGCCTCATCCGGCAGTCCCCCGAGCTCCCGCCGCCAGCCCCCGGCCGCCTGGACCGCCGCCGTCACCCGACCCATGAACAGCCCGAGCTGGGCCTGGCGCTGCCAGTGGAGGTCGGCGATCTGGTCCCGGCTCAGGCCCACCAGGGAGTCCCCGCAGCGCAGGTTGGCGTCCAGGAAGGTGAACGGCTTGTCCGCGGCCAGGGTCACCAGCCACAGGCTGAGTCGGGCCAGGTCCACGGCGAACGGGTTTCGGTCGACGCCGTAGAGGCAGCTCTGGGCCACGCGGCGCTGGGCGTGCAGCAGCGGGTCGGCCCCCTCGTCCAGCTCGGGCGGCAGGCCGTGCCGCCGCCAGGCCTCGGCCACCTGCTCCGCCAGGAGCCGACACGCGGTGACCAGGAAGGCCCCGGACCCCATCGCCGGGTCCAGCACCCGCAGCCCCAGGAGCTGCTCGGCCCGGGGCTCGGGCCCCAGGTCTGCCAGCAGTGGCGCCAGGGCCTCGGTGACGATGGGCTCCGAGAGCGCCCGGGGCGTGTAGTGGCTGCCCGACCGCCTGCGCTCGTCGGTGGGCTGGAGGTAGAGCCCGCCCGCCGGCACGGTGCGGCCCACAGCCCGCCTGCCCAGGGCCTCGAGCACCTCGGCCACGGTGGTGGCCCGCCTCAGAGCGGTCGCGGCCCCCCGGGCCAGCCCACAGCCGGACTGCTCCTTGAGCCACCGGGCCCGCTTGCCCGAGGGCTGCTCCAGCAGAGCGTCGAGGTCGACCACGATCCGGGCGCTCTGCTGGGCGCTGTCCGGCCGCACCCCCACCGAGACGCCCCGGGCCCGCCCGAGGGAGAAGCCCATGACCGCCTCGTAGACCGAGCCGATCTGCTCCACGTCCAGCGCCCGGTAGGACAGGCGCTCGCCGTCCAGGACCAGGAGCGCCTCCAGCACCCGCAGGATCACGCCGTCGGAGATCCGCGGCACCTCCAGCGGTCCGGTGGTGCCCCCGGGGTCCCAGTAGGGCCGGCCCTCCAGGAAGGGGTAGCTCGCTGGGTTGAACAGCCGCCCCTGCCGGGCCGGCAGCCGCAGCCCGCCGTGCCCGCCACCGCGGAACACCAGCCGGAACAGGGTCAGCAGCCCCGACCAGGCCCCGAAGCGCTGGTCCATCGTGTCGGGGTAGAGCGCCCCGTCGCCGCGCAGGCGCTCGAAGAGCCCTCCGACCGAGTAGTGGTTCACGTACAGCGGGTCCGAAGGCATCAGGCCCCGGTCCTCGGCGTAGAGCAGGAAGACCAGCCGCAACAGGGTTGTGAGCAGCCCCCCGTAGACGTGGTCCGGATCCTCGTCGAGGGCCTGGCCCAACAGCCGACCCTCGGTGGCCCGGTCGGCGGCTTCGAACCCCCGCAGCAGGTCCTCGAGCGCTCCGAGCACCTGGCCCGCCAGCGCGGTGGTGACCTTGGACTGGTACTGCCGGCTGGCCCGCAGCACGTCTTCGAGGCGCTCGCCGTCCGGCATCACGAACAGGCGCTCGGCACAGAGCAGCATGTGCAGGGCGGCCAGGGCTGGACGGCCGGCCACCGTGCGCAGCCACGGGACCGGGAAGCTCAGGTGCCCAGCGCTCTCCCCTGACGGCGCCACCACCAGGCGCAGCTCGTCGCCGTTGCCCAGCAGGCCGGCCAGCACCCCGGACTCCCGCAGGAGCCGCTCGAACCGGGCCTGGGGGCTCACCCGCCACCCGTCCGCCACCGCCCGGTCCAGCTCGGTGCCTGCAGCCTCCTGGCGGACCAGCAGCAGCCACCGGTCCCCCTCGAAGGCCGGCACCACCCAGCTCGGCGCCAGGTGGTCCTCGTACTCCGGCAGGGCCAGCGTGGCCTCGGGGGGCGGCTCGGCCAGGTCCGAGGCCTGCCAGCCCAGGAACTGCTCGCAGAGGGCCGGCAGATCGTCCAGGCGGTCCCCCGGCGTCAGCACCTGGAAGATCGCCTGGAGCGGCGCGATGGGCGCGGTCGGGTGGAGCTGGGCCTGGACCAGGGCGTGGGGAGAGACCACCAGCCCCACCGGCTGGAGGGTTCCCAGCCAGTCCCGGTGGACCTGGACCCGGGGGTCGACGCTCATCCGGTCACCGGCCACAGGTAGACCAGCCCGACGGGCTCCACCCGGCGGGCCTGGATGTCGTAGGAGGCGGCGATGCGCTGGGGCTCGGTCTCCACCTCCCGCGTCAGATCGGCCAGCCTGCGGGTCCAGTGGCGCTTGTCCGCGTCGAGCTGGCGCAGCTCCCGCGCCTCGAAGCCGGGCAGCAGCATCTGCCCCCCCTCGTAGCGGTCGAGCTGGCCTTCGATCCGGCGCCGCTGGGCCTCCAGGATGACCCCCAGCTCCCGCCCCTCTCGCTGACCCCGCTCCTCGAGCAGGCGCTGGGCCCGGGCGGCCCGCTCCTCGGCCCGGGCCTCCAGGTGGGGCAACAGCTCCTCGACGTCTCGCGCGACCGACTCCAGGGCCTGGGCCTTCACCGCCTCGGGCACCTCCCGTCCGTCCGTCAGCACCTGCTCCAGCAGGCTCAGGGTGGTGCCCTCGCCACGGATGCCGTAGGGCGAGAGCGGCTCGGCGCGGGTCGCCGGGTCCGTCCAGCGGGCTGTGACCGGGATGACCTCGTCGTGCAGGCGGGCGGCCCCACTCCCGTAGAGCGACAGCCGCCCCAGCAGGACCACCCGGGGCAGCGGGTTGTCGCTGACCCCCACGCAGGCGCGGGAGAGGTCGTGGTGCACGAAGCCCTGGGCGGTGAAGCGGCCCAGGAGCCTCTGGGCCAGCCGGTGCTCCAGGTGCAGGTGCACCACCTTGCGGTCCAGCCTGCCCGGGTCCTGGAAGACGAAGGGCCTGGGCGGGTGCTCCGCGCGCCACTGGCGCGGCTTGACGGCCTTGTCGCGGGGCGGGCGCAGCTCATCCAGGGCGCGCTCCCAGCTCGGGTCGGCCGCGGCCAGCGCGGACAGGTCCGGCAGGGTCCAGGTGCCATCGGGCTGCTCGATCAGGCCCTCGGCCCGCTGCATGCGCAGGGCCACGGAGACCGCGTTGCGCAGGGCTTGTTCGTCCAGGCCGAGCCAGCGGCGGGAGCGCTCCAGCAGCGTGCGCAGGCGCTCGACATCGCGCCGCAGGTTCTCCGCCCTGGCACGCGAGCCCTCCAGCTCCGCCTCCACGACGCCGCGGGCCGGGTCCTGCTCGGCGGCTTCGAAGCACGCCGTGACGGCGCGCTCTCCTTTGGCCGGGATGCCCTCTGCCAGGAGCTGATCGACCCGCGCCTCCAGGACCGGCGAGAGGCAGCCCAGCTCGGCGGCGATCCGGGTGGTCTTGTCGACCAGCGTGCGCAGCACCCGGTCCTCGGGCCGCTGGGGCAGCACGAAGTAGTGGCAGCGGACCTGGGGGGCCCGCTGGAGCGTGCGGTCGATGCGGCCGTTTCGCTGCTCCATGCGCGACGGATTCCACGGCACGTCGAAGTGGAACAGGTCGGCGCAGTGGTTCTGGAGGTTCACGCCCTCCCGCGCCGCGTCCGTGCAGATCAGGATGCGCAGCGGGTGGTCGGCCGGCTCGCTGTTGAAGGCCTTCTTGATGGCCTCGCGCCGGGCCGGGCTCAGGTTCTGCCCGTGGAAGGTGGCGATGCGCTCCCGGGCCCGGTGGGTGGTGGCGATGGCCGCTCGGAGCTGCTGTTCCAGGTAGCGCTTGGTGTCGGCGTACTCGGTGAAGATCAGCACACGGCGCTCGGTCCATCCGGCGTCTTCCAGACCCTCCTCGCCGAGCTCCGGCAGCTTCGGGCATTGCTCGCGACGGATCCAGTCCACGAGCCAGCGCACCCGGGGGTCTGGGCGGTGGCGGTGCTGCTCGGCCGTGTCCAGCATCTGGTCGACCAGGTCCAGCTCCTGGGCAAGGTCCCCTGCTCCCCGGCTGGCGACCGTGGCGGCCACGACCGCGGCGTCTTCCTCCTCCGCCAGGGCCTCGTCGTCCAGTTCGGCCCGCTCGTCGTCCGCGCCCGGTGCCTGGCGCAAGAGCCCGAGCTGCTCGTCGGCCAGCGCGGCGCTCACCTCGGAAGCCAGGGCCTTGCGGTGCTTCCTGAGCGTGCGGGCGAAGGCCTCGATGGAGGAGAGCAGCCGCTTCTGCAAGGAGAGCAGCACCAGCGCCGAGGCGTTGCGGACCCGCTTGGTCTCGCGCTCCAGCCGAGCCGCTCGCAGGCCCTTGTACCGCTCCAGCATCGCGCTCAGCCGGAGCTCCGGCGCATCCTCAGGCAGCCCGTCCAGGTCGATCTGGATCACCCGGCGCTCGGGGAAGGCCTGGCCGATGGCCCGCAGGTCCGCCTTGAGCCGCCGGACCATCACGGCGTCGAGCTCGCCGGCGTCCTGGACAGGCACGCCGCGGCAGAAGCGCTGGGGGTCGAGGACCTCCAGGAGCGCCGCGAAGCTGTTGGAGTGGCCGTTGTGGGGCGTGGCGGACAGGAACAGCCGGTGCTCGAAGCGGCGGGCCAGGTCCCGCACCACCCGGGTGAAGCGGGAGTCCACGGCGTAGCGGGCCCCTGACGACGGCGCGGCGTGGTGGGCCTCGTCCAGGATGAGCATCGAGCCCGCGGAGAAGTCCCCGAGCCAGTCCCTCAGGGGCGCGGCATAGGCCTCGTCTCGGAGCAGGGCGTGGGAGATCAGGAAGCGGCTGTGGGTGGAGAAGGGATTCACCGCCCAGCCCCGCTGCCGACGCAGGAGCCGCACGTGCTCCCGGTCCATCACGACGAACGACATGCCGAAGCGCTCGGCCAGCTCGTCCTGCCACTGGAGCAGCACGGACGGAGGGCAGCAGACCACCACCCGGCGCAGCTTCTGCCGCAGGGTCATCTCCCGCAGGATCAGCCCGGCCTCGATGGTCTTGCCCAGGCCAACGTCGTCGGCGATGAACAGGTTGACCCGGGGCAGCCTGAGCGCCTTGCGCAGGGGCTCGAGCTGGTAGGCCTTCACGTCGATGCCCGCGCGGTAGGGCGCCTGGAACAGGTCCGGGTCCGTGGCGGTGACGGTGTTCCAGCGGAGGGCGTGCAGGTAGGCCGAGAAGAACTCGGTGGAGTCGAAGCCCTGGGCGGCCACACGGTCCCACGAGGTGCCACCGCGGAGGTGGGCGTCGACCTCGAGCTCCCAGAGCACCTCCAGGGGCTCGCCCTGGGCGTCGTCTTCCAGGCAGGCCAGGCGGACGCGGGTGGCGTCGCCTTCCTCCACGGGTCCGATGACCTCCTCCACGAGGTACTGGCGGGCACGCACGGAGACGATCTGGCCGGTGGAGGGGAGCATGGGGTGGGCTAACAGGGCCACAGGGTGAGAAGCCTGCGGCTGCATCCTGGTCTGTGCAGGTCAGATCACCAGCGTGCGTAGCTGAAGAGGTAGGCAGCCCCGCCATCGGCACTCTGTCCGGGGGCACCGATGATGACCTCCGGGTACCCGTCGCTGTTCGTGTCACCCGCTGCGGACACAGAGTATCCGGCGGCAGCATCATCTTGCTCACCGAGGAGCTTGGCATCGGCCGCTGACAGGAACGCCGTTCCCGACACCGGCCCGAGGACGATGTATGCGGCGCCTGCCTCCGCGCCGCCGGAGTCTTCGCCATCGGCACCGATCAAGAAGTCCGAGTGCCCATTGGCGTCCAGATCACCGGCGAGAGCCACCGAGACACAGGCCGCGTCGTCACCAGCCTCACCGATGAACTTGGCGTGGGCGATGTCGACCATCGACGCCTCCCCAGTCACCGGCCCCAGGACGAGGTAGGCCGCGCCGCTCCCACTTCCGCCCGTGTCCTCGCCATAGGCACCAATGACCAGATCAGCGATCCCATCGCCGTCGACGTCGCCGGCACCAGCGACCGAGTAGCCAGCGTAGTCGTCGGCCTGTTCGCCAGTCAGCTTGGCGTCGGCGTCTGCGAGTGACGAGTTGCCGACAGAGGGGCCAAGAACAACGTAGGCCGCGCCGACGGACACGCCGCCCCCATTCTCAGCGCCGGAAGCGCCGACAAGCACGTCATCGGACCCATCTCCGTCCAGATCTCCCGGCCCGGCGACCGAAAAGCCGGCGTAGGAGAAGCCGGTTTCGCCGGTCAGCTTGGCTTCAGCATCGGCCACCGAGCCGGTGGCGGCCGGGCCATAGACCACGTAGGCGGCGCCTGCGTAGTTGCCCCCTTCCGAGTCCGCGTCCGATCCCACGACCAGGTCGGCGAGCCCGTCGCCGTCGACATCCCCGAGCCCGGCTGCTGAGTAGGCGAGGTAGGACCCGGCCCCGTCGCCGGCTAGGCGAGCAGCGTAGACATCCCCCAGCGAAGCGTCCGCGGTGATGGGCCCGGTGACCAGGTAGACCGCTCCCGAGTTGGACCCGTCAGCGGCGGAGTTGGGAGCCCCGACCAGGATGTCGTCGAAGCCGTCCCCGTCTGTATCCCCGGCGGCGGCCACCGAACGTCCGGCCCTGTCGCCATCGTCCTCGCCGAACAGCAGCACGCCATCCGTGAGCGAGTCGACCCTGGCCGTCTCCATCGGGCCCAGCGCAAGGAGGGCCGCTCCGGTCGAGGAGCCGCCCGAGTCCTCCATCCGCGGCGCACCCACCAGGACATCGGCGATCCCGTCGCCATCGACATCTCCAGCCCCGGCGACCGAGCGACCGACGTAGTCGTCGGAGGCCACGGCCTCGAGGACCACGTCTGCGTCCGAGAGGCTGGTCGTGCCGCTCCCCCAGCACCCAGTCGCCGTCCCGTCGCAGTCGTTGTCGACCCCGTCCTCACAGACCTCGGACGCCGCCGGGCTGACGGCGGCATCCCCGTCGTCACAGTCATCTGCGTTTGCGACATACCCGCTGGGGGCCAGGCACTCGTTGCTGGTCGTGGCGGGATCGCCGTACCCGTCCCCATCCGCATCGGCGTACCAGAACCCCGTGTAGGCCTCCTCGTCGACGGACCCATCACAGTCGTTGTCCAGGGTGTCGCAGAACTCCTCGGCCCCGGGGTAGACCGTGGGCTGGGAGTCGTCGCAGTCATCAGCGGCATCGCCAGAGACAGTGCCCGAAGGCTGGTCGCACGCATCGACGGAGGTCTCCGGATCGCCACGGCCGTCCCCGTCGTCATCTGCATACCAGGACTCGGCATCCACGGCGCCATCCTCGCTGCCGTCGCAGGTCTGGTCGATGCCGTCGCAGACCTCCGTTGCCGCCGGGTGGATGGTGTTGTTGTGGTCATCGCAGTCGGCCGGGTTGCCGGCGGTTCCAGGGGGCTGGTCGCAGGCCGTCTGAGCATCCTCGGCGTCGCCGTAGCCGTCCTCGTCGGCGTCGCCCCACCATGTCGCCGCGTCCACAGCCTCGTCGTCCGCAACCTCCTCGTCGCAGTCCTGGTCGATCGCGTCGCAGTACTCGTCCGCCCCCGGATGGATCGTGTTGTTGTGGTCGTCGCAGTCACCCGCTTGTCGGACCGCGCCATCGATAGGCTCACAACTGGTCGTCGCTCCCAGCTCGGCGCCAAAGCCGTCCTCATCGTCGTCCGGATACCAGGGCGTGTCCGGATTCAGGCTGGCGTCGGTGTCGTCGCAGTCCCCGGAGACGGCGACGAAGTCCGTCGGCTGCACGCATGAGTGCGTGGTGTAGTCCTCGTTGCCGTAGCCATCCCCGTCCGTGTCGCCATACCAGACAGTGTCCGGGTTGAGCTCGCTGTCGCCGTCATCACAGTCGTGGTCGTTGTCTGCGAAGCCCGCCGGCTGGTCGCAGGCCGTCACGGCCAGGTCTGCGACTCCAAAGGTGTCGCCGTCGGCGTCTTGGAACCAGGTAGGAGCCCCATCCGCGTCGTCTGGATCGATGACTCCATCACAGTCGTTGTCGGCCCCATCACAGAATTCCTGGCCGGCGGGGCTGATTGCCGTGTTGCCGTCGTCGCAGTCCCCTGCCCCAATCATCTCCGGCAGCTCACAGCCGTCCTCGGCGAACTTGTCCTCCCACTCAGAGCTCGCGTAGCCGTCCCCATCTCGGTCCAGGAGTTCCCAACGCTGGCTACAGAAGTCGTCGCGCCCAGGAAAACAGGCGCTCAGGGTGACCACAGCGAGAACCGTGATCGAGCGCGCCGAGACCGACATCCACTGCTCCTCCTCCGACCCAGGCTAACATCGCCCTGGGCGGCGCATTCGGCCCCCGTGGGATGGAGAACCTGTGCTTCTGAGCCTCCTCTCGACCTCCCTGGCGGCCGGCCAGAGCATGGCCTGCGAGGTGGACCTGGACGTCGCCGCGGAAGACGCGATCGCCGCAGTCACCGACGATGAGCTCACCTGGGCCCGCGACATCGTGGACAGCAGCTTGGCGCGCCTCGAATGTGCCGCACGAGTCGTCGACCCCCAGGATCTCGCCACGCTTTACCAGGCACGCGCTGCAGCAGCCTTCTACGCCGCTCATCAGCTCGACTGGGCCCCAGACCTGCAGGCCTCCATCGCAGCCAACCCCGGATGGTTCAACGACCGCCTGGGCCCCGACCTCCGCCTGGTGTGGGAGGCCGCGTCCGCGGGAGTCGTGGGGCTCGCGAGCGTGCACGTGGCGCCAATCCCAGACGACGGGGTCCTCTACGTGGACGGGCGGCTCTCTGAATCCCAGCCGGTGGACGTCCTACCAGGACCACACCTGATTCAAGTCGCTGTCGGTGCAGAGGTCGGCTTCGCCTGGGCTGGTGAGCTGGCGCACGACCAGGAGTTGGTCCTCGAGACAGGTCTCCCGGAGCCGACCGTGGCCCAGCCCATCCGCGACAACCCCTTCCTGGTCGCTGGCGCGGGGTTCGGGCTGGCTACCGCAGGCGCCTACTACCCGGTCTGGGCGTACGGGACGCGCTTCCGGGAGGGGAGCCAGGCCTTCGCGGACGGCACGGTGTCCGACCAAGAGAGAGACTGGCGCCGATTCCGAGCGATGGAGGCGGGGTTGGTCGCCGGAGTCAGTCTGGCCACTGCTGCACTCATGGGCCACGCGGTCGTGAGGCTTCGAGCTCGACGCGACGGTTGAGGCTGCCCCCTGAGCGCGCCCCGGCTTCTACGAGGGGCCGCTCATGAGAAATATAGAGACGCGACCGGCATTGGTTAGGCGGCTTCATTCCAGGACGGTCCACGTGGAGGTTGACGGTGGCGGCTGCGCCGAAAGTATCGAACCTTGGACCTGTCCCAACCGCACCGGGTCAGCGCCCCGACCGCCCCTCCACGTCGAAGCGGATCAGGTCGAAGACCTCGACATTGCCGTCGCCAGAGACGCAGTCCAGCATGACCATCTCCGGGGTGAGCACGCACTTGCCGGGGAGGATCTTCCGGTCGTAGGGCGTGCGGTCGAAGACCTGTTCGGACAGGTCCACGCTCACCAGGAAGTCCGGTGGGTCGCCGTCCTGGCCGATCACGGCCGCGTAGCTGGCGGCGTCCGAGGCGACCGGTGACCCGCCCTCCTCGCCCTCGAACAGCGCGATGAGGAAGGACATCTCGATCCCGGTCTTGGCGCTGAAGTCTGCGGTCTCCGCTGCGAGGCCCCCGGCCTCGGTCCTGCAGCTCTGTCACCACGTCGCGGTCATGAAGAGCACGTGGTAGGTGCCGGCGAAGTCCCACAGGGACACGTCCTGGCCACACTGATCCACCAGGTCCATGTCGCCGATCACGTCGCCCACCGCGCTCCCGGTCGAGACCAGGTCACCGGGGTCGTCCCGGTGCCAGCCACAGTCGTGGCAGCGCTCGTCGACGTCGAGGGGGTCCGCGCCGCAGTCGGTCTCGGCGCCGTCGTCGTGGCCGTCCCCGTCGCTGTCCGCCAGCTCGGGATCGGTGCCCAGGGCCTCCTCGTCGCACTCCGACAGGCCGTCGCCGTCGGCATCGGCGTCCGGGTCGCAGGCCGTGTCGGTGGTGCCCGGCACGCTGTCCGTGGTGCCCGCGGTCTCGGTGGGACCGTCTCCAGTCGGAGGCGGCGGTGCGTCGGATCCGCTGCCACAGGCGGTCAGGGCGATCAGGAGGGCGGGCGACAGGGGGAGCAAGGGCACTCTCCGGTCAGAACGGCAGCATAGCGGGCGGGAGGCCTGTCACACTGCCCCAAGGACCATCGCCCCGTGACCGCCGAAGACGCTCTCCTCGCCGCGAGTGACCAGCCCCGGACCGCCGGAGCCCAGGACCTGTGCTGTCGCGCCTGTGGCCAGGCCCTGGCCCGGGAGCAGGACCTGTGCACCGTGGGGGGCTCCGGGCCCGAACACAGCTTCGTGAACCCGGCGGGGGTCGTGCACGCCCTGGTGACGGTGGCCGACGCCCACCACGTGCGGGACCACGGGGAGCGGACCACGGACTTCAGCTGGTTTCCGGGGTGGTCCTGGCGCTACGCGGACTGTGGTGGCTGCGGGGTCTTCCTGGGCTGGTGCTTCGAGGCGGTGGAGCCGGACATCAGCCCGGGGCGGTTTCACGGGCTGCGCATCGTCGCCCTGGCGCTCGGCTGAACCCGGACTCTGGCTGCGTCATGGATACTCGCTCAGGACCGGGGCCAACTCCACCCCGGCAGGGAGCTGGAGATGGACGGTAATGGCGACTGGCCCGAGGACCTCTCCCCCGAGGGGGCCCCGGTGGTGAGCTACAACGCCCTCGAGATCGCTGCGCCCGTCGAGCGGGTCTGGGCGGTGCTCGTCCGGGCGGTGGCGTGGCCGTCGCTCTACGCCAACTGCAAGGACCTGCAGATCGAGGGGCATCCGGGGCCGGACCTGGGCCCAGGAGTCTTCTTCACCTGGCGCACCTTTGGGCTGCGCGTGCGCACTCAGGTGACGGCCTGGGAGCCCGAGCGCTTCCTGGCCTGGCGCGGGGACACCTGGTACGGCCGCGGCTACCACCTGTGGCGCCTCGAGCCCACCCAGCAGGGCTGCCGGCTCGTGACCGAGGAGGTCCAGCGGGGGCTGGTGCCGTGGCTGGGTCGGCTCTACCTGCGACCCGCGCTGCACTCATGGCACCAGCGGTGGCTGGAGGGGCTGGCGGCTCGGGCGACCGCCTCGGCCGCGTCAGACGCGATCGCGGATCCGCTGGAGCTCGAACGGGTCGTGGACACGAGCCTGCCCGAGTGAGGTCGCGGGCCCCGGGAGCCGCTCAGGGGTAGCTGCCCTCCGCAGTCGCGTCGCCGCCGGAATTCGACAGCGCGTACCACTCGAGCACCGCGGTGGTGTTGCAGCTTCGGGCGGTCTCCAGCTCGGTCGTGTCGCTCGACCAGGTCCGACCTTCGCCGTCCTGGGGGTCCAGGGTGAAGGTGTCCCAGCCAGCCGTGTCCGGATCCAGGGTCACCGTCACGTAGCTGGCGCCGAAGTCCAGCTCGGCGCTGGCGGTCCAGGTGTACTCCTGGTTGTCGCCGTCGCAGGTCAGCGACCAGGTCAGGAAGCCTGACGGCGTCGTGCCGCCGGTCGTGGCACCCGTCGTGTCCGAGCCCGTGTCGTCGGTGCCAGCGGGGACATCGGTGCCGTCGGCGCGGAAGTCGTCGCCGTCGCCGCCGCCGCCCTCGCAGGGGCCCGGGGCCAGGCAGCAGAGACCGAGGAGGGGGGCCCAGCGCTTCATGGGCAGACCCTACCTCGTGTCACCGGGGGAACCCCGATCGACCTCGCCTCAGCGACCGCCCAGCGGCCCCGGCAGGCTGCGCGCCTTGTCCTCCTTGCCCGCGGCCCTGGCGAACTCCCGCCCGCGCTTGCCGCCCGCGGACTCGCTGCGCTGAGCCAGCTCGTCACGGACGCCGGCGTCGTCCAGCCCCGCGAGGGCCCAGGCGCCGGCGATGGCCGGCTCGTCGATGGGGTCGTCCAACAGGCGCAGCAGGGGCTCTCGATCCGCCTCCACCGGCCCTGCAGCGGCCAGGCCGTTGGCCAGGCCGGCCCGGACCGCGGGGTCGATGTGGCCCAGCATCAGCTCGTGCAGGCTAGGGCGATCCTCGGCCATGCCACAGACCGCGAGCCCATAGCCGAGCTCGATGAGCACGCGGGTGTCCCGCTCCTCCTGCAGTCGCGCGAGCTGGGTCTCCCGCTGGGCGCAGGCCTGGGTCTTGCGCAGCACGATGGCCGCCTTGCGACGCAGGCGCGGATCCGAGTCCTCGGCCAGGACCCGACCCAGGGCTTCGGCGTCGGCCTCGCTGCCCCGGCGCTCCAGGACCGCCACGGCGAGCTCGCGGTTGCGGGCGTCCGGGTCGTCGACGGCCATGGTCCGGGCCGTGCCCACCGTCTCCGCGGCCGCCCGATCGTCCAGGATGCGCAGCGCGTCTCCCCGGCGGTTGGCGTCCTTGTCGTCGGCCGCGATGGCGACGAGGTCCTCGCTGGTCTTCTTGGGCAGTCGGTCCCGGTCCCGGTTCTTGTCCCGGGCCAGCTTGTCCTGCAGCTTCGCCAGGCGGCGCCGCAGCCAGCCGGGCTCGTCGGCCAGTTCGTTGCAGACGAAGCCGTACTGGGGCGGCACGCCGAAGTCGTGCAGAAAGGTCCCCAGCCCCCCGTCCATGCACCGCACCTGGACCAGGTGCTCGCCCTCGACGACCTGACTCGACGGGCGCATGGCCCGGCCGTCGATGTAGACCACATCGACCCTGCCTTCGTCGGGCAGGGAGACGTGCACGCTGGGCAGGGCCTTGACCATGAGCCGCAGCTCCTCGAAGAGCAGCTGGGCGCTGGGGTCCGACACCAGGCCGACGTCCCAGGCCAGCTCGGGCTCCTTCTCGAGGGCGCGCCACCACTCCCACTGGGCGATCTCCTCCTTGGCACCGGAGTAGTAGAAGAGCAGGCCCCGGTAGTAGTACACCTCGGCCAAGGTGGTGCCGTTGATCACCTGGCTGCTGGCGAGCAGCTCGGATCGAGCGGTGTTCAGGCTGTCGTGGGCGGCGTCGAAGTCCCCGTCGGACATCAGCTCGACGGCCTGGAGCACGTGATCGGCAGGGGCGGCCCCGGCGGGGGCGACCAGGCCGGGGAGCAGCAGGAAGGGAGTCATGGAGGTGCCTCCGCCTGGGTTCTACCACCCGTGACCTCAGAAGAGGTCAGCGCTCAAGATCATCCACACACCACCCGCGTCCGTGGCCTGGTCATCGGACCCCGGCACGCCGACCAGCAGCTCTGGCAGGCCATCTCCGTCCGTGTCGCCGAAGGTCGCGAGCGCCGTGCCCAGGCCCAGGTCTGCGCTGTCGCCCATCCACATCGTCGAGGCCTGCGCGTTCGCGGACACCGAGCCGGTGCCCGCGTCGAGGATCACGGCGATGCCCCCCACGGCAACACCGGCGTCCTGGTAGGCCGGAGCCCCCAGCACCATGTCCGCCAAGCCGTCACCGTCCAGATCCCCTGGGCCGTGGACCGCTGCGCCGAGCTCGTCCTGGGCGTGCTGCCCCAGGAGCGTCGTGCCGGCCTGGTCCTCGAGGTAGCCCGACCCGTCCATCGGCCCGTAGAGCACGTACACGACGCCGGCCTCGGCTTCGGCGCCGTCACCCAAGGGCGCTCCGATCAACAGGTCGTCCAGTCCATCGCCGTCCAGGTCTCCGGCCCACGCCACCGACGCCCCGGCCAGGTCTGCCGAGCGGGTCGACCAGGCACCCTCTGCATCGGCCAGGTAGTCCGCGCTCGGCACGTGCAAGAAGATGCCGACGCCCCCCGTCGAGCTGTCGCCGCGCCCGACGGCCAGCTCTGCCAGGCCGTCGCCGTCGCTGTCGCCGCCCCCTGCAAGGGCGGCGCTGTCGTAGGTCAGATCGATGCGTCCGTCCGCATCGGAGAGCGAACCCCCGGCCATGGGATCCTGGAGGACGTAGACCACGCCGAACAAGGACTCGGGCGCCGCGACATAGAGCTCAGCGACGGCGTCGCCGTCCACGTCGACTGCGGCCATCGCGGAGCCGGCCAGCTCGCCGTCACCTTCACCGAGCCACCTCGCGGCGCTGTCGCCCAGGGAGGCCTCGGAGCCGATGCCGCCGCTCCACACAAAGGCGACGCCGGCCTCTGCGTCGGCTTCGACAGCCGCCGTGGGGGCGCCGAGCAAGAGCTCCGGCAGGCCATCTCCGTCCAGATCATGGGCCGAGAGGACCTCACCCAGGTTGTCCCCGCTGTTCTCGCCGCCCAGCAGCTCGGCCGTGTCGCTGCCGAGCGTCAGGGTGCCCGTGACGGGCCCGTAGACCAAGCTGGCCACACCGGAGCTCGTGTCCTCGCCGTCCCCGAGGGGTGCTCCGACCAGGACATCCGACGTGCCGTCGCCGTCGTGGTCCGTCACGATCAGCGCCGTCCCGGCCAGCCCGTCCTGGTCGTCGCCGTCGAGTCGGATGGCCACAGCGTCGGTCACGGCGGCGTCGCCATCGCAGTCCTGGTCCACGCCGTCCAGCGCTACGTCCGTGGCGCCGGGGTAGATCGAAGCGTCGCTGTCGTCACAGTCGCCGCTGGTCGAGGACCCCCCGGGCGTGTCGCAGTCGATCGGGGTGAGCGGGTCGCCGTAGCCGTCGCCGTCCAGGTCCTGGTAGCGCTCGCCGCCGACGCTCACCGGGTCGCTGTCGTCGCAGTCCGTGCCGCCGTGGTCGAAGGCGTCGGTGCCGTCGCCGTCGGCGTCGTAGTCGCTGGCGCCGTCGCAGTCCTGATCCACACCGTCGTACCAGATCTCCGTGGCGCCCACGTGGATGTCCGGGCGGCTGTCGTCGCAGTCCAGGTTGTTGTTCACACCCTCGCTGTCGTCACAGGAGATCCCGGCGGTCGCGGTGGCGTCGCCGTCCCCGTCGCCGTCTACGTCTGGGTACTTGTCCCAGCTCGTGATGGCTGGATCCTGGTCATTGCAGTCGGTACCACCCAGCTCGTAGGGCGTCTCGCCGTCGGCGTCGGCGTCGTAGTCGTCGTCGCCGGCACAGTCGCTGTCGACGCCGTCGTACCAGACCTCGGTGGCTTCGGGGTGGACCTCTGGGTCGCTGTCGTCGCAGTCCCCGGCCTCGTCGACGGCGTCTGGATCGGCCGGACACCGCAGGCGCTGAGTCGCCGGGTTGCCGTACCCGTCGCCGTCATTGTCGTCCATGCCCGGGACTGCCGTGATCTCTGGATCCAGGTCGTCGCAGTCGAACCCGCCGGCCTCCTCGGCGGTCTGGCCGTCGAGGTCCTGATCGTCGTCGTTGCCGTCGCAGTCCTGGTCGATGCCGTCGTACCAGACCTCTTCCGCTCGGCTGTGGATGGTCTCGTCGTCGTCGTTGCAGTCGTCTTCGTAGGGCCGGGCTTCCTCGCCGTCGCGGTCGTGGTCGTAGTCGTTGCCACCGTCACAGTCGGCGTCCAGGCCGTCATAGGGCTGGTCGGTGGCGCCGGGGTGGACCGAGTGGGCGTCGTCGTCACAGTCATCGCCCCAGGGCTCGGCGTCATGGCCGTCGTGATCCGAGTCGTAGTCGTTGTCACCCTTGCAGTCCTGATCGACCCCGTCCCACCACTGTTCCTCGGCGTCGGGGTTGACCGTGGGATCCGTGTCGTCGCAGTCCTCACCGGCGGGCCACCCGTCCTGGTCCTGGTCGATCCAGGTCCCCGACGAGTCGGAGTCGGAGGGGCCAGTGGCGCCATCACAGGCGAGCAGGCACAGCAGGAGCCACGACATGGAACACCCCTGGGAGGAGGAGGCGGGACCCCCCAGGGCTGACCATACCCGCGATGAGCGGACCCTCCCCCCTGTCACTGCACGCAGGTCGCTCCGCAGTCCTGCTCGGCCTCCATCACGCACAGGTCGTCCCAGGCCACGGCGCAGCAGTACGGGTCGAGCTCACAGACACAGTCGGTGCACTCGGGGATCTCGCAGGACGCCGCTGCGCCGGGCTCCAGGCAGTCTGGCTCGCACGCCAGGCAGCTCTGGGAGCACTCGTTCGCCGACTCTGCGGCGCAGATCCCGTCCCACGCCACGTCGCAGCAGTAGGGGTCCAGGGTGCAGACACAGTCTTCGCAGACTGGCCCGGCGTCACAGCCCGCACCGCCCAGAGCGTCGCAGCAGGAGTCGGCGGCCTCCGGGGCTTCTGCGTCGGCCTCGCAGGCGTCGCCGATGCCGTCGTTGTCCGCATCGGCCTGGTCGTTGGCGACGTCGGGGCAGTTGTCGGCGTACCAGGCCGCGGCGATGCCGTCGGTGAACCTGCCCATGCCCAGGTCGTACAGGGACCCCTGGGACGTGCCTTCGGCGTCGAAGCGCTCGAACCAGGGCCAGCGGGATCGGCTGCTCTCGGCCCCATAGCGCAGGACCAGCAGCTCGCCGTTCGGGAGTGGGATCAGCTCGGCAGGGGGCTGCTCGGAGTTGCCAAGCCAGGGGTGGTCGATGAAGAGGGGGGTGTCGACCCGAAGCTCGGGGTCTGCGTCTTCGTGGCCGTCGTAGGCCAGGACCTGGATGTCTCCACCCGTCCCCGAGAAGTCGACGCGGGTGCCCAGGACCAGGAGCTCGCCTGCATTCCCGAACTTCAGGTCCACTGCGACAAAGTCGAAGGGCAGGGTGAGAGTGGCCTCGGACTCGCCGGGATTGGCGCGGCTGTGTCGGATCACCTGGGCGGGCCAGTTCTCGTCGTCGAAGGTGTAGGCATGGTCCAGGTCGGTGGCCAGCTCGTGGGGGCCGTTGGGGCTCAAGCCCAGGTCTTGCACCAGCACTTCGTCGCCGTCGAAGTGCCAGTCTGGGTTCTGCACCAGCCGTGCCCGGTCCGGGTCGTCCGCGCCGGCCAGCTGCGTCTCACGCTCGACCATCACCGGGACGCCGGCCTCGTCGATCGCGAGGGCCAGGGGGGTCAGGGAGTCGAAGAAGCCCCCCGGCGAGATGGTCAGGGCCAGCTGCCCCAGCTCGGGCGTGCTCGGGAAGTGCTCGAGGGTGCCGGCGGTGTCGACGCGGGCGGCGTAGGCCTGGCCGTCTGGACCCGTGGAGATGTCCGTGTAGGTGTAGGCCAGGAGCGGGTCGATCACGATAAACGGGTCCCCCTCGTCGACGATGGCCCCGACGTAGCCGCCGGTGAGCACATCGATCTCGTGGACCCGCACAGTCCACCCCTCCACCAGGAAGAGTCCCAGGTCCAGGTAGCCGTCGCCGTCGGTGTCCTGGACGGCCGCGTCGCAGGCGTCACCGGCGCCGTCGCCGTCGGCGTCGGCCTGGTCGGCGTTGGGGGTCGTGGGGCAGTTGTCGATGGCGAACCACCCCACGTCGTCGGTGTCCCCGTCGAGGACCCCGTCGCCGTCGGTGTCCGGCGCGTTCAGGATGTCGGCGTGGGCCAGGCCCACGAGCGGAAGAAGGCAGAAGAGCAAGGACACGATGGCCTCCGGGTGATGCGCCGGCCACACCTTGGCCCCAGGGCCCCGATCAGTGGGCTTACATTGGCCTTACATGGGCGTCGGCAGGTGTATGGCCGCTGATCGCGGGTAGGCTTCGGGGGTGTCCCTGACCCCCGAGCCTGCCGGTCCCCTGCGCCAGCTCCAGGCTGCCCAGGGCCTGCCCCAGGTGCTGGCGGCGCTGGCCCAGTGCGAGCGCAGCCTGGCCCAGCTGCCCCATCGGCCTGCTGCTGAGCGCTCAGCGATCCAGGCGGCCCTCGCGGCTGCAGGACTCCGCTGTGTCGCCCCGGGACGCGGCGAAAGCCTGGTCCTGGTGCCCGCCCGTGGCGAGGTCTGGCTGGGCACCACGCGAATCGCCGAGCTTCGCCGGGCCAGGATCCAGTTCCGCTTGCTGTGGACCATCGCCGAGCGGGGGGAGCAGCTCGACCGCCAGGGCCTCTACGAGCGGGTCTGGGAGCTGCCCTATCGGTCGGGTTCGTGCGACAACGCACTCTATGTCTCGGCCACGCGCCTGCGGGCCAGACTGGCGTCGACCGGGCTGGTGCTGGCCCCCTGTGCCCACGGGGGCTACCGCCTGGCCGATGGACCGGCGGTCTGGCTATTTCGGCCGGGCCAGGCCCCCCCAGCCCTGCCCGAGCTCCCCGCTGCCCCGGTGGCCGAACCGGTCGATCTGGGTCCGGTGTCGGGCGACTTCGTGGGACGCCAGGGCGACATGTCTGCGCTCGACGAGGCGCTGGCGGCCGGTCAGCGCCTGGTCACGCTGGTCGGGGAGAGAGTTCCGCTCCGTAAACCCCCGGCACAGCTCCCTGGGGCTTCTTCCGGGACTGGCGACGGCCACCGCCACCGGGACCGCCGTCCGGTGTTCCCTCGGTTGATGCAGACAAGAGAATACCGCGGACCTCAACCCGCTGGTTGACCCCGTCGATCTTGACCTCGTCCACCATCTCCTCGATGACGGCGCGCCGCTCATCAGCCGAGAGCTCATCGACCACGACGCGCATCGCCGCGAGCCTCTCTTCGACGGCCTGGAACCGAGCCGCCCGTTCCTCGGCCGTCCGTTGCCGAAGCAGGACCAGCTCGCGGCGCTGGTGGTGCACGCTCTTCTGGCGCTCGATGTCTTGGAGTTCCCCCTCCAGCTCGGACTCACTGATCAGGTCTTTCCGGAACAGCCGGATCAGGCGGACCCGCTCGTCATCGAGCTTGGCCACCGCTTCATCGACACGCCGGAGCACGTTGGCGGGGCGCTCCCCCTCCGGGAGCTGATCCTCGACCATCCGCTCCACTTCTGCGCGCAAGGCGCCAGGCTCCCGGATGAAGCGGGCGACGATCTCCCACACCAGGATGTCGACCTCCTGAGCGCGGGCCGCCCGGTTGTTGGTGCACCGCTCGCCGTTGATGGCTGGGACCTCGGCCTTCGGGCAACGGTAGTAGGGGTACCGACCCTTCGACACACCTTGCGCCCGCATGGCCCGGCCACAGTGGGCGCAGCGCACGTAGCCGCGGAGCAGGAAGGGGTAGTTCACCTTTCGCGTGTAGGTCTTGCTCCTTCGGTCCAACGTGGCGTTGGCAGCGCTCCAGACCTCGGACGAGACGACGGGCGTGACCACCCGCACGAGCTCCGGCATGGCTTTGGGACACGGCCGGTAGTCCCCATTGCCATAGAGCTCACGCTTGATCATCCGCCTGATGGTATTCGCGGCCAGGTAGTTCGTGGAGCCCTTCACCAGGCGTCCGCTCTTCGTTCCGGCCCGGCGAAGCGTCGTCGCGATGGCGCGCGGGGACAACCCATCTTCGGCAGCGAGTCGGTAGATCTCGCGTACGACCGCAGCCTCGGCCTCGACGACGACGACTTCCCCCAACTCCTGTGACCAGCCATACCCGAGCGGGAGGTGGGCGATGGGTCGGCCGCCGTCACGAAGGGACTTGCGCCGACCGCGAGTCGTGGTGCGCTTGATCTTGTGGCGCTGGTAGCTGGCGAGTGCCGCGAGGATGTCCTGGGACAGACGGGCCTCAGGGCTCTCGAAGTCCAGAACGCCCCGCGGAGTGGCCAGCGAGACCTTGTGGTCCCGCAGCTCCTTGCGGACCAGCGCGAAGGCGATGTTGTGGCTGTCGCGGGACACACGGTCGACATCGACGACAAGGACGACGTCCACTGCGTCCCGGACGACCATGTCGAGGACGCGGGCCATGGCCGGGCGTTCCCAAGGGTCGACGTCGCCGCTGACACCGTCGTCCTCCTCCACGGCAACCACCGCCCAGCCCTGCTCGTCCGCGTAGGTCTGGAGCTCGTCACGCTGAGACTCGATGGTGCGGGCGTCGCGCTGCCGGTCGCTGGAGACGCGGCTGTAGATCACGCAGCGCAGAGCGGGGCGTTGGGACGGGTTCATTGGTCGTCTCGTCCTTCCG
>Ga0209992_10001731_pt1 | contig 21875 bp, 22 predicted proteins | sample 2SBtaG_2_FD_182564 | JGI IMG/M metagenome (GOLD analysis project Ga0209992, IMG submission 182564) | Deep subsurface microbial communities from Kolumbo volcano to uncover new lineages of life (NeLLi) - 2SBTROV12_ACTIVE470 metaG (SPAdes)... | ecosystem: Environmental > Aquatic > Marine >... | reverse complement strand
TGGACTGGAGAAAATAACCGTTAGATTTGAAGGGATGCTGTTTTTATTATTCTCAATGTATGCGTATAAAACTTCAAAATTTCGAGTAAATACGCAAAATTGATTATATGGATTTTTTAGGCATAGTTTGAATAAATTATCTATTTCCTTTAATCCATCTTTTGATACGTGATCAAAATCACCACTTGAAAAAAATCTAACCCTTTGAACATTAAGCCTTTTAATCTCTCGCGTGGTCTTTTGCACAAAGTTTGACGATTTCAGGAACGAATCATTAGATTTTGTTTTTTTAATATAACCAGGATTAATTTTAGCTTGAGGATTATTCTTAATATAGCATATTCCAGCATTAAAATAATCACAATGATCTTTACAATCTGCCAAAGTCTTATCGAATGTCAAACCGATCCCCTTATTGTATGAAAATATTTTTGAAGTATTCAAGGTTTAAACCTCATGTCAATAAATTTTATTTTGTATAAGCCTGGATTTTTTTGTTGATCTGGCAAAATTTCGTGTAATTCTGAAATATCATATTTAATTAATCCAGCTAGTTTATCATAAGCAAAATATTGTGTGTTGCATTTTGATTTTACACGATAAACATTAATTTGTTTAATCATGGCTGAAAACCCTTAAGATCGTGGTTGCGCCTGAGCATTTTTCTTTTGATATGGCGTTATTTAATGAGATTTCAAACTTTGCGTTTTTTAATTTTATAATGTGTATATTTTGTCTATTATTGCCTTTATGATCTGATCTGACGATTGGATCATTAGGAGCATAATTGATATTTAATTTTCCTTTATTATATTCTGTAAAGTTTCCTTTACAAAACCATAAACGATATTTTTCTGTTTGATTTTCGTTAAAGTCTGATGCCTGGAAATTTTCAATCGACAACACACATGATTTTTTATTTGGCTTTTTTGGATCATAAGACATTAAAATTGTGCCTATTCCCTTTACGCATCCAGTAAAATTATCATTTTTCCAGGCTTTAGTCACTCCTTTAGATGTTTTAATTCCTGGATTATTACCCATGATTAAAATCGGTTTTCCAGTTTTCTTTTCATTTGGAATATATGCTAATTTTATCTGCTGCATATACTATGTGAGTATATACTGTGTTATATATTATACTAATCTAGTATATACTTATTATGTAAATATCACAATATCATGATATTATGATACATTGTAAAATAGACATTAAGTTAACCGAATGTTAGAACAGTTAAGCAATTAATGATCTAGGCACAAATACAGACTTGGTCAAAATCTGAGAATTTTTGAAATTGTATTGTCTATAGTAGTATAAAAAAACCTTTTTTATATGCACAACTAAGATTATTCATGCCTACCAGCCATAAAGGGGCAATTCCTCAAAACGCATTGAAATTGAAAAAAAGTTGTCAAAAAAAATTTTTGAAATTATTTTATGCCGTTCCTGGTCTTGCAGTTAAAACAAATGTATTTTTGTACAAAAAATTTCAGGATGTGTCCTAATGCCACAAGCACGTTTACCTGACATCAACACAGCCTTCATCAAGTATCGAAACGAAGTAATCAATGGGATAAAAACAAAATCGTATGATCATATGCACGGCTCATTAAATGCCATCAATGGTATGCTTCCTGATACATATCAGGTTATAGTATCTACTGCCAAATACGATGAATTGACTCGTACAGATATACAATATTTGTGCAAAACGTGTTCAGCCAAATCCAAAGATCCTGTAGAGATACCCAAAGAACAGATTCAGGTGTTTGAGCTATATCCAAATGCCATGCAGGGATTACTCTTTGGTGGGGTTAAGGAGCAAGTGTGGAATTGTCCTAAATGCAGTACCACACACAGACTAAGGGAGACAAATATCTCTGTCACAAAATTACAAGATCCCTATTTCATAGGAGTTGTACCAGCTCCCCCAAACAAAAAAGAGGGATTGATGGATAAGCTCATTTTTGATAAGAAGGTGGTAGCGTGGGCGTGGCAAATGCTAAACGAATTGGAGCATAAAATGGCATTATTCAGAGATGATAATTGGAGTAGAGGAGATGAGTTAGAGGGATTTGAGGATATTGATACCAGCACAGAGGAGGCATCCTAATGCCAATCGCACAAAAATTAAGAACCGTTAAATCAAAAGTGCCTAGTTCCAGGTTAAGACCCAAAGTGATAAAGTGGAAGGACACACATATCATCAGACAACACTCCTTTATCGCCACAGTAAAAGAGATTGTAATTTGGAGTGAGGAGTTAGATGTGACTAGAGTCGGCATAATCGGAGACATGAACAGTGGTAAGACAACAATGGCAAATGCCATAGCTCATGTGATACACAAGGAGTCAAAGGTTCAATGGGCGATACGACACTTTGATGAAGATGATTTGTTGGATTTTGAGAAAACACTCGCTACATTGAAACCAGCCAATTATATCATGATCTTTGATGATATATCCTTCCTTAGTGCAAAGGCAAACAAGAAACAATTAGAAGCTGTAAAAGCAGCAAATACGAAAATCAGACATCTACCAGGTGGACAAGATGTAAAGATCATTTTGATTTACAATTATCATTATCAAATGGGGCTTGATAAATTCCTACGAATGGCTGACTTTCGTTATTTTACAACGGTGGGGTCTAGTGAAAAAGACAACATGGAAAAATCAGTTGGTACAAAAAATATGAAACAGGTCATGGCGTTTCAAAAAATGCGTACCGTTGCAGTAGTCAAAAAAAAATTTACATTCAAACTATCTAAGAATGAGCCATTCACATACATCTGGCGTAAGCCATTCATACCAGTATTATTTTACAATCAAAGCTCTTTGCGTTTCATTGTATCTCCTACAAGGGAATGGATGCAGCCAGTGTGTTCAGACTGTGCCGAAAGTGAGGGAGCTGAAAGTGAAATCAATGTGGACACATTCGTTGATGAGAGTTTGGCAAAGTTTGGTAATAACTTCAAGGTGGCTGTAAAACTGAAATTATTTACAATGGGGTATGCAACACATTCAAGGTCTGTCGTTCAGGCACTTAGATATTTGGAGAGAGCATTGGAAACTAAGATCATCACAATGGATGATATTTCAAAAAGAATGGACTTGCCAGAAACTAAAACCAAACTGAAAAAGAAACTGGATGGCGTATTGCTTGAGCCTTAGTACAAACTATTCTGCATACGAGTGGAAACGCTTTGCACTTTGCATGGTTGTACTGTGTACGATATTCGTAGCTCCTGTTGTTATGTTCTCTCAGATTATTCTAGTTCCTGGATTTGCTGCATGGCTCAGTATGTTTGCATTGTTTGATAATGTTGTGATGAATCCAAACATGGGTACTGATGATTATGCGTATAACTTGGTGGGTATGCTGAACGTGACAGGAGCTCCCCTAGTGCTAATGTATCTGATGTATCGTATATTGAAAATATCCTATCGAAATGCAATATGGGTCATAAACAGATTCAAGATAAGACCTGAGATGAATTTAGTGCTATTCAACAATCATAAAAAACTATACGAGTTTAAGATTTAATCTTCATCCATATCATTTTCTTTATCTTTGCCAAGCATGGCATCAATAAATGAACGAGTCTTTTCTCCTTTAACATTGTAGGAACGTTCAATCTTATTCCTGGCAATCTTATCAACTAAGGTGGATTGACTAGACCCATTAATCCTGAGAGATTCAGATGATTTACTGTCAATGGAATACATATACGCTTGTACCTGTTTTTTGATTTGATCCCCAAAACTTGTAGCTCTTTGTGCAGACATGAAGTTCTTTGCTTGACCAGCTAAATTTCCATACAACTCCAACTCATAAACAAACCTGGCTAGAAGGGGAGATGCTACTACGAGAGTCTTATAATATAATGAGAGTGGGTCAATGACTAGGGATTTCTGCATTGTGCCATCCTCTTGTGGCATTTCCTCAACTCTTTGCACTGATTGTACAAGAATATCAACTAAATCTTTATGTTCAGGGTCGGATTGTGGTATCAATTACAATTTTTTAAGTTAAGATAATGTTTAAAAGAGTTTTCTTAACTACGCAAATTGTGGGAAAATATTCTAAACGATATTATCGCAAAAAAGCTAGAGAAAATTATCTAACAAATAAGAAACTGCACAATGAGTATCAATCATCATCGTTGAATAGTTCAAACGGTACGTTTTCATCCTTCAAGAAAGGTAAGAAAAAATCTAAAAGCAAGTTATTCTAGGAAAAATCAGAGTCAGATCACACCCTGACTCTCGTCATGCCCCAAACGGAGCATGGCGTTAATCTTATTAACAAACAAGCTTTGTACATAATTAATGGGTGTGTTACATGGGCGTGATTTACTATCATCAAAATGGATTACTGCTGTTATATCTGATGCCTCAAACCGAGTTCACTTTATTCCCATAAAGCATACCATCGGAGATTACTTTGTATGTGATATTGATGAAGAAACCTATGCCTTTCGTATTGATGGTAGTCGCATATTACAATGGCGTGAGAGTATGGTTAAGACGTTCCGAATTATACAGTATGATGTCAGTCACTATCTGCCATTAACTGCAAAGGTCAAGGAGTTGGAGATGATATTACAAGCCAATCATCTACCCAAAGTTGATGGGATGTTGGCAAGTATATTCAAGATTCTAGGCAGTAAAGAAAAGAAGAATTTTGAGCCTCACAAACTGACAGATTTGGTGGCTCGTATTGCAGAGTATGAAACAAAGTCAAAGGTATCAGGAATACAGCCAGACCAAAACTTTTCCAAACAAGCCATGAACATGATTAATTATCTTGACCATCTTAATGTTGAGGAGATTGTCACTCCACTCAAAAAAGTATCAGAGTTTATTCAAGATGATCTAATTACCACAGATCCAAAGTTTATGGGTACAGTTGTTAGTTCCTATCAAAGAACGGACATGGAGCATAAGAAAGTCACAAACACTCCAATCAAAGCTAAACAAGGCTGGATGAAGTTCCTCTTAATCTTCATGGGAATAGGTCTTGTAGGATTTGTGGGATGGTATGTTTATGATTCAGGTATGCTTGAAGGAGGATTGGGAGGATTCATGCCAGGTATGTCACTTGGCACAATACCTGATGCAGAGATAATGGCTTCATATCCTGATGCTGTCAGTCTGAAAGCAGCAGTTGAAAGTGGTGCTGTTGATTACAATCGTCTATCTCCATTCGCACAGAACATGGTTGATACTGCTCCTGATGTAGAGCCAGTGCCAGAGCCAGAAGTGGTTGAGGAAGTGGTTGAGGAAGAAGCTGAGCCAATTACAGTAGAAGTACCCTAATCAAAAACTTTAATGAGTATCACACATTGAACAAAGCATGGGTACTACTTGGTACATACTCGCCATTATAGGCATAGCCAGCTTAATACCAATAGAGATTTCATCATCTGAGTTTGTGCCAGTTGCCCATGCTCAAACATCCATATCAGTGCCAGAGTCAGTACCATGTTTTATGAATTATACGGCTGGGGTAAATATGTGGGATCAATGTAATTTCGAGGAGGACTTTTTACAATCTGCTTTACTCCCTTTTGAGTGGGTCACTGGTGGTTATTTTAGTTTAATCCTGGTATCAATCTTCATACTATTCACATACATCAAATATCACAATATGTTATATCCAATGATTGTGGGTATGATGTTTATTCCAGTAAGCTTTTTCGTATTCCCTGATGAGTTCTTGGTCTTTGCAGTATTGATGGTTGCGATGGTATTTGGAATAGCGATCTTCTATGCGATAACAAAGCAGACTAAAGATTACTGAGTAGGCACGAAGTTAAGACATTCTTTATATTGTATAATTAATCGGCTTCAATATGGAGAACAATATAATGGCTCTCGTTGGAGCTTTTGTAGGTATAGCCATCTTGTTAGGAATCTCAGTTCAGATTCTCGGCAACTCAGTCACAGACTGTTCAGGCTTACCAGGTTATGATTCCACAACACCAGCATCATCTACTGGATGGGCTTCTCAGTGTTTAGATAACAACACTCAGACACAGAACGCCTTCGCACTATTAGTCATAGTATTGATTGTAGTCGCAGCAGTAGTAATCTTAACAGTCGTTAAGATGCTTTAGTTGTGAATTATGGTGTGACTTTCTTTTTTTAATTCACAAAAACAACTTTATTTAACATGGACTAATTAGTAAAAACGTGAGTTCGTTAATCTTTCTCGGATTTTCTGTAATAATGTTTATTGTGTCTTATGGAGTTATGTTCACTATTGCCCCAATGGTCTTGGGAGCTGTATGGACTGTCACTGATGGGATGCCAATAATGAACGAATCCTGGCAACAAACCTACGATGAGACAAAAGCCACTACACAATATCTAGTTCCTCTAATCCCTACGATTGGTATCTTCATTTTAGTAATCAAAGTGTTCATGGTTGCAAGTGCAAGGGGTCGAGATTAATTGAATAAACTTTTTTTTTTGATTCCATTATTGAGTGTGGCATTTATTCCGTTGGCAATAGCACAACAAGCTCCATCCCAGCCAGTCTTAACCATAGGACAAAACTATGATCTCCTTGAGGATTACCAACTTGGAGTGGCAACATGGCAATCCCATACTGAAAGGATCTTTGATGGCACAGACTGGAAGGACTTTATTGTTTATGACCGTAGTGACATTATACAAGTTGAGTCCAACTCGATAGGCTCTTTAGTTTATGATAAGAATAATTGTTCATACTCCATTTATGAAAATGGATATGTCACATCAGGTACACAAATAATTCCCTCAGTTTCCTGGATGCCTCGCATAGCAGAAGTGGGTACTGACAACTATTCTGAAATGACTGATTTGTTTAATCAACAATGTACAGTGTCGGTTCAACAAGGAGAGGACTGGGTAAAGATTACATCCATCAAAACACAAACAGAAGATTTGCCTCCATTAGTTGTACAACATCTAAACGGTACATCCTCAACTTATTCACAAGGCATAACCCAAGTTGCAACTACAACACAGACACTTGACATTCGTACCGACAATGGAATTAAAGAGACAGTCTCAGTATTCAATGGCAATCCTGAATGGTCTAATCATAAATTCGCACTAACCCAAACCATTCACACTGGCGACACAATAACTTTGGCTGATCAAACCTATGATGTTGCAGCAGCAAGTGGCACAGTCCTTGACCGTCAATGGATTGAAAACAATGAGGCTGAGATATTTGAGATAGCTGACTCACTCAATTACGATATGGATGTAGGCTTTGAACAGTTCAACGCACTTCAAGTGATTGATGATAACGGTACATACAAAGTTGCACTTGATTATTCTGTAAATGATGCAACGCCATATCTTTCAAGCTATACAGTTGACCCAACTTTTAGTACATCAACTGCATCCGATTTAATGAGATATGAGTCGTGTACATATTCGTCTGATACCACGATAACATCACTAAGAGCAAAATCATCAACAAGTTGTCAAAACGGCAGTATTGAGTGGGATGTTTCTTCTATTCCTTCAAACGTGGTAATATCATCGGCTGTTTTCAATTATGATGTTTATAATGTATCAGGGTCAACAGGTTCACAGTTGGTCGCATTACCATCACAGCCATCAATTACTTCTAGCAGTAGCACACATTCAGAAATTAGAAGCTCCACAACGGTACTAGATACATTAACACAATCATCAGTGACCACAGGACTATCAACTACACTCACATCTGACTTTCAATCAAAGTATAATGCTGGTAGTGGCTCGTATTGGTTAGGATATGACTATCCAAATAATTCAGGTTCATTAGGAGAACATCGTTATCTCGATACTTTTTCATTAGATGTCACGTATGTAATCCCAACTCAGCCATCAGCCCCAACTAATCTTAGTGCCGTAAGTGGTCAGCCAATCGAATTAGACTGGACAGCCTCATCGGACTTGGGAGGGGCTGCAACTGGCGATATGACATACAAGGTGGAACGTTCTGATTATGAGTTTGGAGAACAGCCACTTCCAATCAACGCTGGAAGTGACACTGCCGTGAACATGAGTACCAATGTTTTGTTGTATCATCTAGATGAGGTTGAGGCTGTGACAACTGGTACTACTCCGACATGGCAAAGTGATTTATCATCTAATACAGGATGGACAACAACAAGTTCATCTAACGTTGATGTCTCAGGTGGAAAATTAAATTATAATAACTTAGTAATTCAAACTGGCACAAATCATAAAATAGCATACGATTTGGGATCAGTGTCAGATTCATCTTGGGTCTTACAATACACTCTAACTCCATCGGCTTTCAATGCTGACGGAGCTGTATTTGGTTTTATCAGTGATACCATTAATCCAAATCTTGAGAACAATACAGATAGTATAGGCACAGCAATCAATTCAAATGGTGGTAATACTTGGTTCACAGGTTCGTATGCAGACGGTTCAAAACTAAATTACAATAATCAAATTAACCATAATCTAGGAATACCAAATTTGACTAATGGTGTTGATTATTTTGTAACAATCAAACGTACATCATCTACAACTATTGAGTTTGAGATACGAGAAGGATCACACGCTAATTCAACGGTGTTGGCATCATGGTCAGGTTCAGTAGCCTCTACTGTAACTGGATTACAATACCTTGTATTCGGTAATGCTAATTGGGGAAATGGTTCTGCTACATTTAGTGGAACGATTGATGATATAATGTTCTTTAACAGTATGTCCTCAGTAACTCCACAAACAACAACCTATCAAATCGAGGACACATCAGGGGCAAACAATGACAGTGAGAATCCAATACTAACAACTACAACGGCAAGTCCATTAACAAACGACTTTGAGGATGCCTCAAACTGGTCTAACACAGGTTCATCAATCACAGTTGACTCAGCTTACGCAAGTAAGATTGGTTCAACATCAACTACCAGTAATGACAGAATATGGAAAGAGATTGGAACGGTCAGTGATGATTGGACAATGACATTCGATATGTATCATACTGGAACGAATAACAATATGTATATCAGATTGACTGACACGCCTGATGAAGATACTTGGTCAAGTGGCAGTCGAAACAGTTTCCAGTTTACGCAACAAGATAATGGTTCTACATATTATGGAATTTTGGCACACGCCAGTGGTGGCAGTGAATCTCAATGTGACACATCAGGTATGACAATGACTAGAGGTACAACATATTCTACAACTGTCACAAAGTCAGGCACAACGTTAACTGCATCTAATTCTGCGGGTTCACTTTCATGTACCAGTGTACCATCGCACACTGGCTTGAATTATCTTCAAGTAGGAGCTGATGGTGGAGGTGGAAATTATTGGTTTGATACTGTTGTAATTTCTGATGTCACTCAATCATCAACATCAAACCCAACTTTCTCAACTGGCACTATTGCACAACAAATTGATGATCCACTACTAACGGTCAAATCCACATCACTTTATGACGGAACGGATTCGCATACAGTTGGTGGCTGGACAAGTGCAACACAAACTAGAGATTCATCAAAGGATGGTACAAACAGTGGAGCAATAACTAGTGGTACTGGAATACTAGGAAGCTCATGGGAATTTACAGCAACTAATTCCGTAGGGAATGATTATGTTTCAACATCATGGACTCCTAATTTCCAAATAGGCGATGAATTTTCAGTATCACTTTGGTTTAAGACAACATCTACAGACTTTGGTTCTATAATTAATCAATGGGGAACACAGAATGGTGGTGGTAATAATGGTTGGTCACTTTTAGATAGTGGAACAGCAGCCTCATTTAGATTTTCATCAAGTTGGAGTGGTGACGCAATTCGTGTGAACACTGGAACGAATAGTGCATTTAGTGATGGCAACTGGCATCACTTGGTTCTGACTTATGATGGTACTGACCATACTGGTGTCACATATTATTTGGATGGTTCAGAAGAATCTTCAAGTGCTGATTTGACTGGTACTGTTGGTGCAATAACGTATTCACTACCTGTGGCAATCGGAGCTTACAGTGATGGTTATACAGATAATTATGATGGCGAATTAGACCAAGTGTTAATCTATGATACTGAGCTTTCATCAAGTCAAGTAAGTTCAATTTACAATTCAGGTAGTGGTACTGCAAGTCCATCAACTACAAACCTCATAGCTCATTATGACTTTGAGCAAACTGGTTCAACATTAGAAAACCAAACCTATCTCAGTGGCACTGGCACAATGCTCAGCTTTGAAAATACATCAGGGGAAACTATCAGTTATGAAGTTGAGGCTGACAAGTTGAGAGTGGCAAAGTTAGGAGAATCCACAGATACTCCTCAATCAACTTCATCAGTAAAAAGAGCTGAGGTTGCACAGCCTCAAGGAAATTCAGCTTGTACTAGCACTGGTAATGGATCAGGTACAAACCAAGTGACATCAACAGATGATATATCATATCCACATAACCAGACTCCTTGGGGTGTATGTTCCCATCCATCTTTTGAATATGATGTCACATCGATTTCAGACAGTACAACAATAACAAAGGTTGAAGTCATATACACAGTGGACACAAACTCACAATCTGATACATTAAACTGGAAACAAATGTCCACACAGCCATCAACATATACTGGATGGCAACAATTATGGAACGCAATACATGACTCAGGTAATAATCAATATACAACTGGCTCATCAGGTGGAGTCTCGACTCATACGATTGATTTGGGTTCAACTGCTGTGACTGACTTGCAATCAGCTCTTTCAAATGATTGGTACGCCATAAGTCCACACTTAACACAAGGTCTGACTCTCTCAAGTTCAGGTCATACGGTTGCATTTTCTAATGTCAAACTACAAGTTTCTTCACTATCAGCCACAAACATAATCGAGGCAACTGGTCAAACCATTTCCACAAGTACGCCTTCACACATTCAATTTAATCGTGGCACTGTAAATGACTGGTCTATCTACCTAGATGGGGCTAGCGTGGCAACTGCAACGGACAGTACAAGTTTGGGTACTGCACTAGGAGATCCAGCAACGATAGTTCATACAGATGATTTTACTTCAGATAATTTCACTCATACAGATAGTGGTGTGACGTATGTTTCAAATGCAGTATTCAATTTTGATGAAGCTGGACAGAACCAATACACTAAAGGATCGTTTGATAGACTTCCAGCCACATTAGATGATAACAGTTGGGTAATGAGAGCAAAATGGGTTATTGATTCATGGGGATCTCCTAGTGGAGATTCATATCAGTTTTGGGTAGCATTGGCAAATTGTACTACCACAAATGATTGTACATCAGTGGGTGGGTGGTCTAGCCCAAGTGCAGACGGTATAGGATTTGGGTCGAGAGTTGGATCAGGTACTAATGGGTTAAGGATAACTGCCAGTGATGTTGGTGGTAAATTATGGAATAACATAGACACGATAACATCTCTTACTGGTACAGGTACATATTATGTGGAATTAAAAAGACTTACAAGTACAACGTCATCATTAGAGTTTTTCTCAGATTCTGCATTTACTCAATCAGTGGGTTCAATTCCAACTCTTTCACATGGAGCTTTGACGAGCATTGACACTCTTATGATAGTACCTGATCAGGGTAATGGTACTGGTGGTGGTTTTAATGGTTCTATCGATGATGTTCAAATTTGTGATGGAGAAACAGACTGGGCTAACTGTTCAACTGCACTAGGGGATGCAATTTACTACATAGGCTCAACAAAGACAGGCACAAACGTACTCCCATCCCTAGATGAATTTTACATATTCACAAGTGACAAATCCAGTGAGGCAAGTGACATTTATGATAGAGGAGCAAACCAATTTGCACAAGTGGGTAGTACAACTGGCTCGGACACAGACCATGATGATAATTCCAGTTTAGTAAGCGGTACAACTTACTATCACCGAATAATAGCAAACAATGGAGCTTTTGACAGTGAGCCATCTAACGTTTCACAATCAACTGCTGGTGTACCACCTGATGCCCCTACAAACCTACAAGCAGCAATTAACAATCCAAACACAGCCCCACTGGATGTGACACTAACCTGGACTGATGGAGCTGGACAAGGTACTGGTACATTTCAAAATTATATTGTAATTCGTTCCCCTGATAGTACATTTACATCAGTGACCACAGTCGGCACTCCAACTGGCACTACCTACACTGATACTGTACCAAGTTCAGGAACATGGTACTACAAGGTTAGTGACCAATCTTCACATGGTGGCTCTCCAAACAGTAGTGCTGCAAATGTCACAACTCCAACTGTACCTGATGCCCCTACTATCAGTCTGGCAATTAACAATCCTGACCCAAGTCCATTAGTAATAACCACTACCTTTACAGCCCCAGCAAATGACGGTGGCTCTACAATAACTGGCTATCATTTATTCCACAGTACAGATGATGTCACATACACTCAAGTCGCAACTGGTGTTTCATCTCCATACGATTATACAGTAAGTACATCAGGTACTCATTATTTCAAAGCCCAAGCATTGAATCTGATTGGAGCTAGCGTTGACTCTACTGCACAATCAATCGCTACTCCTACAATTCCAGGAGTGCCACAATCATTGACGGTCACAATCCCTGATGCCGATGCCAGTCCATATAATGTTCAATTAGATTGGACAGCCCCAGCATCCGATGGTGGTAGTGCCGTCACTGGCTACAAATTATATCGTGATGGTGTTCTTGTTAGTACATTAGGTGTAGTATTAACTGGCACAGATACAGCAACATCAACTCCATCAACAAACTTTGTCTATACCGTTAAGGCTCTAAACAATATTGGAGAGTCAGCTACGGCAGCATCATACACATGGACATCTCTTGCAGTTCCTCCAGCCCCAGCCTCACTGACAGTCACAATACCTGACATTGATACAGCCCCATTTACCGTCACACTTGATTGGACAGCCCCAGCCACAAGTGACTCGGCTGTCACTGGTTATCTAGTACATCGTGATTCTGTATTAATTGCCACACTTGGTAATGTTCTAACTGTACAAGATACAACTCCATCAAACGCATCTACCAATTTTGTCTATGATGTTTATGCAATATCAAATGTGGGTACTGGCACAGCATCAGTTCAACAAACTTGGACTAGCCCAGCCGTACCAAGTCAGGTTCAGGGTCTAAGTGGTAGCATGGTTAATTCCAATGTTGCACTAACATGGGCTACGCCAGCTAGTGATTCAGCAATTACAGAGTACAAACTTTATCGTGGTCAATCACTAATACTTACAGGTAATGATACAACTGCATATACAGATTCAAATAACATCATACCTGATCAATCACTTACATATACAATTAAGGCTAGTAGTTTGGTGGGTACTGGACTTATTAGTAATCCTACGGTTGTTTCAACTGGTAGTGCAGCCGTACTTGATCTAAGTGCAACAAATGTAATTGGTAATTCACTTGTACTAACTTGGACTGAGCCAATTTATTCTGCTGGAACGGTACAAGGTTATATGGTTAATTACACAACGCCTGGTGGAGATCCAAACATAATCCTAGTTGCAAACACTGGCAATCCAACTACGGTCTTGCCATTATCATCTCTAAACTATAATGCAAACTATACATGGTCAGTTGGTGTCATAACTCCATCAGGTACTAACGCTACTGGTAATTGGTATAATGTCACAATGGGAGAAGATTCATCAATCACATCATACAATGTGACATCAGGATTTGATTTGGATGCAACAAACACAATGGAGTTAGAACAAATTAAGTTTGACCGTATAGATAATGCAGACGGCACTACTACTTTGGAGGTCACACATCCAGTACAGTATAATCTAAACTGTAATTTAGCATCCAAGTTTGCCATGACCAATGCAAACTATACTAATCTACCGACAACAATCATAGATGGAAATGATAAGAAGGCAAGTTTCATATTCACTGGATTGGAAAATGAAATCATTACTGTCAAATGTACAGATACCGTTTATTCTCCATACGATAGTGCAGACTATATCTTAACACAAAATGAGTTCCCACTATTGCAGCAAATTCAAAACTTCTCAAACGGAACATACGGAACATCAGGTATGTTTGGAGTAATTGATTTAATTTCTCTTGGAGCAATCCTAATCACGATGATTGGATTTAACAGAGTTAATCATGTAGTCGGTGGTGTGTTTGCAGTAATTATGTTTGGTGTACTTGGCTGGTTTGAAATAGTTCAATGGACTACGGTGTTCACAGGATTACTTGCAACTTCATTAATGTTATTCATAGTGACACAGAGGAAGAAGTAAGATGATTGAGAAATCCCTCTACATTATGATTTTCATGTATTCAATATCATTCAGCATACTTGGAGCTCAGTTTATTGTAGGAGATATTATGGGAGTTGAAATGACTGACATCAATGGAGATCCTCTCAAGAGTTCAATCCTAACAACAATCCAGGTAGATCAATTAAACACATCAGCCCAAAACGTAATCGGTACAAACCAAACATCAATCGTATCAGACCCAATTACTGCTGCTGCTGGAATAGCATGGGAGTTGATTTTACTAATGACTGGAACGTATGTATTCCAAATTGCATACCTACTTGGCATACCAAGTATTCTTGTTGCTGGAATGGTATTGTTGTACATCATCTTATTGATGAGAACAATTATTGCATATCTTAGAGGAATTTAATTATTTCAATTTTGTCAGCATAGCTAGGATGTTGATTATTACGTGTATCATTAATATCAAGAATAACATGGTATGCACTAGAATCCATATTGGTTCAATGAGTGTGATCTTTTCTGTGTGAGTGGAGGTATTAGCCACAGGCACTTCATTTCCTGTCACTGGATGTAATAGAATCTGATTCTCAGTCGTAGTCTCCGTACCCAGCATGATGTCCACGCCTGAGCCACTCAAGACCAAAGCACAGATTAATCCAGGTATCAGATACATGACCCTTGAAAGAGAATGGGATTTGCCATCAGGGATTTCTTTGACAGTTGATATAATCAACATGAGAAACGAGCCGTAGGCAATAAATCCGTACACTCCAAATTCGATTATGGATATGTCTCCCATTAACTTTATGAATATGTACTGACTAAATAAGTTTGAATGTCCAGCACAGAAGTAGAGAAATATTCATCAGGTTTTGTATTTTCTCAGCACTCAGAGTTGCAAGAAGTCAGTGATCCTGAGAATTATCTTGAAGAAGTAAAGGATGCCAGAAGAATACAGAAACAATCAATCGAGTATAATCAAAGAGTCGCATCAGAGCCTTTATCATCAAACAGTCGAGAGGCATGGGCTAGAAGAAATAATGCCAGAAAAGCTGTCAAAGAAGCTAAGAAGGCTACAAAGCAAATTAACAAAATGGAGACAGAGGTTAAGGAGCAAGTTGCAGCAAGAAGGACATATCTTGAAGCTCAAAAGGCTCAGGAAAAACAGGTGTATGTTGAGGCTGCAAAAAAGAAAGAAGAAGAAATACAATTTTTAATTAGGAAAGAAGCATGGCTCTCCCCTGCTGGTCGAGCTCCAAGAATAGGGATGATTGAACAAGGTATCTCATTGGGTTATTTACCTGAAAGTGAACGTTCCTGGGTTAATCGTATGAAGGCACTGGAAGCTCCATTTCTACATCGTAGAACTGACTTACCAAACTGGAAACGAGCTCAACTAGAAGGATTCTATCAGGGCATGACTCAAAAACAATGGGATGTTTCAAGAGCTCAAGATTTACGCAATCAAGCAGCATCACGCAGACAGTCTGTATCAATCAAGGCAGCAGCAAAGATTGTTGAAAGTGGAGGCATATTGGATTCACAGAGAGGTAGCCCATTAGCTCCTGGTTCACTGATGGGTTCAGACTTGAGAGCAACAAGTACAGACCCAAAGATTGCAGCAGCAAACCAAGCTCAATCAGCTTATGTCGCACAGTTGAGAGCTGGTGGTATTGGATTGGCTCAAGCATTACTCCAGCCAAAGACTGAGCAAAAGTATTTGGATAAATCAAAAGGACAGTATGTCACAAAAGATCAAACATCAATTAATCTTGAAACATTTCTGACAGAACGTGGTTATGATATTTCTAAACCTGAAACAATTCCTGATAGTATATTCAAAGCCCCTGTAAAATATACCAGTGCAAGAAAACAAACCAGTGAGCCAATCATGGGCGACTTGCGAGATAAAATCCCTGCCAGTCCACTGATTACAAAGGCAGAGTTGGCTCAGCGTAGTGCCATACAGAAAAAGTTTGCCATCCCTGAAAGTCCTCCTGAAATTGTCATAACCAAAACAGAAACTAAAACAACTCCATCAACATTACAGCCAGTGTCGGCACAGATTCTTGCACAGCAAGATTCCAAACTGCCTCCTGGATTTGAAAGTGGAGAGGCAGTTCCATTGATTAATTATGACAAGGGTTTGGCTGGTGGCTTTTTTGGATATACTGCCGAGCTGTACACATCAGTTAGTAATTTGTTCAAGCCAGAAGATCAGCAAAAATATGCACAGCCATCATTGGAGAGTGCGTTTGTTGATGAAACAATTAGTGGGGCAAAACATCTTGTGGGATGGAGAGATGAAGAAGGAAATTTGCCTCCATTAAAAACTGGACAGACTCAGGACTTAATCTTAAACAAGGATCTCGGATGGGTTGTAGGTAGTGTCGGAGCAACGGTAGCTCTTGGAGCAGCCACGTTTGGAGCTCAGAAGGTATATCCTTGGATAAAGGGATTGATTACTGTTGGTAAATATGACAAGCAAGTGGCAAATTTAGCCAGTCAGTTATCCTCAAAGTCCAATACATATCAGGTGGAAAAACAGCCAGGTGGTAAGTATCTCTTAACGGCTGGTACTGAGGCAAACCCAGCTCAAGTTCCAGCGATTATAGTTCAGCCTGGCAGAAAGGGTACATCACAATTATACTCTGAATATTTGCCATCACAGATTCCTCCATCACAAATTACAATAGCTGGTGGCACGAAGGGATTGGGATTGGAAAAGATGCAAGAGATTACTCCTTGGCTAACTCAAGCTCCTGGCACTAAATTCAATATCCAGCAATTAAGTAATCCAAACATCACACAATTTATGAAGCCAGTCGGTCAGACAACAAAATTCTCATGGCAAGAAATAAAGAAATTTCCAAAGACAGTATTGGCAGCAGCATCAAGTAGTGATACTCAAATGTCAAGGGGAATTATTGCTGAAACAAAAGCAGTTCGTACAAAACCAACTGAAACAAAACCATTCAAGACCACTGTACTATCTCCATCAGGTACTAACGTACCAAGAATTTACAGTCCTAAGACTGGCAAGTTCCGTTTTCCAGGTTCAAAGAAGATAGCTCCTGATCCATCAGGTAAGCCATCATTGGTAGAGCCTACAAAGACTACTGCTCCAAACACTGAGAAGGTCAAGGAGATTGTAAAAGAAATGACTGAGGCTGAGAAAAAAGCCTTTGCAAACATGGAGATAAAGACTGGCACAGTTAGTGCAGTTTTGGGTACTTCTATAACAAGCACTACAAAGGCTCAGGGTACAGCCCCAGCCACATTAACTTCTACGCCTCAAACCATATCATTTATGGGTAGTCAAACTACCACAACTAGCACTACCATCCCACTGTCAAGAAATCTCATCATGAGTACGCCTACCATTCAGAAGGACAAGGCATCCATTTCAATTAGAGAAATCGCTGGGGAGATTGCCAGTGTAAGAGAAAAGCAGGGTATAAAGTCAGCCACAATCCCAATTACCAAAACGATAGCCAGACAACAGCTATCCACTCCACAGAAAACTGGCACAAGATTAAGTCTAGTACCTGGATTGAAATGGAGAGTTCAAACCAAGACCAAACTTGCACTCGTTCCAGCATTGAAACAAACTACGGTTATCCCTCCTCCAGTACCAAATAAAACAAGACCAGCCGTTGCTCCTATTTACATACCAAATACCCTCAAGACAAAGACAAAAGAAAAGAAACGTAAGAAGAAACGAAAGAGTGACTTTATTGGAAATGTATCAGAGTCCAGCATACTTGGAGTGTACAAGAGAAAGGAGTTAACGTATGGTAAGAAACGAGTATTGAAGTTATCTGCAAAGGATAAAAGACTTCAAGCAAGTGCCAAGAATAGATTACAGTTTTTGAAGGAAAGTGATATTGTTAAGAAACGTAAAAAGAAATCTAACACTCAGACCGTTCTAGGATTCAGTCAGCCAAAGCAAAAGAAACTAACCAAGAAAGAAAAGAAAAGTAAGGTAGTAAGATTCTGATAGAAATTTTAGGGGATATTGTATTTGGCATACTTAGTATCTCATTGATGGTTGTAATCCTGATCAAGTTTGATCGGTGGAGTGGAGAGTTTGAAAAGTCAGATTCGCTTAATGAAGTACGGTAAAGAACCTTAATATGCTTTGTGAATAAAAGTTCACAATAATTCCTAAATAGAGCAATATTGTAAAGTACGGTATGAAAGAATCTCCATTCAGACCAGTCACAAAATGTATTGTGTGTGGCTCAAATGATTTAGTTCATCACGAAGAAATTGAGAGGGTGGATTGTATCAAATGTGGCTACTCAGGTGGAGGAGCAAATTATTGGGAGTGGGCAGCAGATTGACTGGCACTCCATTATCAATTAAACTGCAACATTTGTTGCTTGATTACAATGATCAAAAAGATCGTAGGAGGTGTATCAAAACGATAGAACCAGTACCAGTAGCAGAAGGAGGAAACTACCTGAAAGGCGAGTTTGTCCAAGAGAAGGAAATAACGGAGGTTGTCATTGATGGCAGAGCCGAAGTTGTCGAAAAAACATTTACGGACAAAGCCACAGGTAAGGAAGAAACAAAACAGTTGGTAGAGGTCGATGTTGTGTGCAACAACGATGATAAATCGAGAGTCCTATGGACAATGAACGCTACATCAAGAAATATGATGTGCGAGATTCTCGGAACGGATGAAACAAAATGGATTGGAAAAGAGATTCCAATCATTGTGGACACTAGCAACAAAAACGCAATTTTTCCAAACCGAGTTGTTTTCAAAAAACGCTACGCAAAAAAACAGGAGACATTATAATATGACTCCACAATCGGATGTAAAAACATCCCTCCATTTTTTTAGTTATCTCCCAGAAATAACATCTGTTCCAAGACTCAGCTGTTCCCAAGACTCAGGGGATTGGATTGGAATCGTCATTCTGTATGCAAACTACCGTTTCAACAACGCTGGGAGATAACACTTTGATTGAACAAGTAATATTCACAGACCAAGACCTTTCAAATATTATAGAATGGTTTGAGGAACGATATGAAAAACATGATGGAAATATACCTAATAGCGAAAGAAAAACCTATCTGAAAGTCGCAAAATATTGGAAATTAAATCCACAAGGGATGTCCTAAATGAAGTGGTTTCCAACTCGTACAAGAACAAGTGATGTTATGCACTTTGTCGCAGTAAGATTCGTTGAAGAAAGACGTATTCATGGTAAGACTAATGATCAAATTATCCAGGAGTTGATTAACACATGAGCATCTCAAGACATACAATGCAAACCGTAGAGGAAAACTTACAGATGTTATATGATGAGGGGAAATTAAACCCAAAGTCTGATTACAATAGTGTCTGTTTTGCTTATTGGTATAGATTTGATAGTTTTGGTCAAAATACCATCAAGCCTAGTAATTTGACTCCTTGTGAGTCCATCACAAGAGCATGGCGATTGAAGTTCAGAGGAGAAAAAGGAGATGAAGAAGGTGTTAAAGAGTATGTTCAGTCGAAAAAAAATAACGATTGTGATATTCCTAATTGCACTTGTAAGAAGGAGAGTGATATAGATGCCTAAAGCAGGGTGGACATCAGTTAATATTTCTAATAAACATGAAAAATGGGCTAGAAAAAGAGCTGATGAAGAACATCGTTCTTTGGCAAATTATGTTGAAACACTCATTGAGGCTGATCGTTAATGGATTTTGTTAGCACTCCCCCAAGAAATTCACGACCAAAGGTGGAAAAATCTCTCAAAAGACCATCATCTGAACAACAAATTAAGATATTAGCCAGAATAATTGCTGAAAATCAGCCATCCATCACAGAAGGAAAACTCGTAGGACTATTTTCTGCTGAAACTGGTGTAGGAATAGCCACTTTCAATAAATTAAGACCATTATTACTACAATTATACCCAAATATCTCTCAAAAAAAAAGAGAGAGAGAATTTTATTATGACAAACATAATACTAATAATAATAATAATAATAATTTAGAAAAAAAAAAAATAATAGAGAATAATTATTCTCTCTCTCTTTATAATCGAGAATTTTCTTTATCTGAGAGCATTTCACATGACAAATCGGACAATTTAGAGGTAAAATCATGAGATGTGGTCTGTGTGATACAAGTGCATCGAGTTCCCACTGGCACAGTGAGAATAGAATAACAAAATTAAAGATTGGATGGTCACTTCTTTGTAGAAGATGCTTTGCCTTCTTTGAGTTTTACAGTCCAAATGGACATCATAGGGTTTTCATGTGTGGTTATTATGCGAGTGAGGTTAATGCTTGAAAGATAAATGTGAACACTGTGACAAGCCTGGAAAACTCAGAAAAGAATGTCATAATGTTCATTTTATGAATCCTAGAACATTATGCCAGGAACATTACAAACAAGCAAAGGAACATTTTGATACTCCCTGCCGTATCTGTGGCACTGAAAGGAGGACTTGCTGTTGTTAGAACAATCTAAATCTGTGCAGCATCTATCATCAATTAATGTTCGTGATGAGTGGGCTACTCCAAAAAATAGGTTTGACTATGTGGTTGAGAATTATAATGTGACTCCACTTCTAGATGTCTGTGCTACTTTTCTCAACAGAAAATGTGCGTTATTCTATTCCAAACAGGACTCAGGCTTGGAGAAAAATTGGGTACATACCTGGTGGATGAATCCTCCATATTCTGAAATTTCTACCTGGATGAAATATGCGTATGAACAACATCTAAAACACAACGTCACTGGTGTTGCACTCATTTATTCCAAGACCGATACTCGATACTGGCATGATTATGTTGAAGGCAAGGCTGAGGTTCATTTCATAAAAGGTAGAATAAAATTCCTGGATGAATTTGGCAAACAGTCAAAAAACTCAGCTCCATACCCAAGCTGTTATGTAATTTGGAGGAGTGAATAATGGAGTATCAAATATTCACTTGCAAACGTTGTGGTTTCAAATGTACCACAGACAAATGGATTGAACGACATCTAATGGAGGCACACAATGAAGGATAAACTAAAGTGCAAAAAATGTGGATATGAGTTTGGAGATCCAGTCAATATGCTTTGCATCAGTACCGTTGACAAGTGCGTAAAGTGTACGGAGGACTGTACACTATGACCACGTGTCCATGCTGCAAGGAAAAATATCCTAAAGGAGAGGAAAAACTATTCTTATGCTCCAAATGTACACGACATGAAGATTCATGTAATCCAACTGTCAAGGAGTTGAAAAATCGTATGGCTCACATCCTGGGTTTGAGATGCTACATCTGTCAAGGTACGTATGATGGTAAGAAAACTTTTGTCATCCATCACAAATATTATGATAAGATTCGATACAGCGACTACCCTTCTCAACTGGCATATCATCTTGATCTAATACATGAAGTTGAGCAAAATCCTGAGCAGTTTCTTTTACTGCACAACAAGTGCCATCAAGGTCTGCATCGGTTGAAACGATGGAAGCCAGACAATCGCAAACGACTCATCGAGGCTGTGGAGATGACCGATGGTTAAGATTTGGATTTGTAAAACGTGTGGAGATGTTTTTGCCTGGCAAGTCCAGTATGAATTGCACAA
>Ga0209992_10001730_pt1 | contig 21875 bp, 10 predicted proteins | sample 2SBtaG_2_FD_182564 | JGI IMG/M metagenome (GOLD analysis project Ga0209992, IMG submission 182564) | Deep subsurface microbial communities from Kolumbo volcano to uncover new lineages of life (NeLLi) - 2SBTROV12_ACTIVE470 metaG (SPAdes)... | ecosystem: Environmental > Aquatic > Marine >... | reverse complement strand
AACGATCCGCACCCGGTCCACGGGCGCTCGACCCCAAACGCCGCAACCGTTACCGTTCAATCATGACTTGTACCACCCGCTTGCTGGCCCCGTTCGCCGCGGTTGCCTTGGCTGTCGGCGGCTGCTCGCCCACCGAGTCTGAAGACGATTCCTCCGACGTGTCGGTCGACACCGGCGCCGCCGATACCGGCGGCACGGGCGATGTGGCGGCGACCGACGCGCCCGACGTCGACGAAGCCCCCGTTTGCCCCGGCGAACCCGGCTGCCCATGCAAGACGGCGGTCGACTGCGACTTCCCCAAGTGCATCGCGACGCCGGACGGCTCGGAATGCGCGCGCAAGTGCGTCGATTCATGTCCGGCGGGGTTTTCATGCAAGACCGGCAGCGGAGACGGGCTGAGTGTCTGCGTCCCCTCTTGGGGGCTGCTTTGTCGGCCATGTGACGCGACGCAGGATTGCACCTTGTCCGGAGCGGCCAAGACGTGGTGCGTCGACTACGCCGGTGCGGGCGGGTTCTGCGGCTCGTTTTGCGAGGCAAGCGCCGACTGCCCCGCCAACTACGTGTGCAAGATCGTCGAGACGGTCGATGCCGGCAAACGCAAGCAGTGTGTGCGCGAAGAGGTCGGCAAGGAGTTTGGCACCTGTCCCTGCAGCAAGGCGGCGACGGCGGGTGCGCTGGCGACAACGTGTTGGATTCCGACCAAGGACAAGGCGGCAACCGTGGTCGGCAAGTGCAAAGGGCAGCGGCTGTGCGCCGAAAAGGGCCTGACCGCCTGCGAGAAGCTGACCGGCAAACAAGAGGACTGCCGTGACATCCAATGCGACGAGAAACCCGATGGGCTCAAGTGCACCGACGGCGACAAGTGCACCGACGGCGAGAAGTGCAAAGGTGGCGTGTGCACGGGCGGGACGAACATCTGTGAGTGCCAGAAGAACGCAGACTGCGCCGATCCCGACGATAACCCGTGCACCGGCGTCCCGTACTGCGACACGGCGACCAACGCGTGCAAGAACAACCCGGCGACGGTGATCAACTGCAGCAAAGCTGGCGACACGGCCTGCCGCGCGAATGCCTGCGACCCCAAGACGCTCAAGTGCGCCTACAAGAACGCTTCGACGTCGACCACCTGCGACGACGGCAAGCCGTGTACATCCGGCGATTCATGCGACGGCAAAGGCGCCTGCCTGTCGGGGACAAACACCTGCGAATGCCAGGTCACAGCGGATTGCGCGACCAAGGAAGACGGCGACCTCTGCAACGGCACGCTGTATTGCGACAAGGTCACGCTGCCCTACGCGTGCACCGTCAACCTCGCGACGCGCGTTTTCTGCGACAAGAGCGGCAATTCCGGCTGTCTGACCGCGGTCTGCAACGGCAAGGACGGCAGCTGTTTCAAGCAGGCGAGCAAAGACACGACGGCGTGCGAGGACGGCTCGACCTGTACCAAGAACGACGCGTGCAAGGGTGGCACGTGTGTCGGGGGGCTCGGTGTTTGCCCCTGCACCAAACACAGCGACTGCGTTGCCAAGGACGACGGCAACGTGTGCAACGGCACGATGTACTGCAACAAGGCGGCCGGCACCTGCCAGGTCAACCCTGCGACCGTCGTCTCGTGCCCGTCGGTCAAGGACAGCTACTGCCAGCGCAACGTCTGCGATCCGAAAACCGGGGCGTGCAAGGTGTTGCCGCAAAACGAAAACAACGTCTGCTACGACAACGATGGCTGCACCGTGAGCACGGTCTGCATGTCCGGCACGTGCACGGGCGGCCAAAACCTCTGTTCGTGCAAGACAAACGCCGATTGCGCCGGAAAAGACGGCGGTGACAAGTGCATCGGGACCTACTACTGCGCCAAAGCCAAGGCCGGTGCGGCCAACCAAAAGTCGACCTGCAAGCTCAATCCGGTGACCGCCGTGACGTGCCCCACCGTGGACAACACCGCCTGCGCCGTCTCGACCTGTGTGCCCAAGACCGGCAAGTGCGCGATGAAGCCGATCAACGAAACCGGCGTCTGTGACGCGGATGGGACCGCCTGCACCCCCAAGGACACGTGTGAGAAGGGCGTCTGTGTCGCCGATGCAAACCTCTGCGCGTGCACCAAGGAAGCGGACTGTGCCGGCAAATCCGCGGGCAACCTCTGCGACGGCTCGTTTTACTGCGACAAGTCGGCCACGGACCCCAAGAAGTGGTCGTGTGTGCCCAACCAGAAGACCAAGGTGTCCTGCAAACAGGACCCGACCAAGCCCTGCATCGTTTCGACCTGCGACCCGCTGACGGGCGGGTGCACGGACAAGGTCCGCGGAGACGGTTCGGCTTGCGACGACGGCGATCCGTGCACGTCGGGCGACCTGTGCAAGAAGGCTCAGTGCCTCGCTGGTGCGGCCGTGTGCGGATGCGAAAAGGACAGCGACTGCAGCAAATTCGATGACGGCGACAAGTGCAACGGGATGCAGTCATGCGACGCCAAGAAGAAGGTGTGCGGCGTCGCTCCGGCATCGATCGTGACCTGCAAGGACGACGGCACCCCCTGCACCGCGGTTGCATGTGACAAGAAGACGGGCACGTGCGCGACGGGACCGATCCTCGAGGGCAAGATCTGCAAAGCCGCACCGTCGAAATGCCAAGCCGCCAGCCTCTGCAAATCGGGTGTTTGCAAGGTCGGCGCGACCACCGTTTGTGACGACAAGGACCCGTGCACCATCGACGCGTGCAACGGTGCGACGGGCAAGTGCGCGTTCACGAAGAAGCCCGGCTGTTGCCTCGCCGACAAGGACTGTCCGGCGGCCGGTACGTGTACAACCGGCAAGTGCGTGAGCGGCAAGTGTGCAATCGCCGCGCTGCCCGGCAAATGCGACGACGGCAACAAGTGCACGCTGACCGGCGACTGCGACAACACGACTTGCAAGAAGGGGCCGGCGAAGGACTGCAAGGACGCGATTTCGTGCACGCTGGACTCCTGTGACGCCAAAACCGGCAGCTGCGTTCACCAGCTCAACCACAAGCCTTGCGACGACGGAGTTGCGTGTACGACCGGCCACAAGTGCGACCCGAAAACCGGCTGCAAGGTCGGCGTGAAGCAAGATGGGCTGTGCGATGACAAGGACGACTGCACCGACGACACGTGCACCGCCAAGGGATGCACGAATGGGGCGGCGAAGGACGGTACGACCTGCGGGTCGGGCGGGCAGCGCGTCTGCAAGAGCGGCAAGTGCGAGACAGCCAAGAAGTCGTGCAAGAGCGACAAGGATTGCGACGACGACGATGCCTGCACGGAGGACAACTGCGAGAACACGGCGAAGTGCTCGAACGAGCCCATCGGCGCCTGCGGCGTGAAGGCCTGCACCAAGGACAAGGACTGCGCCGACAGCGGCAACTGCCTGGTGGGGTCATGCCTGGGCAAGGTTTGCACCGTCAAGCCGCGCAAGTGCGACGACGGCAACGTCTGCACGGTCGACACATGCACGGAGAAATCCGGCTGCAAGGACCCGACCTTCGTCGCTACCGAGTGTCAGCTGCAAAACGTCAACGCTTGCCAGCAGTACGGGTCCTGTTCGAACGGGACCTGCAAGACCGCACCCAACCGCTACAAGGCCACGCCCTGGTACGGCGACTTCAACGTCGCCAACGTCACGACATCCTTCGCCACCGCGATGAACGATGGATCGACCGACCTCGCGATCACGGGCAAGCGGTTCGTCGGCAACAAGCAGGAGGTCTACGTCGCCCGCGTTTCGGCGCTGGCCAAGCAGCTGTGGCAGACGAACATGGCGGACACGGCGGCCAACAACGGGACCATCTCGTTTCTATCGACCGCACACCAAGGGACCATCGGCGCCGCCGGCACCACTCCGACGTCCGGCGGCGTGCTGCAGGTTCTCTTGGCTGTCTTCGACGCGCGAACGGGGACACGGCTCGCCAGCAACGTGGTCAAAACCGCGACGTGGCCCATCGCCATGGGCGCGTTGGTCGATGAAGACGACCTCGGCCAGGAGCGCTCGGAGCTGCACGGCTACGGCGTCATCGGCCAGCACCCCAAGGCCGGGTCGGACCTGCACTGGCTGCGCTTTTCGCGCAACGGTCGCCTGCTCGGCAGCGGATCGCTGACCAACTCCAAGCCTTACAAGCGCTACGAAAAAGCGGTCGTCAGGCACAGTGGGGACACCATCCTGGCCGGCGTGCCCGATGGACCGCCAACCACGAAAGTCGACATCGCCGGGCTTCACCTTCTCGGCGGCGTGAGCTGGCAGGTGCAGGTCGACATGCCGACCGGGCTCGAGGCGCGCAACGTGACGGCCATCGGCGCTACCGCTGAGGGGCGAGCCTTGATCGCTGTGGCCGGCGAGACGAGCAAAACCCATCAACCGTACGGTGCCGTCATGACCATCGACGCGGATGGGCGCATGATGACAAACCTGACCAACGTCATCACGCCGATCAGCCGCGTCACAACCATCGTTCCCAGGACAAACGGCGGCTGGTTGTTGGGCGGCACGAACGACATGAAGATGGCCGCGTATCTCGTTGCGATGCAGGGCACGGCGAATCGGCACTTCGAGCTGAAGAGCGCGACGATGCCCCTGGTTGCCAGCGTGATTGAGCATGTGTCCGGCGACGTAATCGGCGTGATCACCTCGGGCGGCCCCAAGCCGGTCGCTTCTGTGATTCGTGTCGATGGGTACCTGAACGCGTCCGACTGTTCTTCCGACACGACCTGTTCGAGCTCGAACGGCAAGTGCGATGACTCCAAACCGTGCACCTTCGACACGTGCAGCAGCGGCAAGTGCAAATGGAGCATCGCCAATGCCTTGACGTGCGACGACGGCAACGCGTGCACCGTTGGGACGCAGTGCGGCGCCGGCAAATGCGCGAGTTTCGGTGAGCCGGCTTTTGCCACCAAGGCGTGGACGCCCGCCACGTTTGAACCGCTCGCTATCGCACCGCTCCAAGCCGGCGGATATGCGGTCGTCGGGCACGACGTGGAGTCCAATTCCGACCGCGGCGCCATCGTCTACGGTCACGACAACACGGGCAAGCTGTTGTCCGCGAAGCCCGCGCGGTTCGACACGGCCGGCAACGACTTTTTCTTCGACGCTGTCGCCTCGCCACCCGGCGGCTTGTTGGCGGTTGGGCGCATCGGTGTCGGCAACGCGCGGGCGGTCATCGCCCAGATCGACCCGGCCGTCAGCGGCATTGTGTGGTCGAAATACTACGGATCGGCGACCAGCTATTTCCGGCGCATCGTCAAGGCGGCGGGCGGCTTCGTGGCGGTTGGGGACGACAGCACGCAGGACATTCGCATTCGGCACATTCGACCCGACGGCGCGTCGCTGTCCACGTGGAAGCTATCGACCAGCTGCAAGGACCCGTTCGTGACTGGCGCCGATGTTGCCGGTGGCGTTCTGCACTACACGTACACCTGCAGCAAGACGGTGCCGATCGTTCGCTACTGCCGTCTGCCCATCGGCACCGGCACCGGCAAATGCGTGGATTTCGGAAAGAGCAGCGGCGCCGATCACAGGCTGCTCGGCGGGCCCGTTCTCGCCAAGAGCGACGGCACAGCGATCGTTGCGCTGACGTCGGCGAACAAGGGCGCGTTGGCCGAGCGGTTGGCGGCGTACGACACCAAGCTGGTGCTGAAAGCGGGCGGCGTTGTGACCCAGGGACGACGTTCCGTCGCGCTCGTCCGCGACTACAACTCCATGCTGTTCGTGCTCGGGATGTCCAACCCCGCGCTCGTCAATTCCGAACCTTTCATCGTGAGGCCGGCCAAGGCGACTGACGTGGGCAAGACGCTGCGATTCGCGCCGGGATGGCTGGCGGCTGGAACGCGAGAGCACGCGGGGTCGGAGCCACGAGACATGGCACGGTTGGCCGATGGCCGTTTGGCGACGCTGTGGCACGACGTCGGCAAAGACGGCTACCGCGTCCGCGTGTACGACGGGGCCTTGCAAGAAAAATGCACCACGACATCGAAGTGTCCCAACAAGTCGCCGAATCTGTGCGCGCCAGGCGTGTGCGACTTCTCGTTCTGCGACCCCGGCGCCGGCTGCAAGAAAGCACCCAAAGCCGTGTTCTGCGACGACCAGAACCCGTGCACCGCTGATTCATGCAGCAGCAAGACCGGGTGCTCGTTCGTGCCGATCACCACCGCTTCACCATGCGCGCTGCAAAACGGTGCGGCTGGAGCGTGCCAGCTCGGAAAATGCCGGTTCGCAGCCTCTGTCGCAGCGGGCGGCCAAAACCGATGTGCGCTCTCGGGGTCGGGACGCCTGGCGTGTTGGGGCCAAAACAACGCCAAGCAGCTCGGAACGGGTGTCGCCGCGGTGACCGAGCCCAAGGTGCTCGCTCAACAGGGCGTCGTCGAGGTGGACCCGAGCCACGAGGCCACGTTCTTCCGCCGCAACGACGGCATGGTCCTCGCGGTCGGTTCTCTGTATGCGCAGCGCGGCAACGGGACGTCTTCCTTGTTGCAGAACCTGTCGCCGAAGCTCCTCGGCGCCTGGGGTAAGGTCGACGCGCTGGCGGCGACGAATCGCACGCTGTGCGCCATCGTCTCGGGCGACGTGAAATGCGCCGGCTCCAACCTGGACGGCCAGATCGGCAACAACGCCTCGGGTTCGATCGTCAAGAGCCCGAGCAAAGTCACGATCCCCAACGGTTTGAAAGCCACGGCGATCGCGGCGGGCCCCAAGACGTTTTGCGTCATCCTCGCCAACAAGCAGGTCGCGTGCTGGGGCAAGAACAACACCCAGCAAGCCGGGATGAACCTGTCGAACGTCGCGCTGAAGACGCCGCGCATTAACACGGAGCTCAAGGACCCGGCCGCCGAGATCGCGCTGGGTTCCGGGCACACGTGCGTTCGTACCGCGGCGGGCAAGCTCTATTGCTGGGGCAAAAACAGCGCGCGGCAGGTAGATGCCGGGACTGCATCGTCCTTCAAGGCCACCCATCCGGTGCCGCACCTGGTCACCGGCGTCCCAGTCGTTCGTCATATCGCCCTCGCCGACGACACGACTTGCTTTCTGGACTACGCCGGGGACGTCTACTGCTACGGCTCGGGCGAGGAGGGCGCGTTGGGCAACGGCGCCACGAAAGCCTCGACCAACCCGGTGCGCGTCATGCTTCCGGGACCGGCCGACGACATCGCGTGTACCCCGGACAGCGACGGTTGCTGCGCCGCGCTCCAGGATGGCGGCGTCTTCTGCTGGGGGCAGGCGTACTACGGCGAGCTGGGCAACGGCGCGCAGAAGGACGGTCAGTTCCCCGCGCAGGTCATCACCGCGATCAAGTAGGCGCGATCCCGGTAGGCGTGTGCAAGCAGGCGCAGGCAGGCGCGGGCATTCAAGTGCCGGGCGGCCGATTCAACCCCGCATCAACTCGACACAGCGTTCGCCGATCATGATGGCCGGGGCGTTGGTGTTTCCGCCGGTGATCGACGGCATGATCGACGCATCGGCCACCCGCAGACCCTCGATACCGCGCACCCGCAGCTGCGGATCGACAACCGCGCGCTCATCCACGCCCATGCGACACGTCCCGACAGGGTGGTAGACCGTGCAGATGCGGTTGGGCAGCTCTTTGCGCATCGCGACGCGGTCGAAAAAGGCGGGCCCGGGTTCCAACTCGCCGTCCAGCGCCTGTGCGATGGCCGGTGCGCGCGCCATTTCGCGGCAAAGTTCGATGCTGTCGAGCAAAAACTCCATGTCGTCGGGATGTTCGAGGTAGTGCGGGTCGATATGCGGTTTCTCGTGCGGGTCGGCCGATTTCGCGAGCACCTCGCCGCGGCTCTTCGGGTAGATGAGCGTCGGCTGAACGGTGATGCACGGACGGGTGTCGACGGTCGGGCGAACCGGCGCGTCCTGGTTGGGGGCGGGATAGGCCCACGGCAGCGTGTGGATCTGCAGGTTGGGGATCGGCTCGCTCGGGTCGGTCTTCACGAAGGCCATCGTCTCGAAGACGGTGCGGCCAAACCAGTGGTCGCCGAAGACGTATTCGCGCGCGATTCCGGCGAAGAAGTAGGGCGCCGTCCCGCGATGTTTGGCCTCGGGGGCGAGGAAGACGAGCGGGAAGAACAGGTGGTCGTGCAGATTCATGCCAACGGGAAGGTCGATGATGGGCTGCACACCGATTGAACGAAGGTGCGCGGCCGGGCCGATTCCGGACAGCTGGAGAATGTGCGGGGAACCGATCACACCCGCGCTCAGCACGACTTCGCTGGTGGCGCCGATCGAGCGAATGCCGTCGGGACCTTCCACTTCGACGCCGACGCAGCGCGTGCCTTCAAGCAGCACACGACGCACCGTCACGCCGGTCAGCACATCGAGGTTGCGACGCTCGGCTGCCGGGACGATGTACGCCTGGGATGTTGAATAGCGCAGCCCGTCGCGGGCTGACTGCTGCACCACGAAGACGCCTTCCTGCTCGCCGGTGTTGTAGTCGTCGATCCAGTCGACACCGGTCGTTTCGCGCACGGCATCGGCGAACATGCCCGACACCGGGTTGCTGAACTTGGTGCGGGTGACCTGGACCGGGCCGCTGCCGCCGCGCGTTGTGCTGCTGCCGTCCTCGAACGTCTCGAGCTTTCGAAACGCGGGCAAGACGTCGTCCCACGACCAGCCCTCACAGCCTTGGGCCGCCCAGCTGTCGAAGTTGGCGCGGTTGCCGCGCACGAATAGCAACCCGTTGATCGAGCTGCTGCCGCCCATGACCTTGCCGCGGACGGTGGGGATCTTGCGGTTGAGCGTCTCTTCCCGCGGTGTCGTGTAGTAGCCCCAGTCCACGGTCTTCTTGATCTCGGGGACCGTGTGCACGATCGAGATCATGCCCGGCTTCATGCAAAGCGGGGTTCGATCCGTGCCGCCGGCTTCGATAAGCAGCACGGAACAGGTGGGATCTTCGGAGAGGCGTGCGGCGACGACGCAGCCGGCCGAGCCAGCACCGACAACGATGTAGTCGTACGCAGTCGGGTCATCTTTGCGGCCGGAGCGGCTTGCGTTTGGCGTGTCGATGAGGTGCTCCAAATCGCCGAAAAATGGCAGTTGGTCGCGCGAATTGAAACACGTTCTAGTTGGAATTCGAAGCGCGCTCTAGGCGTGTTTATCGCGTCCTGCCGCGAGGTCGGCCTGGAGCCAGTGCCGGGCAGCGACGACGGCATCATGGACTGCGTGCCCCCAGGCCAGGTGTGCGGCGATCGCTGCGCTGAGGCGACAGCCCGTGCCACGTAGCGCCTTGGCGGGAAGCTCGAGCCGCTCGGACGCGATCGATTCGGAGCGCCACGGCATACCCATTCGGTCGGGCGGTGCAACGAGCACATCACACAATCGTTCATCGGCTCCGAGGTGGCCGCCGGTTACCAAGACGAAGGGACCGCGATCGGCGATTTTTCGCCCCGCTTTTGCCATCGCTTCGGCCGACGCGATCGGTGCGCCCACGAGCCTCTCGGTCTCGGGGATATTGGGGGTGACGATCGTGGCGATCGGCAGCAGCTCTTCGCTCATCACCTGCCAGCCGGCGTCGTCGAGCAGCGTCGCTCCAGAGCTGGTTGCGGCGACTGGATCGACCACAAGCGGGACGTCGGCGAACGCTTTCATCGCATCGACAACCGCGCGCACATTCGCCGCGGTACCGAGCGCGCCGACCTTCACGGCCGCCACCGCACCGGTCAGGAGAGCCGCTTTGATCTGGTCGGCGAGCCAATCGGCCTCGACAGCGCGAACCTGCGGCGTGATCCCCGGTCCCTGCACGGTCTGAACGGCCACCGCGGCTGCTCCAGCCACGTCGAACGCGCCGAAAGCTCGCAAATCCGCCACGATTCCTGCCCGCCCCGTTGGGTCGAGTCCGGCGATGGTCAGCGCGCCTGGCATCTCGCGAGCGTTGCCGACCCGGCGTCAAATGCAAACCGGCCAGGCTCATTTCGCTCCGCATAGCCCCTTGGTGACGGCGTTTTCGTGGGCCTGGCGCGGGCCGCGCTATTTTGCGATTTGCAGCCTTGCCCGCGCATCCGTACATTTCACCCCGCGCGTCGCACGTAGCCCTTCTCGAACTCGACGCGAAACACCCAGGGGGATCGGATGTTCAAGACAACGGCGTTGCGTCGCATGTGCGCGATCGGCGCGGCGCTCGCGGCGGCCATGGTGGTTTCGCCCGCGCAGGCAGCTGTACCCGGCACGATGCTTCTCGAAGGCGTTCTGCTGTCCAGCGGCGGTGGCCCCGCGGCAGACGGCAAGTACTCGGTAACGGTTGGCCTGTATGGCGCCAAGACCGGCGGTTCTGCGCTTCACTCCGCCAAGCACTCGATCGACCTCAAGGCCGGTCGCTTCTCGATCGTGCTCGGCAGCGGCACCAAGCTCGATCCCGCCAAGCTCAAGGGCGCGGCGCAGCTCTGGATGGGACTCAAGGTCGGCACCGACCCGGAGCTGCCCCGATCCGCGATGCACAGCGTGATGTTTGCTCAGCGCGCCCAGGTGGCCAACGGCGTCGAATGCAGCGGTTGCATCAGCGGTGGCGCGGTCGCCAAAGGCAGCCTCGGCCCCGCGTCGGTCAACTTCGCCTACGCGGCAGCCGCTGACGGTATCAAGGGCGGCGACGCCAAAGTCGCGCGCGCCCTCAAGTGCACCGGCTGTGTCTCGGTCGCTCATCTCAAGTTCGACAAGGACGTCGACCTGCAGGGCCGCGCCCTCAAGGCCGGCAAGATCACCGCGTCCGGCGACGTTGTTGCTGGCGGCATCATCGCCGGTAAGCAGTTCGTGGGTGACGGCAGCAAGCTCACCGGCATCAAGACCCCCGCCGGCTCCTGCACGAAGGCCGGTGAAGTGGTCAAGGGCATCAACGCCGACGGCTCGCTCAAGTGCGTCCAGGCGATGGACCCCAAGGCGTTGCCCGCGGACGGCATCGACGAGATCAGCAACGGCCTCATCGCCAACCAGTTCGTGGACGAGATCCAGGGCGCCAAGGCGATGAAGCTGCGCGACAACAACCCTGAGGGCACCTATGCGACCATCAACTTCCCCGACATCGGGGTCGCGCAGGACATCTCGGTCAACCTCAACCTGACCAACAGCGACACCTCGCAGCTGTCGATCTTCCTCTTCCCGCCCAACGCGCCTGTGCTGCCCTCGAAGAAGAGCACGCTGCTGACCAACTACCCGGTGGACCCGAGGGTCGACGGCAAGAAGTACCCGCACTACGTCTTGCACGCCAAGAAGAAGGCCTTTGATCCCAAGGACAAGACCAAGCTCGTCGCGACCTTCCCCAAGCCGCACGCGACCGTCGCCGGCGATATCCACAAGGACTGGATCGGCAAGAACATCAAGGGCGAGTGGCGCCTGTTCATCGTCGACAGCGGCTACAAGACCAACCAGACCGACGGCCAGCTCAACAGCTGGAGCATCAAGATCCAGACGCTCAGCAACAAGAAGGTGCAGGTCAACGGCCGGCTCATCAGCCACGGCGACATCAAGTTCGGCAACAGCAAGCTGGCCTGCAACGCGGTCTCGAAGGGCTCGATTCGCTGGAACGTGACCAGCAACCACTTTGAAGGCTGCGACGGCACCAGCTGGCAGGGCCTTTCCTCCGCGCTCGGCACCACAAAGAAGAACCCCGGCAAGACCTGCTGGGACATCAAGAAGCGCAACCCGGCAGCGACGGACGGCTACTACTGGCTCGACCCCGATGGCGTCGGCAAGGGCATCGAGACGTTCTTTGCGTACTGCGACCAGACGCGCGACGGCGGCGGCTGGATGCTCGGCATCAAGACCTGGTACCGCGATCACTTCTTCTCGTGGATCGGCGGTGGCCGCGCGGGTCAGTGGGGCGACATCCGCACCGCGCCGTTCTCGGTCAAGGACTACTCGTTCAAGATGAGCGACACGCAGATCAAGGCGCTCATCGGTGCCAAGAAGAACTTCGACGTGTTGTGGGACCAGGCTGGCCTGAACAGCTCGTACACCTACCGCAACTTCGAATACATCGTTATGCGCAACTACACGGCGGACTGGCGCTTCACCGGCAAAGTCGCCGCGTCGTCGACCCCGGTGACCGTGGAATCGTGGCACTACGACGGCACGCTGCTTTGGCAGGGCAAGGGCGGCACGAACAGCGAACCCAAGTGCGGTCACGTCGGCGGCTGGGGCATCAACTGCTACGGCACGAAGACCCAGAACTCTTCGCACGGTCCCGACGGCGGCAAGCGCTGCAAACGTTGGGAGAGCCGCAAGAACTGGACCGGCCACATGCACTTGTACATGTCGAACACCAACACCGATTCGTACATCTACATGTGCAACGGCGCGCAGCACTCCTCGGGTCACCATTTGGCTCACCGCTACTGGTTCCGCGAGCGCAATTGATTACAGCACCGACGTCGATATAGTCCGCCGCCCCGGGTCTTGGCATATGCCGACCCGGGGCGGTGGCGTTTTGGCCTCTGGCAGCCGGCGTGGAGACGTTGTGATGACGAAAAGCTACGAAGACGAGCTCGAATTCGAGGCCCTGTTCAGCGAGAGCGAGCAGGACTCCTGGATCGACCTTCAACCCGGCGACGAGGTGCGCGCCCGCGTGGTCCATGTCGGCAGTGGCGGCATCCAGCTGGACATCAACGGCTGGGATGGCCTGCTCGACGGATCGTCCTATTCGCCCGAAGAGCGTCCGGTGGTTGGCGATACGGTCCGCTGCTACGTGCTTCGCGTTCGCAACAGGCTCGTCGAGGTCGGCACCAAGATGTCGCGCACCGGCCAGTCCAAGGCGGCGCTCGAAACGGCGGCTGTCTCCGGGATGCCGATCGAGGGCAAGATCACCGAGACGAATAAGGGCGGCTACGTCGTCGAGGTCGGCGGCGCGAGCGGCTTTTGTCCGCATGGCCAGATCGACGTGATGCGCATCGAGGAGCCCGAGACGCTCGTCGGCCGCACGCTCATGTTCAAGGTCACCGAGCTGCGTGAGGGGCGCGATCCCGTGCTCAGCCGTCGGGCTGTGCTGATGGCCGAGAGGGAAGCGCAAGCGGAAGAGACCCGGGCGATGCTCGTGGTCGGCGCGCGTTTTCAGGGACGCGTCACGTCGATTCGCGACTTCGGGTTCTTTGTCGATATCGGCGGTCTCGAGGGGCTCGTACACGTCTCTGAGCTGCCTTACGGAAAGAAACGCCCGCAGGAAGTCGTCAGCAGTGGCGACATGCTCGAGGTCGAGGTCGTTCGCATCGAAGAAGGGATCGGCGACAAACCCATGCGCATCGGCCTGTCCATGCGCGCGCTCGCGGCCGACCCGTTCGAAGCTGCTGTCACCGAGCTGCTCCCCGGAACGATTCTGCGCGGCACGGTGACGCGAATTCAGCCTTACGGGGCGTTCGTCGAAGTCGCCGGTGGCGTTGAAGGCCTGCTGCACGTCAGCGCGTTTGGGCGCCGCATCCCGTCGGTTCGTGACGTGGTGTCCGACGGTGACCGCATCATCGTCCGCATCAAGGAGATCGACGAAGGCCTGCGCCGCATGTCGCTCGCGTGGGTCGAACCCGAGGATCTCGACCGCACCCTCGACCCCGATCGCAAGCCCGAAGGCAACTCGCTTGGCGCCGAAGTGCTCGGTTTCGCGGCCGACAAGTCCGCCAACGAAGGCCCCGGGGAAGCCAGCCCGACTGCGCGCCCCGAGAAGAAGCCGCCGCCCAAGGTCGGCACGCTGCTCGATGTCACCGTCGACAAGCACATGCGCTTCGGTCTCATCGCGCGGTGGCCCGAACACCTCGGCGGACCCGGCGAAGGCATGATCCCGACCCAGGAGCTCGAGGTCGCGTACGGCGCGGATTTGCGTCGAACGTTCCCGGTCGGCACCCGCATGGAAGCCGTCGTGACCGACATCCGCAGCGACGGACGGGTGCGGCTATCGGTCAAGCAGGCCGCCCAGGCCAAGGAACGCGCCGAGGCCGCCGAGTACATGCAGAGCCAGGCCAAACCCAAGGCGTCCGCCGAAGAGATCGGCTCGTTCGGTGCGCTGCTCAAAGAGAAGCTGGGCCTGTAAGCGCCCGGTTCGCGGGACGACGCGATGGCCAACCTCTACGGACGCGTCCGCGGCATCAGCACCGCGATCAAGGACGTCGGGCGCTTTCGCGAGATCGTGGGTGTCCTCGTCAAACACGGCTTCGGCGAGGTCGTCACCCGGCTGGAACTACAGGACACCATGGGACTCAAGGGGCTGATGGCGTTTCGCGACGACCACGACCAGACGTTCACGACCGCGCAGCGCGTGCGGATGACCATCGAGGACCTCGGGCCGACGTTTATCAAGCTCGGTCAGATCCTCAGCACGCGACCTGACCTCGTCCCCGCCGATATTGTCGCCGAGCTTCAACACCTGCAGGACGCGGTCCCGGAAGTCCCGTTCGAGGATGTCCGCGCCGTCGTCGAAAGCGAGCTTGGCGAACCCATCGAGGAGCGCTTCGCGGAGTTTCATCGCAAGCCCATGGCCAGCGCCTCCATCGCCCAGGTCCACCGCGCCGTTCTCGCGCATGAAACCGAGGAGGTCGTGGTCAAAGTCCAGCGGCTCGGCATCGGCAAGGCGATCGACAGCGACCTCAACATCCTGCACTTCCTCGCCCGGCAGGTTGAGCAGCAGGCGCCCGACCTCGCCTTGATGGACCCGGTCGGAATCGTCTCGGAATTCGAACGGGCCATCCGCCGCGAGCTCGAATTCGACAACGAGCGCCGCAACATCCACACGTTCGCCGCCAATTTCGCCGGTTTTGAGGGCATCGAGGTGCCGCGCGTCCACGATCGCTCCAGCACGTCCAAGGTCGTGACCATGGGCCTGGTGCGCGGCGTCAAGGTGACCGTCGCGCCGCAAACGCTCGGCATCAACCCGTATCCCGTCGCCCGCATGATGTTGCGGGCGCTGTTCAAGATGATCTTCCGCGACGGGGTTTTTCACGGCGATCTGCACCCGGGCAACATCCTGATTCGCGCCGACGAGGACGGAAACCCGATCATCGGTCTCATCGACTTTGGCCTCGTCGGGCGCCTGACCCGCAAGCAGCGCGAGAACATCCTCGACATCCTCATCGGCCTGTCCCGCCGCGACTACCAGCTCGTCGCGCGCGTCTTCTTCGAGCTCGGCATCAAGCAACCCGGCGTCATCTACAACTACGAGGCGTTCGAAGCCGACACGGTCGAGGTCATGGACCGCCACCTATCCGGGCGAACTGTGGGCGAGGTGGATGTCGGTGCGTATTTCGCGGACCTGGTGACCGGCGCGATACGCCACCAGATCAAGATGCCGCCGACCTACACGATGGTCTTCAAGGCGTTGATGACGATCGAGGGCATCGGCAAGACCCTCGCGCCCGACCTCAACCTCGTCGAAGAGGCCGAGCCGTTCGTCAAAGAGATGCTCGCCGAACGCTACGATCCGCAGCGGTTGGTCTCCGAAGGCATCGACTCCATCGGCGCGTTAAGCCGCTTCCTGCGCTCGTTTCCGCACGTGGCCACAGCGCTGCTCAGCGATCTCAGTGAGGGCCGCGTCACCCTGCGACACGACGTCCAAGAGCTCGATCGGTTGATCGCCGTGCATCAACACGGGCAGCGGCAATTGGCCCGCGCGATCCTCGTGGCGTCATGCATGGTCGGCGGTTCGCTCGCGCTTGGGCAACCCGGTCCGACCGTCCTTGGCGCCCCAGCGATCCCGGTATTGCTCTACGTTGCAGGTGGCTGGATGGGCTTCCGACTCATCGTCAGCAACCTGCGCCGTCCTTAGCGATCCAGTACAAGGCCCTCCGCCGCGTCACGGCTTCTTGCGCGTGACCTTGTCGCCTTCGATGACGAGCACCAGCGTCACAGACGACCTGCACCGTGTTCTGGCCGCTCAGGAGGTTGGCGTGGCAAAGAGCTTGCTCATCTCGGTGCACTCGCCGCCGCCTTGAGGCCTGAGACGAGGTAGTGGAGGTGGCCGCCTGAGCTGACGTATTCGCTCGCGTCGAACGCCGCCACCGTGCGTTCCTGGACCTTGAAAGCCACCGCGAGGAGCTCTTCGAACCGGCTCTCCGTCCCGCCGCCTGCCAGGAACATCCGGCGCGCATTCTCGACGGTCCCGCCCATCTCCATCAGTCGGCCCTCCGCCGTCCACTCGCGCAACATGGCGATATCGCGACCGCCGCGCGTGGGTCCGTATGGAGGCAAGCTGGGTGCGGTTTGCGGGTTCATCGACACCTGGACGGCGCCGAGTCCGGCCTTTTCGAAGTAATGCGGCAGCTTTTCGCCCACGCTCTGATCGCCTTCACCGAGCGCGCTCTTGCCGGCTGTCAGCGTGTGATGCAGCTCGAGCAGGTCGCGTGACACCGAGAACGGGGCTTCGGGCAGGGCCATGCAGCGCGCGGCGACATTGGCGAAGTTGTTGGGTTCAGCCGCGACAACGGTTGCTCCCGGTCGTGCGACGCGGTGCATCTCGCGCAACACGGCGACGGGATCGGGCACGTGCATCAACAGGGTCTGGCAGGTGACGAGGTCGAAGCTGTCGTCGTCAAAGGGCAACGACGCCGCATTGGCCACAGAATACGTCGCGTCCACGCCCAGCCGGCTCGCCCGTCCGCGCGCTTCGTCCATCCACGTCGGTTCGGCATCGATCCCGGTCAGGTGTGCGTCGGGCAGAAACCGCATCAGGCGCTGGCCCCAATGCCCCACACCGCAGCCGACATCGAGCACCTTGCGCGCCGCCTCAACCCGCCAACGCGTCACCATCACGGCGAGAAAATCGTCGGCCCACCACGAGTCGCGCCAATCGCCCTCGAACCCGGTCAGCTTCCGGTACTCCTCCGGGTTGAGGCCGCTGCGATGCTTCTCTTCTGCGGACGCCACAGCGCCTCCGTTCATTGCCGCGGGAAGGTCACTGCCGCGGGAAGGGTCACTGCCGCGGGAAGGGTCACTGCCGCGGGAAGGGTCACTGCCGCGGGAAGGGTCACTGCCGCGGGAAGGGTCACTGCAGTGGGAAGGGCGTCAGGAAGTTGTCGTTGGCGCTCTTCTTGTGGCAATCGGCGCAAAATGCCTTGCCGATCTCGTCGGCGTAGATGCCCGATTTGCCGTCGAGCGACAACGATTCAAACCAATACCAATCGGTGCCCGAGCCTTTCTTGACCTTGCGCATCACCGCCCAGCCTTTGAGCGTCTTCTTGTCCGACCCGTAGATCTCCTTGACCGCGGTCGCATCGAGCGGCGCGCTCTTCATTTTCTTGGTCAGCGAGGCGGCGAGGATGTCGTTGATGTAGACGAAGGTGTGGTCATGGGGCCCGGTGCTCTTGTGGACCTTCGATTCGGCTTTCCACTTGGCGTACATCTTCTTTTGCAGCCACGGCATGATGTTCTTGAGCCCCATCGGCGCGATGCTCTGCGGGGGCGGTCCGGCGTCCACTGCGCCGCCGCTATCCTTGCTCATGCCGGAATCCTTGCTCATGCCGGCGTCCTTGCTCATGCCGGCGTCCTTGCTCATGCCGGCGTCTGGGACCATAGCAACGTCTTTTTGCATGGCGCCGTCAGCGACCGAACCTGCGTCGGAGCCCGTTTTTCCGGTGTCCTTTGCGGCGCTACCCGCGTCAACGCTCGATTTCCCGGCGTCCTTGGCACCCTGACTTGTGTCCGAGCCCGATTCTCCGGCGTCTGATGACGTAGCCGTCGCGTCGGCCACCCCGGAGTCGTCGACAGCGTCGTCGGATGTCTCGGTCGCGTCGTTGCTCGTGGCGTCCTTGTCGGCCCCCTCCGAGATGAACGCACAGCCGGCAGACAGCAAGGCAAACATGCAAAAAAGCGCAACGCGGCTGGACAACTTCGCGCGCATGATGGGCTCCGGGACAGCTGGTCCGATGGGCTGACTGGTGACTTAGAATGTCGCCACCATACCAAGGTGCAACGCCGTTTCGTCCTTGAAGTCGCTGAACGTGTAGTACTCACCGCTCAACTTGAGGCGGAGGCGTTTCTTGGCGCGCCAGGCGACCGCGGCGGTATAGCGCAGGATCCAGGAACGGTCGTCCAGCGGGCTCGTGATCGACACGTTGCCAAGCCTCGTCATGCCGTCCCACCGGCCGAGCACCTCCAGCTTGCCGAGCCGATACTCCGCTTCCACGTAGAACCCGTCCTTGATCATGTGCGGATCGAAGGCGCCATTGGCTCGAGGCCCGTAGACAAATCGGTCCTGGGGCCTGTTGCCCAGCGACATCTTCTGGCGCCGCAACAGGTACTCGGCACGCAGGGTCAGGCTGCCGATCCGGGCCATGAAATCGGCCCCAAGCATCAGGTAGTCCAGCTCGGCCCGCGGATCGTAATGGCCGTACAAAGCGGACGCGCCGAGCTTCACCCGAACAGCATCGCCGCGAAGGTGCAGGGCCAGGCGCCCACCGGCGCTCGGCAGCGAGTTGTTGTCGACGTAGTACCACTCGCCCGACCGGGACTGGATGAAGTCGACGTCGGTGGCGTCCTGGGACCCGCGCAGGCCGCCGATGAGATACATCGCCCAGTCAACCTGCGCGCTGTCCCCGAGGTCGTGGCGGCCGTTGAGCTCGATGCCATTGTCCACGTAAGGCGCGGGCAACACGCTCATATTCCACTCGCGCAGGCGCAGCATGCGACCCATATCGTAGGGCAGGGGCTTGTCGGACGTGCGATGATTGGCGGGATCGTGCCGCGCTGGAAACGCCCCGAATTTCGGTGTGAATCGGCCCACCCGCAGGCGCACCGAGTCGTTGAGCGAGTAGTCGGCGACCGCCAGGCCGACCTCGACCCCGTGGCACGAGTAGCAGAGCTTGGTTTCGGCAGAGAGGCTGTCGTCCACGTCAACCGCGATCTTGAGCGACAGCTCGGTCGTGAAGCCGTCGAACGTCGTGGAGCGCGGCGCGTCATTGGTCGGGACGGCGAGGTAGTCGAGCTGCGCGGATCCGGCCCATCGCCATTCGCCGCCGACTGCCGCCCCCATCGCAAACAGGGTTGCGGCGATAATCGCGGCGATCCAGGGCAGCAAGCGGCTTTGCATCGGTGTCTTCTCGGCGGCCGTAGCCGTCAGTTGTCCAGCGCCCCTTCGGCGATCCAGTCGTGAATGAGCATGACCTGCGTGACGCTCAAGGGCGGTCCAATCAGCGGCATCCGGCTACCCGACGGTGGTGTGGCCCCGACTTTTTGCAGCAGGCGACTTCCACACGGCTCGCCGGGCACCACGATATCCGCAGCGCTGTTGGCTCCGCCCGCCATGGTCGACGACCAGCTGGTCAAGTTGAGCCCCCCCTGCTGAAACCCGTATGGCGCTTCACCTTTCGGATCGTGGCACGGCACGCACGTCTTGTTGGTCTTGAAGATCCCCTCGAGGATGTCTCTGTCGAAGCTCACGGTCTGGTCGGGATTCGAGTCGCGATTGCGGCACCGATCGGTCAGCGGCGGCCCCAACTCCGGAACGAAATTGTCGCTGCATGCGGGCGGGACGCTCAGCAAGACGAGCGCAGCAAGCACCACCATCGCGCATTTGCCCGATCGCCCTGTCATGGCGTAAACCTCAGGGCGAACGAGACCTCGACGATGCCCGTATCGGGCAAGTCGCGACTGCGGATCTTGCGGGCGTGGACTTTGATGCACGACGCCAGTCCTGGAGGACCACCGGCTGCTTTCACCGCGCCGGCGCTACCATCTTCGTCGATCTCAAGGCTGACCTTGACGATGGTCGACGGCTTGGCCCACTTCGCGGCGGAAGCGGCCTTCTTGTAGCAGGTCTTGGCGGCGGCAGGCAGTCGTCTGAGCGCGGATTTGAGGGCGTTCTTGGATAGCGAACCCCGCTGCTTGAGGCCTTCGAGTTTGACCGCGGCGTCGAAGTTGAGCGCTTTGGGCGGCGGTGCTGGAGCCGGCTTGGGCTCGACCTTTGCGGCGATGGTTGGCCGTGGCGATGGTGGCGGCGGCGATGGTGGCGGCGGCGATGGCGGCGGCGGGGCTGGTGGCGGCGAGGCGGGCTTGGCGACCGGCACGGGCTTGTCCGCGGTGGGTTCGGTCGAGGGCGTCGCGTCGCTCTCCGCCTTGTGTGCAGCGCGCTCCTTTTGACGTTCTGCGCGGCGACGTTTGCGGGCTTCAGCGGCCTTGCGCTTGGCTTCGTCGTCTTTGAGCGTGTCCGTCGCTGCGGGCTTGGCTGCGGGCTTGGCTGCGGGCTTGGCTGCGGGCTGCTCGGCTGCCGATGGCGGTGCTTCGACCTTCGCGATAGCGGCGGCACCTGCCTTCGTTGCGCCCGGCTCATCGCTGGCGGCGGGGGCCGTGGCTGCTTCAGCTTGTTTGTCGGGCTCTTGCTGCGCGGGTTCGGTTGCTGTCTTGGGAGTTTCGGCGCCTCCAGCTGCCGGTGGCGCGCCTGCTGCTGCCCCCGCTACCGCAGCGCCCGTTGCGGCTCCAAATTGCGCGTTGTCGCCTTTGCCGCTGAGCATGAACACGACGCCACCAAGGATCAGGGCCGCCACCGCAAGCGCGGCAAAAACGACGCCCTTCTTGCCGGATTTTTCGGCGTCGCCCGCTTCCGTCTCTTCGCCGCGATGACGGATCTTGATGTCGGAGCCGCTGGGCATCGCGAGCGTGCCGGGATCGGCTGGCAATCCGTCGATCATCGTCTCGGCGCTTGAGATCGTGATGCGCTTGTTGCCGCGTCGGGTCGCGCCGCGGACCTGGCGCCCGTCCGGTGAAATCGTCGTCAGCGGCACCTGGCCCGTCGCCGACAACATGGTCGCCCCGACGGCCTCTCGCAGGGCGTTTCGGAACTCGCGCGCAGACTGGTAGCGGTCGTTCGGATCCTTGCCCATCGCCTTGAGGATCACCGCTTCCATGTCCGGGCTGAGGTCCTCGCGCACCGAACGCGGCGCGGGCGGTGGTTCCGAGACGTGTTTGTAGATGATGGCGAGCGCGTTATCGCCCGAAAACGGCGTGATGCCGGTCGCCATGCGGTAGAGGATGACGCCGCACGAGTACAGGTCCGAGCGCGAATCGAGCTTCTGGCCGCGCCCCTGTTCGGGCGACATGTATTGCGGCGTGCCCGAGACAGAGCCCGCGTTGGTCAGGGTCTCAAAACCGCCGGACGGGTCATTGATCTTGGCGATTCCGAAGTCGCAGACCTTCGCCGATTCGATGGTATGGCCCTCGTCGTCGATGGTGGTCGTGATGACGATGTTGTCGGGCTTGAGGTCGCGATGAATGATGCCTTCGTCGTGGGCTCGGGCGAGGGCGCTGAGCGCCTGGATCATCAACCCAGCGAGCCGCTTTTCATCGAGCGCGCCTTCGGTGTTGATGAGCTTGCCGAGCGAGACCCCCTCGAGGAACTCCATCACGATGTAGAAGAACTCTCCTTCCTGGCCGAAGTCGAGGATCTTCATGCTGTGCGGGTGGTCGATGCGCGACGCCGCCAACGCTTCCCGTCGAAACCGCTCAGCGGCCTCGGGCTGCTGCATCATCGCAGGGTTCAAGACCTTGATGGCGACGCGGCGCTGCAGCGGGATGTGTTCGGCGAGATAGACGTCGCCCATGGCACCACGGCCGATCAACTCGCCGACAGCGTACTTGCCGTCCGCAAGCTGCCTTCCGCTGAGTTCGTCGTTGGGCGCGTTGGACGCAGGAGACATCGGCCAAAGTCTGGCCGAAAAGCGTCGCTGTGGCCAGCGGATGCACGCCCGAAAACGATGCGGTCCCCGCACGGCAAATCCAACGGAACCGCCGCCAGCGAGACCCATGTCAGGGCCGACCGGAAGCGATCAGGTGCCGTACTTGACCGTGCAACTAGGCCCGATTGGAAGTCGCTGACTGAGCGATAACCCGGGTCCGGGCCACCCGAACCCGAACCCGAACCCGAACTCACACCCTCACGGGGTGCCGCTGTGCTTGCGAATCAGGCCGGTGAGCATGGCG
>Ga0209992_10001726_pt1 | contig 21909 bp, 19 predicted proteins | sample 2SBtaG_2_FD_182564 | JGI IMG/M metagenome (GOLD analysis project Ga0209992, IMG submission 182564) | Deep subsurface microbial communities from Kolumbo volcano to uncover new lineages of life (NeLLi) - 2SBTROV12_ACTIVE470 metaG (SPAdes)... | ecosystem: Environmental > Aquatic > Marine >... | reverse complement strand
GATGGCATCGGCCGACCGGATACTGGTCAACTCGACCACCATCGCTGCGGAGGTCGAGCGCGTGTATGGCCGCGACAGCGAGGTGGTGCCGCCCACCTCCACCCTCGACGCACACGGGTCCGACGAGGCGATCGACGGGCTGGAGCCTGGATTCTGGCTGACGGTGAGCCGGCTGCTCGGGTACAAGCGTCTGGACGTGCTGCTCGACGTCGCCCGGCTCCGGAGCAGCGAGACGTTCGCCATCATCGGCGATGGTCCCCACCAGGAGGCTCTCGTGGCGCGCGCTCCGCGCAACGTGGTGTTCCTCGGGTCCGTCTCCGACGAGCAGCTTCGCTGGGCCTATCGCAACACGGCTGCTCTCGTGAGCACGAGCGCAGAGGACTTCGGACTGACGCCGGTCGAGGCGGCGTCGTTCGGGCGCCCCTCTGTGGTGCCCCGAGCGCGCGGCTACCTGGATCACGTAGTGGAGGAGCTGAGCGGCATCTTCCACGACGGCACGGTCGACGGGCTCGACGAGGGGCTCACTCGGGCCCGACTGTTCGGGTGGGACACCGTCGCCGTACGTAAGCACGCGGATCAGTACCACCCGTCGGTGTTCGCCGCCCGCATCGTCAAGATCATGGAAGAGGTGGCATGACCCTCGAACAAGACGCAGGGACCACGGAGCTCGAGAATGCGTTGCTCGCAACCGTTGCGTACTCCGACGTCTTCGACATGCCGGTCAGCGTGGCCGACTCCGGCCGTTTCCTCGTGGGCGTTCGCGCCGCTCCGGCGGACATCACTGCCACGGCGGAGCAGCTCCTGGATGAGGGCCGACTGAGCGCCCGGGACGACCTGCTGTATCTCCCCGACCGCGCCGAGGTCCTGGCAATCCACGACGATAGGCGCGCGAGGGCGGAGGCCATGTGGCCCCAGGCCCGACGTTGGTCGCGCCTGCTCACATGGATTCCCTATGTGCGTATGGTCGCGGTCACCGGGGGGCTCGCCTGCGACAGCGTCGAAGCTCACGACGACATCGACCTCTTCGTGGTCACGGCTCCGGGTCGGCTCTGGCTGACCCGCCTGGCCATCGTGGTTGTGGTGCGGATCGCCGGGCTGCGCGGTCCCGAGCTCTGCCCCAACTACATCGTTGCCTCGGACTCGCTCGAGATGGACGTGCGGACCCAGTACGTCGCCCGAGAACTAGCCCAGACGATCCCGCTGTGCGGGTCCGATGTGTGGGATCAGCTACTCGATGTCAACGGGTGGTATCGCGAGCACCTGCCCAACGCCGAGAGACGCGCCGAGCGCCAGGTCGCCAGCGGGCGCCCCGGTCCACTGCGTGCGGCCATCGAGTGGGCGTTCTCGCGCAGCGCTTTCGATCGTCTCGAAGCCGCAGAGATGAAGCGCAAGGTGAAGCGGCTCACCGCCGTCTCGTCGCGACGCCCCGAGGTCGGCCGCCCCGACGAGTCCGCCTTCTCGCCGTCGGTGTGTAAGGGGCACATGGACGGCAACGCAGCGGGGATCGAGGTCGCCTGGCGCGAACGGATCACCAAGCTCAGCTCATGACGGACTTCGACGCTGCCGCTTCAGGGTACGACGATGTCGCCAACTCCGACCTCGGCAGCGAGCTGCGCCATCGTGTTCACGCTGTCGTGGACGAGTTCGTCACCACGGGAACCGACCTCCTCGACCTCGGCGCCGGGACCGGGATCGACGCCGCCCACTACGCCCAACGAGGAGCGACGGTCCTCGCCGTCGAACGGTCAGCGGCGATGGCAGCCCAGGCGCGTGATCGTTGCCGATCCAACTGCACCGTCGAGGTTGCGGACATCTCCACCGTCGACCTCGCAGGGCGGACGTTCGATCTCGTCACGTCCAATTTCGGCGCCGTCAACTGCGTCGAGGGTCTGGACTCGCTCGGAGCGCGACTCTCGGCGTGGTGCCGACCCGGAGGCCGTGTCGTCCTCGTGGTGATGGGCCGTTGGGTTCCGTGGGAGACCATCGGCGCGCTGCGCCATCTGGACCGCGCTCGAGCCATGCGCCGGTTGCGTGGCCATGACGGGGACGTTCGGTACCTCGTCCCCCGTGACGTGTCCGCCGTGCTGTCCGACTTCGAGGTCGAGGCGGTCTCCTCGCTGGGGCTCGTCCTCCCGACCTATCAGCAGCGCGCCGCGGTTGAGGGTCGCCCCCGGCTGCTCCGAACCCTGGCTCGCCTCGACCGCGTTCTGGCCCGTCCGGCGGGTCGCCTGGGGGCGGGCGACCACTGGCTCGGGGTCTGGCGCCGCAGATGAGTTGGTTATGGCGGAGTCCGCAGTCGGGAGGAACGCTCACCGAATGCGGCGACGAGCTGCAGGGCGGCGACGAGCGCTTCGCGCGGAACGGCGGCATCTGGGACCTGCTCACGGGCAGCGATCGCGACGATCTGGTCGCCTGGTCCGACCAGTACGGCCGCGTGAGAGCCGCAGAGGGTCGCACCGCCCCAGGGCCCGAGTACTACCGCGACCTGCCGTGGCGGGACACCACGGGCCGCTTCGCCGATCAGTGGGCCATCCGCGCCGAGTCGTTCGACCGCTTCCTCGTGCTCCTGGGCGACCGAACCGGTCGGCTCGTGGATCATGGTGCCGGAAACGGGTGGGCGGCAGCGCGTTGTGTGGAGCGCGGGTGGGAGGCAATGGCGATCGACGTCAACGTTGACGGTGACGACGGTCTCGGTGCCGCACATCATCACGGCGTCGACATCACCCTCGTGCGCTCGCCGCTCGAGACGATTCCCTTGGAGGACAGCGGAGCAGATGCTGTTCTGGTGAACGCCGCGCTCCACTATGCCGCCGAGCCCGCGGCCGTCGCTGCAGAGGCGATGCGGGTGGCGGGCGACGACGGTCTCGTCGTCGTGGCGGACTCGCCGATGTTCGAATCGGCGGAGGCCGGCCGGCAGATGGTGCGCGAGCAAGACGAGCGACTCCGCGCAACGGGCGTGGAGCCGCCGCCGCTTCCGGGCCCCGGCTTCTTGTGTCGGACCGACATCGACAGCTGGACGGGTGACTGGGCCGACATGACCCCGTCGCGTGGCAGGCTGCGGGCGTTGATCGGGCGACGACGCGCCGGACGCGAGACGGCTCGACTGTGCTTTCTGGTGGGACGAGGAGGAAACCCGTGAAGATTCTGATCGGCCACTCGTATTTCTTGAGGTTCGACCCCAAGCTCGAGGAGGCCATGCAGCCGTACTCGCCTTTGGGCACCCTGCTCGCCGCGGCCCAGGTGCGCGAGGTCGGCCACGAGGTCGTGGTCTATGACGCGATGCTCGAGTCGTCCACCGCAGGCTGGGCCGAGCTCGTCGCTCGCGAACGGCCCGACGTGGCAGTTCTGTATGAGGACAACTTCAACTACCTCTCCAAGATGTGTCTGCTGGCCATGCGCGACGCGGCGGTGGAGATGATCTCCGCTGCGCACCGTGCCGGCGTGCCTGTTCTCGTCTGCGGGTCGGACGCCACCGACAACGCAGACACCTACATCGATGCAGGCGCCGCGGTCGTGATGACCGGTGAGGGTGACGCCACGCTCCTCGAGTTGCTCGACGGCATCGACGGCATCGACGACAGGGGCATGGCTGCTCTCACGGCAGAGCACCTCAGCGGCGTGGAGGGGGTGCAGTACCGGACCGATGCGGGCGTTCTCGAGCGCACCGCCGATCGAGCCAACCTCAAGCAGCTCGACGACCTCCCACCCCCAGCGTGGGATCTCATCGACATCGAGCGGTACACGGCTCTGTGGCGCGAGCATCACGGCCACGTCTCGTGGAACCTCGTGACCACCCGCGGGTGCCCCTACCACTGCAACTGGTGCGCAAAGCCGATCTGGGGTCAGCGGTACAACGCTCGCTCGCCGGAGTCGGTCGTCGACGAGATGGCGGCCCTCGCCGATGTGACAGCGCCCGATCACATTTGGTTTGCCGACGACATCTTCGGGCTCAAGCCCGGGTGGATCGAACGGTTCTCCGAGCTCGTGAACGAGCGAGATCAGGTCGTTCCCTTCAAGTGCCTGAGTCGCGCTGACCTCCTCGTTCGGGGTGACACGGTGGAGCATCTTGCGAGCGCGGGATGCGAGATCGTGTGGATCGGGGCGGAGAGCGGCTCGCAGAAGATCCTCGACGCCATGGAGAAGGGCTGCACGGTCGAACAGATCCACGAGGCGGCCGAGCGAGTGCACGCGGCCGGCTTCAAGATCGCCTTCTTCCTGCAGTTCGGGTACCCCGGCGAAGAGCGAACCGACATCGAGAAGACGTTCGAGCTCGTTCGCTCCTCTCGACCAGACGACATCGGGATGAGCGTCGCCTACCCGCTCCCGGGCACCAAGTTCCACGACCGCGTGGTCGATCAGCTCGGCACGGTTCGCAATTGGCAGGACTCCGACGACATGGCGATGTTGTTCGAAGGGCCATTCACCACCGAGTTCTACCGCCAGCTCCACACCACCCTGCATCGCGACTACCGCAGCAGAAAGATGTGGTGGCGGCTGCGCTCCGGTGAGCGTCCGAGCGCCCGGGGGCTCGTGGGGTCTGTCCGCGATCGCGTGCTGTTCCCGGTCGAGTGGCGGCGCCTGTGGCGGCTGGGTCGTGACCGGCCCTCGACTCAGCTCACGCTTCCGGTCGAGCTCGACCAGGAAGCGGCGGCTGTCCCCAGCCCACAGCCGGTCGCTGCGCCGCGTCGGAAGTGACCCCGGCAGCCGAGGTCACTTCCCGCAGCGTCTGAGTTCAGTGCTTCACGACAGCGGGAAGCTCCTTGGCCGATGCGATCCACCGCTCGACCTGGCTGAGAGCCGGAACCTGGCGCACGAGCGGGTTCTTGCGGCGTGCGTTGGTCGCTGCCATCGCCTCGTGCAGGTTCGCCGCCTTGCGCCTCTTCAGTTCCTTGACCGTGTCGACGCCCGCCGCCTCCAGCAGATCCGAGTACTGCGTGGAGACCCCGTTGATCCGCATGAGATCAGCGCGATTGACCCACTCCAGAATTCTCTTCTCGGACAGTCCGCAGGTGTCGGCCAGCTGCTTGCGGCCCTTGCGCGTCGCACCCACGGCGACGAGTTTCTCGCAGGTGCGGATGTCGGCCGCGGCCAGCTTGGTGCGGTACTTCGGGCCGATGCCTTCGATGGCGGTGATCGATGCCATTGACTGTCCTTGTGTGGGGGAAGGGGCGCTCCAGTATCCAAGATTCGGCTGCGCTGTTGGCCGACCCCAGGGATCGAACTTTCGGCATCACGGTTCGCCCGACCCCACAACCGCCCACCGGCCCGTCCTGAAGCGCAACCACAGCGGGACGGTGCGGGCGAACATCAACCACGTCACCCCGACCCAGAGCCATCCGATGCCCGCGCCGGTGGCGCCGATCACGATTCCCACCACGCCGAAACTCATGAAGGCACCGACCATCGCGGCGGCGAGGAACCGCAGGTCCCCTGCGCCGATGAGGATTCCGTCGAGCGCGAAGACGACGCCGTTGAGGGGTTGCATCAGCGCGACGTAGAGAAGCACAAAACCCGCGAGATCCACCACGGCTCGATCGTCGCTGAAGATCGACCCGACCCATGGACCCACGACGAGAAGGACGACCATGAACAGGATGCCCACCTGGATACTCATTCCGATCATGCGGCTGCCGGCTTCCCGGGCCGTGTCCACCCGGCCGGCGCCGAGTTCCTGGGCCACGAGGGCCTGGCCGGCGATGGCCACGGCGTCGAGCGCGAGCGCGAGGAGGGACCAGACCTCCATGCCCACCTGATGCGCGGCGAGCTCGGCGGTGCCCAGACGCGACGCCAGGGCAGCGGCGATGACCAGCGATCCGCGGAGGGCCGCGGTCCGAACGAACAGTTGGGCGCCGACCCTCATCGATCGGAGAAGGCTCCGGCGATGGGGTCGCGTGCTCACACCGCTTCTTCGAGCCCGAACGACGATGTGACGGACGAGCCAGACGGCTGCACCGACCTGGACCGCCACGGTGGACCACGCGGAGCCGGCGACCCCCATGTCGAGCCCGAACACCAGCACCAGCTCGATGAGAAGGTTGGCCACCGCCGAGACGAGTGCGATGACGAGTGGGGTCCGCGTGTCCTGCAGCCCGCGCAGGAAGCCGGTCCCAGCGAGGATCACGAACATGCCCGTCAGCCCCACCAGGCTGATGCGGAGGTAGGTCAGCGCATGGATGCGCACGGCCGGCGCCGGGTCGAAGAGGTCGACGATGGGTCCGCTCGAGACCGCGAGGACCCCGCTGAGGATCAGTCCGAGAATCGCCGCAAGCCACAGGGCCTGGACGCCTTGCACGGTCGCTGCCTCCTCGTCCCCGGCGCCCCGCAGCCGCCCGACGATCCCGGTGGTCCCGTATGCGAGAAAGATCAGCGCCGCGTGGGCGGACAGCAGGACCGCGGCGGCGATCGCGAGCCCCGCGAGCTCATCAGTGCCGAGGTGACCGACGATTGCGGTGTCCGTGAGGACATACAGCGGTTCGGCCACGAGCGCTCCGAACGCCGGAACCGCCAGCGCGAGGATCGCCCTGTCGTGCCGGGTCCGGCGGAACACCGCGGCGCTCAGCCGAGATCTGACGCGATCAGCCGGTGGACTCCCGACTCGATGTCGACCACGTAGAGCTCACCGACCGAATCCTGGCCGAAGCCGACAGGACGGCTTGTCGCAAGCGGGAGCTCGATGACCTCGGGCGTGCCACCCGGAGTGAAGGCGAAGAGGGTGCCGTTGCACAGATCCGTGAACACGTAGCGACCCAACAGCTGTGGAAACTGCTGACCCCGGTACACGTAGCCGCCGACGACAGCGCAGAGCCCGCGCCCGTGGCCGTACTCGTACGCCGGTTCCTTGTGATCGCGCAGTGGATCACCGAGGAATCGACGCGTGCCCTCGTAGCGGTTCCAGCCCAGGTTGGTGCCGGCCTCGCGCTGGCCGAGGATCGTGATCTCCTCGATGCACTGCTGGCCCACATCCGCGATCCACAGATCGCCCTGTACCCGGTCGAAGGAGATGCGAAAGGCGTTGCGGAGCCCGTGCGCCCAGATGAGGTCGTGCTTGTCCGGGTCGTTGCGGTAGGGGTTTCCCGCTGCGGGTCCGAACGGAGGTGTTGCCAGAGGGTCGACATCGAGGCGCAGGATCGCACCCAGCACCGTCGTGGCGTCCTGCCCGTTGTGGAACGGGTCGCCCAGGCCACCGCCGTCGCCCAAGCTGAGATAGAGGTAGCCGTCCTCGGGGCCGAAAGCCAGATCGCCGCCGTTGTGCTGCGGGCTCGGCTGATCGACGACCATGATCTCGACCATGCCGCCAGAATCGATCTCGCCGTCGTCGTGTGGGTAGGCGCGCACGACGCTCGAGTCGGCGCCGTCTGTGTGGTGCAGATACAGCCACTCCTGGGCGGGGTCGAGGGTGAGTCCGAGCAAGCCCTGGTCGTGATCCACCGAGGTGTTGGCGCTGAGGTTGATCACCGGGTCGCCGAGCCTGCCGCTCTGGTCGAACGCCCACACCCTCCCGGCGCGATCGCCCACGAACCCCCGCTCGGTGTCGATAAAGGTGATCACGGTCGCGTCCACCATCTCGATGAACGGTTCGAGGGCGATTCCGAACATCACCGGGACCGCATCGAGGCCGGGGAGCTCGGGCGGGCACGCCTCGGTCGAGCGGATGAACTCTTCGGTCTCCTCGATCGGGTTGCGCACCTCGGTGGTCGCGGACGCGGTTTCCTGCGGAGCAGCGTTGTCGGGAGGTGTGCCGCCGTCTCCGGAGTCTGAGGTCGTCGCGGCATACGCGAGCCCACCGATCACGGCGGCCGCGAACACGATCATCACAGCGACTCGACGCCCGGGCACGGGCTGAATCTAATAGGCCGCGGTCGGCCGCGTGTTGCACCGACCACGCGGCCCCGGCAGAATATGAGCCATGCGTCGCTTGTCGACCCACCACCGTCCTGCCCGCGACCTGATCGTGGTACTCGTCTAGGCGAGCCGACCCTTCTTCGCGCTCGCCCTCGCCTCCCAGTCGGGAGGCTTTTCTGTTTCTCAGACCCCTCATCCAGGGAACGCCGTCAGCCAAGAAAGTGACCTCCATGGAACTCACAGGAGCACAAGCACTCGTCAAGAGCCTCGAGATGTGCGACGTCGAGGTGATGTTCGGGCTTCCGGGCGGAGCGATCCTGCCCGTGTACGACCCGATCCTCGATTCGGAGATCCGCCACGTGCTCGTGCGACACGAGCAGGGTGCTGGCCACATGGCCCAGGGGTACGCCCACGTGACGGGCCGCCCGGGCGTCGCCGTGGTGACGAGTGGACCCGCCGCGACCAACATCGTGACGCCGCTGTGCGACGCTTTCATGGACTCGATTCCGATGGTGGTCATCACGGGGCAGGTCGCCCTCGCCGCGATCGGCTCGGACGCCTTCCAGGAGTGCGACACGACCGGGATCACGATGGCTGTCACCAAGCACAATTACCTGGTGACCGACCCCGCGGACATTCCCCGCATCGTCAAAGAGGCGTTCCACATCGCCACGACGGGGCGGCCGGGTCCGGTGCTGATCGACGTCCCCAAAGACGTCAGCAACGAGATGATGGAGTGGTACTGGCCCGACTCGATCGACCTCCCCGGTTACCAGCCCGCCTCCGAGGTCGATCCCGAACTCGTGGCTCGTGCGGTCGAGCTGATCCAGGCCGCTGAGCGTCCGGTGATCTACGCCGGTGGTGGACTCCTGAAGGCCAGGGCCGCCGAAGTGCTCCGCGAGCTGGTCGATCTCACCGACATCCATGTTGCGACGACCCTGATGGCACGCGGCGTTTTCCCCGACCGCGACCCGCGGTGCCTGGGTATGCCGGGGATGCACGGCAACTACACGGCGGTCACTGCGTTCCAGAAGGCCGACCTGCTGATCAACCTCGGTGCTCGATTCGACGACCGGGTCACGGGTAACCCGCAGTTCTTCGCTCCGGACGCCAAGATCATCCACGTCGACATCGACCCGGCCGAACACGGCAAGGTCCGCAAGCCCGACGTCGCAATCGTCGGTGACGCCCGCCTGGCGGTGACCGAACTGGTTGCGCAACTCCGCGCCGCAGGCGGCGGTCCGGACCGCGATGGGTGGAAGTCGACGATCAGCGGCTGGAAGGAGCAATACCCGCTCCAGTACGACCAGCCAGACAGTGGGTTCCCGCTCAAGCCGCAGTACGTGCTCGAGAAGCTGCGCGACAACTGCCCCGCCGACACGATCGTGGTGGCCGGCGTGGGCCAGCACCAGATGTGGGCGAGTCAGTTCTGGAAGTTCGATCACCCCTACACCTGGGTGAACTCCGGCGGACTCGGAACCATGGGCTTCGCCGTGCCAGGTGCCATCGGCGCCAAGGTCGGCCACCCAGACACCATGGTGTGGGCGGTGGACGGCGACGGCTGTTTCCAGATGACCGCCCAAGAACTCATCACCGCCTCCGCGGAGAACATTCCGGTCAAGATCGCCATCTTGAACAACGCCTACCTCGGGATGGTGCGCCAATGGCAGGAGCTCTTCTACGAAGAGCGCTACAGCGAGGTGTACCTCAGCGCCGACCACCCGGACTATGTCGGGTGGGCCGAGGCGATGGGTTGCGTCGGCATTCGGGTCGAGAGCGCCGAAGAGGTGCTTCCGGCGATCGAGAAGGCCAACAGCATCAACGACAAGCCAGTGGTCGTCGATTTCCGGGTCGACGCGTTCGAGAAGGTGTACCCCATGGTTCCCGCCGGCGGATCCAACGACGACATCATCCTCGGCCCCGAAGGGGACGCGGACGCCAAGGCGAAGGGAACCGCACCCTCATGAGCAGCACGGTCACCTCGGCAGATGCCGCTGATCCGGTCGCACCGGATCTCCACATCCTCGCCGCAGTCGTCGAGAACAAGTTCGGTGTGTTGGCGCGCATCGCGGGACTCTTCAGCCGGCGCGGGTTCAACATCTTCAGCCTGGCCGTCGCCCCCACCGACGATCCCGCCCTCAGCCGGATCACCATCGTCGTCGACGTCCACGACACCGACGTCGATCAGATCGCCAAGCAGCTCAACAAGCTCATCAACGTGCTCGAGATCACCGAGCTGCCGCCCGTTTCGTCGATCGAACGCGAGCTCATGCTCGCCCGAGTCGCCGGCGAGGACAGAGACGGCATCGAGGACGTCATCGGTCGCCGTGGCGGACGAATCGTGAACGAGGGCGGAGGCGAATTCATCGTCAGCGTCCACGCCCATCCCAGCGATCTCGACGAGTGCGAGGCCGAGCTTCGTCGCTTCGGGATCCACGAGCTTCAGCGCACCGGTCGGATTGCGCTCGGCCGCCTGAGCGGCTGAGCTACCCGCCAGATCAGCTGTACGACCCACTTCTGCAATTCCAAACTCATCGAGGAGCAAATCGATGCCCGCCACCATCTACTACGAGGACGATGCCGACCTCGGCCGGCTCTCCGGCCGCACCGTCGCCATCATGGGATACGGCAGCCAGGGCCACGCCCACGCGCTGAACCTTCGCGACAGCGGCGTCGACGTGATCGTCGGCCTGCGTGAGGGTTCGTCGTCACGAGCCAAGGCCGAAGCCGAGGGCCTGCGGGTCATGACCGTTGCCGAGGCCACCCAGGCCGCCGACATCATGATGTTGGCGCTGCCCGACACCGAGCAGGCGGCCATCTACGACGAGTCGATCGCTCCAAACCTCACGGCGGGCAAGGCCATCGCCTTCAGTCACGGGTTCAACATCCACTTCGGTCAGATCGAGCCGCCGGCCGATGTCGACGTGTGGATGATCGCTCCGAAGGGCCCGGGCCACAACGTCCGTCGGACCTATGTCGAGGGCGGCGGCGTTCCTGCGCTGGTGGCCATCCATCAGGACGCGACGGGCGACGCACTCGCCAACGCGCTGGCCTACGCGAAGGGCATCGGCGGCACGAGGGGTGGCGTGCTGACCACGACCTTCGCCGAAGAGACCGAGACCGACCTCTTCGGGGAACAGGTCGTGCTCTGCGGTGGGCTCACAGAGCTCATCCGCGCCGGCTACGAAACCCTCGTCGAGGCCGGCTACCAGCCCGAGTCGGCGTATTTCGAGACCCTTCACGAAGTGAAGCTCATCGTCGATTTCATCTACGAGGCCGGTATCTCCGGCATGCGGTACTCGATTTCGACGACCGCTGAGTACGGCGACATGTCCCGCGGTCCGCGCATCATCACAGACGAGACCCGCGCCGAGATGAAGAGGATCCTCGCCGAGATCCAGGACGGCACCTTCGCCAACGAATGGATCGACGAGAACCGCAACGGCCTCCCCAACTACAAGCGGATGGTCGAAGAGGGCAAGCAGCACCCGATCGAAAAGGTCGGCTCCGAGCTCCGCGCCATGATGCCGTGGATCACCGCAGGCAAGCAGGACGTCACCGAAGCAAGCGGCGGGGCCGTGGAGTAGTCATGGCCAAGGGCTACTGGATCGCATCGGTCGACGTCCACGACGACGACGCCTACGCCGCCTACCGCGAGGCCAACGCGGCGCCCTTCGCCCGGTTCGGAGCTCACTTTCTCGTACGCGGGGGCCAGCACGAGGTGGTCGAAGGCTCCGCGAGGTCCCGCAACGTCGTTCTGGAATTCCCGAGCTACGAGGCAGCGCTCGAGTGCTACAACTCCGCCGAGTACCAGGCGGCCAAAGCCATCCGCGACCCGGTTTCCGACGGCGACGTCATCATCATCGAAGGCTATAACTAGCCGCAATCGTCGCTGCGCTCCTCTGCGGAATGCCATGGCCCCGCCCGGGGCTCACGGCTTCGCCGAGTCGCCCCTCCGTTGCTGGCCGCAATCGTCGCTGCGCTCCTCTGCGGAATGCCATGGCCCCGCCCGGGGCTCACGGCTTCGCCGAGTCGCCCCTCCGTTGCTGGCCGCAATCGTCGCTGCGCTCCTCTGCGGAGCTAGGTGAAGACTCCCTGCAGGGGGCGGGTGTCGCCGGTCAGGACGTCGTCGGCGTCGAGACCGAGCCAGCCCTGGGACAGGGTCGCGTAGTAGCGGGTCATGTCGACGGTGCTACGGAGGTTGTCCTCCTCGTCGAGGTCATCAAGGGGGCTCGGCTCGCCGTGGATTCCGGGACGAACCGGCGCGCCGGCGAGGAGGGCGACCGATGCGGCGCCGTGGTCGGTGCCACTTCCGTTCTCGAGCGGCCGCCTCCCGAACTCGCTCACCGTGGCGACCACGACGTCGTCCGCCATCCCCGCGGCGGCGATCTCGTCGAGGAACGCGCTCACACCCTGGTCGAGCCTGCGCATGAGGTCGTCGTGCTGCCACCGGTGTTCGGCGTGCGTGTCGAACCCGCCCAGGGGCACGTGGAGAACCCGAACGCCGGCGCCGGAGCGGATCACCCGGCTGGCGGTCGCGAGCCGCCAGGCGAACTCGTCGTCCGGATAGCCCTCCGAACCACTCGGGAGGGCTCCCACCAGTGAGCCGAATTCCAGCGCGTCCTCGATGCCGCGGCGGGCAACGTCGGCGATCGACTCATCGCGCGGACGCGCCATCAGAGCGAGCCCATCGCGAAGTTCGCTCGCCCACAGGTCGCGGCGCACCATCGCGTCGAAGCCATCGGGATCCGGAAGCGACATCGTGAGCGCATCCGCTGAGGACAGCGCCGGGACCGAACCCCAACCCAGGCTCACGCCCGACACGATTTCGTCCCCCCGCAGCGCGTCGCAACACCTCCCCAGGAAGCCCTCTCGGTAGAGGCCGGCTCCCGCGCTGTCGCCGGCCGCCCACCGAGCCGCCATCTCGAAGTGGGAGAGATCCGGCTGCTCGCTTCCAACCCCTGCGACGACCGCGAGGCCGCGCTCGTGCAGGCCCGCCAGGTTGGGATGGAGGCCGTACTGCCCGTCGAGGTCGATCACGTCGTTCGGATCGAGCCCGATGCCCGAGCGCCAACGCCGATAGTGCGGTCCGGAGTGGGGGACAAGGGTGTCCACGCCATCGTTGCCTCCATCGAGCTCGACGACGACGAGCGTTCTCTGCCCCGGTGGGATGTTGCGAGCGGTCTCTGGCCGGAGCACCGGCTCGCCGGCCCGGTCGAGAAGAGCGACGGGTGCGGTTCCAGCTGCGGTGGCCGCCGGGGTCACCGGCCCAGCCGAGGCCGGAAGCAGCCGGACCCCGGCAACGGCGGCGCCGGTTCCGACAGCACCGAGTCCGAGAAAGCGGAGGAACTGTCGCCGGTCATGGGGCCGGGGACGAGTGGGAGTGGTGTTCTGGTTCATCAGGGTCCTTTCAGGCCAGTGCGAACTCGGGGCTCGCGAGCGCGAGGCTGAAGAGCAGGCTCTCCTGTTCCCACGAAGCCGAAGATGTGCGCTTCGCGACTCGCTGCAGGGTCTCCCGCGTCTGGGGCGACACCTCGAAGAGGCTGCAGCGCTGCAGTACGTCGGCGACCGGGTCAGCCCCGAAGAGGTGCTCCTCCGACGCGAACCACGTCGCGAGATCGACGCGGCGCAGCAGCTGATCCGCGCCGCCCCAGCGAGCGCCATCGGGCCATCCGCCCACGTTCGGGGGCGACCACGGAACCTGACCGAGCTGCTCGTAGGTCCACGGCCCGACGTCGTCGTCCATCCCGCTGGCCACGAGCGCTGCGGACAGCCACTCGATGGGGCCACGGAGCCGGGTGTTGCGATTGGTGAGGAAAGAGGGATCGGAGACGATCTCCGCGACCAGCGGCCGGATCTCGAGCCCGGAGGAGCGGAAGACCGCCGCCAAGTGTTCGACGCGATCCGGTGCCGGTTCGGTTCCGATGAACTGCCGGTGCAGCTTGGCGGCGACGAATCGAGAGCACGCGGGGTGCTCGCACACGGCGTCCACGACATCGTCGACGTCTATGCGGCCGCGCCGGCCCAGGAAGTCGACCTCTCCCTGGTAGGCGTCCTCTGGCTCGAAGTGGGCTTGCCATCGCTCCCAGTCGACCCACCAGCCGGCGAGCGCCCTCGCTCCGCCCCGCACGTCCTGTTCGGTGTAGTTGCCCACGCCGAGCGTGAAGAGCTCCATGAGCTCGCGAGCGAGATTCTCGTTGGGCGCTTCACCGTAGGAGCCGTCGCCATCGAGGTAGATCAACATCGCGGGGTCGGTGATGACAGCGCGCACCAGCTCCCGAAAGTTGCCGAGCGCGTGCTGCCGCAGGATCCGATGCTGGGTGTACATGGGGGTGACATCGCCGACCTTGTCGATGCTGGTGGCGAAGTGGTCGTGCCAGAACCAGGTCATGCGCTCGTGCAGCCCTGCATCTCGAGAGCGGAAACGGCCGACGATCCAGCCGACGACGAGCTCGTAGTCCTCCCACTCGCCCGCGAGGTCGTAGTCGGGAGCGGTCACGCCGACGTCGGCGATCTGGGTTTCCACGAGCTCGGCTGTACTCCCCGCCCACTGGTCGACGGCATCGGGGTGAGCCACGAAGCCGATTCGGCGCAAGACGTGGGCCACCTCGGCCCGGGAGCTGTCGATGATGTCCATGCCGGCGATGGTGCCCAAGCGACGATGACGCCAACGTGAAGGCGCGCCAGTCGGCGCCTTCATGGTCCCTTCATCGAGGCGCTGGCAAGATGTGGCCGTGCGCATTCTCGTCGTCGAGGACGATGCCGCCCTCGGCACCGTTGTCCGTCGCGGGCTCATCGAAGAAGGTCACGCCGTCGATCTGGCGACGACGTACCGCGACGCGGACGACGCCGTCGGAATCGAGACCTACGACGTGATCGTTCTCGATCTCGGACTTCCCGACGGGGATGGCACCGACCTGTGCAGGCAGCTCCGCGATGTCGGCGACCCGGTGAAGGTGCTCATGTTGACCGCCCGCGATTCTGTCGCCGATCGGGTCGACGGACTGGACTCGGGGGCCGACGACTACCTTCCCAAGCCGTTCGCGTTCCCGGAGCTCGCGGCCCGGGTGCGCGCGCTCCTGCGTCGCACCGAGTCGACGAGCGCCCCTGTCCTGGAATTGGGCGACCTTCGGCTCGATCCGGCTGCCCATCGAGTGGAACAGCGCGACACAGTGGTGCCCCTCACCCCCAAGGAGTTCGGGCTCCTCCACTACCTGCTCACCCGACCCGGCGAAGTGGTGGATCGTTCGTCGCTTCTCGATCATGTGTGGGACGCCCACTACGACGGTCTCTCCAACGTCGTCGACGTCCACATGGCCGGCCTGCGACGCAAGCTGGACCTCGGAGCCGACGAGGGTGCCGTGCGGCTCGAAACCGTGCGGGGTGTCGGGTACCGCCTCACCGAGGCGGTCGGGCGGTGAATCTCAGACGCGTCCGCATCCAGCTCGCGGCCGTCTACGGCGTGCTGTCGCTGCTTGCGGTGGGCGTTCTTGCGTTCGTCGCCATTCGGGTGGGGACATCGCGGATCATCGACTCCGCAGAACGCGAAGGCGAGGACGTCATCGCCGAAGCGCTCCAGAACGAGGAGCCTTCGAACACCTGGTACGTCAACATCGACGACGATTGGACCAGCGCCTACGGCGAAACGTGGGTGGAACCACCCCTGATCACGATCGCGCGCGAGGCCCTGTGGTTCGGTGACAACCACCACCGCTTCAGCCAGGACGGGGAGTGGTTGGCCACCGCCCGCGCGGTCAACGACAGCGAAGCGATCATCGCAGTGATCGAGTTCAGCGAATTCCAGGGCGACGCCTCATCGCTCCGCTGGCGCATCGTCCTCGCGGCTCTGGCGCTGTCGGGGGCGTCGACGGCCGTCGGGTGGCTCATCGCTGGACGATCGCTGCGCCCGACGAGGACCGTGCTCGCTCAACAGCGGGACTTCATCGCTGACGCGGCGCACGAACTGCGGACGCCGCTGGCTGTCATTCAGGCGTCGGCCAGTCACGCTCTCGGGCGGGACCGTCCTGCCGCCGAGTACCGCGAGTCGCTGCACGAGATCCAGGTGGCGACCGAGCGCGCGACCACCGGAGTCAACGAGCTCTTGGAGTTCGCCCGGCTGGAGAGCGGTCAGGCCCTGCCGCGGCTGGCCCCGCTGCGCCTGGACCTGTTGGCGGAGGAGATCGCCGCGTCGATCCGAGTGGATGGGGTCGTGGTGTCGGCGTCGGCTGAGACGGCTGTCGTCGTCGATGCCGACTACGGCCTGTTGCGCCAGGCGGTCGACACCGTGGTGCGCAACGCCGCGGCGCGCGCGGCGACGGTTCAGCTCAACGTCGAGGAGGCGGAGGGGATGGGCCTGATCATCGTGCGCGACGACGGTCCCGGCTTTGATACCGCCGTCATCGATGAGGTGTTCGAACGGTTCCGCCGCGGCGACCGCAAGGGCTCGTCGGGTCTCGGGATGGCGATCGCGAAGAAGGTGCTCGAGGTTCACGGCGGGGACGTGCAGGCGGCCAACGCCGACGAAGGTGGAGCGGTGGTGACGGTCTCGGTTCCGACCTCACACCGCTTCGATCGCTGACGTCGCAGCGACCCGCCAGACATTCCTGTCGGTTCAGGGCACCGGGACGCGCCAGGATGGAGCCGTGGTCGATCGTGTGGTCACCCCCATTGGCGCGCCGTCCAAGGCGCGGCTGCTCGTGGCCACCCCGCGGCTCGAGGACCCCAACTTTCGTCGCACGGTGGTCCTGCTCGTCGAGCACAACAACGAGGGTTCGATCGGCGTTGTCCTCAACCGTCCCTCGCCGCTGGGGGTCGTGGACGTCCTCCCGAGTTGGGGAGAGCGTCTCGGCGACGACGCCCACCTGTTTGTCGGTGGCCCCGTCGAGCCAGAGGCCATGCTCGCAGTGGGGCTCGCGGGTGAGAACGAGGAAGGCTGCACGCCTCTGGGCAATCGGCTCGCCCTGGTCGATCTGGGCCGGACCCCCGAACTCTTCGCCCAGTCGGTCGAATCGATCCTCGTGTTCGCGGGGTACGCCGGATGGGGCCCTGGCCAGCTCGACGCCGAGCTCGGCGAGGGTGCGTGGTGGGTCTTCGACAGCGAACCGAGCGACCTGATGACCGAACCCGAGGAGCTCTGGCACGATGTGCTCGCCCGCCAGGGGTCCGCTGCGACGCTTCTGCGCGAGCATCCCGACGATCCATCCGTGAACTGAGGCCGTCATGATCGAAGTGATCGAGTACACCGACCCGTGCTGCAGCTGGGCCTGGGGCACCGAGCCCAAGCTCCGCAGACTTCGTTGGCAATACGACGACCAGCTCACCTGGCGGACCGCTATGGGCGGGCTCGTGGGCGACGCGAGTGCGGTGTACGAGGACATGACCGACGCCGAGGGTGGGCAACGCCTGGCCCGCTACTGGAGCCGAGTCACCGAGCACACCTCGATGCCCTACCCGGCACGACTGCAATGGCCGCCGCTCACCAGCAATCGAATGGGACAAGCGGTGAAAGCCGCCGGATTCCAGGGCACCGTCGCTGCTGAGCGGCTGCTTCGGGCCCTGCGGGAGGCGATCTTCATCGTCGGTCGGCCAGCGGACACCTGGGAGCGGATCCTCGACGTCGCGGTCACCGTCGACGGACTCGATGCTGGGGCATTCGCGAGCGACCTGCGGTCCGAGCAGGCCGAGGCCGCCTACGAGCTCGACTGGGCCGAGACTCGCAAGCCCAACGATCACGTCCGCTTCCTGTCGGGCGATCGGCCGGGAATCGGGTCGATGAAGAAGGACGGCGACCTCGATCGCTACGCATTCCCGACTCTCATCGTGCGTGGCGGGGGAGCCGAGACCACCCTTCCAGGCTGGATGCCGGCGCCGGACTACGAAGCCGCGGTCGTGGCGGCGGGCGCGGACCCCTCCGCAGCGCGACCACTGCCCGACGCCGAGACCGCCCTGGCTCACTACGGCGTCCTTGCCCCAGCTGAGCTCGAAGCGCTGACGGGCTCGGCAGACCCGCCGGCCTCCGCTGTCGCGTACGACTGGGGCGACGGCGAGGTCTGCCTCTCCGAGTCGGTCGCCCAGCGATGGGCCGACGCCGGCTGGATGCCCTGAGCAGACAGCGGCTCAGGTCCAACCGAGCTCCTGCAGGGTGAGGCCCGAGTGCCAGACCTTGGTCATGTGCGAGATCTTGTCCCCGTCGAACTGCATTGCGTAGACGTAGTCAGCGCTGGCGCTCCGCCCGGTCGGCGGAACGGGGCCGCCCTCACCCGTGTGGGTGCCGCTGAACGTCGCAAAGGCGACCACGCTGTTGCGTTCGTGGTCGGTCGCGAAGGACTTGAGGTCGTAGGAGCCGTCGGGCATGAGCGCCAGGAGTCCCTGCATCCAGTCGGTGTAGGCCTGGAGGGTCGCAACGTCCGCGAGCGCTTCGGCCTGGGCCGAGAACCCGGCTCCGTCGTGGCAGAACTGGGCACAGCCCTCCCAGCCCTCTCCGGTTTCGCAGGCCTCGAAGAACTTGGATGCGGTTTCGGTGATCGACGACATGTTGTCTCCCGTGGTTGCCGGCCACCCCGTGGCGACCGATGGGTCGATCATGCGGTCGGGCGGCGCCCGAAACATCTGCCAGGTGGCATATATGCCACCTGGCAGATGTAGGCCACCCTCGGCGAGACTCATCGTCGCAACATGAACGATCAACAGACCGAGGCGGACCGCCCCGTCTCCGGGATCACCAACCTCGCCGCATCTCTCACGAGCTTGGTCGGCCGCTCCGAGGAGGTCGCCGAGCTCTGCCGTGAGCTGGACACACAGCGGCTGATCACGCTCACCGGCTCGGGAGGCTGCGGAAAGACGCGACTCGCCTACGAGACAGCGTCGAGGTTGTTCTCCGAGAAGGCCGACGCGGCATGGGTCGTCGAACTCGGGGCGGTGACGACCGCCGAACAGGTGGCAGCCGAGATCGCCAGCGTGCTGGGGATACGTGAGATCTTCGGCGTACCGCTCAACGTCACCCTCGCCGAGCACCTCAGCGCAGTCGATGGCCTGGTGGTTCTCGACAACTGTGAGCACGTGATCGACGGTGCACGATCCACCGCTGAGCACCTACTGAAGAGCTGTGGCGCATTGCGCATCCTCGCGACGAGCCGCGAGCCGCTGGGGATCCTCGGCGAGGTGACGTGGCGAGTCCCGTCGCTTGCACCCGAGGTCGGGATTGCACTGTTCGTGGAGCGTGCCCGGAGTGTCCGCCCCGGCTTCGAACCGGACGAGGCCGAGATTCAGGCGATTGCCGAGATCGTTTCTCGGCTGGATGGGATTCCCCTGGCGATCGAGCTCGCCGCCGCGCGGCTTCGCATGATGGGTCCCTCAGACATCGCCGCGGGGCTCGACGATCGCTTCCGCCTCCTCACCGGCGGGAGTCGGTCGGGCCTCGCCAGACAGCAGACGCTCGAAGCATCGGTCGCGTGGAGCTACGACATGCTCGACGAGAGCGAAAGGCTCTTGGCGCGACGGTTGGCGGTGACGGCCCGATTCACTCTCGAGGCGGCGGAGGACATCGGATCCGACGACGAGCTCGACCGCTACGCAGTCCTGGACATCTTGACCAGGCTGGTGGACAAGTCGATCGTCCAGGTCGACAACACGAGACACGGCACTGGCTACCGATATCTGGAGTCCGTGCAGCACTATCTGCTCGGGCGACTCGTGGAATCAGGTGAAGCGGAGGTCGTTCGCGGCCGTCATCTCGCCTACCACCTGGCGATGGCCGAACGCATCGAGCCGACGATGACCTTTGGCAACAGCGCCGATCAGGTCCGCGTTCTCGAAGCCGCTCATGACGACTTCGATGTCGCGCTCGAGTTCGCAACCGAATCGGGACGAGTGGACTCAGCGCTGCGGCTCGCCACGGCGCTGACCCTGTTCTGGGAGCTCCGAGGGCATCTCGGCCGGGCGAGTCGGTGGTTCGAACGGATCCTGGACCGAGCCGAGCCCTCTGCGCTTCGTGCCCGTGCCTGTTGGGGAGCGGCGCACGTGGCGCTGTACGCCGGGGACATCGAGACGATGAGCCGCCGCGCACCGGAGGCGCTGGAGCAGGCCGAGTTGTTCGACGACGACTGGGCGCGAGCGAGGGCCCTCAACACCCTCGGGTTCGCCACCGCGATCACCGCTCCTGACGACGCCAGGCCCATCCTCGAACAGAGCATCGAGCTGGGCCTTCGTCTCGACGAACAGTGGACGGTGCTGAACAGCCGAAAGATGCTCACCGTGGCGGGCTTGTCTGCGCAGGACGAAGCGCGTGCTCGTCCCGATCTCGAGTCCCTCCGCCGTCACGCCGAGGGGTGCGACGCGCGCTACTTCTTGGCCTGGTACCACGGCGTCAACGGCATGTTCCTCGCCCGCCGTGGTGAGCTCGCCGAGGCTCGATCCCAACTCCGCACCGCCATCGAGATGTGCGATGCGATCGGCGAACCGGTCACCGGCACGATGAGTCGAGCGTGGCTTCTCAACGTCGAGATTCTGGAGGGGAACTACACCCTGGTCGAGGAGTCCGGCGGGGCCCAGCTCCAGACGGCGGCCCCGCTGGGTGGTGCGTTCGGGATTCCAGACATCCTCGTCGCTCTGGCCGGAGCCGCCGTCGCCCGCAATGACCCGGCTGCCGCTGTCGAGCTGCTCGCCGATGTGTACGCAGAGCAACGCGAACACGGCATTCCGTTCCTGGTCGCGACGATCGGTCTGGGGTTGGCGTCAGCCCATCGCAGGACGGGGGCGCTCGTCGAGGCCGGAAGGACCCTCGAGAGCCTCGACGACCTCGCTGCACAGCTCGGGAACCGATGGGTGCAGGCCAGTGCCGACATCGAACGAGCGGAGATCGCACTGAAGAACGGCGAAGCTGATCGGGCCGAAGCCCTCACGCACGCTGGGCTGGTGACGTTTGTCGAGATGGGCCGGCGCCCCGACATCGTGCGTGCCATCGACATGATCGGACGCGTCGCCGCAGTCGTGGAGAGCGGCCCCGAGGCCCTTCGAGCCTTGGCCGCCGCCGAGGCAGAGCGAGAGCGCCTGGGAGTTGAGTCGGTCCCCTGCGATGCGCAGCAGGTGGCCGAAGTTCGGGCCGAGATCGCAGGAGAGATCGGAGCCGACGCGGCGAGGGAGCATTGGGAGCAAGGACGTTCGCTCTCCCTCGAAGACGCGCTGGAGTACATCTCGCGCGCTCGAGGTGAGCGCAAGCGTCCCAGCAGTGGCTGGGCAAGCCTCACGCCGACCGAACTGAGGGTCACCAGCCTCGTCGCGGAGGGCCTCACCAATCCGCAGGTCGCCGAAAAGATGTTCGTCGCGCGCGGGACGGTCAAGGTCCACCTGAGCCACATCTACACCAAGCTCGGGATCACGAACCGTGCCGAACTCGCGGCCATGGTCGCTCGGCGAACCGTTTCAGACGACGCGTCGGACTGAGCGGCCATCCGCTCGTGATCAGTAGGACTGGAGAGGGTGTGATGCAGAACTTCTGGGCACCGATCGGTCGTGGCGACGCGGCGGCCATCGGTGAGCGGGCGCGGCGCCTCGAGGACCGGGGCTACGCCGGGGCGATCGGCAACCAGGTGTATGGGCCGCCGTGGGCCAGCATGGCCGTTGCGGCTGCAGAGACCACGTCGTTGGAGCTCGAGACGGGCATTGCGATGGCGTTCGTGCGCTCGCCGTTCGAGACCGCGTGCGCGGCTCTCGAGCTGGACGAGATCAGCAACGGACGATTCACGCTCGGCCTGGGGACGGCACCCCAGACGTGGACCGAGGGTTTCTTCGGCGAGGAGTTTCGGCCACCGGTCGGGCGGCTTCGCGAGGTCATCGAGATTCTGCGCCTGGTCTGTGACGCCGCGGCCAGCGGTGCCGACTCCATCCCGAGCTACAGCGGCGACCACTACCAGCTCTCCTTCGAGGGCATTCACCCCCACTTCGGGCCCAACGCCCGGCAGGTCCCGGTGTTCATCGCGTCGCTGCGAGAGCGTCTGTGCGAGCTGGCGGGGGAGTGCGCGGATGGCTTCATCGGGCACTCGATCTGGTCGAGGTGGTGGCTGGTCGAGA
>Ga0209992_10001725_pt1 | contig 21910 bp, 16 predicted proteins | sample 2SBtaG_2_FD_182564 | JGI IMG/M metagenome (GOLD analysis project Ga0209992, IMG submission 182564) | Deep subsurface microbial communities from Kolumbo volcano to uncover new lineages of life (NeLLi) - 2SBTROV12_ACTIVE470 metaG (SPAdes)... | ecosystem: Environmental > Aquatic > Marine >... | reverse complement strand
ATTTTTTGAACAGTGTATTATATGTAAAAAAAATAAAAAACATCAAAACAAATGATACGATCATTTTAGATGAGCCTGTTTTTTATCAAAAAAAATAGTCTAAAGAGAGTACGGTTTAAATTAAACATTTAGTGACCAAAATGACTATTTTTATTTAAAACTCTACGACTGTTGTATGTTGAAGCAGCAAACACAAGAACAAATGGATGGATTTGCAGAGTTTTGTAATTTAGAATCCATGCAAGAGTTATTGTTGAATCTACGTGGCTCCAAACACAAAAACTGCAAACCAAAGAGCAAACTTGGGTTATACTCAACTCAGATGGTCTATGCAAATAGGTTGTATCGTGTACATAGATGGCTTACAGGAAGGAAATTTGAATTCAATAATTTTATTCATACAGGAGAAAATTCATTCAAAAACCAACGTGAAACAGTATCTCTCCAAGGGTTAGAACATGTGCTTCGATTATATCAAAATTCATTTAATTCAAGACGAGATTTTGTACTTTTACTAAAAAAATATCTTCATGATCCAATACATGAAGGAAAATATGCATCAAGTATGGTTGTTGAAAAATCATCAATTCAAGCATATTTCAAGTGGAATGAATCAGAACTAGACATATCATTTGATCCAAAGAAGAGATACAAAGTAAAAGATGCAGAAGATGCAGAATCATCCCTATCCTTAGAAGAACTGATGAAAATGCTCACAGTGGGTCGTCCCAGTCTGGTTCAAAAAGCAGCAATACTGTGTAAATTCCAAAGAGGTCTTGATACTGCAACTCTCATTGATAGATTCAACTTTGAGGCATGGAGACAACTTGTAGACTATTTTGGTACTGAAATGTATTCTAAATGGGATTTGAGTATGTGTCCTGTTCCAATCAAACTAACTAGAATGAAGACAGATTTTCCACATGTGGGATTTTTAGATATTGATGCAATTTTATCAATTCAAGTATATCTCAAAGATGAAGAAGATAAGAAGCAAAGAAAAATGGAATTAGGAAAACCACTTTTTGTAAATCAAAAAAACAATCCAATTGATCATCATTGGGTATCAAGATCATTTAACAGGCTTGCTGAAACTGCAGGTATTCAAACAAAATTAGAAGGATATTCCTACAAGACAAAATATTCTAAAGATTCACATGAATTACGAGATTTGTTAGAATCAACATTATTGGATTCTGGAGCCAGAGCAGATGTAGTAGAGCACGTCACAGGACACAAGCCAAAAGACAGTTATGAAAAACAATCAAAATTATTTCCTGCATCGTTACGAACAGAATACATGAAAGCATCAAACAGACTAAACATCTTTTCAAATATGTCTCAAAACATGAAAGGTGATGATGAAAAAGAAGTGTTACGTCAACAAGTAGAATTCATGAAAAATGAACTAGATAAAGAAAGAACAGATTCAAAATCAAAAATTTGCAAAATGGAAGAAAACCAAGAAAAGATAATGGCATGGATTCAAAGGCAAAAATTTGCAAAAAAACCTTGAAATAATTTCTTACTAATATGGGACGATATCCAAATGTTTTTTGTTTGAATTGCGGTTCGAATAAAAAAATGGTTTATGATGCAGTTTTATCAATTAAAGACAGAAAAAATCCTGAAAAAGAACATCAAGTGTACTGGTGTATGAAATGTGATATTATTATCAGAATTCAAAAAAAGATTGTTTATGATAAAGTAATTTCAATCAGAGCTTCCATTTTCAAAAATAAAAATAACAAAGAATGAAAATGGATGAAAGTATTATTATAGGATTTAATTGATCCAAATTAGATTCAATTTGGTCGATTTTGATAAAATGTTGGGGGAAAAACCCAAAAACATAGAAGTAAACCCAATAGAAATTTTTGAGAGATTAGATAAAAGTGGCGGAAAAGAGTATCTTCGACCACCTCAAACAACAATTTTATCAAAATGGGATGAAAAATATTCAGACAAAAAAGACATTATCGTAAAAATGCATACAGGTCAAGGAAAAACGCTTGTTGGTCTTTTAATGCTCCAATCATGCATCAATGCAGGACATGGTCCTGCCATTTACCTATGTCCAAATAATTACTTAGTAAGTCAAATAGTAGAAGAAGCAAAAGCATTTGGAATTCCTACAATAGAATTTGATGGTGCAGGTTCACCACCCCCAATGGAATTTAAAAATTCTGAGGCAATTTTGGTGGCTACTTGTAACAAACTGTTTAATGGAAAATCTGTTTTTGGAGTACAAGATTCGGATAGAGATCAAATAAAAATTGGATCAATTGTAATGGATGATGCACACAGATGCTTAGATATTATCAAAGATTCATTTTCAATAAAAATTAACAGAAAAGATGAAGGGATAGAAAATCCAGTGTATCAAAAACTTTTGAATTTATTTGAGCCATCATTAATGAGACAAAGAGAAGGAACTTGTGTAGACATCAAAGATAGTTCAGATGCATATATGGCAGTGCCATTTTGGAGTTGGGCAGAGAAAAAAGATGCAGTATTGACAATACTTCAAGAACATAAAGAAAATACAGAAATAAAATTTGCATGGGATTTATTAAAAAACAAACTTGAATTTTGTACATGTATTATTTCAGGCAAAAAATTAGAAATTGCACCTAGAATAGTTCCAATAGATGGAATTCCATCATTTGTTAATGCAGAAAGAAGGATTTTTCTTTCAGCAACATTAACTGAAGATGCATTTCTGGTCAGAGATTTAGACATAGATACAGAAAGTGTTAGTGAGCCTCTAATGCTGGAAGATGAAAAATACAGTGGAGAACGAATGATTTTGATCCCCACATTACTGAATCCAAATATTTCCAGAGAAGATGTAATTAAATGGATTTCAAAATATGCTCAAGATCATGGTGATTTTGGGATTTTAGCTCTTGTTCCATCTAGGTATTATCTAAAAGAATGGGAAGATAAAGGTGGAAAAGTAACAAATGTGTCTGATTTGAATGAGTCTATTTCAGTGCTTAAGGAATTGATCAAAAATGAGACTGCCAGACATGTAACTGTACTATTGAATGAATATGATGGAGTTGATCTTCCAGATGCAACTTGTAGAATTTTATGTTTAGATTCAATGCCTTCATACACATCACTAAGTGACAAATATGCTCAAGAGGTAAGACCGAATTCCAATATCATACAGAGGCAATTAACTCAAAGAATTGAACAGGGAATAGGTAGAGGGATTAGAGGGACTAGCGATTGGTGCATCATCATTACAACAGGAAATAAATTAACAAATTTTCTTTCTGAAAAAGAAAAAATTAAATTTCTATCAAATGAGACAAAAGAACAAATTAAGATTGCACGAGAAATAGCAAACTTGATGAAATATGATGAAGATCATAATTTGAAAGTCATAGAAAAAACGATCGAACAGTGCATTGGAAGGGAGAGAGGATGGAGAGAATTCTATCGTTCAAGAATGGAAAAAATAGAAAAAACACCTCGCAACGATTCTTTTTTGAATATTGCAAAATTAGAAAGAGATGCAGAGCTTCTTTTTCAACGTGGACAATATCAAGAAGCATCCGACACTATACAAAAAATTATTGATATGGATATAGAAGATCCTGGATGGTATTTTCAATTAATGGCAACTTATCTTTATCCACATAATGTTGAAAATTCAATGGACAGGCAAATTAAAGCAAATGAAAAAAATTATGGACTTCACAAACCTGAACAAGGAATAACATATTCAAAATTAGCAAATTCATCTAATGCACGAGAAGAACTAATCTTAGAATGGGTAAAAAAACATGATTCACGAAATGAATTGATAATTGATGTAAATACTATTCTAGACAACATAGTTTTTGGCATTGAGGCAGAAATCTTTGAAAAAGGATTTGAGACTTTTGGAACTATGTTGGGATTCCCATCTCAACGACCAGAAAAAATTACAGGTAAAGGTCCTGATAATTTATGGAATATTAGTGGAAGGCAATATTGGTCAATTTCATGTAAAAATGATGTAAAATTAGATAGAGAATCCATTTCTAAAAGAGAAGCAGGTCAATTAAGTAATGAGATAGCATGGTTTTCTCAAGAATATTCAGAATGTACAGAAATCCCAATATTCATTCATCCCGCAAGTAATCTAAATGATGATGCATTCTTAGATACTACAGCATATGTAATTACTCCGGATAAACTTAAACTGTTAAAACAAAATACAATAAAATTTTTCAATGGATTAGGAGATATAGATGAGAATTTGACACTTGAAAAAATAAAGACAAAACTTGGAGAATATCAATTAGATTTAATATCTATGAAAAATGTTTATTTAGAAAAAATTTCAAAAAGATAAAAAATTTTTATAATAATAAATAATTTTAATTGATATCATCAGAATAGAATATTATTGTGTGACCCCGTTTTTCATGATAGTCTAAAATTTTTACACCCAATGAACCTACTGCATCAACACTAAAAGGTCCAGCATCACAAGTCTTGCAAACAAACTCTGATCTTGTTTCAACTGTTACACTGTTACAATTGCCCTTATCTTCCATACTAAGGAGGTTTTTGTTAATTTGTTTTCCAAGTAAAGAAGAGTGTAACGATGTAACAAGTGTTACAGAGAGCCATATTCTAGTTGGTTTTCCTTTAGGATCAAGAACACCATTTCTAACACGTTGAGAATCATCACGAAAACCAAGTGATTTTAGTTTTTTTGTAAACTGACTCTCATTTTTTGGTAATATTTGATAAAATTTGCACCAATCAACATATGCAGAATACATTTCAGATTTTATGACAATAGAATTTTCTTTTTCTTGTAATCGTTCCTTTAAGAATCGTTGAATAGGATTAGCACGTTCCTTCCAACCCATACGTAATTCATCAGTAGATTGTTCGTAACTGAGTTTTTGCTGTGCCAATATTTGACGTGCTTTGTAAATTAAGAGATTCAAAATTCCAGATAATTCATCTTCTGTGGTTAATTCTGAAAAGAGGTTTTTGTTGTCTTTATTCCCAAGAAATTGTTGATTCCATTCAGTAATGATAAAACGTCTAAATGCAGCATCTGTGTCCTCGTTAATTTCAGGTAGTTGGTTACAAGAATAGAACATTTTTGCCTGGTTTTTCATAGTAAAATGATCCTTTCCTTTCTTTTCTACTGCAATAGAATCACCGGATACTATAGCCTTCAACACCCCAAGTTTTGTTAGTTCATCATTTGAAATATCAGCAAAAATATTTGCGACTTTACCATCTAGTTGAGATTTTGCAAAACGTGCATGAATCAAATCTTGTATAGAAACATGAGATATGTTTTCATCTCCAATTACAGTTTCAATAACAGATAAAAAAGTAGATTTTCCATTTGCTCCGTATCCAACATACATGAATATTTTTTCTAGTCGTATTGCATTTCGAAGTAGAATGGATGAAAATTCTTCAATGACCAAATTTCTATCATGTGTATCTGGTAAACATTCTATCAAAAATTGAATAAATTTTACAGGACCAACATCACGATTGTAATTAATTGGGAATTGAATGCGACTTAGATAATGTGGAGAATGTGGAAAAAATTTATCTTGTTCCAGATTCAATAAACCATTTTGTAGATTTATTACTACAGAATCAATATCAAACTGATTTCTTTCAACATAAGTTGATGCTTGAATGGTTTTGAATACTTCTCTTCTCATGTAACTAGTACAATTGGGAATTCTCACTTCACATTCAGAATTAATTAGAGTTTCTGCACCTATTCTATAAACACCATTTTCATAATATAGTGTTTCTTGAGTATCACGAATTGTTTTAAAATTATACTCACTCATTATTTCTTTAGCATATTCTGTATGTCTTTTTTCAACAGGTTCTAAGAATTCCATTATTTCATGATGCTTCATTTTACAATCTGAAAAATCCTCTAAGTTAGAACTTTTAACATCACAGTGGGTGCATTGATAGTGAATGTCCAATAATTCACCTCATAGAAATAAAGAGAGAATTAGGCATAAAAATCACCATTTTTGTGTGTATTTTCATGCAAAATCATGTTTGCTAATGATTCCATGGAAAAATCGGTTAAGAGATTAACTAGAGTTAATCTATTTAATTTTTCAGGAAATTTTACAATTGAAAATTCATTAAAAATTGCAATTAATGTTTCAGTTGATTTTTTTAATACATGTAAATGGAATTGTTTGCGTTCACAATAAACAGGTTTTAGATACATAGGACATGTTTTATCAAGACAGACACGAGGGTTCAATTTTCAGTCCTCATAAAAATAATCTTTTCAGATAAACGATATCGCTGAAATTCTGGTTTTTTGTTACATGTAGAACACAATAGCCAAGTATCATCATTATCGATTGAACCAGAAGTAAATGTAATCTGAAATTTCTTTGGAAAATTATCATTACAATTAAAAATTTGTTCTTTCAAATACCAAGCACCTTCAATTGTAACATCATAGAATGAATTTCAACAAGTTTCAAAGATTGTTCCAGTGTAGGATATTCGTTAGTATCAATTGAATGAACTTTAACAAGATGATGTGCCACACCTTTTGTATGATCATATACACGTGATCTAGATTTGCTCTTACCTAGTTTACATTTTGGGCATAGAATTCGGGTAGAGATAGTATTGTAAAAACAAGACACTAAACCAAATTCTTTATAGTTCACATCATTAATCAATTCAAGAATAGTGGAAAGTATTTGAGTTTTTTTTAATTGTGACTGTTTATATTTAAAAATAGTACTCATAATATCACATTCCTAATTCTTAGCAGGAGCAGGAAAGGAAATTTGCAGGTTTCATCTGCAAATGTTTTAATTTTTAAATTTAGTAGATTCATTTCTTCACCTGTAATTCAAGAGATTGTTGTAAAATTGATTCAATATATCTAGAACGAGATATCAACCCTCTAGAAGATTCTATTTTTTTGAGTGTAAGAGGATCAAGGGTAATAGTGATTCTTTCAACTGACATATGTCCTAAAAGTATGAAAAGTATAATTAGTAATTCGGATACTTATAAATTAGTGAAAAAATCAATCTCAGATTTATCATCTAGATCAGAATCCATGTGGAAATGGCTAACTCAAAATCCTGATAAAAATTCAGGAAAAGCCCAATTTAAGAAAAATTTTCAAGATATTCACCTTGAAATGGCATTTTTAAGAATGAAGGACATTTTGCCTTATTCGTACATGTTTTCAAAAAAAAGATTGTATGATATTTTTAATGCTCAAACAGTAAAACCGATTTTAGATAACATGTTATCAATTAATGAAGAACCAAATATGATAAAACAATTTACACATGATTTTAGAACCACAGAAATGGCTCGAATGATGTTTGAATTATCAACACAATATCTTAAAGATCTGACAAATTCAAAGATGGTAAAAGATGACGTACAAAGAGTCTCTGAACATTTTAAAATTCAATCAGAAAATAAACTTGAAAATGAAACATATGCAAATCATGGAAAAAGTAAAGAGAGGATACTTACAGAAAAAACCGAACAAGAATTAATTAATGAAAAAAATGAATTGATTCAAAAATATCATAGTTTAAATGATGATGATGAAATTAAAAAAATGCAAAATAGATATGAAAAGTTATCTCTTGATCAAATAAAACAAAATAATTTAAAACTAAAATTAAAAAAAGAACAAAGGAAAAAAATAGAAAAACAGATTAGAAGAGATAAAAACGAACTTAATGAAATTAATGAATGTTTGACAAGTATTGAAGATAAATATTTGGAAAAGATTTCAAATATCGAATTAAAATTAGAATTAAAATTTCAACATTTAAACTCTTTTGCATCATCATTAAACTTCTTACCAGAATTTTTAGATTATATGTTAAAAAATAATTTTACGATACCAGAACCTAATGATGGATCTACAGTAATCATAGAACCATATCGTAAATTAAATGAAGAGGAGAAAAAAAGAGCCAAAGCAAATTATGAATTAATTTTAAAAAATCACGACAAAATAAAATGGTATGGAGCAAGCACTGATACATCTATTGAAGAATTAAGAAAACATCCACCATTAAACAAATTTCAACAAAGTGCTATTGGAGGAATCATTCCTACAACTTATTCCTAAAAGAAAAGTTATTCGCATAAACTAACATCTAGCATTTACTTCAGGGGGTTTTCAAAATAATCTTCCCAAATTATACCTAAATGTACTTTTAATCTAAAAAACAGGTTTTTCAAAAAAATTAAAGATCGAAATTGCAATCCATGCAATAACGATTACCATTTGAATCCATATCTTGAGATTTTTTTGGATGTGAACAATTAGGCTCAATTTGTTTCTTGATTGCTCCAAGAAAGATCAAATCAGCATCAATACTTTCGGCCATTATTTCAGACAAAGAATACAAATTCACATCACCATGATTCCAGGATTTGTTTCTATCAAGTAATCCTGTTTTCATCTCTGATTTTTTTTCTGAAAAATAATTCAGAATATCCAGTGCTTTTTTTACAGTCATTAACTGAATATTCAGATTTTATCAAAAATAAGCCTAAAAAGCACTATGTTGAGCGTGTTTCCCAGGCTTTAACTGCAGCATCATGTCTTTTCTTGATTTGTGTCTGAGTAGTACTGTAAGAGTGCTCTAAAAGATGTATAATTTGAGGTAAGGATTCCTCAGTTAGAGATATTCTCCGTTCAGTACCACGGGGGAAAAACCATCCTGCAACTTTACGAATATTTTCACCGTCTTTGAATGAATCAGGATTTATTCTAAACATTACATTTGCAGTATTTTTACCACATGCAAGTAATGCAAACATGTTTTTTCGTTCAGCAGGTTTTTTCACATAAAAAACTAGCCATTTGGAATATGGTTCAGAAACACATTCAAATTTTTCATTGATCTTACTGATCAAAGATTGAATAGTTTGTTTTACATCATTTGATGCACGTTCTAATCTTTCATCCCATTGAGGTGGAGGAGTGTAACCTTCTTCAAAGTCTTCATCATCTTCATCATCTATTTCAGAATATTTTGCAAGAATCTCTTCTGAGAGTTGAGGATATTTCCAAATTTGTATTGACTTATCAGATAAAGAATTTGCTCGTTTAACAATTTCATCTTCATTCCAAGTATCTAATCTTGCAAGATCAGAATTTAATCTAATTGGACTATCTGCAAATCCACCTTCCATGTTTCGTTTTTCTAAAAATGGTTTGTCGCTTAGTTCTGAATTATATCCTGTAAGAGTTAGATTTCCTGCAGTGTGCAAATATTTTTCATGTACTTCGTTCCAATGTGCACCTAAATCATTTTTCCATTCTTGTGAGAGATTTTTGTTTTGTGGCATAATATGTTCCAAGGTATAATCCTCCACATTGACTCGTTCTTTTCTTTCATGATTTTCTAATTTATCTAAAAGATGTTTTCTAATTCGAGTGGTATTGTATACATTTTTTGAAACAAATTGGTTTTTGAATTCTTTGTCTGTCGGAAACCTATGATAACTATCTTTTAGACTGAATGCTGCTTTGATACTCTCAAGATATTTTTCTTTCTCAATCTCACTTGCCAAATTTGCAAATGTTTTGTTTAAAGAATTAGTAGGAATGTCGCATATTGCACGCCTAAAAACATAACTTTCCACCATTGAAAATATTTCAACAGTGTCTTGATGAGTTATTTTCTCCTTATCTTGATCAACTAAGACTTCAAGTAAAAATGGGTATGCCACATCAACTTTTAGAGTATTAATATCACGAATAATTTGGTTTAATTGAGAATTTTGTTCTTTTTCAAAGATTAACTTTGTAAAGAATTTAGAAAAATAATGAATGTCTGAAATTATTTCTTCTACAGATTGATTTGTTGAAGAAAAATATTCCTTGAAACTAGAATACACATCACGTATGTTTGGAATTTGTCCCGATTTTATTGTAAGATAATCTCTCATGAATCTATCAAAATATTCAGTACCTTCTGAATGTCCAAAACTTTCTTCAATAGGATACCAATGATTCTTGTAAATTTCTTCTTGTTTTTCTCGTTCTAATCCCATCAATACATAGTTTCGAATCAAATCAGCTTGAGATAGTTCTAGTCCTGTAGAGTTTAGACTCTCAAAAATTAATTGGGGTTTATCGTGATTGCTGTCAAGTGAAATGTCTACAATAATTAATTTACAAATACCCTGATAAAGTAAATCCAAATCAATTTCACTTTTTGCAATTTGATTTTGAAAATATTTGAAATTGTTTATTATATTTTTAGAATGTTTTTCTGGAATGTCTCTATCTTCGAGTAAATTAATTAGTGTGTCTTTGTCACTTTGTGTTAAAATTAATTTGTAATATTTTTCTCCTGATTCTTCACTGTTAAAAAGAAAATAATTTTTAATTTTTTTAGTTGTAATTTCAGAATTATTATCTTTATTTTCAAGTGCTTTTCCAAATGCTGCAAGTAACAAAGATAGGGTAGTAAGTCGTTGTTGTCCATCAATTACTAAAAGTTGTGGAACATCGGATACTTGGTATAATCCTTTTTCAATATACACAATTGAGCCTATAAAATGAGCAGGAATCTCCTTGTTTTGAGCCACTTGAATAATATCATGCCATAATTGTTCACACTGTTTTTCAGTCCAGCTGTATGTTCTCTGATATATTGGAATGATGAATTGTCTTGTTCCTTGTAAAAATTTTACTAGCGGAGTTTCAGTTGCTTTCAATTATTAGTTCATCTCGCATCGAGTTGATAAATTATTCAATGTTTCTCAATTAGGGTATCATGATCCTCTTTTTTAGTATGATGATAGGAATATCATTTGTTGGTATCTTTAACGTTTTATGGAGGAGTAAACGAAGTTGGAGGTAACAAAATTCTTCTCCAAGACAAAGACACCAAAGTTTTTCTTGATTTTGGGATGAGTTTTGGAAAACGTGGCAAATATTTTGATGAGTTTATGAGTCCTAGAACAGCAACTGGATTACGAGATTTTCTAGAAACAGGATTAATTCCCAATTTGGATAGGGTGTATCGAAGTGATTTAATGGAAATGATGGGAAAAAGAGAGACGGATACTGACATTGATGCAGTGTTACTAACTCATGCACATGCAGACCATGCAGATTACATTTCATTTTTGCATGAAGAAATTCCAATTTACATGGGAGACACATGCAAACTAATTCTTGAGGCAATAAAAGAGCGTGGACAACGGAGTTTTGAGAAAGAAATTTTATCATTTAAACCACGGACAGATAAAAAAGCAGATGAAATGGAACGCGACATTAGAACATTTAGAACAGGAGATAAATTTAGAATCGGTTCATTAGAAGTAGAGCCAATTCATGTTGATCATTCAGTTCCAGGGTCATATGGTTTTATTATTCATACATCAGAGGGGGTAGTTGCATATACTGGAGACATTAGACTACATGGAGTCCGACCAGACATGACTGAAGATTTTGTTAAAGTTGCAACGGATTCTAAACCCATTGCGTTAATTTGTGAAGGAACAAGAATTACAGATTTACAAAGTGATGAGAGTGAGCACAAAGTGTATAATGATTGTAATTCTCATATGAAAAATAATTCAGGTCTAGTTATTGCAGATTTTAATTTCAAAGATATGGATAGAATGCGTACCTTTTACAATATAGCAAAAGAAAATGGCAGAAAGTTTGTAGTAGATATTGCAAATGTTGCATATCTAAAACATTTATCAAAAGATCCACAACTAAATGTTCCAAACTTTGATGATGAAAACATTGCAATATTCAAACCTGAAAAAGCATCATGGAAGAAACATCAAAAAGAATTATTTGATGAACCAAATATTGTAACTGCTTCAGACATTGCAAAAAATCAGGATAAAATGATTTGTGCATTTTCTTTTTGGAATTTTGGTGCACTAATTGATATTAAGCCACAATCAGGTTCATTATACATTCACTCAGCATCAGAACCATACAATGATGAAGGAGAATTTGACAAAAAACGAGTAGATACATGGTTAAATCATTATGATTTGGAACGAGTTCAAAGTCATTGTTCAGGGCATTCAAAAGGTCAAGATCTTTTAGATGTGGTAACTACGATTAATTCTAAAATGCTATATCCAGTACATACTGAGCATCCTAATGAGTATAGAAAAGTTGCAAAAAACATGACATTAGTTGAAGAAGGCGTAAAATATGACATTAAATAGAATGGTAAAGACATGACAGAAAAAACATCTAAATCTAATCAAAAAAAATCTGAAAAAAATTTCAGACGTAGTTTTAACGGAAATGATACGGAAGAATTCAATTTAGAATCATATTTGTTTGAAGCATGTGATATTTTACGAGGTAACATGGATGCCTCGGATTTTAAAGCATATATTTTTCCAATGCTCTTTTACAAAAGAATCTCGGATGTCTTTGATGATGAATATCAACAATTACTCAAAGAAACTAAAGATGAAAAATTTGCAAAAAACCCAATAAACCACAGATTTCAGATTCCAGATGGATGTCACTGGAATGATTTAAGAAAAGAAACAAAACAATTGGGACAAAAACTAATCAAATCTTTTTTAGAAATTGAAAAAACAAATCCTGACACTCTGTATGATATATTTGGAGATACAAACTGGGGGAAAATTCCAGATTCATTAATGATTGAATTAAGAGAACATTTTAACAAAGTAAATCTATCAAACTCTAATCTTACTACTGATAAATTGGGTAGAGCATATGAATACTTGATTAAACGATTTGCAGATGAATCAAACAAAGCTGCAGGTGAATTTTATACACCAAGAACAATAGTCACTTTGATTACAAAAATCCTTAATCCAAAAGACACCGATTCAATTTATGATCCGGCATGCGGTACTGGTGGAATGTTACTAGAAACAATTAATCAAATTAAAGAAAAAAACAAAGATTGGAGAAAAGTTAAACTTTACGGTCAAGAATCAAATCTCAGTACATCATCTATTGCAAGAATTAATCTTTTCATGCACAGATTAGATGATTTTAAAATTAAACGAGGAGATACTCTCCGACATCCTCAATTTTTAGACGGTGGATCTCTTGCAAAGTTTGATATTGTAATTGCCAATCCTCCGTTTTCATTAAAAAAATGGGGTACTGAAATTTGGAAAGATGACCCATATGGACGTGCATTTGCAGGATTGCCCCCAGACAGTTATGGTGATTTTGCATGGGTTCAACACATGTTATCATCAATGAAAGAAAATACGGGCAAAGTTGGCGTTGTATTATCTAGTGGTGCATTATTTAGATCAACAGAAAAATCAATTCGTCAAAATATTATTGAAAAACATGATTATTTGGTTGCAGTAATTCAACTTGCTTCCAACATATTTTATGGTGCGACAATTGCTCCATGTGTTTTAATTTTTAAACACAAAAAATCAGATACAGAAAAAGGTAATATTTTACTGATAAATGCATCTGAAATCTATGAAAAAGGTAGAGCTCAAAACTATCTAAGAGAAAAACATGTAGATGAGATTTTTAAAATTTACAAAAATCGAGAAGAGTGTAAACACATCTCAAAGATCATTAAAATCACCGAAATTGCAAAAGAAGATTGGAATCTCTCAGTTACTCGTTACATAGAACCTGTATCAACAGAAAAAATAATTCCTCTAAAACAAGCATCATTTGAACTCGATGAAGCAATTGAGGGGGTTAAAAAATCAGAAAAAGAATTAGAAAAGATGTTAAAAAATGGAAATCTACTATGACTGAAGATAAACTATCTCAACAAAAATTAGAATCATATCTTTGGGGGTGTGCAGAATACCTACGAAATAAAATTGATGCTGGCGATTATAAAGTTTACATTTTTCCAATGCTTTTTTACAAAAGAGTTTCAGATGTATATGATGAAGAATATGAATCACTCTTGGAAGAAACTGGCGATAAAAAATTTGCAAAAAACCCAATAAACCACAGATTTCAAATTCCAGAAGGTCATCACTGGAATGATTTAAGAAAAGTCACCAAAGATGTTGGAAATAAAATTCAAAAATCAATGCAGGAAATTGGGAAGGCAAATCCAGAAATACTATACGACATATTTGGTGATGCTAATTGGGGTTACAAAGAAAGATTATCGGATGAAACACTGATTGATCTGATAGAACATTTTTCAACTGAGAAATTATCTCTTGCAAGAGTTGCAGATGATCAAATGGGTAATGGTTATGAATACCTGATTAAAAAATTTGCAGATGATTCAGGACACACAGCAGCTGAATTTTACACAAACAGAAGTCTAGTTTCATTAATGACCGAATTACTAAAACCACAACCACATGAATCAATCTATGATCCCACATGTGGTACTGGTGGGATGTTACTTGAATGTATTAATTATTTAAAACGAAATAAAAAAGATCACAGAACTATTACTTTATACGGTCAAGAAAAAAATACCATCTCATCATCTATTGCAAGAATGAATACATTGCTTCATGGACATACTGATGCAAAAATTAAACAGGCCGATACTTTGGAAGAACCAGTATTTTTGATTGGCGATAAATTACAAGAATTTGATGTAATTTTAGCTAATCCTCCATATTCAATTAAGAAATGGAATCAAAAAGGTTGGAATCAAGACCCCTACAATCGTAATATCTATGGAACCCCGCCAAAGGGAAGGGCAGATTATGCTTTTATCCAGCATATCGTAAAGTCACTTTCAAAAAATGGAAGAACTGCAATTTTACTTCCACATGGCGTATTATTTAGAGATGAAGAAGAAGACATTAGAGAAAAATTAGTTAAAGATGATAAATTAGACACAGTAATTGGCTTGCCAAAAGACATGTTTTACAATTCACCAATGGAAGCATGTATAATGATTTTCCACAATAATAAAAAAGGAAAAAGGAAAGATCATGTTTTATTTATCAATGCGATAAAGGATTTTGAAAGAATTGATAAGAAAAATTTTGTAAATGAATCACATATTAAAAAAATTTCAAATATTTATGAGAAATTTGAAACCATTAAAGATTTTTCATATGTTGCACATATTGATAAAATTAAACAAAATAACAATCTGTTAAGTATTTCATTATATGTAAAACATAGAATAAAAGATAAAGGGCCAACACTAAAAATTGCTGTAAAAAATTGGCAAGAAAGTAAAAAACTTCTATCTAATTCTCTAAAGAATATCACAAAAGAACTAGGGAGAAAATAATTGTCCAGTGATTCTTGGCAAAAAGTTACATTTGATCAAATTTGTAAAAATGTTTCAAAAAGAATTGATAATCCAAAAGAATCTGAATTTAAAAAATTTGTGGGTCTTGAACATCTAGATACATTAGATCCAAAAATTAGTAGGTGGGGTTCAACAAGTGATGTAACATCTTCCATGACTCTGTTTAAAAATAAACAAATCTTATTTGGAAGACGTAATTGGTATCTTCGTCGTGTTGCAGTTGCTGATTTTGATGGACTTTGTTCAGGCGATATTTATGTTCTAGAATCAATTAATGGGAAAATCATTAAAGACTTTCTTCCACTATTGATGCATTCGGATGAATTTTTTGAGAAAAATATGATGTATTCTCATGGTTCAATGTCCACACGTGTAAAATGGTCTAATCTTGCTAAATTAGAATTTCTCATACCCTCAATTCCAGAACAAGAAAATATTGTATTACTCATGCAAAAAATTGATGAGACCATTTCTAATGTCCAAAAATTACTAGAAAAAACAAAAAACTATGCCATTTCTAGACGTGAATCACTCCTAACTAAGGGAATAGGTCAGACAAAATTCAAGAAAGAAAAATGGTATTATGAAAAGACAATCAAGATTCCAGAAGATTGGAGAATTAGAAAAATTTCTGAGATTGGTAAAGTTATTGGTGGTGGAACTCCTGATACAGATAATAAAGATTTTTGGAACGGAGATATTTTTTGGGTAGTCCCTCAAGAACTAACTAATTTTAATAGTAATTTTATTGAGAAAAGTAAAAATACTATCACCAAAAAAGGGTTAGAAAAAAGTTCTGCAAAATTGTTACAAGTTGGAACCATATTGCTTACAACAAGAGCAACTATTGGAGAATGTGTTATTACAAAAATACCAATTTGTACAAATCAAGGTTTTCAAAATATTTTGTGTAATGATAATTATGATAACCTTTACATCTTGTACTTACTTCGACATTATAAAAATATTTTATTTAGAGTTGCTCAAGGAACAACATTCCTTGAAATATCTAAAAAAAGTATTGAAAATTTAGAATTACCTTGTAGTGAAAATATTGATGAACAGCAACAAATTGCTTGTATTCTGTCAAATTTAGATGAAAAAATTAATCGGCAACGATCTTATTTAACAGATCTTAAAATACTGAGAAAATCTATTTTAAATTCTAGACTAACAATGGAGAGAAAACATGTCACTAACTGAATCTAACACAATTCAAGAATATATTTTAAAAATTTTACAAAAAGACGATGTTAATCTAAAATGGAATTATCTGCCCCCTGAAAATATTTCAAGAAAAGAAATTGATATTATTTTAGAAGATGTTTTAATCCAAAAACTAAAAGAACTAAACCCTTCAATCAAAGAACAACCACAAAGAGCAGATGAAGTAGTCTATCAATTAGATAAAATAATTCATTCCGTACAAGATGGTTTAATCAAAGCGAATGAAGAATTCTCAAAATGGCTTAAAGGAGATAAAACTATGAAATTTGGCCAAAACAATCAAGACATTCCAATCAAAATAATTGATTTTGACAATATTCATAATAACATATTCCAAGTGACCAAAGAATATTCTGTAAAATCAACAAGCACTGGTAAAATAAAACGTGCAGATATCATTCTATTTGTAAACGGTATTCCTTTAGTAGATATTGAAACTAAATCACCTGTACGAGCATCACAAACCTGGGCTGATGGCGCTAGTCAAGTTTCTGAAGATTATGAATCAAATATTCCAGAACTTTTTGCATCAAATGTATTTAGTGCAGCCACGGAAGGAAAAGAACTTTGGTATGGTGCAGTGGGAAATGACTGGGAAGACTTTTGGGAACAATGGAAAGATAATGATTCTCAAACATCATCATTATCTGATATTGAATCTAGGATAGAATCTCTTTTCAACAGAATTACTGTTTTAGAAATGTTACAATGGTATACCATTTTTACAACTGAATTTGGAACAAAGATCAAAATTATTGCAAGATATCCTCAGTATGAGGCAATACATCGAATTACTCAAAGAGTTTATGAAAATAAAATAAAGCGCGGTTTACTTTGGCATTGGCAAGGTTCTGGAAAATCAATGTTGATGATTTTAGCTGCAAGAAGGTTGAGACTTGAACCCAAATTCCAAAGTCCAACAATCATTATTGTTGTTGATCGAATTGATCTCGATACTCAAATAATTGGAAAATTTAATGCAGCAAGTATTCCAAATATGGTTACTACTAATTCACGTGCAGAATTAAAAAAATTATTACTACATGATACAAAAAAAGTAATTTTTACAACAATTCACAAATTTGGTGAAATGAAAGGTGTTCTCAATGATCGAGAAAATATCATAGTAATGGTTGATGAGGCAGATCGTACACAAGATGGAACTTTTAGTGAAAAAATGCGAGATGCATTACCAAATGCATTTTTGTTTGGATTAACAGGAACACCAATTATTGATAAAACACGAAATACGTTTACACAGTTTGGGGCAAAAGAAGATGGTGAGGCTAGATTCTTGCATCGTTATTCTATGGAGGAATCTGTAGCAGATGGAACTACCCTTCCTCTTAATTTTGAACGGGTCCCTGGACAATACAAATTTGATTCAGTTGAATTTAGAAAAATCTATGAAAAATTTACAGATGGTTTATCGGAAGATGAAATTATCGAGATTGGTACAAAAGCTGCAAAATTACATCAATTTTTGATATCTGAAAATGTAATTAAGAAAAAAGCAGAAAATATGATTAAACACTTTAATGAAAACATTGAACCTGCAGGGTTCAAAGCAATGATTGTGGCACATAATCGAGAAGCATGTGTAAAATATAAAAAAGAAATCGACGAATTACTTTCTTCAGATGCATCCGAGGTTGTAATGACTTTGGATGTAAAGGATCCAAAAGAATGGTTTGAAAAATTTGAACAAACTCGTGAACAACTAACTGAAATCCAAAAAAATTTCAGTAATCCGAAACATCCACTTAAAATTTTGATTGTTACACAAAAACTGATGCGTGGATTTGATGCATCGATTTTACAAGTAATGTATTTAGATAAAATGTTGAAAAATCATGGATTATTACAAGCGATCACTCGTGTTAACAGACCACGAAAAGGAAAAACTAATGGGGTAATCGTGGATTATATTGGAATTTTTGATAATATGACTCAGGCATTAACATATGATTATGAAAAAATTGCGAATGCAATTACCAACATCGAAAGTATTGCAAAAGAATTACCGTTAATTTTGAAAAGAGCTCTTAGTTATTTTACTAGTCTTGATAAGACATTGACGGGTTATGAGTATTTGATTGCTGCCCAAGACTGTCTTGTAGTGCCAGATAATTCTGCAGAATCTATTCTTAGAAAAGAATCATTTGCAACGGATTTTGTAATTTTAAACAAATTTTGGGATAAAGTACATCCACGATATACAAATTCAACGCAAGTAAAAGAATATCAAAATTTATGTCAAATTTACAATTCTATTATGCCTTCTAAAGGTGGAGGGGCACGTATTTGGAAGAAATTTGGAGCAAAAACAGAATCTCTAATTCAAGAAAATATTGATGTTACACTTCGAGATGATTTGGAAGTTTTAGTAATGGATGAAAATTTAATTAAAAAAATTAAAGAAGGTCTAAGCAATTACAATCCACGTTCAATTGAAATTAAAATTACACGTAGAATTAATCAAAATTCAAAAAATCCTAAATTCATAGAAATAGGTGAAAAATTAACTACTCTTAAAGAAAGATTTAATCAAAAGTTAATTGATGATGGAGAATACATTAAAGGATTAATTGAATTAGCTACCCAAGTTGTGAGAAAAGAAAAGCCTCTACAACCAATTGATAAAAAAAATGCTTTAACTAGAATATTTGAAGAAGCAAAAAATCCATCAAAAGAAATTAAAATAATTGTTGAAAAAATAGATGATATAGTAACAAACCAACGTTATGATGGATGGCAAAACACGGCACATGGTACAAAACTTATTCAACAAAAATTGTATAGAATATTATATGATCATAAATTAAGTGATGATGAAGAATTATATGAAAAAGCTTACATCTACATTCAAGAACATTATTGATTGTAATTGAATTAGATTTAAAAATAGATTATACACATGTTACATGACGCGTAATTGGTCATTATCATAACTTAATTCATTTAATATAGAAATTCCAAAAAACAAAAACTCAAAATCATTCCTCGCTTCCCCTCAAACCACTTATAGTAAAATCAAGGAATCGAGGAAAGGAAAATGAATTTAGGCACAGATTTTACTGAAAAAATCCTCAAAAATGTACCATATTCCTCTAAAAATACAATGTCATTCCTATAACTTAGGCATAAAATTTTCAAATTAATCTATTTGTTTTAGTTTCCATTTACCATATGCATTGCTGAGATTCTTTGGTGTTTGATTTTCATAACCCATGGAAGGAATTAATCCTGAATTTTCTTGTGAGATTAATTCATCTTTAATTTGAATCCATGATTTTTTCTCTGTCTCTTTCATATGTTGAATTTTTTTCCAAATTTCCTCTTTAATTTTTTTATTAGTTTTTGAAATTTGTTTTTGTTCAGATTTACTCAAAGTCTTTGCGTCTGTAGGTTTTTTCTTATCATTGACAATCCAAGTAATACCAGTGTCTAACATAAAATCCTCAAGGGAAGTCTTGTGATGAAATGATGGTAAATCAACAGTTTCTAATCTAAATTCATGATTCTGCCATGTAACGTATGCTTTGTTATCAGGAAGATTATCAACATAGGGTCTCCTATAATCCAGATATTTTTGTAGTTTAGGGAATTTTCTTTCAACAACTCGTAAATGTTCAATTTTTTCTAAACTCCTTCTACGATACACTTTGCGTGCAAAATTTAGTCTATCACGTTCCACTCTATCAAACAACCACTTGTAATCATCACCTAAAATATTTCGAGACCCACGTTTAACATGAACATTGTTTGCTTGTTTTTTTACACCACCATAAAGATCTTCAGGGTCTTGATAGTCTCCCAAAAACCAAGTTGAAAAATGTCGGGCTTCTGGAACATAATCAAATATTGCCTTTTTACTTGAACTTGCAAATTTCTCTCCATGCATTTTACTTGAAGGAACAACACTTCTTAGTTCATTAATTACAATTGCAACCTTGTGATGAGATTTTTGCCACTTGTTCCAATATTTTCTTGGCTTTCCAACTTCTTTTTCAGTTAGAGGTTTAAAGTGACCAGACTTTTTCATCAAGTATGGAATCATTCGAAAAATTTCAGTCAAAGTATCAAACTTGTCTTTACTACCCTCAAAAATTGCAGGATTCATCACTACAACACGATGTTCTGCTCTTGCCTCAAGTAGAATTTTTGTAAATTCTTCTCGGAATTTTTCTACTCTTTGAGTAGTTGTAGGAGTAGTAATTGATGAAATTTTGATTAGAGGTTTTGCTCTTACAAAATCAGGTTTTAGGAGATTACCTTCAAGTAATTGTTGTTTTTGCTCAGAGGTAATTTCAAGAAAATACTTCTTGTATTCTTTAATATCTTTCCAATAAAATCCATTGAATCTATCCAAACTTTCTTGATCAAACTCTATGTAATCTGGAACAATCCAGGATATTGGATATGCATTACGACAATTACAATGTAATAATTCATTATTATGAAAATCCATACCCAATTGTGTTAGTCGTAATTTACCATCTTCAGTTTTAATGACTAATTTTTGTTCCAAAACAATCTCAAGATATCTTTCATAGTCTTTCCCAAACAATTTCTTTGAGGCACATCTACTTTTAATCCCACCATGATGATTTTTTTCAAAAAATGCATCAATGATAATTTTCATTTTTGCATATTTACTTCTACAATTTTTGTTAATAACCCAATACAAATTCTCAAATGACCTTGCACCCCATAGATGTAAAATTAGAATTCCTTGTCGATATAATTTTTCAGCAGTACTATCAACCATTCCACCTTTTCCAGAACCTCTCATTCCTTGAAACAAATGTATTTGTGGCTCGTCAAAATCAAGCCAATCTTTTGAATTGAGTTTCCCAGGAGTTCTTGATTTGAATTGAGGAACAAAATCTACAGATGATAAATGTGACATAAAATAAAAAATTAGATTTTTCTTAAAATATAGTTACAATTATGTCAATGTTCAACATTACCTAAAGGATTTATTCAAATGAACCATCTAAAAATCGTTGAGTAAATCAAAAAAAGGACTAATTGTGATATTGGTCTTAATTGTTATTGTTTTAGTTTTTGTATACGCACCAATCATACCCGTAATTTGTCCACCAACTATTGAAAAATGTACAGAGTTTGATGAAGATTTCACATCATTTTCAGAACTAATGCAAGTTTGGTCAGATGTACCTTAATTTTCACAATTTGTATGAAAAAAGGAACATGGCAAGATGTTGATCGGAGAATTTGAGCCTAAAATATTTTATCCTTTAAATTTTTGTCAACTTAACTAAGGCTTAAATTAAACTTTCAGAGCATTTCAATCAAATGCTTCCTGCACAACAAGGTTACGATAGAGCAATTACGGTATTTTCACCTGATGGTAGATTATACCAAGTAGAATATGCTATTGAAACGGTTAG
>Ga0209992_10001724_pt1 | contig 21944 bp, 24 predicted proteins | sample 2SBtaG_2_FD_182564 | JGI IMG/M metagenome (GOLD analysis project Ga0209992, IMG submission 182564) | Deep subsurface microbial communities from Kolumbo volcano to uncover new lineages of life (NeLLi) - 2SBTROV12_ACTIVE470 metaG (SPAdes)... | ecosystem: Environmental > Aquatic > Marine >... | reverse complement strand
CTTTGTGCTGGTGTCCTTTCTTACATTATTCATATTGATAGCGCGAATATAATCAACGGTCTCAACAAGCGGATTTCCAGCTTGCTCAAATATCGTATAAGTGGTGAAGTCCTGCTTCACACCAAGCAGGTTTCCAGAGTCACAAGCGCATCCAGCCGCAGCAGCAGCCCTCTTGTTACTCACAGCAGCTTCCCGTAGATGTTGCCAAGGTAGTCAACCCAGAACACGAACATATCCACACCAGCGGTTTTTAACGCGGTTCTACCTGTGTTCGCAGCAAGATAGGCGGCGATGTCAGTTGAGAACGTGCCATCCGGCAAAGACCAATTAACAGGAGTAGCCCAAGTTATAACTTGCGAACCTGCATTTTCAATTTCAAGTATAAATTCTCCACTCTTCCCCATAGCCGGAAAGTTTGAGAGCGTCAGCGTAAAGCTTCCATTACAAAGAATTCTATATTGAGTCGCTACCGAAAAATCAACTGTCTGAGGGTTTAACGAGGAACTACCCAAGTTGACCACTTCCAACTTCACTGTTGATGGTTTATTCAGCACACCCGCCCACTCAACAGCCAATGCCTCGGCAATCTTGAATGAGACATATCCGGCTGCATTGCCTAGCTGTGTATCGTCCACGACGTGATAAAGCAGGCCGCCATCCAACTCTTTTACCTTGTCGCCGTTCTGAACTTCTGTTGTTGTGAGTGCAAAACGCGCAGCTTGATTTGCTACCGTCACCAATCTTTCTTGTGCAGCAGCAGGGATTTGGCTCAGCGGGATAACACCGCCAACCAAATCAGCCTTTAGATCAAGTGCCCACTGCGTCAGCGTTGAGATCGGTTTATCAGCGTCGGCGGTATTGTCTACGTTGCCCAAGCCCACTTGCGCCTTGCTGACCTGATGCGGATTATTCAGATTTTCCAGATGGGTAGTAATGCCCAACTTGTTGGCGACTTCGGCGAGTGTGCGTTTAACCCACCGCCCGGCAGAGGCCAGCAAAAAATCATCGTCATCGACAGCCAACGAATGCTGTACATATAAAGTACCCAGTCCGGCAGCGATCAGCGATTCTCCGTTCGCCATAAAGCCTTCCCAGCTCAACGGCCTCGCACCGGCAGGGACAGACCCGATAAAATCATGGATGACAACACCGCTGGCGATCACGCGGCAGCTATAACGCGTAGGCGTGTAGCCCTCATCGTTTGCCCACAGCTCGACATCGACTTTGGGGTCAGCGCTCTCATCCCAAAATACGCCATTGACGTCGGTGCATGCCTCCAACATTCCGGCGACACGCGCACCATCCGTCCAGACATCTGTCGCACGCCCGGTCTCATCGACCAGCTGAAATATCACTCTGGCATTGGCGACAGGTTTCAGATTCAACCCGAGTATCGGGCTGAGCGCGTTATCCAGTTTGCGTTTGGTCGGCATGATCAGTACTTGATGCAGAGCAAGATTTTAAGACCGGCTGCCAGATTGGCAGTGCCACCCCCGGTGTTGATAGACGTATCTCGCATTTGTATAAATGTGCCGTCACCCGTTTGAGCACCTGTTGCACCAGCGTAAGGGGTTCCATCAGTTCGCCCTTGAAAGGGATGAACGTGGTTCTTAACCGTACCCGTTGATTGAACACCGACATTGCCATTCGCCTGCAGCAGTGCGTGACCTTCGGGTAGATATGGCAAACCAAATGTGCTTGTTCCATTTCCGATGCCATAGGTCACCCCGATAGCTGCAAACAGGGCGGCATAGGTTGTTCGACTTACATTAGTCGGAACAGTTGGTACGACCAGCGAACCGGCAGGGGCAGCAGTCCCTGCATGCATGAATATCTCGCCCGGCTTTTTGCCGTCATCTATTGCCGCATAACGTCCATCTGCCACCACCTGGGTCAACGCCTGTGAAGAGACAGTCGTATCGATCAAGTCTTGAATCGCGTTGAGCACCTGCGCATTGTTCGCACCATTGAGCGCAACCCCGGTCGCCTCTATGACGTTTGCCAGTTCTTCTTGAATCGCATTGCACCACTCAGCATTGAACTCGGTCGGGCTGACACCCTGTGCGATATCTCCGTTGCGAAATCCATCCTTACCTGATCCAAACAGGTTGGGTGATCTATTGGTCGTATCAATTCTGCGCATTCATTTTCTCCTTCTATCGGTAAGCAAATATCACTTCGGTATCTGCCGGCTTGAATAGCCTGATGGTCTGTTCCAAAACGTCAGATCCCCAAGACGCAAGCGGGCTGTTGCAGTTGCTGTTACAAGTGGCTGAAAAATGCCCGCCCGCTAGCGGGACATTAAGTCGCCATACGGCTCTGTCTTCCTCGCTATACAGCGAGTCATTGCAATGATTCAGACAAGTGGCGGGAGCAAATTCCGTGATCGTGACCGGTGCAAATCCGAGTGCCTCAGCCATTGCGATAAAGTGTCGGCGTGATTGCCCGCCACGCAATGTTGTTTTGGCTCTCAGTGCAGCCAGTCGCTGCTCTTTACTTAACGCCGAACCATCCGGCGCAACGTCCGACAAGCCGTATTCATATTCCCATTCAGCCAACATCGCCGACACCGTCGCGGGCATCACCTCACGCAACAACTGAGCGGCACTGGCCTGAGCTGCATCCAAAGCTGAACCTTCTGCTGCCAGCTCGGCAGATAGCAGCACACCATTCGGATCGTATGCCTGTGGTGGTAGCAAGCGCTTGAGTAATTCTGCGTGGCCAGTCATATTGAGAGTCGCCATCATGTCAGTGTCACCACACCCAACACCGCAATCTCGGAATGCGTCGCATCGACTAACGGTTGTATATTGGCAGTAGGCTCCATGAGCGCGACATCCAACACCCCCGACACACTGGTGATGATGGATTCGAGTTTGGTCTTTCGCACCACTTCTCCGAGATGGATGCCTGCAAAGAATGTTTCTAATGCTGTGTTGATTGCACTGGTCGCATCTACCAGCGTGGTATCTGATAACGTCAGCACGCCAGTGATATCAATCGGCATAAATTGAGGTGCCATCACCAGCACATCCGAGCAAGGCGGTCTGCGTGTCTCATCGTCGATATAGGCCGACACATCCGCTATCAGTTGTGCCGATGGTAATCCGCCAGCGGCCTCAATCACGATGTCGACCGAACGGGTGTTGCGCCGTTGCGGCAACACATAGGCATCAATCACGCCGGGTACTTCCATCGCCCACTTGTAGTAATCGTGCTTTGCACCACCTGATGGCGGCAAACGCAGATCGAACAAATAGCGCGCCAGAAAATCTGCATCGGACTCGATGTCGGTTCCGCCGCTCATCACGACGATGGCAGCCTTTGAATCTATACCAACAGGCGCAGCAGTCAGGGTTAAAGCTGTGTCTGCTGCTTGATTGCCGGACGATCCCGTCTGCGCTGCCTGCGCTGCTATCGTTACCGTCCCGCCCGCACCGATCACATCGGCGGCTGTGGTCACAAAGGTCACGCCGCTGGTCGTTTTGGCCTCGGTGCCGATAGGCACTGCGCTACCAGTCACGCCGTTAAACTCAATCGTCCCGCTCGCAACCACGGCCGACTTACGCTGCATGCCGCGCTGACTGGCATGCAGATCAAGGTAATCGCTATCTGCTGTACTGGCCAACACCTGACGCACTAGCCACTGCTGATGCTGGTATAAGCCCTCGATTGCCGCGCTGACCGCATTGGCGCGCACTGCAAAATCAGAGTCGTCACCGGTATAAGCATCCGGGTTCTGGTTGACGATATCGCGCAGAATATCTTCGCGAATTTGACGATAATCTTTCGATGGGAATCCCATTGTTAAATCACCTGTACCGGATGTTTGAAAGTTAATGTGTCGCCATTGGCTGCATGTGCCTCGATCAACAGTGCCAACCTTTTAGCCTGTCGTTCGGTCGATACATTTATTGCGGTAGCACGCCCGTCGGCAATGATGGGCGCGAGTGCCTGCTCGGCATACTGTCCGGCTAGCTTTGTCACGCTCGCGATGTCTTTTTCGCGAGCCAACTCATGCAAGCGGCTACCCAGTGTCGGGTTCGCCCAGTAGCTACCCAATGGCGTACTCAGACGCAGATAGATCGCATTGATCAACCCGCCGGACGGGTCACGCTGCGCAGCACCTGCCAGCAGCTCGTAATCACGGGTATGAGGATTAATTAGTGTGTCCATTACATCTCCTTGCACATTACATTTGGCCGTTTGCTGCGCCCACGCTGCCGCCGTGCGGATGGGCGTGCGTGTGACCGTTATAGATCGTGCGCATGTCAGCCATGCTGCCCGTCGTGTCGCTTATGCCCGCTACGCCGCTAGCCGCGACACTCAATGCCGTCAGCACACCACTCGCTGTCACGGTCGGGGAGGTGAGGGTGATGCCATCGGCTACTACTGTTACTTGCGGTGCGTTGAGTTCGATCAGCTCACTGGCATTGACGCGGAAGGTTTTGGTCTTCACTTCCACGACATTGCCGCGCTTGAGTACGATGCTGTCGCCCTCATCGGTGTAGAGCGCGGTTTCTCCCGGCGCGAGATTTTTCAACCGATATGAACCGTGCTCGGTGGCGATCACAATGCCATGTGTGGTGCGCCCACCCAGCGGCAACACCACACACATCGCCCCGGCGGGCGGGTTGCTGGTGTAACCGTAATGTTGAAAATATTCGGCATCCTGCAACTGCTCACCTGCCACGCCATCGAGCTGCACCAATTGCACTGCACCCGCAGCCTTTACCAGTGTGAACACGCCTCTAAAGGCTAGGCGGATACCGGCTAACGCGCGGTGGATACGGGTGTCGATAATCTTAATCATGACTTCCTGCTTGTTTTGTTCACGATCCACTTACCATCTTGTTTTAGCGTCAGCATGGTGCGTGTGCCGTCAGTGCGGCTGCGGGTGAATTTACGTGCCATCAAAAAATAGATGCCATCGATGCCGTGTGGCTCTGAATCCACGCGAATGCGCTGCCCCGGTTTCCATAACAGGCCATCGGCAGGTTGGCCGGGTGCAACGATGCGATGCCCTTGCACTTGGACGGTTAGCGTCAAGCCATTCAAATGACTTTCGTCGATGATCTTTTGCGCACGATTGCGGCACTCTGCCACGCTGTCGCACGCATCGGTCACGATCTTGGGGCGATGCCATTTGATGTCCTTGTCTTCCACGGTGTCACGCAGCGCATTCTTTCCTTGCTCTTGCTCAGTGCCATGCGCTTGCCCAAGCACGGTCACTTTTGAATAGCGACCATGCATGGAGATATTTTGTTTCAGGCTGAGCACGTTATTGTCTTTGCCATCTCGTTTGATGATTAGCGTCGCCGAAACAGGCACTGTGTAATCCGGCCCGCCAATCACCAGCGTGCCATCCGGCTCGAACCAAGGCCATAAACCGTTGGCTTCGGCAGCATGAACCAACGCATTCCAAGCGGTATCGCCGGGCTGGATGTTGACCTTCTCACGTATCAGCGTCGCATCGGCATCTATTCGCGGCGGCTTGATGCCGAACTCAGTGACCAGCTTGGCGGCGATCTCTTTCAGGCTGACCTGCTTGACACCGAATAGCGGTGCGGAACAATCCAGCAGGTCGGCGGCTTTATCGCGCCCGGACAAGCTAAAAGTATTATCGTTTTTGCTGACTTGATGATTGATCTCATCCACACGACCCGTCATCACCACATCATCATCTACACGTACTTCGACTGACGCACCCGCAGCAACAGCGGGCGGCATTTGGTTTAATGCCATACCCAGCGACACCTGCCAGGCATCGGCAGGGACGAGCAGATCGCTATCGATCTCATAACTTTGCCAGCGGTCATGCATCTGCCCGCCAATCAATAATTTAACCCTATCAATTTGTGTAGGCTCAACGGGAGTAGGCATGGAGCGAGTCTCCGGCTTGCACGAAATTCGGCAGGCGCAAGTTATTCAAACGTTGTAGTTCAGATGCGCGGTTGTGATCGCCATAGAACGCATGCGCGATCAGGCGTAGATTCCCCGGCGTTTTAACCGTGCGCGAAATCAACGGCGGTCGTGCTTCGATGATGGCGCGTGCGGTGGTTTGCAACGCCAGTGCCTGATTCTTTAACGGCTCGGTGATGGTGCGGCTTTGCTCTATGCTATAGGTCAAGCGCACCTGTTCGATGGTGGCGTCGATATCAGCGCGTGCGATATTGACGATGGCTTCTATCTGTACCGGTGAGCGTGTCGCGGTATCGGCCTCGCTGACCATCATCAAACCCGCAGCATTGGCGAGTGTGACGGTGCTATTCACCACAATCGTCACGGCAACAGCAGCACCAGCTTGGTCTTCTGTCGGGGCTGTGCCAGCAGAAATCTGTGAGCTGGCTTCATACTTTTTAAAGATGGCAAAGGCATTGAGATCATTGCGTATGCTTATCCAGTCCTGCTCAAGTTGTTCGCGCCAGTCGTACACATCCAGCAAGTTATTCACAATGGCAGAAATATCATTACCCCAGGCACGCGGGTAAGCCAACACATCAAGGCCGGACAAGGTCACGCTGATGCCGGTGGTCAATGCCAGTAGCGGTTGGATCATACTGGCGCGTGTTTGGTCCAGTGCTGAAAGCGGATTTGCCACACGCAGGCGATCAATGACCGAGCCATGCACTTCGCTTGCTGCCGCACTGGCCTGAGTGCCATGATTTTTGATGTCCTCGGCTTTTTGTGACGCAACCTCCCGCGAGAAAAATGTTGCTGCGGTAGTGGACTCGACGAATTCGATGGACACGCTGGCTTGATCAAATTTTTCCGCGTCGTGACGAATCTTATAACTGGCGACCTGCACAAACATCAGCCCGAATACCGGGTGCTGTAACCAGCCGCCTTGAGCCTGTCCTGATCCTGTCGAAGGGACAACACCATTCTGCTCATCTTTTCCAGCTAATGCCGCTTCGAACTCTTGCAGCGCTGACTCGTAATCATCCCCGTAAAAAATCGCCTGTACCGAAATCTTGCGCGAACGCCGACCCATGTTCTCGACATCCGCTCCATCCACATAAGGGTAGGAATGTTCGACCAAGACATGGTCCGCAGCGTCATCGGTAGAGATGCAATCGAAAACGATGCCCCTGAAAGATGCGTCCAATAATGTATCTCGCCAACTCATAGTGCGAGATTACGCAAGTGCGAATGCACAGTTAAGACGGAAAGCGTTCCGGGGGAAACCTGAGCTTAAGCCGGGGAGTGGCGGCTAGTAATAAAGCTAATCGTTCTTAGCGCCGTTCTGTATCCAATGATAGATCGCCCATTTCTTTTCTTCAGACAGCTTGGACCCTTTAGGCATTCGCTCGGTGGCGACCATGTAATACAGCCGGCTTTCCAAAGGCTTTCCAGCCTTAACAACGTTTTGAATGCTGCGGTAATCCATCAGGAAAGGGGGGCGGGCGGCGTGGCAATATGAACAAATCTCGCCGAATACGTTTTGGCTAAGCCATGTGTAAGTCGGCTTAACGCTGTGATCAACAGCAATATCAGGGGGCGGCTTTAATACCACCGTTTCACACGCTGCGAGTGACAGGCTCAATAGTGAGATAAGCAATAAACGCATAGGCCTATCATAATGAAAATCGAACGTTCTTGGGAAAGCTTAATGGCGTCTTGCCGTTATCTAGCTACTGAGTTGCTGCGTTTCTGTCATTGTCGACTTGTTATACTCTCGCAATGAAGACATTTAATATGGCATCCAATATCTTCCTGGTACTTTTGCTACTCTTTTTATTATTTGCATTCGGATTTTCTCTGGATGATCAAATGGTTCTGGATGGTCTGATAGGGATTTCTATTGTTCTGTTCGTTATCGCGTATTTAATAGCGTTTGTTCTTAGGATATTTTTTTACCCGTCAGATGAATCTGATTCACAGCCATCCGATGCGAAGTGGAATTGGTCACAAGTGGTGATGTGGATAGTCGTGCTCGCCTTAATTTCTTTGCGGATATGGTATGACATATCAAAAGTCGCCTGATTTTTCTCCTAGCATTATTGTAGAAATGACAATTCGTCATTTTCAGAATCGCTACTGACTCGACAATCTTCTTCTATCTCCGAAAGTAGCGATTCCAAATGCCTATAGAAGTGTTGCGAGATTACCCTTAGGCGAATGTGACGTAGTTAAGACGGAAAACATTCCGGGGAATTATTGGCGAGCAGCGTTGCGTGTATGCGCTTGATCAACCGATGCAACGATGTTGCCGTTTTGCACCTCGACGACAACCTTGGTGGGTTCTTGCTTGCCGTTAATTAAATCATGTAGATAAAAACCTAGTTTCGTTTCTTCGCCGGATACGGCGCTCACCAGCGAATCTATACCATCGCGCACCACAGGGCCAACTACGTCTCGGCCAAACGAAAATGACTCTTTCAGATAGTCAAGCGAACGCACCTTATTAATTAGCCCCAAAGTTCTGCCACCCTTGCTGGGTTTACCATTGCCTCCCCGCATGGCGGCTTCACGATTTTTCTCATTGCGTTTTTGTCGTAATGGCTCTCCTTTCGAAAGCATTCCGCTCGGCCAGTTGGTGACAAATACGCTCTGTACATCCATTGAGCCAGCAACGTTAGCGAACCTCCCCGTCTTACCACCCGATTTTTTCCTGCGGTTTTTGTACAAACTCACCCCAGCTAGGGCCGTGGTCAAACCCCCTATCACGCCCATTTCTAAGCCAAGCCCGCCTGTCGGTGCAGTATCGTCCGCCGATTTCCCCGGTGAATTGCTAGCGTTAGCGGTGATTTTGTCAGAACTATCGGAGGATGTCAGCTTATCAACCTGAATTTCTGCCGCCTTGATTTTGCCGAAGTCAGCCTGTTTAGCTTCGGCAAAATCAGTGCTGAGCCGTTTGCTTTTTGCCGTTTGATCTGCGGAAGCCACCTCGCTGCGGATGATGTCCGAGTTTTCCATCAAGGCTTGAATCAGTTGATTGGTTTCCCGGTTATTAAAGCCTGCCTGACCTGTCTTGAGGTTATCTTCCAGTCCTTTTGCTTTCATCACATCGACTAACTCCAGCAAACCCTCTACACCGCCTTCGCCGCGAAACTTTCCATCCGGCGCAAATTTTTCGACATCGATGTCAAAATTTTTCAACGCTTCTACATATTGTGCGCTGGTGCTATTCACCAGTCCATACTGCATTTTCGCCTTGGCCTGCTCAGGACTATTGGCGGAGGCAGATTTCTGCAACACCTGTGTCATTGCTCCAGTGAGGTTTAGGCCACGCTCACCTTTTATACCGACCGCTTCCAGGCCAGTTGACTGCGGCTGTTTGAAGTCACGACGCACCGCACCAAGTCCCTGTGTGCTTTGCTCGTTAAAGCGGCGCATCACTGCCATAGCCTCGGGAGTAGCCTGCACCAGCAGTGTCGACGTGTGATTGCGATCATTGTTCATTTGCTATACTTCCTCATATGAATATATATATAACGACGTTCAAGATATTCTTTGTATTTTTGCTTATTCTGATACTTTCATATTTCTTTGCAGTGCCACTGGAATATCGATCGTCTCTGGAAGAGAGATTCTCTCTGGAGGATGCAATAGGTGCTATTTCTGTACTGTCTTTTATGCTGCTTATATTGTCGTATCTTCTAGCGTTTATTCTGATTTTTGTTTTAAGGGCAATTTCTTCGATGCAATCAGAGCAGTCCGATCAGGAGTCGGAGGAGTCCTCTGGAAACTATTCGTTTTCGTTGACCGAAACGTTGATACTTTTTGCTATCGTGTCCGTATTAGTTTATCTCGGGGTACCATCAATATGGTCTCTCCTGACTAAATAGCTAGCTCTCTTAAAATGATGGCGTTTCGCATCTTCAGAAATACTACTGATGCGACGCTTTCCTTTCGCTTCAACATCCTTGGGGCTGTCTATTTACAGTATGATGACTGTCACTTTTCATTTGTTATAATTTTCCTATGACATTTAAGATTTTAGTGATATTCCTGCTACTCCTGATCCTCCATCAACTCGGACTTACTTCGGTGGAATTGATTGGTGCTGGTTTATCGCTGTCAGCCCTGATAGCACTGCCGCAGATGGTGAAGAGCCTGACAGGTTGGTTTTCCTCAACGGAGGCATCATGGACTGAGAAAGCAATGCCAATAATTTTCTTATCGGTTGCCGCTTTATTATTTCTTGGCATGGTGTTTTTTTCACCTTCCTGACTGACCCTTCCGCCTAGCCCCCTTGTAATGATGCCGCTTCGCATCCCCAGAGCCACCTCTGACGCGACGCTGTTCTTCCATCTCAGCAGCAACCATTCCTAATATCCATAGCCATTGCCCTTCGGTCAGGTCGCAGGCGGGGAGGCCAAAGCAGTGATAAGCTTTTTCAGCATGGCGGTACTTAAATCGTTCAAAGGCGGATTCTCCGGCGTTTTTTTTACTGTCTCGACCAGTGCGATGAATTCTTCATCCCCCATCGTCCGTTCGGAGGGCGAGAAGGTTTTTTCGTGTTCGAGATAGGCTTCGATCAGCGCGGATTTTTCATCACGGGTGATGACTTCACGCAACGCCAGGGCAGAGTCTGCCAGCGGTTTTTTTGTGACCGGGTCTATCATGGCGCGGTAGAGCAACTGGCTGGCTTTTTCTGATTCAAAGGCTTCGGAAGAGGACAGGCTAAGTTCTACCCCGGCATCTATCATGGCGACTTCGGTGGCGATTTGTGCATCGAGATAGTCTTGCTCGGTCAGTACCCGCAGGCCGATCTTCACCCCGTTGAGGGTGGTCTCGCAGGTTGCTGCGCGACCGGCCTTGAGCTTATCGAGTAAGCTGCTCATAGATTAACCTTCCTCAAACAATACAGGCTGATGTCGCGCACCATTTCGCCTTCGAGTTGATAGCGCGAGTTGATGCTGGTGACGTTGCAGTCTTGAAAGGTGGTGCGCTTGGATGTGTTACCCAGCGGGTAGATGACGATCTGTGCATCCAGCATGGCTTCCCAGTCGTATTCTCCAGACGCAGGGGCGGGCGCGGTGATTTTCAGCTCGTAGGTTTTCATACCGCTTACGCTGCCTTTGGCGTGGCCGGTGCGGTTCATGGTTTTAACCGCCTTGCGCCCTCCGTTGACTGTTTCGTCGAATGACACTACATCGACTTCTTGACCGTTGATCTCGACTACTATTTCGCCGTCGTATTCGATTGACATGTTTGTTCTCCAGTTGATTTATATTCGAGTTAATTAACGTTTTTTACAGCAACAGATCTATGCGTCCGGCAAACACATGCAAGCCGTTCACGACGTCTGTCGGTATCTTGGCATTGAGCCGGTTGGGGTCTTGCAGATCACGTTCTACGATCAGTCCGTTTTTGTTCGCATCCACGTTTTCGACGACTTCCAATTCCTCAAGTTTGTAGAGCACATCAAGTAGTTGGTCGCGCACTTTCGGGGCGGTGCGTTGCGATAGTTTCTCGCGCGGGAAGCGCAGGGCGACTCGTTCACGACAGGCTTTGCGCACATAGTCCAGGGTGCGGATGGTGGTGAGGTCGAGCAGGCTGATGTCGGGGATGGCTTGTGCATCGAGTGTGTAGGTGGTGATAGCTCGCACGATTTGCACTTTTTCTCCCGGCCCGACTTCGAGCGGGGTGACGCCGTTGTATAGCGCGTTTTCTTGCTCGGTGCGGCTGAGCCTGTCTGCCAATGCCGGGGCGGTAACGCCTTTTAATTCGAGCAGGTTGAGTGGGCGTGCCGGGTCTTCTTCGCTCGCTACCACTGCGCCATAGGCGGCAGCCAATTCGCAGGGTTGCTCGGGCACTTTGATGTTAGGTGCACTGATGCGCCCGGTGTTGATGGATGCTGCCAAAGTGGTCGAGGCGGCAAGTGTGCCAGTGTGACTGTAGATGCCGATTGCACCGCGTTGTTCCAAGGGGCTGCTGACGTTATCGAGATGGTCGCGCAATGTGGTCAGGCTAGTGGCATCGTTGAATGCTGAGATGATATTGTCGTGACCTGCGCCGAATACATTGGCGAGCGGTGTTGCTATGTCCGGGTCGGATGCACCGGATGTCATCGCCACGACGGCGGCAGTGATGCCGTTGGCTGAGCTGGTGGTTTGCAGGCTGATGTTATTGCCTTGCGTACCTTTGTTTTTTGCGGTCAAGGTGACTACGGCTGCTGTGGCGGCTGCCGTGACCGGGAGATCCGGTTGTAATCCGATTTGTGCAACCAGTGCATTGGCGATAGCCGTTGCGCTATCCGTTGCGGCAATGGCGATCTGCACCCGCTTGCCTGCCACATTGAGAGTGAATGCGCCGCCAGAAGTGGCCGTGCCGGTGATGGTGACCGTGCCTTCGGCAGCGATACCGGCACCGGCATCATCCAGCGCGATGGCTTGTAGCGCGAGATAGGGATTCGCCTTGATCGCAGCACGGCACATCAGGTGCAGTTGTGAGCCGTTGCCAAAGTAGGTGGCGGCCTCGGTGTCGGAGAATATATCCGTCACCACATCTGCGGCTACGCTACCAGCGGCGATACGTTGACCGATGATTAAGGTCTTTTGCAGGTTGCCGGGCAAGGTGCGCACCGCTAACTTGGTGTTGAATTCAAAATATTTGCCGGGCTTGCGGATGCTTGCCGGAATGTTGTCGAAGTCGATATTTGTGCTGGCCATTATGACTGTCCTTTCTTTTTAGTGATTAGTTCGATCAGGTCACCTTCTGCTTTGCGTCGCAGGTAGTAGGCGGTGTCCGCTACGTTCACCGCTGCTGCATCGGTGATGTATTCACGCGGATTGTTTTCTTTGGGGACTTTGATTCCCGGTGCGGCTTTGACTTTCATATCGTTTCCTCTTTACTTAAGTGTTAATTCATCTGCGCTATCTACTGAGCCATCGTCCGGTGGCAGGTAATAGTTCAGTCCGATACGCAGCCACATCGGATCGCTCAAGTCGATAGGTTCACGCGCCTGTGTCTCGACATATTCCGTGTGAAACTCTCTGGCGAATACCGCTAAGCCTTGCCCACGCAATTTTTCGTTGTAGAGCGTCTTGATCGCGCCCGGCTGGAGTCGTTTGATGGGTAGTCCGAAATCCTGTCCGGCTAACAGCATGCTGATGTCTGCCAGCATCTGATAGGCGCCGACTTCTTTGAGCGCACCGGGCGTTTGGCTGCCTTGTCGGGTGGCGCGCTCACCACGCACATTGCGCGAACCCACCATCACCGAGTAGGTTGCGGACATCAGCCACTTATTCTTTTGAGTAGAAACGGCACGCGGTTTGTCGCCACCCTGATAGGTCACCCATACCGACGGAAAAGCGCGAATCACTTTATCCAGACCGTCATCCAGTTCACCACCGTAGCTGGTGACTGCCTTGAGCCTGTAACCCAGACCGGGCGTGGCAGATGCGGCATCTTTGATGTGGGCGATGATGGCGTCTTCGGTGGTGGCGATCATGTTAGTAGCCTTGCAAGGTGTCGCCGGTAAACACGCCTTCGGACGTACTAACTTGCACCGGTTCTGACTGCGCGGGCGCAGCACCCGAGACACCCAAACCGAGATTGATATTGCCGGAGGCGACTTTTTCCAGAAACTGCACCGCATCCCGGTAGCGGTTGCGCACTTCGTCTGTTTCCGTCACGCCCGCGCCGCACAAACGGTAGCGGGTGATGTCGCAGGCAAAGCCAGAAAGTAGTGATGGCACTTGGGTTAGCGGCAAGGTGTAAAGTGCTGAAAGCAGGTAGGGATCGATCTCGGCATCTGCGCTTGCCAGCGCACTTTGCAGCACGGCGTCGTCGATGATGCCGAGGTCTTCACGGTCGGTGAGCGCGATGACTTCACGTTCACCGTAGCGGGAGATCATTGCAGCTTTATTGGCGTAGGTCATGATGTGTTTTACCGCGGGTTATGCGGCTGCGTCGGTGATCAGATAGCCTGCGCCCGATGCCGCCAAAACTGGAGCGCGACTGTCGTTGACCGGATAAGCCCATAACTTCGCATTGCGATCCATATAGGGCGTCTCAACCAAGGGGTAGCCAGTCAAACGATAGGTGTAGCCATAGCTAGGCAACCCGGCATCGGCCAGCGTACCCATCTCGGTGTAGGCCACGATGACATCTGTGCCCCATACGTCAGTCAGCACACCAGCTTGGTCTTCATAGATGCCGTCACCGACGACGACTTTTTTAACGTCCCACAAAGTGGCCAGCATGTCGGTTGTAACGGAATCACGCCCGGTGTACTTGATGCGGTCGATGATCTTGGGATGTTGCTTGCAGGCGTTGTATGCCTTGGGGGATAGGACTACTACGTTGGGGCGTTTGCCGGTTGCGGTGCGGATGGCTTCTTTGGCTGTTTCGATATCGGCAGACGGGTTGGAATCAACATTAGCGTGGTCTGACCATTGCTTGTTCCCCAACAATAGGTCGACTTGGTTTCCCGCAGCATAGTTAGCCGGGTCGCGTGCGATATTGGCGGCATCGACTTCGCTTTTCAGCAGGATGATGTTTTGTGTCTTGCCGACGGCGGTATGACCCATGTCGATACCCGGTACGGCATTCGCTTCCTGCATGATCTCGAATGGCACAGAGCCTTCAAGTGAGTGATCTTCCAACGCGTAAGGATTGCCCTGATAGCCGTATTGCACGCGCTTGGTGTTGGCACCCGGCGTGCGTCCGGTGTTGTACAGGCGGAAGTCTTCTTTACCGAATTGGATGATCTTGCCGCCGCGCTGCGCGACCGGCACGACCGGGAATAGATATTGCGCGACCAGTTCGTTGTTTTGATGGCCTTGTGCGACAGTGGTCAAGATGGGATCGACGACGCGGGCTTGGGCGGATGACATTACCATTTGAATTTCTCCTTAGAATATATTGACGGTTTGGGTTTAATTGGCGAACAGAATCACTTCGACGAATTCGCCTGCGGCGACGGCAGACTCACCGGGGGCAAGTCGTGCCACGGCAACACCAGTGCTATGGGTAGTGGCTCGTCCGGTGGCATCGGTTTCGATCAGCGCACCGGCAGCTATCGCTGCTCCGGCTTCGACGACTTCTGTGCCGATCACCGTTGCAGTAAAGCGTTCGCCAATCGCGGCATCGGATTGCGCTATGCCTTGTGTGTTGACACCCGCAACGGCGGCGACATCACCGGCAGGGGTGACGAAACGGTGGGCAGTGATCGCGCCGATAGCCAAAATGGATAGGGCGAGTAAGGGGGTTGAGTTATGCATTGTGTTCTCCTTAATGGGTAGATTGATTTTCGTAAGTTGAAACCGTTATGCGCTGACCGCAACGAGCGCGACGTCATAACTGGTTTGGTGGGTCGCCTGATAAGACAGAGCCTTTTGGTGCAACGTCAGCCGTTCTGCATCGACGGTGAATCCGGCAGGGGCGGCGAAATTGAGTGCATCGTTTTCGTCTAACGCTGCACCTGCCAGTTCGCCGAACTCCACCAGCTTGGGATTGGCCTGTAGCGATGCTTTGTATGCGTTGATGAGTGGCTGGCCAGTATCGCCATTGCCGTCACCCTCACCGAACAAAATCGGCTCGTCTTGTGCCGACATGAAGTCCAGCGTGGCGACGGTCACGTCCTTATTGGCAGGCAGCAACTTGCCTTCACCGATCAAACCGTCTGCGAATGCAATATGCTCAGCGTGTGCCGCATCGCGCTTGTGTTTCTTTTCGGCCTCGGCGAATGCGGCCTGACTTTTCTGTAACTCATCGTTCTGTTTTTCGAGCGCGGCTAAGCGCGCCTTGTCTGCATCAGACATGGGATCTCCTTCTGGTTGTGGTTCATTGAATGCAGGAGCCGGAACCGCTCCCTCGCTATCGTTATTATTGGTTTCTGACTTGCGGGCTTCCGCCGTTTGTACGAGATGGCTAGGCACTGCTTTATCCGCCTCATTACGACCGAACTTGCCGATGATCCACTCGCGCAAATTGCGCAAAATGCTGGCCTGCTGCGTATCGCCCCAGTCGGCAAATTCGATTACGCCTGTTTCGGTAAGTCCAAGTATCTCAGCGAACTCGTTGTTATCTGAATGCACCGGGGCATCGGCAAACTCTACCGCACGCAAACCTTTAACCGCAGGTGGCTGCGCACCGAGAAAACCAACATGGCGCAGATAGTAAACACCCGGTACCGGATTGCTGGGTGAGTCAGGTGCATAGAACGACGCAGAGATTTTTTTGAACGCACCGCGCTCGACCATCTCGGCGAACGCCGGATCGACCTGATGCGGGCTGGCTTCGATACCGTCAGCAAACGCCAACGACTGCACCCAACCATAGGCCGGGTCGTCATGTTTAGGATGCCCCACCACCAGGGGTGCTTCATGCTTGGCAGGGTCATAAGCAGCCACCGTAGCCGCAAGCTCAGTTTCGGAAAAGGACAAAGCCACACCGCTCATCGCGACATGCTTGCCCGGCTTAAAGATTTGGATTTGTTTAGTCGTCGTTTTCATGCCGCCATAATGGCGAAAGCGGCAAGGACAGTTAAGACGGAAGGGTTTCCGGGGGAAAAGTGGGCTTGAAAAGTTTTGGGCTAGGGGCTGAGTGCTAAGGAAAATCCTTATTTTTAATAACGCTCCCGCTCCCTTTAATACTTACCTTTTAAGCCTCGATGTATGGCTTGTCATGGCTCTGCCAGTGAGATTTCGGACAAGGTAAAAGCACGCTTGGATGCCGAATACCCCCATGACGCGGCAACCGGATACCGCGTCGGGCAAATTCGCGGTGCTGTGAGCATTAAGCGTCCTTTGTGAAGCAATGACTAAAGCATGACGCTGCTGAATAGTGAGGACAGCTTGGCGTTTCCGGCAGTGCCGGATACCCCAATTCAGACGTAAAGCGCGTTGCAATGCAGTTTCGGGCTTGTCCTACTAAATTGGTTTGGCGGCATCTTGACATTGGTGAAAATTGGAGTAAATTGATACGCCAGCTGTCTCATTTAAGTGAGGTACTCATGGGTGATTTTACTATTCAAATAACTGAAAGGCGCCAGCCTGATAGTCAGAATGTAAGGTTGCAAGTCTCCCAGTTTGAGGAGAGATTAACCAGCCCTGCCTATCATCATACAGTGCATGAAGTGATGTATGTGACTGAGCATTTTCATACTTTCCTTAAGGCTGGCCTGCCTTACAATAGAATGATGATACTGCGAACCAAGCTTATCGCTATGCTCAAATCTGGGTCGCATCATCAATAAGCTGAGCTTCGTTTTTGCGCAGCATTAAAACTCAGGTTATATATTTTTCTGTATTTCATTCCAAGCCCATGTATGAATTATGGGCTTGTACCCGTTTATCAATATCTATTGCCGCTGCGCTTCAACTTCATATTCGCCTCTGTCTTGATTTCTCCACATGATTGAGTAGAGGGTGAGATCTTCCCCGATGGTGGTGACTGTCGTGCCGGTGCAAGTGCGAATTTGTGTTGTCTGATTAAACCCTAGCTCTGCTTCATCTTCGACGGAAACGAACTTTGCTCCCGCCCGTTTGGCGGAGGACATTTCAGTGAGGATTTGTCCAACTAGAGATTTGACGCTTGCATCGCTACAGGTCGGCAGTATTGTCATCGCAACGCCGACAAACGACATAAATGCCCAGAGGCTACCGAATGTTGCGAACACGACTGATTTAACGGCGCGACCTTTTACATCAATCGGATGTTCTTTTGCGATTTCGATCAAGCTATTTCGTTTGATCAAATATGCCGGAAACCCAATAATCCACAGCAGCAACGTGACCGTTCCCCAATGCCCCGCTGATAGGTTAAACATGCCAGTCCTATCCGGGATTTTGCCTATTTTGTAATTTGTGGCGTCAAGATATACCCACACGCTGGAGGCTGCGATAACGACGATGATTGCTACATTCAACATGCTTATTCCTTGTTATTATTATTGTTACAAAACTAGCCGTAAGGCACCCAGTTTCTCCTCTTTGTTTTTAAACGAGAAATAACACTTTCGTTCAATTTTGATTGCCAAAAACATCATCCAAAAACATCATTAAGATAATATCGAGAGTGAAAAATCTGCACCGCCAAAAGTTACCATTCAAATCTCCTGATTGATATAGGGAAAATCCTTATTTTGCATTCAGCCCATAGGGTAAACTTCGCAACTATGTGTAGACGCTTTGCTCAATCAGACCCCGCAACGATAGTGCTGAACGCATCAATCCTGCATCGTTGCAAATGCCACGACTATAGGGAGTGTTAATTGAATTTTCTTGCGCATGCCCTGCTTGCGGGCGACCAACCCGCATTGATCGTGGGTGGTGTTATCGGTGACTGGATCAAAGGTGTCTTGCCGGGCACATTACCCGATGACCTAGCGCAAGGTGTTGCATTACACCGGGCAATAGATAATTTTGCCGAGTCTAATCCTGCCTTCAGGAGAAGTCGCACGCGAATCTCAGCGCATCGTAGACGATATGCCGGCGTGCTGGTTGATGTGATCTACGATCACTTGCTCGCAATAAACTGGGCTGATCATCATCACATTCCCCTCAATGAATATTGTGCAGATGTCTACAGCATCATCCATGACAGACTACCTGACCTACCCGACACTTCACATCTGGGATTAATGATGATGCGCAAAGAAGACTGGCTGACAAGCTATCAGCACATTGAAGAGATTGCAGATGTCATAGCGCGTATGTCACGTCGAATCCGGCGAGCCAACCCATTGACTAACGGAGAACAAGAATTTCTTGCTGATGTGGATGGATTCACCAGCGACTTTGAAATTTGGCTTGCTGATGCGAAAGCGTTTAGTAGCGAATGGAGAGCGCAATCTAAGCGGTAGGTTGGCATTTCTGATTCTGAATCAGGGTTTTCCTTATATCAACAATATCTATTGAAGCAAAATGTGCTGCCATCTTTAAACCGCTAGACCCGTGTTATTTTTTCTTACCTGCCTCATCCTCCTCCACCCACTCTCCGCCATAGGTATCCTGTATATATTTCAGCGTCGGTTTGAATCCCATCTCTACAATCTTGCTGTCACGTTCTGCTGTCAGGTTGGTGTCTGTTGCATCGGCGCATTTTCGCCACACTTGCGGCAGGGCGGCGCCGGGGAAATTCCATTCGGTTAGCCATTTAACGATGGTGGCGTTGAGGCTCATGCAGATGAGGTCTGCATCGGCACGCACGATGTCGTCGCGTACGTTGCCTTGTAGGTCATCGTTGCCAAGTTTGCCGGGGGTGCCTTGTGTGCTGGCGGTTTGCCCGAGTGTGGCGCGGGCGATAGCGGCATCCATGCGGTCGTAAAGTGAGGTGTAATCCGCCGTGCCGCCGCGTGTGGCTTCCAGCAGTTCGGCACTCATGCCTTCGGGGAAGATGATTGCGCTGTCGGTCTGGATGTCTTGCAGGGCAGATAGCAGTTTGTCCTGATCTTCTTTGGCGGTGCCGGGTTGATATTTGCCCAGTGCGGTCGGGCTACCGAACTTCTCCAGAAAGATCAGCCAAAATTTAATGCCGCTGCGTTTGAAGAACACCGGCCAGTAAAGCCAGTGTGCCAAACCTAAACCATAGGGTTCGTCATCGTGATCGCTGCCGGTGGCGAAGGTCCAGAATTTTTTATCCGGCAAGGCCTCGCCCATCGGATTGGTGGATGTCTTAAGGCGTAGCGACATATCCGGCGCGAAACCAAAGCGGCGGCGGTCGCGTACTTTGATGCCACCACGCGTCGTGTCGAGCACAATCTTGCCCTCCTCCACCGCATAAATCGGCTCGCTCACTGCGTAACCATAGAAGATGCCATAGAGCATTTTTTCGGTGATGCTGTCGAAGGGAATACTGTTGAGTTGCTGCTCGATGAATGCTGCCGCTTGTTTGTCGATGCGCTTATCGCCGCCGGGGATGACTTCCCAGGGCTTGGCGATCACCGCGCGCGCACGTTGCTCGAAACAGGCTTTGACTTGTTCATCGCGCAGCACTTCCTGATAGATCAGCAGGTCGCCGCTACCTTTGAGTGATAGCAGCCGGTCGGTGGCGGGTAGCAGCGGCAGGCTATCGACATGGCCGCGTGTGATGTCGCGTCCGTCCCGAGTGGTGGCGATTTCGTCCAGGCTGGTGGTGATTTCGTTTTTGAGGTCGGTTTTCATTTTAATCTCCGTTCATTTTTAAATTTCCGTTCGTCTTGTTTCGTCAGTCAAGGACATAGCGCATTGCGCCTTACAAACTGATTCCCTCCCCCCTCTGCATGGGGGAAGGAGCAAAAACCGTTCGTCCTGATAACCAATGACTTACTCAGCGTTTTTTGCTGGGTTAGTCAGATGGCTAGTTGTTTCATCAGCCTGTCGAAGGAAGCCTGACAAAGCAAGGCATCTATATAAAGCCAGCGATGCCGCCGGATGTGGTGACACGACTGCCTGCGGATTGAAATTCGGATGTCCCTCTGCCACTGCCTTGTGCTGCCATCCATAACATATGCACCATGTCCGGGCCGTCGTCATGATCGGCTTTCGGAAAGTGGCGGAACTGATCTATCAGCGTGGTCTGGCCGGGATGAAGACGCAGCAGGCCATTGGCCATATGCGGTTGCAGCGTCTCGATGCGCAACAATTTATCGGTATAGGGCTGCACTGCGCGAGCAGGTATCGGTATTCCGCGTGCTGCACTACGCTTAATCAACTCGGTGCGTAAAAATTCCTGAAACTGCACGGTCTCGATCACCCACAGGATGCAGCGATATTCAGCATGCATTGCGATGATGTCTTCGATGATTTTGTCCGGCAGGCGTTTTTTGATGGCGGCTTCCACTACATCCAGTACCCCGGTGCGGCGATTGAAACCACCGATGCCGATGGCGGAAGGATCGCGGCTGGCACCCGCTTTACCTAGCGATGGATCACAAGCACCGAAGAATATCCACTCGTTTAGACGATTCACCCAGAACTGTATGCTGTTGGCGAATGGCGCATCGTCGCTACTTACCGGATCGTTCTGTTGTTCGCTATCGAATGCAGCACGTCCATCACGGGCGCGCTTCACCATCAGTTTGTATAGCGGCTGTCCTTCCGGCCAACACACTATGGCTCCCGCTTCCATTTCGGGTTTGTGCCGGTTGTAAAAATCTAACGCGGACTCTGCGCCAAGGTTCAGTAAAACTTCTTCCCACTGATCCCATAGATGCATGTTGTCTGGCCAGCGTTGGATAGACTTGAATTTTGTCGATGTCCAGAGCGGATTTTTTAACAAGCGTGACAGCACTGAGTCGTAGTGCAGGATGGTGCCGATGACGATGACGTCCATCGAATCATCAGCCGCACCCAGAGACAGCACGGTTTTCTTCAGCCAGTTTTCCAGCTTGTCGCGCTGGTCGGGGCTGCGCACATTTTCGTCGTTTTCCAGATCATCACCCACTACCAGATCGGGACGGTGCGGGCCGTGTCGTAAGCCACGCATACGCTTGCCGGAACCGAACGCCTGCACTTTGGCATCGTTGGCGGTGACGATGGTGCCGACTTGCCATACCCGGCCAACGCCTGACGCTTCAGGGTAGTCCATCGCCAAGCGTGGATTAAAAGCCAGCTCCGCCTTGATCGCCTCCAGCATGGTCGCGGCTTGATCCAGCGCATCCATGATGATGAGCGGGTAATGTTTGCGAGCGGTGACGATGCACCACAATACGAATATCTGTGTGACGATGGTGGACTTGGCGTTGCCGCGTGGCGCGGCGATGGCTTCATGACCGCCTTCTTCGTTATCTACGATTTCAGGTAAGCGTTTGTATAGGTAAGTATGCAGTTCGGCATCCGCTTCTTTGACGTAGTGGGGAAAATAGGCTCTGGCAAAAAAGCATAAGTCGTTTTGCGACTGCTCACGTCGTGCGGCCAGTGCTGCCGGATCAGGATCAAATCCGTCAACCTCGGCCTCGATCTGGATGCGAAACTCCTGAGCGAGTTTGCCTATCTCTTCTAAAAATGTACGACGTGAGGTGGAATTAGCCATATGCTTTTGCTAATTCATCGCCAAACGGTTCCAGC
>Ga0209992_10001723_pt1 | contig 21950 bp, 18 predicted proteins | sample 2SBtaG_2_FD_182564 | JGI IMG/M metagenome (GOLD analysis project Ga0209992, IMG submission 182564) | Deep subsurface microbial communities from Kolumbo volcano to uncover new lineages of life (NeLLi) - 2SBTROV12_ACTIVE470 metaG (SPAdes)... | ecosystem: Environmental > Aquatic > Marine >... | reverse complement strand
CGGGCGGCACCGAGCTTGGCCGGCTCGTTCGAGCGATGTTGCTCGGCGATGGTCCCGTGCCCACCAGCCGTGCCGAGGCGCTGCTCTTCGCCGCAGACCGGGCACAGCACACCGATGAGGTCGTCGAGCCGACTCTTCGGGCCGGCCGTCACGTGGTGACCGATCGCTCCTATGGTTCGACCCTCGCGTATCAGGGTCACGGCCGTGGCCAGTCGGTGGAACAGCTGATGGCGCTCGTGGATTTCGCGACAGCGGGCATCCTTCCCGATCTCATCGTGCTGCTGGATGTCCCGCTCGACATGGCCGACGTGCGACTGGGAGGCGAGCGGGACCGGCTCGAAAGCGAGGCCGCCGAGTTCGGGCAGCGAGTGCGCGACGGCTTCTTCCAGCTAGCCGGGGCGGACCCGGACCGCTGGGTGATCGTGGACGGTGTGGGCGACGTCGACGACGTGGCCGCTCGGGTGTGGGAGACCTACGAGGGATGGCGATGAACGACCCGTTCGAGCACATCGTCGGACAGCGCTACGCCGTCTCGACTCTGAGGGCCGCCCTCGAGTCTCCCGTGCCGGCGTACCTTCTCGTCGGTCCCTCCGGAGCTGGGGTGCGCGCCGCAGGGGTGGCGTTCGCAGGTGAGTTGTTGGCGGAGTCTGCTGACGACCCCGAACGTCACCGTCGCCTGGCCAGGGCGGAGGAACACGCCGACCTGGTCGTGATCGAGCGGGTCGGGCCGTTCATCACCGCGGACCAGGCTCGAGATGCGGTCCGCGCCGCGACGACCAGTCCGATCGAGGGGCGCCGCAAGGTGGTGATGCTGGTCGACGTACACCTCGTGCGCGACGCCGGTCCGATGCTGCTCAAGGCGATCGAGGAACCACCTCCGTCGACCTTGTTCGTTCTGCTCGCGGAGGAGGTGCCGCCGGAGCTGGTGACGATTGCATCGCGGTGCGTCGTGGTGGAGTTCTCGGCTGTGTCGGTGGACGACATGGTGGCCGCACTCGTGTCGGAGGGCATCGATCCCGAGCGCGCGCGCTTTGCCGCCGAAGCCTCGGGTGGTTCGCTCGAACGCACCCGCCTCCTCGTCACCGACGATCAGGCCGCCGAGCGCTGGGACGCGTGGGCTGCCCTTCCCCGCACTCTCGACGGCACAGGGGCGAGGGCTGCCGCCCAGGTGGACCGTTTGTTGGGACTCATCGAGGCCGCCGCTGGTCCGCTCGAGGAACGTCACGTCGAGGAACGGGCCGCACTCGAGGAGCGCGCCGAACAGTTCGGCGAACGCGGGCTGGGTCGGGCCGGATTCGACGAACGCCAGAAGCGGGAGTTGCGGCGCCTGCGAATGGACGAGCTACAGATGGGGTTCGCCGCGTTGGGCCAGGCATTGCGGGAACGCATCGCAGCTCGGGACACCGATGCCGCCACGGGTGCCATGCAGCTGGAGGCGGTGGTGGACGCCGGGGTCGCCCTGCAGCGGAACCCCAACGAGAAGCTGCTTCTCCAGAAGCTCTTGCTCGAGCTCAGCTGATCCGAAGCCCGGGCGGTCAGCCCGCCGGGGAATGGAGCCCGAGGTGGGGATTGAACCCACGACCTGCTCTTTACGAGAGAGCCGCTCTGCCACTGAGCTACTCGGGCGGTGAAATCTGGGTTGTGACCTGGGGTTATGCCAGTATGCTGTGTCTCGACGGCCGAGCACAGCGCCCCAACAACAGCTAATCCCCGCGGTTATCCGGGGGTCAGCAGTGCCGGAAGGCAAACCCGTGGGTTCATCAACACCGGAGCAGATGATAGGGGACCTCGAGGGCCTGATCGACTCCTGGCGCCGATCTCTGCGCGCCCGCAACCGGTCCCCCAAGACCATCAAGGCCTACACCGAAGCCGCTCGTCTCCTCGGAGAGTTCCTCGGCGAACGGGACCTGCCCGCCGATGTAGCGCGCATCGGGCGACGCGACATCGAAGCATTCATCGCGGACCAGCTCGAACGATGGACGCCCTCGACGGCCGCCACCCGGTTCCGAAACCTCCAGCAGTTCTTCAAGTGGCTCGTCGAGGAGGACGAGATCGCCACCTCGCCGATGACCAACATGTCCGCGCCCACCGTGCCCGAAGAGCCGGTGCCCGTCGTGGCGTCTACCGATGTCCAGGCCCTCCTCGCCGCCTCCGACGGCCGCAGCTTCGAAGGCCGCCGCGACACCGCCATCATCCGCACCTTCGTCGACACCGGCATGCGGCTCAGCGAGCTCACCGGGCTCGCCCTCAGCGACGTGGACCTCGACGACGGCATCGCCGTGGTCATGGGCAAGGGACGTCGCCCCCGGGCATGCCCGATGGGGGCGAACACCATTCAAGCGATCGACCGCTATCTCCGGGTCCGACGCCGCCACCCCCACGCCGACCGGGACGACCTGTGGTTGGGCAAGAAGGGCCGCCTGTCGGATTCAGGCGTCGCACAGATGCTCCGCCGTCGGTGTGTCGACGCAGGTATCGACCCGATTCACCCCCATCAGCTCCGTCACACCTTCGCCCACATGTATCTCAGTGCCGGAGGCAACGAGTCGGACTTGATGCGTCTCGCCGGTTGGCGCAGTCGCGAGATGGTCACTCGCTACGGGGCCTCAGCCGCCGACGAACGAGCTCGTGAAGCACATCGCCGCCTGTCGCCGGGAGATCAACTGTGAGCAGCGACCGGCCCTTCGGCTCACGCGATTACTTCGAGTTGCGCTGCAAGAACCCGGAATGCCGATCGAGCAATCGCGGTGGCAAGGTGCTCGCGAAGGTGGTGGTCGGGTCGACCGGAGCGCTCGAGGTGTACTGCCGGGGTTGCAGGAGCTGGTGTCTCTATGACCTTGATCGGCTCGACGAGTCCCACAAGCGCTATGCTCGTTAGCGACAGATAGCGCCCTACCCCGATACAGCAGGCCCAGAAGGCAGTCGGGAGCCTCACCCCTCCGGGGTTGCTTCGGGGGCTTCGTGATGGCGCTTACGCCTGAAGAGCGCTCACTTCGTGCACGCATCGCTGCGCACGAGCGGTGGGCTCATGAACCTGATCGTGCGGCCGCGACCGCAGCCGCACGCAGCGCATTCGACCGACGGTTCGAGCGCATCGTCGATCCCAACGACGAGCTCGCGCCGGCCGAGAGAGCCACTCGCGCCGACAACGCCAAGCGGGCGCACATGACGCGCCTCGCCTACCTCTCGAGCCGGGCGCGTCGTCGCCGGTCCCGGGGCTGAACCACATCCAGCCGCCCCGGCCGGCCCATCAACGACGCTCCCCAAGCCGGGGCGTGGGGGGCGACGAGGTAACCAAAGTGAATGATAACAGCTGTAATGGTCTGACGATTACCTACTTCTACCAGCGGTCGCGAGCCTACGGCCGCACGCTCCGACAGGACTGGGGGGAAGCCGTCCTCCGCCGCGCCGGGGTGCCCCGCAGCCTGTGGGGAGCGTCGACATGAGCGGGCCGAGCCAGGCGACGGTGCTCTTGGACATGCTGCTGAGCGAGTGGCACATCGTCCAGGACGCCGATGAGTTCTTCGCCTTCCGCCGCGGCCGGCAGGGTGTCGGTCAGCCCTTCACCCGTGGTCACGATCGCTCATCGGTGAAGTCCTGGCTGCTCCGGGCGTACATGAGCTCTCGAGGTTCTGTGCCGAAGTCGTCGGCGGTCACCGACGCGATCGCGGCAGCCGTGGCCTTCGCAGAGCCGATCCCCGATGGGCGCCGCGTTGCGCAGCGCGTCGCGAACCTCGGAGACCTTGTGGTGTACGACCTCGGCCACGAGCTGGTGCACATCCGGCCCGGGGGGATCGACGTCATGCCGACAGTCCCGGAGGGCTGCTGGATGGTGCGCTCCACGAAGTTGGCCCTGCGCCAGGTCCGTCCTGTCTTCGGTCGCGACGGCCTGAGCGCCATCCGCGGCCTGTTGAATGTTGACGACGACGGCTGGCTGTTGGTGACCGCGTGGCTGGTAGCGGCCCTACGCAGCATCGAGACGCCAGCGCTGACCTTGCGTGGCGAACAGGGCACGGGCAAGTCCACCGCGACCAAGATGCTGGTGCGGCTCACCGACCCGACCACCGCCGAGACGCGTCGACCGCCGAAGTCCATCGACGACCTCGGCGTCGCGTGTGCGCGCAGCTACGTGGTCCCGTTCGACAACCTGTCGTCGATCTCCGAGCAGCTGTCCGATGCCTTCTGCCGGATCGTGACGGGCGACGCGGACGTGAAGCGCACCCTGTACACCGACGCGGACGTCACGGTTATGCAGTATCGCCGGCCTCTGATCCTCAACGGGATCTCGCTGGGAGAGCTCCGTGCTGATCTTGCCGAGCGCATCCTGCCTGTCGAGCTGACCTCCATCCCTGCCGATGATCGCTTGCCTCTCGACGAGCTCTGGAAGCGGTTCGAGCGCTTCCGTGCCGCCGCGCTGGGCGATCTCCTCACTCTTGTCGAGCGGACGTTGAGCTACGAGCAGGACCACGAGCGCCCGGCGCAGCTGACCCGGATGGCGGAGTTCCATCGTCTGTGCTGGGCGCTCGACGCGGTCACTGACCACGGCGGGTACCTCGACGCGTATCTGGCTGCGATCGACACGATGACCGTCGAGTCGATCGAGGACTCGCCCGTGGCTCGGGCCATCGTGATGTGGTTTGGCCAGCACCCGGATCGTGACCGGCTCGAAGGGACGTCGTCGCACCTGCTCGAGGTGCTCGGCGGAACCGTCGCCCAATCAGGCCGTCCTCACGAGCTGCCCGACACGGCGCGGGGGTTCGCTGAAGGGCTTCGACGCGCGGCCCCGACGCTGCGCGCGGTGGGCTTCGAGACCGAGCGGCGCCGTGACCCCGCCAGTAGGAGCCTGCGTGCCTTCTCCGTCACCAGGGCAGCGTGGGACTGATGAGCGCGTCGGGGGCTGCATCACCCACTGCGGAGTTCGCGACACGTCGCGCACGTCGCGCATGTCCTCCACCACGCCCTCGTGCCGGCTCTTGCTGGTGCTATGCGTTGCGCGTCTCATGTGCGCGACGTGCGCGCTTCGCTCCTGTCGGGTCCGAGCAGCCCCGCCGCGGACGAAGCTGATGTCAGGGCGCCGGACCGTTGCAGCGAGCGGAGGAGCCGCCGAGGTTGCGGCACAAGCGCGTGAGCTGAGTCGCCGTCACCGCCGGACCGGGAATTGGGAGCGGGCCGCCCTGTTCGGGCACATCGCGAGATTCCTCGCCGTGTCGCCTGACGGGCAGGCGTCGTCGGCGGACCCATGAAAGGCACTGGGGCACTAGACCCATGAATGAACCGCGCAAGCAGCGATGTACCGCCCACACCACGAGCGGGCGCCCGTGTCGACGGTGGGCTATGCGTGGCCAGCAGGTCTGCGCCACCCACGGCGGCTCGAGCCCCCAGGCCCGGCGAGCCGCGCAACGGCGCCTCCTCGACGCCGAAGCACAACAGGCCGTCGACCGCCTCGATCTTGATGCCCATGACGGCGACCCGATCTCGGCGGTGCGCCGCGAGATGCGTCGCGCGGTTGCCACCGTCGAGACCCTCGACACCATGGCCGCAGACCTCCCGCTGGCGGCGTTCTTGACCGTGTCGTTACCCCAGAGGCGGCACCTCCTCGACGTGGCCCGCACCCTGATCCAGCTCGACCCCGATGCCGCGTCACCACAGCCCAGTGACGCCCTGGGACTTGCCACCATGACGTCCGACGAGCGGCGTGACGCCATGCGTGAGATCGCATTCGCTGCGTGTCAGCGAGCCGAGATGTCGATCATCGAGCTGCTCGACGCCGCGTACGAACGCGAGATCACACGCGTAACGGAGTGGGTTGAGCACACCATGCGGTATGACGCCCACAAGAAGAACGCACGCGTCGTCAACGACATCACCCGCTTCGAGATGCTCGCGCTCACCGCACTCAGTCTTCTGCGTCGCCTCGGCATCAGTCTCGACGATCTCGCCGCCGTCGCAGCCATCGAGGGCGACATCCGCATCGACATCGACGACGGCACAATCACCCGCCGCCACCGCTCCACCAGCGAACCGATCACCAGATAGACGCCACGCAGGGTGACCTCCGAGATGTCAGAGCCGCAGTAGCTGCGCTTTGTGGCCACTTCGAGATGCTTCGACCCGGTTATCTGGTCTCCGAGCCGACGCCGGTGACTGAGCGTGTCCGCCGTGACGCGTGCGCCCGTCCTCCTAGCGGACCGTCACCGCGCTAACGGTCGGAGGAGTGCCGCGATCGGTATCGGCGACGGTGCACGTTATCGCTCACCGAGCCCGAATCGGGCCGTTCGGGGCCTCGTACCCGTCCGACAACGGCACGATGCGCACAGCCGATGCTGGGCAGGTTCGTCGGCGATAGCGAGTGCTTCGCAGGTGCTCTTCTGGGTTCTGGGTTTAGGGTGCAGTGGTGGTTGAGGGGGCTAAGGGGCCGGGGGGTGAGGTGACGGTTCCTGGTGGGATCGTGACCTTCTTGTTCACCGACGTTGAGGGGTCGACCCGCCTCTGGGCCGAGGATCGGGCGGCGATGGCGGCCAGTCTCGAGGTTCATGACCGCTTGGTGCGTGAGACGGTCGAGTCTCATGGCGGGTACGTGTTCACTACTGCTGGTGACAGCTTCGCGGTGGCGTTCAGCCGGGCGTCTGACGCGGTAGCGGCCGCGGAAATGGCTCAAGGGGCGCTGGCGGGAGCGTCGTGGCCGGGGCCGGTACTCAAGGTTCGCATGGGTTTGCATCTGGGTGAGGCCCAAGAACGCGGCGGCGATTACTTCGGGCCGGTGGTGAACACGACGGCGCGGTTGGAGGCCGCCGGTCACGGCGGTCAGGTGCTCTTGACTGACCCGGTGCGCCAGGCGGCCGAGGTAGCTGCCCGAGATCTGGGCGTTCATAGGCTCCGCGATGTGACTGAGCTGGTGCAGATTTGGCAGCTCGGCGACGGTGAGTTCCCACCATTGCGTGCGGTGGGTGCGGGGCTGACGAATCTGCCCGCGGCAGCGACGGGCTTGTTGGGTCGCTCGCAGGATCTGCGGGCCGTGCTTGAGGCGTTGGAGTCGGCGCGGGTGGTGACCTTGACCGCTGCGGGGGGTACCGGCAAGACCCGACTTGCACTTGCAGCCGGCGAACACGAGCTTCCGGAGCGCCCTGATGGGGTGTGGTTCGTGGATCTGACCTCGGTGTCCGATGGCGCCCAGGTTCCCGCCGCTGTAGCTGCGGGGTTGGGGGTGAGGTTGGTCACTGGCGACGCGACGGAGCAGATCTTGGACTTCCTGGCCGACAACGACGCGTTGCTGATCGTGGACAACTGTGAGCATCTCATCGATGACTGCGCCGAGTTCGCAGAGCGGTTCTTGGCTCGGCCGGGGACATCGGTGATGTTGGCAACCAGCCGTGAGCGACTTGAGATCGATGGCGAGCAGGTAGTGGTGCTCCCTCCGCTGGCTACCAGCGACGGGAGTTCGGCGGCGGTGGAACTGTTTGTTGAGCGGGCGACCGCGTTGGACGCCTCATTGGTGTTGTCCGATGAGGACCGGTCGGCGGCGGTGGAGTTGTGTCAACGCCTCGATGGGATGCCCTTGGCGATCGAGCTCGCCGCTGCGCGAAGCACGGTGTTGACACCGGCGGAGATGCTGGTCGGAATCGAGGACCGGTTCGCGTTGTTGGGTGGTGGCCGGCGCCGCCAACGTCAACGCACTCTCGAAGCGACCCTGGACTGGAGCTACGACCTCCTCGACAACGAAGAGCAGACGTTGTTGCGGTCCCTGGGTGCGTTTCGTGGCACCTTCGATCTCGACGCAGTGGCCACTGTCGGAGACCTGACTCGGGTCGCGGCAGTAGATCTCATGGACTCGCTGGTCGCCAAGTCCCTCGTCATCCACGAGAACGCCGATGGCGGGTCGCGGTTCCGGCTCCTGGAGACCACCGCCGCATACGCCGACCAGCGCCTCACCGACGCCGGCGAAGAATCGATGGTGCGAGATCGACACCTCAACCACTACCACCAGATCGCACTCCAGTATCCGCTGGCCATGAATGGCGACCTGGCCGCCGGCGTGCGACACGGCCCCGACCGCGCCAACATCGCAGCCGCTTTCGAGCGGGCAGCGACACACGGCCAATGGACCACCTCCGCCCAACTACTCCTCGGGCTGATCAAGGTGTTCAACCCGAGCCCCTTCGAAGGCATTGACCTGGTCGGCCGCTGTCTCGAAGCCTTTGGTGACGACCAACACGATCTGGCTGTGCGCTTGGTGTGCAACCGATGGACCCTCTATGTCGCTGTTGCCGACTACCCCTCGCTGATGACCAGTGCGCGATGGATGCGGGACTCGCCCGCGCCTCTTGAACGGGTCTACGGCTATGGATTCATCGGGGTGCTCTATGGGCTCAGCGACCTGTCGAAGGCAGCCGCGAACCTGGAGCGAGCGTTCGAAATCCTTCACACGCTGCCCGCCGGTCCTGACACCACCCAGGCCGCGGCAGCCTGTCAGCACTTCGCCGCCCTCGTAGACATGTCGCGAGGTGAGAATCGTGTCGCACTCGAACACGCTCGAGAGGCCACTCGGCTACACGCCGAACTCGATTTCGACTCAGAGCTTGCTGCCGTTGCATGGATGGCTGAGGCAATCTGCTCAGTGATGCTGGAGCAACCCGACGGTGCGCTGGAACTGGCAGATCGCTACAGCCGGGCGGCGCCCTCCGTGGGTACCGGCGACGAGATCAGAGCACTCGTGCACATCGCGCTCGGTGACCTCGACGCAGCAACCCGAGACGCCAAAGCACACGCCTCGGTAGCCGTGACCGGCCGCGTCACCCAACAAGCCACCGATAGCCTCCTCGTCCTCGCCGCCCTCGCACACGCCCAAGGTGATCGCGTTGCGGCCAAACGACTGCTGCTTGGCATGGGAACGTGCCGGTCCGCAGAACTCATCGCCTACTCGAAACACCTCGCCGGCCAACTCGGCCTTCGCGCCGACTTTGAGGCCTCCCAAGTATCCAACCGGACCAGGTCACAGGGCGGCGTCGACGACACGGAGACCCTGCGCCAGGAAATGACCCGCCGCGACTGGCGTTGAACGCGAACCCCGCAGAGCCAGCGCCCAAACCGCTCTCAAACCACCACACGAACCGGATGTGGGCCATCAAGGCAGCCACTCGACAATGCCGGAAGTAGCGCGGTTTCGGCTAGGCGCCAGCGGAGTGGTCGCCGTCGGCGAGCTCCTCCAGGACGAGGCTGACGATGTCGTCGCGTGGTGCCGACGCGCCTTGGTTCATCCACTGTGCGCCTTGGGGATCGCTGCGGAGCTCGTTTAGTGCGATCTCGCGCTGGTCGGCGAGCGGTGGGTAGCGGTTCTGGTTGGCTTCGAGATGTCCGACGAGGATGGCCCCGAGGCGCCTGCGGGGTTCACCGGTGACCCACTTCAGTGCGAGTGTCTCCAGGAGGGCCCAGAGGTACATCCAGTTTCGGCTCTTGTGCAGGCGGGTGACGGCGTCGAACCAGAGCTCGGGGTCCTCGTTGCCGCTCGCTGAGGAACTGACGGCCAAAGCCAGTGCGGACGTCCCGGCGATCCAGCGGTTGCCGCACTCCTCGCTTCGGGTCAGGTTCTCAAGGTGAAGCGCAGCGGCCTCAGCGGGCCGGCCGTTCTCGTGGGCAACTCGCGCATCGATGTAGTCGATGAGGCAGTTGAGGCTGGCGTTTGCCAGTGGGTCGGCGAGCCTTCGGGCGTTGCGGAGATGTTCGGGCGACGCTGAACGGTCTCCCCATGTCGCCGCCATGGCCTGCATGGCTTCGCACGTGGCTTCGTCGAAGGCGTTCGAGCGAGCCGCGATCGACGCTTGCATCGCTGTTGCCGCGAAGCCTTCGTCGACTCGACCGCTCCAGTGCAGCGCGTTGGCGATGCCCTTCCAGCAGTTCAGCGCCGAGATGTCGTTCTGCGATGGTGCTAGGGCAAGGCCCTGTTGCCCGACGTGGACGCCGTCGTCGAAGGCGCCGTCGTAGACCAGCCACAACGAGAGTGCTCCATACACGGTCGGGTCGGCGTGGCCGTAGTCAATGGTCCGGCGGGCCCACTCGCCGTGTTCTCGGCGTTGAGCCGCCTCGGCGTAGCTGAAGCTGGCTGCGATCAGCTCGCTGGCTGCGTCACCGTCGCTGTTGGAATTCGCCCAATGCAGCGCGGCCCGCAGGTTGTCCCACTCTGCTTCGAAGGCACTGCGACCGGATTGATGTTCAGTTCCCTCGAACCTCTCCCGTGCTGTGGTCGCAACCTTTCGGTAGTAGGAGAGGCGCCGGTCGAGCAGGAGCGCGAGGTCGCCACTCTCCTCGAGCTGTTCTTCGCCGTATTGACGCAAGGTCTCCAAGAGCCGATAGCGGTCCTCGCCCCCTGTGCGCTCGGCGGTGACCAGGGACTTGTCAACAAGGCCGCCCAGGAAGTCGACGACGTCGAGCTCGTCGACCGCGTCGTCACAGCACACGACCTCTACGGCGGCCAAGTCGAAACCACCAGAGAACACTGAGAGCCGGTCAAACAGCGTTCTCTCGACGTCCTCAAGGAGCCGGTAGGACCAATCCACGGTGGCGCGCAGTGTTCGGTGCCGCTCAATCCCTCCTCGGCGCCCGGCTCGCAACAGTCGGAACCGGTCCTCGAGCCGCTCCGTTAGCTGTCGGGGCCCCATGGATCTGACCCGCGCCGCAGCGAGCTCGATGGCCAACGGGATTCCATCGAGCCGAGCGCACAGTTCCTCGACATGGTCGCGGTCGTCGCCAAGATCGAAGTCTCCATCGGCTGCGCTTGCCCGCTCACAAAACAGCTCCACCCCTTCGAGGACCGGGTCAAGGGAGCGGATGACACGAACATGCTCACCATCAACGCCGAGCGGTTCACGACTCGTCGCCAGGATCGCGACCCTCGGGCATCGTGACACCACCCGACTCACGAAGCCGCCCAGGGCATCGAGGACATGTTCACAGTTGTCCAACACCAGCAGCGAGCGTTCCGATCTCAGCTGGTCGACGATCGCGTCCTCAATGGTCATCCCAGAAGCGGGACGCGCGTCAACAACGTCACCGACCGCTGGCACCACCGATGCTGGGTCACCGACAGAGGCCAACTCCACAAGCCACGCGCCGTCGGGGAACTCATCTGTCAGCGCCCATGCCGTCTCCAGCGCGAGGCGAGTCTTGCCGACGCCGCCGACGCCGGTCAGCGTGACCAATCGCGCTGAACCGGCAGCCACGTCACCCGACAGCCGCTTCACGTCCTCGGACCGACCCACAAACGAAGTGGCCGGAGTCGGGAGGTTTCCCGTGCTCGCCGAGGACGTGCGCAAGGGCGCGAACTCATTGACCAGACCATCGATCGATACCTGGAACACGCGCTCGCCACGCTCTAGGCCCCGCAGCGTCTGTTCGCCCAGATCTACCAGACCAACACCCGCGGGCAGCCCGTCGCGTACGAGCTCCTCAACCGCGAGCGAGCACACGACCTGCCCGCCGTGCGCCAAACCCATCACTCGGGCTGCCCGATTCAACGCTGGACCGAAGTAGTCCCCATCGCGTTCTTGGGCAGAACCCAAATGCAAACCCATCCGGACAGCAATGCTCGCCGCGGCAGGCCATGTTTCAGCCTGAAGTGCCCGCTGGGCCTGAACCGCCGCCTCGACAGCCATCATCGGAGTGCTGAAAGCCGCAGAGAAGGCATCCCCCGCCGTGGAGAACACATAGCCACCGTTGTCCACGATCGCCGTGCGCAACAACTCATCGTGGCGCTCCAACGCCGCACTCATCAGATCCGGGTGCTCATCCCACAAGCGGGTCGAACCCTCGATGTCAGTGAACAAGAACGCAACCGTTCCCGATGGCGGCGTGATCACGGCTGGCACCCCGCCATGGTCGCGCACCGCACTCAAACGACGCTCGGCTACCTCCCGATGACGCCCTCAGACCCGCCCCCATCTGCCGGTGTGTTCTCGGTGACCGGATGGGGTGGTCGGGTGTTGTGTCACTCCCAGCCGCGGCGCTGCATCTCGGCTCGTAGCGCCTGCTTGGGTTGTTCGATGGCCCAGTGGCGGTCGCGGACGTTGGCTTGGTACGCGGCATCGAGCTCCTCGGAGACTCCGACGCGTCGGGCGCATTCCTGGGCGACGGCTCCTGTGGCGGGGCTGCGTGGCGTGCCTGTGTCCATGAGGAGTGTTCGAGCTGTGACGAGGTCGCCTTCGGATTCGGCGAGGACGGCGAGGAGTACGAGTGCGTCGTTTTGCTCCAGGGCGAACCGGTCTGTTCCGGCTGTGAGCGCGTATGCCTCGACAGCCGCGGCGGCTTCGTTGGCGGGTGCGGTGGCAATGGTTGCCAGAGCACGGAAGAACTGGCGTTGGCTCATACGGGCGGGGTCGTAGGCAATGTGCTCATCTTCTGCTTCGGGAACCAACTCGAAGATGGACTCAGGTTCGTGAAGGGCCCATGCGGCGGCAGCGAGGTTGGCGACAGCGACGTGTTCGCCCCACGGCGTGATCGGAAGAGCGTCGGCGGCATCGAGCGCGGCGAGTGACTGCTGCCGGGCGTCGTCGAACTGACCGAGATGCAGGGTGACGACGCTGGTCCGTATAGCGGCTTCCCAGCCGAGATCGTCACGGTCGCTGCCCGCTCTGAGTTGGGTCCCCTGGTTGATGAGTCGTGTGGCCTCGTCGGGGTCGTGACGGCTCACAATCGTCGACAGACCGAAGTAGCCCTTGCTTGCCTGATACGGATCGCCGAGTTCCATGTGGGTCCGACACAGCGACGCATAGGCGCTCCACTCCGCCATAAGAATCAGCGGGACGCCGCGCAACCAGTCAAGCTGCGCTGCATCCGCGGGGTCCTCGATGTGTGCGACGCAGCGCTCGATTCGGGCGATGATCTCGTTGCTGTCGCTGCGCAGCAGCAACGATCCCCAGATTGCTTGTAGATACTCACGCAGGTCGCTCCAACGCCCCTGGGACTCCGCCCAGTCGGCTGCAGCAAGGAGGTTGCCGGTGTCCTCGACGAGTGACAGGTCGGCCGCAGGATCGATCTCGAGATCGTTGGGTGAACCCGCTCGCTCGATGAAGTGATCGAGATGACGGTCGCGCGTCTCGGTGGCCATCCCGAGATCGAAGAGGCGATCCTCGGCATAGGCCTTGAGGGTCTCCAGAAGACGGAATCGGCCCTGTGACGCCCCGGTGATCAGCGACTTCGACAGCAGTGCCTCGGCCAGATCGACAGCAACGGCGCGTGGCACTCCGCACACCGCAGCGGCGGCATCGAGATCGAAGGACCCAACGAACACCCCCAAAGACGCGAAGGCGTCTCGCTCGGTGTTATCGAGCAGGTCGTAGCTCCAATCGATCGTGGTCTCCAGCGTTCGTTGCCGCTGACGCCGCCGACCCCCCGTGAGCACACGAAACCTGTCGTCGAGACCAGCAGCCAACTCCGCCGGCGGCAACACCGTCACCCTGGCCGCAGCCAACTCGATCGCGAGAGGGATCCCATCCAGTCGGTTACACACCTCCTGGACCGCACCGATGTTCGACGCGGTGACAGCAAAGGACGCGTCCACAGCGGATGCTCGCTGCTCGAACAACTGGACCGCAGGCGCATCTGGTCCATCGGTGTCCAGCGACCGCAAGAGATAGGTGCGCTCGCCATCCACATCGAGCCACTCCCGGCTCGTCGCCAACACGGCGGCGTTACCTTGGCGCGAGATCAGGGCCTCGGTGAAGTCGGCGCACGCGTCCACCACATGCTCGCAGTTGTCCAGCACGATCAGCATCGGCTGCGGCGCGACGAAATCGACGAGCTCCTCGATCGGATCGCCGCCCCCCAACTCCATGCCCACCACGCTCGCCAACAGGGCACAGAACTCGCTGTCGTCGCTGATCGACGTCAAGTCGACGAACCACACACCCGCAGGCCAATGCTCAAACTCGGCGTTCGCGACAGCGATCGCCAAGCGTGTCTTGCCCGTTCCTCCCACCGCGGACAACGTCACCAACCGGTTCCCGCCCATCAGCCGCTGCACCTCGACAATGTCGCCGCCACGGCCAACGAGGCTGGTCGGCGGAGAGGGAAGGTTCGACCGGGCCAGCCCAGTCCGCAAAGCACCGAAGTCGCCGTCGCCCACCTGCCACAGATGCACCGGCTCTGCCACATCACGCAACCGGACCTCTCCCAGGTCAACGCCGTCCACACCTGCCGCTGACCTCACCAGATCCGAGACGAGCAGCTGACCGCCATGCCCAACCGACTCGATACGCGCAGCCGTGTTCACCACCGGACCGAAGTAGTCCCCGCCGCGCTCCTCGGCCTCACCAAGATGCACCCCCATCCGGACCCGCAGCACAGGGCCCGGCCAGGACACCGCGGCCAACGCCGCCTGCATTGCTCGGGCAGCACCCACTGCGTCCGACGCACGCTCGAACGCCGCGCAGAACGCATCCCCGGCCGTCGTGAACACGTACCCACCTGCGGCCTCGATCCCCTCACGCAGTATCTGGTCATGCACACGAAGCGACGCCGACATCGCCCCGGCATCATCGGCCCACAACCCAGTTGACCCCTCAACGTCGGTGAACAGAAATGTCACCGTCCCCGAGGGGAGTGAGATCTCAGCGGACACCCCGACATCGTCTCACGGCGCACTCAAACGACGCTTGACGGCCGCCGCGGCACCCTCTCAGACCCGCACCATCTTGCCGGGGTGAGCTGGCGGCGTGATGCGTGTTCGGTTGGCTGCCTGCGGGCGGGCGGTGCGTTCCGCTGTGTCAGGATCGGACCATGTCGTCAGTCACGTGTGTTGGTTTGGGGAACATGGGCTCCGCTCTCGCCCAGGCACTGCTGGCAGCCGGGCATGGCGTGACGGTGTGGAATCGGACAAGCGATAAGGCCGCACCGTTGGTCGACGGTGGCGCTCGCCTCGCTGGAACGATCACCGACGCGGTCGTGGCTAGCCCGGTTTCGCTGGTATGTCTTCGGGGCTATGACGTGACGCTCGACCTGCTCGACGAGGCCGGGGCGGCTGTTGAGGGTCGGGTCGTGGTGCAGTTGGGTGGGGGCTCTCCTCAACAGGTGCAAGAGGTGGCGGCCCTGTTGGCCGGGCGTGGTTGCCGGTATCTGGACGGTTCGATCTTTGGGTTCCCCCAAGCGATCGGTTCGAGCGAATGTCAGATTCTGGTGTCGGGTGACTCTGCCGCATACGAGGCGTCCTCGGAGCTGCTGAATGCGTTGGCGGGCGAGGTTCGTTACCTCGGCGAGGTGTACACGGCTGCGGCGACGGTCGAGGTGGCCTCTGCGGGATTCTTGTACGCGGCGGCTCAGGCGTTTGTGGTGGCGGCCGCGATGGGTGACGCGGCTGGAGCTCCGGTCGATGTGATTGCCGGTGCTGTGTCTCGGTATTGCGGTGAGCTTCCGCCGCTGTTTGGGGAGTTCGCCGAGATGATCGAGGCCGGAGAGTATGGCGGGCCGAACCTGCGACTGGCGTCGGGCATTGAGAATCTGGGCGGCATCATCGAGCTCGGCCGGGCTGAGGGCGTAGACGTCAGCTTCCTAGAAGCTGCGCACAGCCTCTTCCAAGCGACAGCCGACGCGGACTACGGCAACAGCGTCGCCGCGGTCTACGAGACCGTCCGAAACCCTGCCTCCGAACGTCACTGAGTGCCACCCGCCCTCTAACAACGAACCACTTGGGCACTCAACGCAGCTCCACCCACCCGGTCTTGCCGGTTCTCGCGGCTCACGAGGCGGTCTTCGCCTGCTGCGGAGTCTCGATTCGCGTCCCCTGCTGCTACGGGAGACGTGCCGGCGCCTTACCAAGGCGAGGCCCGCCAGGCTTCGGACGCCGGACCTAGCATGGTTCGGTGCTGCTGCCGCCTATCCGATACGTCCATACTGATGACGACGTATCGCTGGCCTACACGTCGTTCGGTGCGGGATCGCCGTTGCTCTACGCCTTCGCGGGCCCTGCTCTTTCGAACTTCGAGCATGAATGGAATCTTCCGCCTCTCGTCGAGCAGTACGAGGCCCTGGCGCGGCATCACACGGTCATTCGATTCGATTGGCGCAACTGCGGACTGTCGACCGGTCACGTGCCCGACGTGTCGGTGGAGGCCCATCTGCGGGACCTGTTGGCGTTACAGGACCACCTCGGTTTGGACCGGGTCGCGCTGCGCATTCACGGTGGTGCCCCCGTCGCCATCCGCTATGCCGCGACCCACCCCGATCGAGTCTCGGGTCTGGTCTTGTCCAGCCCGTCTGTCTCGGTCGCCACTGCAGGCCAGGCGTCTTCTGCGCGCAGCCGCCTACTTTCGATCGGCGCGGAAACCGACTGGCGGCTCTTTGCTCGCTTGTTCGCCGTCAGCCTGGCCGGTTGGCAGGGCGCCGAGACCGCATGGTTCTCCGAGCTGCTCGAATCTGCGGAACCCGACGACTTCTTCCGAACACTTGCCGCGGTCACGGGCGACGACGTCTCGGGTCTGCTCACGAGCGTGGAGTGTCCGGTCCTCATCATTCAGCGGCGCGAGCCACCCAACTACTTCTTCGACGAGATCGACCCCGAAAGCCATCTGGCCGATTCGCGGTTGTTGACGCGTGACCTGAAGCGATCTCGGCTCGTGATCCTCGAGGGCTCCAGCATGATGATCTCCAGCGAGCCGGCGTCAACCGACGCCGTCCTGGAATTCCTACGCGATCTCGAGGGGCCGGACGCTTCGCCCCGTGAGGATGAAGACCGACCCGCACCATGGGACCTCCGTCCACAGGGTGGGACAGTCTCGGTGCTCGGCGCGGTCGGGTTCGTCGGTGCTGACGGCGTGCGCGTCGAACTGAGTAGTTCTCGCCAGCGTCGCTTGCTCGCCGCCCTGGCGACGTCCGGTGACAATGTCGTTCGCGGTGCCGCCGTTGGCGAGCGAATCGGGCTCAGCGGCTCTGCGCTACGAACGGCTCTGTCGAGGTTGCGTTCGAGGATCGGCAATGACGCTGTCGTGACCGAGGGTTCGGGCTATCGCGTCGAGGCCGTCGTGGACGCGTCAATGTTCGAGCGGGCGCTATCCGAGCCGGGGGTTGGGGAGGATCGGCTGCACGATCTCAAGTGCGCTCTCGAGTTGTGGAGGGGCGACGCCCTCGACGAGTTCCGCCACGAGTCGTGGGCGGCAGCTGAGGCGGCGCGCCTCGACGAACTCCGCCTGGTCGCAGAAGAAGAACACGCCGAACTGTTAGTCGCATTGGGTCGCAGCGGTGAAGCCATCTCCTCGTTGACAAGGCTGGTCGCCGCCAACCCCTATCGCGATCGCACTGTGGGGCTTCTCCTGCAGGCGCTCGCCGGCGAAGGGCGTCAGGCAGACGCGCTACGCGCCTACCAGCATTACCGAACACTGCTCGCCGACGAGACGGGCACCGAGCCGTCACGGACTGTGCAAGCGATCGAGCGCCGAGTTGCGTCGAACCCGCACGGTGAGGTCCGCGAGGTCATAGATCATCTGCGTTCTGTCGGGCGCTGGAGCGATGACAGAGCCACTCCGCCAGACCCGGGGTAGTGATCCCAGGTCCTGTAAGCAGTCAGCGCCGCCACCCCTGTAACCGGGTTGAGGCCCACCTGAGGCGCGTTGCGAGGCATGTTGCCAACGCCACCAGCCCACGCTTCTCGGAGGACTCAATGAGCAACGAAGACGACATCCGCCAGACCATCCAGACCTACTTCGAAGGCATGCACGAGTCGAACGCGACGAAGACGTGCGCGGCCTTCCATCCGAATGCGACCATCACCGGCTACCTCGAAGACGGCCTCCACGAGATGACGGCGGAGGAGTTCGCCAACTTCACTGCTGCCCAGCCCTCGGCTAGCGAGCGCGGCGAGCCAGCCAGACTCGAGATCATCTCAATCGAGATCTCCGGTGACACCGCGTGCGTACGAGTCCGGGACGACTATCTCGGGTTGACGTTCGTTGACTCCCTCCTGCTCCTGGCAGTTGATGGCAAGTGGCGTATCTATACGAAGCTCTTCAACGTCGAAGGCCCAGCAGCACCTCTCGCCGCCGGGACAGCCAAGTGAGCGCCACCGCTGCGCACGGCCAGGCCCAGCCCGAGGCATCAGGGATTCCCAAGTCTCACCATGACTTGCTGGAAGCACCATTCGCTGTTCTCGCAACGGTCGGCCCTCAGGGGCGCCCCCAACTGTCGACGGTCTGCTTTCTCGCATCCACGGACGGGACCATCGAGCTCTCGGTGAACGAGACACGCCAGAAAGCGAAGAACATGATGGCGAACAGCAAGGTCTCGCTGCACATCGCCGACCCCGCGAACTCGAGCCGATACCTCGAGCTGCGCGGCCATGCGACGGTGCAGCCTGATGACGCCTACGCGTTCGCCGATCGCCTCGGCAGCAAGTACGGCGACCTCGACCTGCGTCGCATGGACCACCCCGGCGAACAGCGAACGGTCGTCACAGTCCGCGTCGATCGCGCCCGCACCGTCGACATGCGCCAACCCGGCGAGGTCGGCAGGGCACTCCGGCCGTGACCATCGCCTCCATGGTCGCAGTCGTTGTTCGATCCTGATGCTCGCCGAAACGCGATCAGCGGTGTTGAGGATCGCCTCGCCGGCTACGGAACACCCACCGCATCGAAGTCCCTTCACTCCGTGCTTGGCGACTGCGACTGCTTGAGCCAACGTCACCGTCCGGTAACGGCAGATCGGTGAGTGGCGATCACGACACCTCCCCCCATCCGAATCTGCCGGCTTGCGAGCCGCGTCGACGGCAGGCCGGCTCGTGCTGTGGCAAGGTGCGCGGGAAGACCAGGGAGTTGCTGTGAGCGAGAAAGACGTCTACTCGAGCACCAAGACGGCCATGGCGAGCTATGTCCGCGGTCTCACCGCCGAGCAGCTCGCCACCATCTGTCAAGCATGTCCGGACTGGACACTTCAGGACACGCTCGCGCACCACATCCACGTACAGAGATGCCTCGTCGACGGCACCTTCCCCACCGCGCCGCTGACCTCGCTCGTCGAACCCGAGACCCAAGCCCGCAGCGCAGCAATCGCAGAACGAGACAGCTGGACCGACTCGGGCGTGCAGCAGAGACGAGATCACACCCTGGAAGATCTTCTGGCCGAATGGGACGAGGTCGAAGCACAGACGCCCGAATCGGGAACAGCGCTCGCGGACCTCAGCGCCCACTTCGATGACATCCGCGAGACCATCGAGGGCAATCATCACCGAAGCGGTGACGACATCAGTCTGTCGATGACTCGACTCCACCAGCTGCAGACCATGCGCCTCGCTGCCGCCGGGGCGGAACCGGTGAATCTCCGCTGCACCGACATAGATCTCGAGCTCACCGCCGATGACTCAACCAGCACTGTGTCGGGCGGCAGCTACGAACTCTTGCGCTGCATGTTCTCTCGCCGCAGCCACGCCGATGCCGATGCTCAGCTCGACTGGGGCACGAGCTCCGCAGCCAGCCGCGAGTTGTTCGCTGTCTACGACTGGCCCACTCGATAATCACAGGCCCCAGGCCAGTGGATGCCAAGCCGCGCCAGCGCGATCATGCCGGAAGTCGCGTCCACACTGATACCTCGCGACCCGCTCGAGATCGGCACGAGCTGACAGTCCCCTCAAGGCAGCCTGATGCACGGCGGCGCAGTACCGTCGGTACGGAGGGTCTCCATGAGAACAGCATCGACGACAATGCTCGCAGCGATGCTCGTCATCGGTTCCGGTTGCTCGAGCGACGACGACAGCGCTGACCCTGTTGTTGTGTTCGACGACACCACCTGCGAAGCCAACGTGACCCGTTGGCCTGGTGATGGCTCACCGATTGTCGTACGCAATGAATCGTCGAAACTCATGGCACTCATCGTGGGCACCTACAACGAGGGACACTCCCGCACCGATCTCGTGGACTACGCGGAGTCGTGGGAGGGAGGAAGCGCCCGCCCCGACTTTGTGTCAGCCACCGAGATTCGTGAGGTGGGTCCGCGGTCCGAGCGTCCATTGTTGCTGGAGGCCGATCCAGGCCTCTACTTCGCTGTGTGCATGGCGATGCCGGACACGATGGCAGTCGCCGATGACGTGGTCATCCCCGGCTGACTGACGTCGCTCACTATCGCCGGCCGCCAAACCGGTTCAGGACCCGCACTCACCTGCCGGAGGTGGCTCGGATCAGTGTCGGGGTCGATGGGCGAGGGCCCACTCGACAGCTTGATCCAGGTTCATTTCTTGGCCCAGCGCCACGGCTGTGTTGTAGGTCTCGGGCTCTAGGGATTCTCGGAGTTGCACGGTGTGTCGTTTTATCTTGATGCGCTGTTGGGTCGCTTCGGGAACGGTGAGATGCTCGATCTGTAGGCGGTCAAACAGGTTGAACAGCGTCGCGGCTTCCTCGAGACGTGCGTTGGAGTGCGCGTCGAGTGCGAGGTGGTAGAGCGAATAGATGGGCAGTCGTTTGTTGCCAAGATTGAGCAGTGAGCGGACACCGAGCTCGAACTCCTCGAACCAGCTGTCTTCGCCATCGCGTCGCAGCTGAACTGCGGCGTAGTAGCGCATTTGGGCGGCGAGATGTTGCTGGCCGAACTCAGCGAACGCTGCACCTGCCGATTGTGCGTGCCTCACGGTGTCGGGATGACCTTGAGCCAGAGCGATGAGCGTGCGGCCGTAGGCGAGACCGGCGTCGACGAGGGGCGACCTTCCCGCATAGAGGGGTTCGAGTCGCTCCAGGAGGCGCGTAGCTGCCTCGCTGCCTCGCACCGTGATCGCCAAGAGTGCCCCGATCGTGAGCCCAACCCACTCGCCTGCCAGGGGATGAGCTAGCGCTTCGAAGCGGTCGCTATCCGCTTGTGCCGCGTCGACGCGGCGCGCGTGGCTATGGATCTGCGCGCGGATAGCCAAGAGCGGGTCTTCGGGGCATTGGTCCAGGTGACTGTTCAGAAGGGGTAACAGAGTTTCGACGTCGGTTAGGACATGCAGACACATGAACTGATAGGTCCGAGCGATCACCGTCCTCGGGTTGTCGACATCGGCGATAGCTCTGAGGTAGTTCGCACCGGTGGAGAAGTGGCAGCGCCAGAACCAGAACGGCGCCACGTTCGTGGCAAGCTCCGCAGCGAGGGCGAGGTCAGTCTGGAGCGCCCAGTCGAGCCCGGCGCGTATTTCGTCGTGTTCGGCTTCGACGGCGTCCAGGTAGAGGTTGGGGTTCGGCCCGCTGACCTCGACGAGAAGACCGTCTGTGAGGGAGCGGAGGTACTCAGCATGGAGTCGCTGCACTCCGTCGTGTCGGCCCTCAGCGTCGAGCTGCTTGCGGCCGTAGGCCTTCATGGTCTCCAGCAGCACGAAGCGTGACCGGCCGTCCTGCTCGACAGGCATCACCAGGGAAAGCGCGACGAGTGCTTCTAGGTCATCGAGGACGTCAAACTCGTCGGCTTCTGGTCCAGCGACCGCCTGAGCTGCGTGGAGGTCGAAGTCTCCTGCGAACACGGCCAATGCTGTGAACAGGCTGGCCGCCCGCGGCTCGAGTTGCCCGACACTCCAATCAAGCGTGCTTTCCAGGGCGGCGTGACGCGGGCTAGCGCCCGCAACGCTGGAGCGGAGCATCCGAAATCTCTCATCGATCCGCTCGATCATGTCAGCGGGACGCATTGTCAGGACCCTGGCCGCTGCGAGTTCGATCGCCAGCGGCATATTGTCGAGCCGATCGCACAGCTGAATGGTTGCCTCGTCGATCTCGAAGGTCGGATCAACCAGCCGGGCACGGTCGCGAAACAGCACAGACCCTTCACCCAGTCCCGCCAGAGCAAAGACGTGCTCACCTGGGACACCGAGAGCTAGCCGACTGGTCGCGATCACGCGGGAGCCTGTCAAGTGTTTTGTGTAAGGAATCTCGGGTTGGTTAGTTGATGTGGTTGTTGAGTCGGTCGGGATAGGCGATCGCGAGGGCGTTGAGGGCGGATCTCCAGCCGTGGACGGTGGCGCCTTC
>Ga0209992_10001721_pt1 | contig 21972 bp, 9 predicted proteins | sample 2SBtaG_2_FD_182564 | JGI IMG/M metagenome (GOLD analysis project Ga0209992, IMG submission 182564) | Deep subsurface microbial communities from Kolumbo volcano to uncover new lineages of life (NeLLi) - 2SBTROV12_ACTIVE470 metaG (SPAdes)... | ecosystem: Environmental > Aquatic > Marine > Volcanic... | reverse complement strand
GCTTCTGCAGTGCTTCCCGTCGGTCTCTCCGCGGGGTCTCTCCGCGGGGTCTATTGGGGCTCGGGTGCGGCGAGCAACTCGCGGCAGCGTGAGATCTTCTCCTTCCGCCTTCGGTTGGCGAGCAGTCCGTAGTGGCGGATCCGGACAGCAAGGCGGACGTCGTACTCCTGGGAAACGGCAGCGAGGCGTCCCTCGCGGTCGAGGCGGCAGAGGAGCTCTCGGGCAGTGAGGTTTAGACGCGCGTCGTCTCAACGCCCTCGGTCGAGCTGTTCCTCGAGTAGAGCGACGCGGACCGGGATACGATCCTGTCCGACGATGGCACGCTGATCGTGGCGGGCCGCGACGAGACCCTGCGCCGCTTCGTCGGCCGACGCGGCTTCGTGATCGGCATGGAGAGCTTCGGCGCGAGCGCCCCCTACGGCGACCTCGCCAAGCACTTTGGCTTCACCTCGCCGAACGTAGCCCAGCGCATGAAGGCGTTCATCTAGCCATCGTCAATTTTGCAGTCGGGTCGGATTCCGGGAAGTTGCCCCGCGCGACGAGCCCTCGTTCGCGCGAGTTCCCGTTCGCCGATCGTGTTTCCGAAGTTCGCAATGAGTCGGTCGAGACGGCGCGACTGATTCGAGTTGCTCTCGTCCCTGGCTTCGAGATCCGCGAGTGCGCGGATCTCGAAGGTCGCAGCGCGCTGTCGACGCGCGATCGTAGCGGCTTCCCCAAGAAGTCTGGAGCCGAGTTCGCCATCGCCGCTCTCGAAGGCGACACAGGCGCGATGTCGGAGGATCTCGGGAAGCAGCATTCGCTCATCGGTCTCCCGGCAGAATCGAAGCCCTGAGTCGAGCGTTCTGGCCGCGCGACCGACCTCGCGCGCCCACGAATAGCCGCGGGCCGAAACCAGATAGAGCGCGGTGCGAAAGCTCGTGTCCTCGGAGTGTGCGCGCTCGAACACGATCGATGCCATCCGCGCGGCGGGAAACATCTCATCGCACGACCGTCGGCACACCGCCCACATCGAAAATCCCGTTCCGGACCCCCACCAAGCCGGAAGTGCGTGCTGCTCGCAGAGTGGATCGATTCGAGAAGCGACTCTGAGTGCGGCGTCCCAATCTCGCCGACCCTCGTGCAGGTAGAATCCGAGAAAGAGCGCCCATACGAGGCCACGAACGTCCCCATTGCCCTCGGCCCAATCGATCGCCGCCTGCGAGCGCCGACATGCTTCGGCGTCGAATCCGGCAGACCAGGCCGAGAGGGCCGTGAACGCGAAGCGCTCGACCCAGGGGTCGCGACTGGTTCGATGAACGAAGTGAAGCAGGTCTCGACGACCGCAGAGACCGTTCGCCAATGAACCGACTGGCTTCAGCGCGGCGTTCGGATCGCCGGCGAGCGCGTCGAGGCTTCGCCTCCAGTTTTCGGGAATCTCGTCGAGGACGTCGAGCGCATCCACTCGATCCGCGCTCGCACGCGCCCGTTCATGGTCTCCGTCGGCTCGGGCACGCGCGAGGTCGAACGAGAGCCAGATCGCCTCGCGCGTCGGATCCGGGTGTTCGTCGAGCAGCTTTCGCGCGCAGCCAAGTGCCTCTCGGGTCGGCTCGGTTCGATCGGCTCGACTCGAGAGCGCGGCCGCGAGGAGCAAGTGTAGCTCGAGCTCCTGGTCGTCCCGCCATGCGGATCGCGGGAGGGCGGGGAGTAGGGCCAGAGCATGTCGGCAGTGTTCGCGAACGTCTCCCCAGGCGTGTCGACCGGCCGCTACTCGCGCGGCGCGAACGAGGTATTCGAAGGGCCGAGCGGCGCTCCGACTCGCCAGAGCGCCGCGAGAATAGTGGCGCGCGATACGCGACAGCACCCTACCTTCGGCTCCGGCGTGCTGCCGTACGAGTCCTTCCGCCAGTCGATTGTGCCAGAAGGCGGCTTCCCGCTCTTGCAGCGTGCCCGCGACGGCGTCGCGCAACAACGCATGCCTGAAGGAGTATCGAAGCGGTTTCTCGGGATCGCTTCGAATCAAGTCGGCGTCGAGCGCCGCTGTGACCCAGTCGCGATCCGTATCGATCTCGCCCTCCGCGGCAACCTCGACGAGCCAGAGATCGAACGACTCGCCGCACAGCGCCGCGACGGAGAGCAACGCGCGGTGGCGGGGGTCGAGTTCGTTGAGTCGCGGACCGAAGAGCGAGTGGCCGAGGTCGCGCGCGATCGACGGAAGCTCCCCAGTGGCGGCTACCCGTTCCGCCATGAGCCGGACATAGAGCGGAATTCCGCCACTCTGATGCAGGATCGCCCCGGCCAGATCGGGGCTCGTCGGACGGCCCACGATGGCGGTCGTCAGCTGAAAGACGTCTGCAATCCCTAGCGGCGAGAGAACATGATGATCGACTGCGTGCATACCGAAGAATCGGGCAAGTGCGGACGCCCCATTCTCGTCACTCCGGAAAGTTCCGAGCACGAGGACACGTTGCTCATCGAGGCGCGGAGCGATCGATTCGAGCAGCGCGATCGACGGCCCATCTGCCCAGTGCAGATCTTCGAGTACGATGATCCGGGGGTGCACACGGGCAGCCTTGTGTAGACGGTCACCCACACGCATCACGGTCTCGACGTGGGCCGGCGCACGTTGATCGTGGACCGGCCCGGCGACTTCATGCAGTTCGTCGTCGAGGCTCGAGAACAGCTCGTCCGCCACGAAATACGCGGGTGCGTCGGCCTCGCAATGGATGGTGTGAATGGTTGCCTGATCGGCCGCCGCTGCGGTGAATTCCCGCACGACGCGCGTCTTCCCCATTCCAGCCGGGCCTTCGATCAGATGGACGCCGCCTCGAGAGCGACTCGTTCGCGCCAGCGCGCGGCGAAGGACGCTGACGATCTCCTCCCTACCGACCGCGGGGATTGAATCGAGAATGCGGGCGCTCGCGGCGATTGCCTCGACCGGACCCTGGAATCGGAGTCCGCGGCCCCTAACGGTCTCGATCCACCGCTCGCCACGCTTCCGTTCCAGATCCCCGATCGCCATGCGTGCGGCGTACACCGCCTGGTCGACAGCGCCGTCGCTGACGCGGACGCCCGCCCAGACGGCTTGGATCAAGCGTTCCCTGGATACGACGCGGTTGCGCTCCGACACCAGAAATGAGAGGAGGTCCAGAGGACGACGTTGGACCTCGATGAGTTCTCCGGCTCGACTCAGCGTGAAGTTTCGGGAATCGAGCCGGAGGGGTCCCAGCTGCCACATCGATCGCGGCTCCATGTCCGTTCGGGTTCGCGCCGATCAGGGTAGCCCGGCTATGACGATGAGACTCTCGTCGGCTCCACACATTGCACGCGTGCTGCTCGTTCGTTGCCCGTCAGGTCGCGCCGAACGGCGAATAGGGATCAGGCAATGCCGATACGCCGATGCCGAAATCCCGTCCTGACGTGACCGGGCGTCACGCAGTGATTCGGGTTCGTCCGCGCGGTTCGACGGCCGAAGTCAGCTCGAATCGGATGATCCGATCCTCGTCGGTCGAGCGATCCATGAAGGAGACGGGACCGCTCGGTTTGACCTTCGCGCGCCCGACACACGATGCTAGACGAGTGCAGCGCCGAGCGAATTCGATTCCCGAATCGTGTCGGCCGCAGGAAACAACGATGCCCATCTCGATCCGTTCGGCGACGACCGATGTCGTGGTCTTCACGACGCGCGTACGATCAGTCGGCGCGCCGTGGCACCATCGCTCTCCGGGCGGCTGCGCGGCGGCGCGCGCTGGCCGCGATCACCGTCCAGCCGCTCACGAAGAGCAGGGCTGCCGAGGGTTCGGGGATCGGCGACGTGGGAGCCATGAACCGATCGACGGTCGCGTCTCCGGAGTACGTGATCCGAGTCGTCGAATCCGGATCGGTATCGGACTGCGTGAGATCGAAGGCTCCGAAACGATCACCGTCCTCGGAAATCATGATGCGGAAGGTCGCGACGTCGCCGACGCCCAGGTCTCCTACGTCGAAGGACAGCGCCAGGGACACGTCGTCCTCGGGAGGAAAAGCGTTCGAGCCATCCAGCGACCCCGCCCGCAGATTGTCGAAGATGTCGCCGGAGACGTAGCCCGGCTCATCGGCCTCGAACGCCTGACCCGCGGCGAGCGTGCCCGACGCGGTGGCTATCTCGTTGAAGAACGTATTGAGGGGCTCGTCGATCTCCGCATCCAGGAAAGACAGGAAGGTCATCCCGGCGAGCGTCGACGTGCCGACGTTCGCGAGGGCGTACGAGAGGACGAGGTCCGTTCCATCCGAGGACCGGGACGAAGAGAAGGTCAGAATGAGGTCCGAGGGCACGCCATCGACGCCCAGCTGCGCCGAGTTGCCCGCGGTCGCACCGTTCAGGTCCAGACCGTCGATCGCAACGAAGGCATCGACCTCGAACACGGACCCGCCGTCGCCGACCGTGATCGGTTGGCCGTTCAGGCTACCACCCGCGCCCGATGCACCGAACGAACCACCGATCGTGATGCTGAAGGCCGGGCTCGCACCGAGCGCGACTACGGCCAGAACGGCCACCAGGCCGCGCCGCGTAGCGCGAGGCGAAAGGCCACGTCGATGCCAGGTGTGCCAGATGGCGTCGACGAGAAGAGATCCTGATTCAGTCATTGCGGGTCCGATCAACTGGATTGAAGCCGATTATCGCGGTGCAAGGGGCTCAGTATCAATGGAAAATCGCTCGCAAGTCGGAGTCGAGGGCGCCCTAACGGATGATCGTGAGATTCCTGAGGATCTACTGAGGTAGCCGGCGCTCTGGACGAGGCACGATTGGATCTGGCCCGCGGACTAAGACTTTCAGTTCCCCGTGGGATCGTCCGCGACATGGTTGTCGAATCGGAAAGGAACGCGCGCGGCGGAACGCCACGGCGAGCCGAAGCAATGCGTATCAGAAGCAATGTGTATCAATAGACGACGACTCGACCGCCCGAAGCGAACCACGTTTGCCCTCCTCGCGATGATGCTCACGAGCGTGCTCGCGCCGGCCCTCGCGCCGGCGGGGCCCTACTACGAGTATCGATCGATCGCCCACGCGGGCGTCGACATCGATCGGATCGTCACCAACGGCTCCGTCAACGACTACGGCGACATCGTCTTCTATGGGTATGACTCCGCCCTTGCGGACTATCCGGGAGGGTCGCACGTGATCGCGGTCGCTCGGACCGGTGAGCGGCTCCTGCTGAACGGCAGGCCGTGCGTCATCGGCGGCGTCGAGCGGGTCTGCACGGATGCCTACGGCGGCGGACCCGAGCCCGTCGCACTCACGAACAATCAGGGCGCGGTCCTCGTCCTCAGTGCGGACAAGAATATTCATCTTGCGACGACCGTTGCCCGGCGATGGGTCGCATACAGCGACGTGAGTCTGTTCCGGGGAGGCGCCGGCTCGAACACCTACGTCGCCGGGAGCTCCTGGAGCAGCGAGCCCGATCCCGGCACGCCGCGGGATGCTTTCGAGCCGGACCTGATGTCGGGCTACTTCGCGATGAGCGATTCGGGCACCTGGGTTCATGCCGGAGGTTTCGGGGACGAGGAGCGCGCGGACAAATTCGCGTTCCCGCAGCTCGGCTTCATCACGAAGACGTTCGCGCAGGATGCCCATACCGCGGGCGACCGGACGACGATCCTGGGAACCGCCGCGCTCGCACCCCCCGACATCGATTGGCTCTCGTCGGACAATGGGCAGATCGAGAATCTCCGACCCGCGATCGCGGACGACGGTTCCGTGATGATTCGCGAGGGAGTCGACGAAGGCGCGCCGGTCTCCGTCTTCCTGCCCGATGGCACGCGCGTCGAGCTGGCGAACACGAGCGGCGGCAGCCTGTTCAGCGACCTCTACGAGAGCGTCGCGCTGAGCGGCTCGGCGAGGGTCGCGGTCTTTGCCGGTCGGACCCGCGATGATGGGGACGGTCACGGGGACGGGATCTTCCTCAGCGTTCGGGACGGACTGGGTCCGGGCGTCGGCGACTTCTTCGGACCGGGCTCGGGTGGTCGATTCATCAACGTCGTCGGAGAACAGTACGAAGACCTCGGCTTCGGCGAGATTCGAAGCGGGCCGCCGTGCAATCCGCGCGGGATCTGCTTCTCCGCGTTCGATTTCGAAGAGGGTCTCTTCGTTCAGCACTTCGAGAACGCCGGCCCCGCGGATCTCCCCGGTACGGACGATGGACTCGCTCACGACAGCGTCGTCATCGCCTTCTTCGCGAGACCCATCGCGGAAAAGATCCTCTATCCCGGCGTCGCGCCGAGCCCCACGCTCTACAGCGACGAGGTCGGGCTGTGGACCGTCCGCATCGACCTGCCGCCCGACCCCGACACGGGCGAGATCGTCCCGCTGGTCCACTCACCGGTGCCGGTCGTGCAAGTCGGCGACGTGCTCGACGGGCTTCTCGTCGCGGAGATCGACGTCCTCGATCCACTGGCCAAGGCGCTCACCGATTCCGCGGGTCTCGCGCGTACGCACCTCGGGCGAGCGGATCATCGCATCGCATTCGTCATCTCCAACGTCGTCGGCAACCGCAAGCTGATGACCGCCGAGTCCTTCGATACGGATGACGACGGACTCTTCGATCACTGGGAGGAGACTGGCGTCGACATGACGGGAAACGGCGTCGTCGATCTCGACCTCCCCGCACTCGGGGCCGACCCGCTCCACAAGGACGTGTTCCTTCAGATCGATTTCCTGGGGGACCGACGCACCGGTCCGACCTCCGGCTACACACACGACCTCGCGCCCGGCGTGACCGAGCGTCTCGTCGACGTATTCGCGGGCGCCCCCGTCGAGAACCCGGACGGCACCCTCGGAATCCGCCTTCACGTCGACGCCGGGCTGGGGGAGGACGACGACGGGACTCCCTATTCGAACGTGCCCGAGGAGATGGCCTGGGGCGGGCACTACGTAGGCATGGAGGAAGACGAGGCCATCCCCGTCGACTACGTCTACCACGGTTTCGAGGAGCACGAGGAGCAGATCGGCGGCCTGAATGCCCGATCGATGGAGAGCATCCAGGCGAAGACCTTCGGTAAGGGCGACGCCCGGGGACGAGAGCTCGCGTTCCACCACGCGATCCTCTCCGACTTCCACAGTCCCTACTACCGAGCCACAGGCGCTGGGCCCGACGATTCCGTGAGACGGCCCCATGTCTTCTCGGCGGAGGCGTCGCGCTCCGATCAGTTGATCGAGCTCCAGAACGAGATTCCGAACAGCGCGCCCTATCGCGGTGGATTCAAGATCATCTCCGGAAGCCTGCGCGGTCACACCGGCGAATACGTCCGCTCCGGCACGCACGGCCTGCTCGCGTACGACCCCCTGCCCGGCGATCTGTCCGCGGGAGATTTGGTCGTGCTCTTCAACGGCTGGTCAGGCGAGACGGAATGGGCCAGCTGGTACGGACTCGGAACCCGCCCGACCAATGACTTGATCGTCTCGCTTCGCGTCGGCGGCCTGAGCAGCGGACGCGTGGGGAACACCTCCATGCAGGTGGGCACGCTGCTCCACGAGCTCGGGCACACCCTGGGGCGGATCCACTGCGGGACCCTCGAAGATGACGCCCCCTGCATCAATTCCCTGGGCCGGGTCCACGGTACGTTGCCGGACGGCCGCGTCCTCATCGAAGGCGGTCAGAGCGCGAGACTCAGCGTCTTCCTCAATGCCGCCCCCGAGAACTCCGTGACGGTCGCGATCGCATCCAGCGACCGTAACCTCGTGATCGATCCGCCGACGGTCACGATCGCGCCGGGCGCCTGGGACACAGGCGCAGAGGTCCTGCTGTCGTACCCCGAGGACTCGGGTACGCCGGCGGCACCCGTCCGAAACGCGAACGTCGAGCTCACGACCACGAGTCTCGACGGGCGATTCCTCGGCGCGTGGACCGAGACGACGATCGCCCTCTTCGACAACGACGTCGGCGAGCTCGTCTATCTCGACTACGGCGTGGCGAGGCCCGCCGAGGACCTGTCTTCGTCGCTCGCCGGCGCGCGCGCTGCCAGCGGCGCGAAGCTCCACGCGTACATTCGCGTGGACGGCGAGCCGATCGTAGAGGGCGAGGGGCGTCGACCGATCGACGTCCAGCTCTCCCGCGCGCCCGCCGGTGCGGTGACCGTCGACTTCGAGCACGTCGGCACCCACGTTTCACCTGCGTCGCTCATCTTCCTTCCGGAGAACTGGGACACGCCACAGACGCTGCAGGTCGGGGTCGACGACGACGACGACGAGCGCGCGTACCTGCGTGCGCGATTCAACAACGCGAGTGGGGACCCCTACTTTCGAGGCGACGCCGGGCTCCTCTATTCGCCGCGGCACGTGGAGGACGATCGCCTCGAGATCATCGTCGAAGGTCCCGCCTACACCGCGCTACTCGATGAGGAGGCCCGGCCCGACGAAACGACCATGGCTTTCGTCCGGCTGAGCCAGGACCCGGGCGCCTCGGGATATCGGGTCGTGATCGTACCCGGATCGGGGATGTGGGCCGGCGCTGACCCGCCCGCCTACGACGCTCTGACGCGATCGTTGGTCTTCGATACCGCCAACTGGCAGGACCCGCAGGTCGTGACGATCGGCATGCTCGACAATGGCGCCAGCGCCGGTCTCCGCCGTCGCGTCGTCCGATTCGTCGGCCAGGGTGACGACCGCACCTCGATGGCTCGATTGCCGATTTTGACGATCGACCGCGATCCCTTGCAGACGGATCACGAGAGCGTGATGAGCTACGCGCACCAGCTTCCCCCGCGTCAGATCCTCGACTACGCAGGGCCCGCCGACGCCCGCGCCGACGAATGGTCGTACCTGCGCACGAATCCTTCGCAGACGATGCCCGCTCTCGGCCATTCGACGCGAGAAGAGGATGCCGAGCCGCGCGAACTGGGTCTCGATCTCGAGACCTACGAGGAGATCCACGGTCGCCTGCCCGACGTCGAGGGTCCCGAGCTCGCGATGTCCTCCCCCCGGCCCGGATCGGAGCTCTCCCTCGGCGCACCCTTCGAGTGTCGCATCGAGGCAAACGACGAGATCGCCGCCGTCGACGAAGTGCGTTGCGAGTTCGACGCCGACGGCAGCGGAGTCGTCGACGCCAGTGAGCGGGTCGTACTCGTGCAGGATGGATTCCGAAGCTTCGTCTCGACGATGCCCCCGGTGGGCGGATCCGCCGGTGCGCGTGAGATCACGCTCGTCGGGATCGACGCGGAATCGAATCGTTCGACTGCTCGGATCCCTGTGTTCGTGCGCGCGACGAATCAACAGCCGGTCGCCGACGGCCGCTCGCTCGTGGTCGGTATCGACACACCGCGGAGTCTGCTCCTCTCCGGCAGCGACCCCGAGTCGGCGCCGATCACGTTCTCGATCGTCGCTCCGCCCGGATCGGGCTCCCTGAGTGGCACGGCGCCCGATGTCGTCTACACGCCGGCTCCCGGTTTCGAAGGCTTCGACTCCTTCTCGTTCCGCGTGAGCGACGGACGCCTCGACTCCGCGCCCGCGACGATCTCGGTGATGGTCGGAGAGGCGAACACCGCCCCCGTACTCGACGCGATCCCCGACATCGGCGTGCTCGTCGGCTCGGCCCGCGGTCAGGCGATCTCGGCGACCGACGCCGACGGCCACCCGATCCGCTTCTCCCTGGATCGCGCGCCGTCCTTCGTATCGCTTGTCGACAACGGCGACGGCACCGCACGGATCCTCGTTGCGCCCGGTCTCGGATCGGGCGGAACCTACTCCGCGATCCTGACCGCCACGGACGGATGGAACACGTCGACGCGCAGCTTCACGATCACGGCTCGCGACAGTACGACGTACAACGCACCGCCCTTCATCGCCCCGATTGCCGATCAGAACGTCGTCGTCGGGACCGCCGTCGAGGTACCGATCAGCGCGACCGACGAAGAGGGTGATCCCATCGTACTGCTGGGCGGCGCCGGGAATCCGAGCTTCGTCACGGTCGTGAACGAAGGCCCCGGTGCGGGCCGCCTGCTCATCGATCCGGGCATCGACGATGTCGGCCACCACGTCGTGACGGTCCGCGCCTCCGATGGTCTCTTGATCCTGAGTCGGTTTCTCTTCGTCGAGGTCTTCGAGCCGGACACGACCGCGCCCTCCCTGCTCGGCGCGTTCCCGATGCACGGCGACCGCGTCGCACCCGGAATCGACAACGCCTGGGTCCTCTTCTCCGAACCGATCGACGTCGCGTCGGCGCTGCCCGAGGACCTGATGGTCACGACCGCCGGCGGGATTCCCGTCGCGGGTGCCGACGTGACCTGGCTCGGCGAGAACCGCGTCGCGGTCCCGAGCTTCGACCCCCTCGCCGTCGGCGCCTACGAGCTGACGGTCGCGGACGGAGTGCTGGCCGACCCGTCGGGCAACACATCCGGCACGCCTGCAACGAGCAATCGATTCGACGTGGTCGCGAGCGTCGCCAGTGGAGACCCGAGGCCGGACACGCAGCTCGTCCTGCCGGTGGAGTACGCGGCCAAGAGCGCAGACGTCGGGGACGTCGATGGAGATGGGATCCCCGATGTCGTCGTCGGCCATGGAAGCGATGGAGCGAACGGACTCTCCGTCTTCCGTGGGCTCGGCGGCGGCGCCTTCGCGGCTCCGATCGCTGTCTCGCTCGAGGACGGCGATCTGCTCGAGCTCGCCCACGAGCATCGTGCGCTCCCGATCGGTGTCGCGGATCTCGACGGAGACGGCCGAGACGAGATCGTCGCCGGGCTCGAGACGACCCTCTCCGTCGTCACATCGGGTCTCGCCGGCGAGCTCGTCGGCCCCACGAACTACGATCTCAGCGGCTTCGGCCCGATCGGCATCCCCGACCAGATCCGTGATCTCGAGATCGCCGACGTGAACGGGGACGGCCACGCCGACGTGCTGTCGAGTCTCTACGACGACCTGCTCGTTCAGCTCGGCGACGGCGCCGGAGGCCTGGGCGCGCCGATCCAACATTCGAGCGGGACCGCCAGCGGGCGCAGAAAGTCACTTGCGACGGGCGATCTCGACGCCGACGGGATCCTCGACGTCGTGGACGGACCGAACGTCTTCCTCGGTGCGGGCGACGGGACGTTCACGAGCGTCCCCAACAGCTTCGACGCTGGATTCATCGCGGCCCTCTACGAAGACCTCGCCATCGCCGACATCGACGGCGACGGAATCCTCGACGTGATCGGCCGCAGCGCCGCCGGTTCCGATCGGATCCTGCGGGCGTCGCTCGGGAACGGCGACGGCACCTTCCACACGATTGGAACCGGGGGTGTCCTCGAGTGGAACATCCTCGAAGTGCCGATCCCGGGACATTCCATCTGGAACCTCGTGGTGAGCGATGTCGATGGCGACGGCGACCCCGATTTCTCGATCAGCTATCGATCCGATCGAACGGGCAACGACGAGTTCGAGGTCGGCGTGTTCCTGAATACGGGCTCGGGGGTCTTCGTCGAGAGCGACTTGCTCACCACGACCCAGGATCACCACGCGACGGTCCTCGCGGACCTCGATCAGGACGGCCTCCTCGACCTCGGCTCTCTCGGTGGAGATGGCTTCTCCTACCAGCCGGGGAGCGCCGCCGGGCAGTTCACGTCGTTCCGCGTCGCCGAATTCGATCAAGCCGGCGCCGGAGCAGTGGGGGACATCGACGGGGACGGTGACGATGACGTCGTCGCGGGAGGCACCCTCGGGCAGGCACACATCCGATTCAACTCGGGAGACGGGACCTTCACCCCGGGCCCGTCACTCGACTTCTTCCGGCATCTCACGAGCTTTGCCCTCGGCATCGAGTCGATGGCCCTCGAAGACCTCGACGAAGACGGGGACGCAGACGTGGTCGTGGCCGGGTACAACACCGTCGCGATCCGCTTGTCGAACGGCGACGGAACGTTCGGGTCGGCGGTGACCCATCCGGTGGCCGGCCGGGACGACCTGCTGTTCCGCGATCTCGACGGCGACGGATTCGACGAAATCGTGGCCGTCGATCGCTCGAGTTACGCGGTCCTGCTCTCGAACGGCGACGGCAGCTTTCGCGCGAGCGCGCACGCGACCCACTACCTCAACGGTCGAAGCGCGACGGCGCTCGAAGACACGACCGGCGACGGCCTGCTCGATCTGGTGTGGTCGAACGATGCGAGCAACTCCGTCTCGATTCTCGAAGGGCTCGGAGACGGGAGCTTCGTGCCGACGAGCGACCCGCTCTATCGCGCGGTCGACGTGGCGGTCGACACGCTCGGCAACCTCTACGTCGTCGACGGTGAGGGCGCCCGCATGCAGAAATACGATGCTGCGGGGGTCCTTGTCGCGAGCTTCGGAGAGTTCGGATCCGGCGTTGGCGCGCTCTCTCGCCCGTCGAGCGTCGCGCTCGACAGCGCGGGCCACGTCTTCGTCCTCGACGACTACGATCACCGCATCGTCGATTACGACTCGAACGGGGTCTACGTGTCCTCGTTCGGAACGCTGGGGAGCGGTCCCGGACAGCTCTTCGAGCCGTCGGCGATCGCGATCGCGTCCGACGATTCGATCTTCGTCGCAGACACGGGAAACTTCCGGATCCAGAAATTCGATGCCGACGGCAACTACGTCGCACAGTTCGGGAATACCGGGCCCGTCGACGTCCCCGGCAACCTGGCGCGTCCCGAAGCGATCGCCGTGTCCGCGGCCGGCGAGGTCCACGTCCTCGACCTCAACTACACGTATCCGAACTCCAGCATCCTCCAGATCTACGACGCGAACGGCAACTATCTCCGTCAGCACCCGATCCTCGGCGTCGACCCCGCGCCGCTCATCCATCGCCCGGTCGGCCTCGCGCTCGACGCGGCGGGGGACGTCTTCATCAGCGAAGGCGGCGCCTGGAACGACGTGCATCGCGTGCAACGGTTCGACGGCTCGGGGGCCCTCGTCCAGAGCTTCGGCAGCTACGGGAGCCTGTTGGGTCAGCTCGACGGCCCCGCTGGCCTCGCCGTCGACGCCTCGGGCAACGTGCTCGTCGCGACTCACCAGGGCGTCCAGCGCTTCGCGCCGACGGGCGAGGGGATCGATTTCGTCGGCGTCGACCTGCGCGTGGCAGGCGGACCGCAGGGCATCGCAATCGGCGACGTCGACGAGGACGGAACGCTCGACCTCGTCACCTCGAATCGGGCCGGCGTTACACGCGACCCGTTCGGAGATGTGCCGCGCCGTGAGGACAGCGGCGGCCACTCGATTTCCGTGCTCTTCGGCAACCCCGATGGAAGCTATGACGCACACTACAACTGCGCCGTAGGCCGCGATCCAATCCGGCCCGTCCTCGACGACTTCGACGGCGACGGTCGGCTCGACGTGGCCGTCGCCAGCGGTCCGGATCACAGCGTGACGATCCTGCGCGGAGGGCCGGGCGGACGCTTCAGCCATCGCGCGGACTTCCGGGTCGACGATCGTCCCGTCGGCCTGGCCGGCGGGCGACTTGATGCCGATGGGCTTCTGGATGTCGTCACGACCAGCTCCGATGCCGCCACGCTCACGACGTTGATGAGCGATGCCACGGTCTGGGAGACCGCGACGCCGGCGGACTGCACGCTCGATCCCGAGCCGCCGGTCGGTGGTAGTGGCAGCCTCATCGCCGATGCCGGCCCGGATGCCGTCGTCGTCTCTGGCGACGTCGCGATCCTCGATGGTGGCGGGTCCCTGGGCACGACGCCGGAAGCGGTGCTCGCGTTCGCGTGGACGCAAACGAGTGGACCGCCCGTCGAGCTGATCGGCGGCAATGGCCGCTCGCCGCTCTTCACGACCAGCGCGCTCGGGCGGATCGAGTTGCTGCTCACCGCGACCGAGGGCGCGCTCGAGGACACGGATGTCGTCGCCATCGACGTCGTCGCGGCGCCCGCGGTGAACTCGCCCCCGGTCGCGGATGCGGGCCTGGACCAGACGGCTCCGAGAGGGAGTCTCGTCACGCTCGATGGAACGGCCAGCTCCGACCCGGATGCCGATCCACTCACCTACGCATGGCGCATCGTCGGCGCACCGACGGGCTCCGCCGCGACGATCACGGATCTTACGGCCTCCGCCCCGAGTTTCGTCCTGGACGAACGCGGTACGTACCTCGTCGAATTGGTTGTCGCCGACGGCGAGGCGTCGAGCGTGCCGGACGTGGTCACCCTCGAAGCGACCGGGAATTTCGCGCCGATCGCGGTCGCCGACGGCAGTCCCGAGATCTTCCTCCCGGGCGCAGCACTGCTCAATGGGCTGGGGAGCTTCGACACCGACGGGGACCCGATCACCCACGCCTGGCGGCTGGCCTCGGCTCCCGCCGGCTCGGCTGCGACGATCTTCGATCCGACGGCCCCGATCACGTCGGCGCTGCTCGACGTGGCAGGCCTCTACGTATTCGAGCTCGTCGTGAATGACGGGCTCGTGGACAGCGCCGCCTCTTCGTTCGCCGTCGAAGCGATCGGAAATCGCGCCCCGACGGCGAACGCGGGTCCGGACTCGACTGTCGAGCTACCGGGCGCTGCCCGGCTCGATGGATCCCGAAGTCTCGACCCGGATGGCGACCCCCTCCGATACGCGTGGAGCCTCGTTTCGAGCCCGGCCGGCTCCGCGACCTTCCCGGTCCGCGGTGGTCGGCCAGGCGAGGGGATCTTGACGACGGATCTCCCCGGCACCTACGTCGTCGAGCTGATCGTCTCGGACGGGCTGAATACCAGCGAGCCCGATCGCGTGACGATCGTGGCGAGCGGCGACGATGCCCCGATCGCGAACGCGGGGAGCAGTCGTTCGATCCTCGCCCCCGGAACGGTCGGGCTCGACGGGTCGGCCAGCCTCGACCCGGAAGGTCAGCCGCTCACCTATCTCTGGTCGCTCGTAAGCGCACCTGCCGGCTCGGCAACCGCGATCGGAGCGGCCACGACTGTCGCACCGACTCTTTCGACGGACGTGCCGGGCGCATACATCGTTCAGCTCGTAGTGAACGATGGAGCCCAGCCGAGCGTACCCTCACTGGTCACGATCACCGCGACTACCAATGCCCCCCCGGTGGCCGCTGCCGGGCCCGACCAGAGGGTCGCGCTCGGCGCCGGGGTGGCGCTCGATGCGAGCGCCAGCCTCGATCCTGATGGTGGCCCCCTTCCTGTGCGGCACCGTTGGGACTTCACATCGCTGCCGGCGGCGAGCCTGCTGGAAGTCGATGGGTTCGCCGCTCCGAATCAGGTGCGCTCGTCGTTCACTCCGGACGTCGCTGGTCGCTACCTCGTGCGGCTCACGGTCAACGACGGCCGCGACCAAGACAGCGATGAGGTCGAGATCGTGGTCGAAGACCTGACGCCGATCCCGGTAATCTCGGATCTCACCGCACGGGCCAAGGACGGGAAGGTCGACCTGGTCTGGACACCGGCAGACGGTGCCTTGTACAACATCTATCGGAGTGAGATCGCCGGTGGGCCCTACGAGGTGATCGCGAGGGCACATGCCTCGCACTACGCAACATACGCAGATCTCGGGCTCACGAATGGCGTGACCTACCACTATGTGGTCACGGTCGTGTTGGGCAGCTCGGAGTCCGCATCCTCCAATCCGGTGTCGGCCCGACCCTCCGCGCGAGGCGGGCGCGGCGACGGTGCTGCGCCCGTACCGGAGCCTTCGGCGAGCCTCGGCCTGATAGTTGGACTCGCCTTCCTTGCCGTGCTCTGCCGCGCACGTGAGCCACGAACGGGGCGTGTCAGCGAAGCGTGACGCCGGGGACGCGATGAGGATGCATGCGACGTAGCCTGGTACGCCACCGGCGGTGCTTCGTGGCGACTCGGGTCGATGGTGCTGCCGACTAAGCGAAAGTCGACTCGAACGACGAGACCGGGCCGATCGTCCGCAGCGTGAAGCCGTTCACACTCGCGGCGGACGTCGCGGCGATCTCAATCCACGAGTGAGCCGATCGTCCGAGGCGGGTACCTCGAGACGCTCGGCCCGAGACAACCGGAGCGGAGCAACCGATGTTCGATTCAATCCAGAAGGACAGGGGCGCGAGGCGAGGACGGGGGTTCGCCCCGCTCGTCGTCCTGGCGATGGCGGCGATCTGCGGCGGACTCGCCTCCGCGGGCGCCGCAGCACCGCTCGAGCGGGTCGTCTACCAGGAGACCTTCGAAGACGAGGCTTCACATTCCTACCCCTATGCGCCCGAGGTCGACGACAGCGCGGTGCGCGGACTCTGGGGGCACTCGTTCGGGCCGGGCACGCTCGGGCCCGGTCCGGAGATCGTCGCCGGACGCGCGCGATTCAGCCCTCCCATCGACGGGCAGATGGTTCTGGAGAACGCCGTCTTCCCGCATCTCCCGAACGGAATCGGTCGACGCTCGATCGGGGTCCGCGCTCGCTTCACGGCCATGTCCGTGAGCGCCGGGAGCACGGCCGCGTTCGACACGTACCTCGAGTTCGTGGCCGACAACGGCGAGCGCACGGAGATCAGCGTCACCCTGCTCGTGAACGCTTCGGGCGCCACGCCGATCGCGCGTCTCGACGTATGGGAGAAGCGGTACGTGCCCGGGGTTCCAGTGACCACATCGCTATGGGTCGCGGGAACGCTCCTGCCTCAGGCCGTCCCGGACGCGATCGCGAGCGGCGGCGACTGCTCGCTGGACGTACTCGTCGATCGGCAGGCGGGAACCGTGGGTGTCTGGCTCGACGCCGCTCTGATCCCGATCGTGAGCATCCCACCGACGCTCTCGTCCACGCTACACGCATCCGACGCGTTCAGATCGCTCCATACTTCGGTGCGGGGGCCGACTACGGCCGTGCCGGGCGTGGTCTCCCTGGACCTGGACACGATCGAGATCTACCACCCGATCGCGAACCGATTCGTCGTCAACTCGTTCGTCGACGGCGAAGACCTCAATCCCGGCGATCTGCTATGCGAGACGGCCTCGGGTGGCTGCACGCTTCGCGCCGCCGTACAGGAGAGCAATGCGCTCGCCGGGCTGGACGAGATCGTGCTGTCGGCCGGAACCCACCTCCTCGAGCTGGAAGGCGTCGAAGAAGACGACGCGGCGCTCGGCGACCTCGACATCAACGACTCGACGATCCTGACGGGTGCCGGCCGGAACGCGACGATCATCGACGCTTCGGGTATCGATCGGGTCTTCGATCTCACCAAACCGGACCCGTATGTCGACGTCCAGCTACTCGACCTGCGGATCACGAACGGCTCGGCGCTCGCCGATCAGGCTGCGGATGGAGGCGGAGTCCGGAATCGGAGCGCGCTCTTCATGACTCGCTGTGTCGTCGACGCGAATGTCGCGAATACCGGGGGTGGGATCATGAATCATGGACACCTCGTCATGGAAGATTGCGTCGTGCGGGACAACGTCGTCATGCCCCTTCCGGGTCTTTCTGCGAACGGCGGAGGGATCGGGAGTCGAGCGGAATCGACGGGACTCGCCTCGCCGTGGCTGAACCTCCGCGATGCCGCCGTCGCGAACAATCACGCGCCTTCGACCGGCGGCGTTCAGATCGCGCCCGGGAGCGGGGCGTTCATGGACAGCGTCACGCTGAGCGGAAACGATGGCGTGCAGCTCGACGTCGTGGACGGCGTGGTCCTAGTTCAGCACGCGACCCTCTACGGCGGTGGCGAGACCGCCGCTCTGAAGGTAAGGAGTCCGGGAGCGACGGGGGCGGTCGTAGAGCTGCTGGCGACCGCGATCCACGGGAGCCCCGCTTGCGACCTCGACGGCGCGAACGCGGCGGTCGTCGACGACCTCGGCAAGAACGCGATCAGCGACGCCTCGTGCATGGACAACCTGAACGGGAGCGCGACGGAGCTGGCCCTTCGGCTGAGTCCGCTCCTGCCGATCCACGACTCGTTCGCGCATCTGCCAATGCAATCGAGCCCGCTGATCGACAGGGGGGACTCGCTGTGGTGTCGATTCTTCGACCAGGTAGGCATGCCGCGCCACATCGACGGTGACGGATCCGGAACCGCCCAATGTGATGCCGGCTCGATTGAGGCGCCGGTTCCCGAGCCCGGGTTCGCGACGGCGCTCGCGACGGCTTCCCTGATGGTGGCGAGCTTCGCGCGGCGATCGCGATCGCGAAGTGCACGCCGAATCGACGGGGCGACAACTCGCGGCCGGGCTTTGCCGCCGCCATCTCTCTGACGAGCGTTCCCGCGACGGCCCTCGCCTCCGTCGGCGCATGGTGCCAGTACTCGATCCACGATTATGTAGCCCGTATGGTGCCAAAACTCGAACGAGGTCTAGGCCGCCCGAGCGTAGTAGCGAAGCATTCCACCGAGACGTTCGTGACACTCGATCGAGCCGCCCTTTCCGAGCACACTCGGGACGCTGTCGATCAGTCGATTTCCGATTCCCTGATGATTCCGTTCGCCGTGATCGTGCTCGACGTTCTCGCCAACGAGTTGCCGAAGGTGGCGTTCCCCAATCGGAACCACCTGGCTGACGCACTCTGACTTCGCCGACCGGACGAACCTCTCCGCGTAGGCATTCAGGTTCGGACTTCGTGTCGGCAGCTTCACGGGGTTCACGCCCGCGCGCCTCAGCGTTCCGGCGAACGCTCGCGTGAACAGCGGATCACGATCATGGATCAGGTGGCGGCTGTCCACGAGAAAGCCGCCGTCACGGTCGATCAGATTCCGGGCCACCTGCTGCATCCATTCGCCGTTCTGCGTCGCTGTGATTCCCGCGATCTCCACTCGACGGGTCTTCAGGTCGATCACGAAGAGCACGAAGTACCGCACGAGGCCGCGCCATGTGACGACCTCCACCGAGAAGAAGTCCGTCGCGGCAATCGCTCCCCAGTGGGCCCGCAGGAACGTCTTCCAGGCTATAGGACGACGCCCGACCGGATCGATTCCGTTCTCGGCGAGCACTCGCTTGATCGTGTTTCGGCCGATCTCGTACCCGAGATTCATCAACGCCCCGCGAACGCGGGTGTAGCCCCCCTGGCGAATCGATGACCTCGAACGCCTCCAGGAGGCCGAGCGAGGACGAACCTGAGCCTCACAACCGAGGGGAGCGAAACCTGATGTCGTCACTGCCCTATCGACTGCCTCGCGGCGGCCACACCCAAGCCGCTGGCGTCATGTGGGGGACCGTGGGCATCGCGCTCCTGTGCGTCGTGGGCAGCGCGTGGCTGACCACGCAATGGGCCGCCTGGCGGCTGGGCTATGCCGATGCGCTGGGCGAGCCCTGTCTCGGCCAACGGACGGCACCAAGTACCACGCGAATCGATGGCCCTCGGCGCGGCGATCGCGCAAGTGCGCGCCGCGCCAGAGGAAAAATGGAGCCGACGATCCGACTCGAACGGACGACCTGCTCATTACGAGAGGGCGACGGAGATGAGGAAAATCAATAGGTTGCGGGCCTGGCACAGCAAAACGATGAAATGCGATGCATCCGAGCGCACCAAGGACTCGACCTGCCGCAGCCGCGCACCGTCCAAGATAGTCTTCGGAATCTACGGGGAACTAATGTGAGAGCAGTTCGCCCAGTCGCGTTGGGTCAACTGGCCCCCGAAGCCGGCAATCCGAGCAACTCGACCGCAGCGCGGGTGTTGTCGTCGCTGCATTGTGCCGGCTACCGCCGAGCGACGAGCGAGTGATTGGAACCTGCTAGTGAACTCGTGGTCTCGTATTGGCGTCATGCGGGAACGCCGGAGACCCTGAGTAGAACTGGACTTTGAGAACGACCTTCATCGTTCGATTCGCGCAGCGCAGCCACTGCTGAGCATTCGCAAGCGTGCGGAATTCTTGAAGTTTCCCGGCGTGGACGAGAATTCATCGTACGCCTGAATTCGCTCGGTCGCATGATCCACCGTGAATGCGAGTAAGCTCCTTTCTCAGCTTCTAGGAAGCGGAAACTCGCGTCGACTCCGGATGCCCTCGGGTTTGCATTCGACTTGCGATGAGTCGACTGGCCTCAGTCCGAAGGCTGGGGTCCTTTCATTTTCAGGGGAGATTTCGAGGATGCGCAAGACCCACCTGCTCGACGATATACCGTCGAGTCGCGACGAACTCGGAGCGCACGAGCGGGTTGCAGGCGCGCTCGCAGACCTCGTTGACCGAGAAAGCGGTGGCAAGGCTGTTGCGATCGAAGGCAGCTGGGGCTCCGGGAAATCGACGATCGTCGAGATTCTTCGTCAACGCTTTCCTGAGCGCGTGTTCGTATTCGATGCGTGGTCCCACGAGGGCGACCCACTTCGTCGCGCTTTCCTGAATGAACTCATCGACTTCTTCGTTGAGACCGGAAAGCTCGACGCCGATTCATCTGAGCGAGACAAGGCGATGATCTCCGGAGAACTCACCGAGTCTTCGACCACGACTCACTACCCAGTCACACCTATTCGGCTGCTTTTCGGGCTTTCGCTTCTTGGGGTTCCGCTCGGCGTCACGCTCCTGCAGATCGCGCACCAGCCGCCGAAGCTTGACGAGACGCTTCGTTTGGCTGCCTATTGCCTCACCCTTGCCCCGGCCATCGTTGTCGGGCTCGGCGCAATCGGTTCGTTTTTCCGACAACTGCGCGAACGGACGAAAGGACAGAAGATTGAGTGGCGTTTCGGCGAGTTCGAGCTGTTGTTCAATCACCTTACGCCCCGAGACGAGACCGAACAGCACCGAACTGTTGATGCGACGAGCGTAGAATTTGCCGAAATCTTCTCTGAGAAGCTCTCGCAGGCACTAGAGAGCGAGCCACTTCTACTGGTGGTCGACAACCTCGATCGGATCCCTCGAGATAGCGCCATTGAAGTCTGGTCGACGCTCCGCGTATACGTTGAGGAATGCGCGCGGCAAGATGCGGCTTGGACCTCGTTGACGTGGCTGGTTGTTCCCTACGACCGAACCGCGATGGAAAGGGTCTGGGCGAGCCAGTCTGGCCAGATCGATTCACCGCAGGATTTCGGACTTGCAGATATACCGAACGATCAAATCGAATCGGAGGGCGGGGCTAGGCCGGGCTCGGCGAAGGCTGAGGCTCTCGTAGACGCGTATCTACAAAAGACCTTTCAGATTCGGTACAGGGTCCCGCCTCTGCTTCTCTCGAACTGGAGAGACTATTTTCTCGCGTTGCTGAGACAGGCGTTCCCCGAGCACGACGAATCGGAGCGCCGGGCCGTCTATCAGATCGTGCGCCAGTGGCGCGCACAGATCGGCGCGCTCCCCACGCCCCGCGAGCTGAAGCTTTTCGCCAACGACCTAGTCGCAATCTACGCGATCTGGGGCGACGAATTTCCTCTGCACCATATGGCGTATTACCGAGTGCTGAGATGCACCGACGAGGACATTCCGAGTTCGCTCACGAAAGGTGCAATTCCGCGTGCCCGGTACGCGGATTTCCTGGCCGAGGGGATCGAGCGCGACATTGGCGCTCTTCACTTCGTCAGAGAGCGTGATGAAGCCGCACAGCTGGTTCTGGACGGCCCAATTAGAGAGGCCTTTCGTGCGGGTAACGGCGCGAGGCTCAGGGAACTATCAGAGCTGGGGATCTTCTGGCCGGTGTTTGAGAATCTTGCGGTCGATCTGGCGAGCGAGGACGCGTCGCCAAGCGAGCTCGCTAGTTCGGGCTCGGCGCTGCTTGAGAGCGGACTCCATCTACTTTCCAGTCCTTCAGATGCTCGCGACACGGTTTCGCGATTCTGTACCTACGCCACCGACGTCGAAGATTGGGGGCTGCTAGATGAGGATTGTGCTCGCGGGATCGCCGCATTCGCTGAGATTCTCAACTCAGATTCGACGTCTCGTCGACTCTTCGAACAGGCGTCTGCATCCAGTGCAGCGCTAGTTGCGGACAAAACAGTCGTGGCGCGAGTTGACTCATGGGCAGCTGGGCTGCTGATCCTGTTGAGAAGACTTGATGAAATCGGCTTCCCTCGCAGCGAATCGGTCATGATCCCGGGCGCGCCGGACGTCGTGGTTCCCTCTCTGCCAATAACGATGAGACACCAGCCTACTCAACAATTACTGTAGGGCGATGGATGGTGAACTCAGATGATCGCAGATACGAACTCTCAGCCCGCGTCTCGGGAATCGGCGAAGGCGCGTA
>Ga0209992_10001720_pt1 | contig 21984 bp, 16 predicted proteins | sample 2SBtaG_2_FD_182564 | JGI IMG/M metagenome (GOLD analysis project Ga0209992, IMG submission 182564) | Deep subsurface microbial communities from Kolumbo volcano to uncover new lineages of life (NeLLi) - 2SBTROV12_ACTIVE470 metaG (SPAdes)... | ecosystem: Environmental > Aquatic > Marine >... | reverse complement strand
AACTCTGTAAAACCAGGAATGAGGATGGGTGTTGGAAACGATTCTTTTTCGCTAATATTTTCTCTGGGATTCTCCATGGTTTGTTGAAATACAACAGAGTCATAACTGCAAGTAACTTTAATATTTCTTGGGATATTAAGCGTTTTCCCCACTTTTGGAAAATTAAAAAGATCATTGACTTCTCGGACATGGTGAGCAGTTATGTGCAACATATTTCCTGTTATTCGGCAAAAAGTCTCCCTCACCAGTCTTTGCCTTAATGCAACTGGGTGGGACAGAAAATCGTCAATTTTCCAGCAAATATTTTTTTCATTCTCCTCAGGACCTGAAATTTTTTTGTTAAAAACATCTCTGGTCATTTGGGACAACAAAGCATCGTCTTCCCCAACAATTTTCGACATTTCTTGTAATTTTGTTTTAATATTCGGATTGTAAGATTCCAAACAAGGAATAAGTTCATGTCGAATTCTGTTACGTAAATATTTGCTATCATTATTAGACAAATCATTACGAAAGGGGATGTTGCTTACCTTAAGATAACTTTCTAACTCTTTTCTATAAACCTCCCAAAAAGGCCTAATTATATTACCCCTTACTTGGGGAATTCCGACTAAACCCTTCAATCCTGATCCCCTAATAATATTCATTAGGATCGTTTCCACCCTATCATCTGCGGAATGTCCTAAAGCTATTTTATTACCTCCAACAGCTTTCAAGGTTTCATCAAAAAATTGATACCGAATTAATCTAGCAGTCTCCTGAAAAGATTTTTTAAATTGAACCTTCTTATCCTCAACATCAATTTCATTTAGAAAAAAACGTAGTCCAAGTTTTTCTGAGGTATCTTTAACAAAATCTGCATCGACATAGGACTCACCTCCCCTTGCCATATGGTTAACATGGGCAACGACCAAATCATAATTTTTGGTTTTAGAAAAAAGATGAAGAACATGCAAAAGGGCTATAGAGTCTACTCCACCGGATACCCCAACTACAATTTTATCCCCTGAAGAGACCAAATCAGTTAAATTTGCATCTATCTTTTTGAGAAATTTTTCCATACCGACCCATTAAAAAATAAATTTTAAGGAATGAGTTAGAGAGGGGAAATAGAACCGGTTATCAATACTTTAAAGTTCCTCCAATAACTTTTGTTTTCGTCTTTTATACTCATCTGCTGAAATCTTGTCTTGATAACGAAGTTTTTTAATTTCCCTCAAGCTTTGTTCTATTTTGCTAGGACGAGAATTTATTTGGTCATCTTTGTGACCATTTGATTTCTCAACGGACTTATACATTTCCTTCCATTTCTCCTGCATTTTTCTCTTTGTTTTCTTATTAAAAGCTTTGGAATAAGTCGAACCGGAAATATCTTTATGACTAGTTTTTACATCAAATTTTGAATTTAATGCGTTTTTAGGTTCTTTAAATAACGATTTTTCTATAAAAGCAGATTCTCTTAATTCGTTCATCCAAGTTTTATAGGCAGATTCTTGTTTACTAATTGAAAGGATATTTTTAATTTTATTTTTAACGTCTTTAAAAGGGATTGTCCTTCCCTTCTTAATTTCCTCTGCTTTTATAATATGATATCCATACTCTGTTTCAACAACATCACTTATTTCGCCCTCCTTCAATCTATAAACTGCTTTTTCAAATTCAGGAACCATTTGTCCTTTTTTAACAAAACCAACATCCCCGCCCAAACTGGCCGAAACATCCTCTGAATATTCCTTAGCAGCTTCTGCAAAATCTTTCCCCCCCTTAATCTCAGAAAGAATTTTCTTTATTTGCTTATTTTTTTTCTTCTTTATTTTTTCAGAAGGATTCTTCTCAAAAAGAAGAAGGATATGTTTTACCCTAACCTGACTTGACTCCCAAAATTCCTTCTGATGGTCATGGTAATATTTTGCAATTTTTTTTTCACTTACAAACATTCGACTACCCATTTCAAAACGCGTAATTTTTGAAACAAGAATCTGATCGCGAATAATGTTCTTATAGTTTTCCAGGGATTCGCCTTCCCCTTCAAGCATGAACGCCAACTGCCCCTCTTCTAAAGAGTTTTTTCTCTCTATATCTTTAATAGCAGCATCTACAGTTATATCGTCCACCTCAAAACCCATCTTTTTACCCTGTTGAAGTTTTAATGTGTCATCAATCAAAAATTCCAGAGCCTCTCGTAGGATTTGATTTTCATCAAAATTGCCATCTTCGTTTTTATATTTTTCCTTTAGAGCATTGGCCTTTCCTTCTAATGAACTCAACGTAATAATTTCGCTGTTGACTTTCGCTACAACGCGATCAAATATTTTTCCTTCTACCAAGTTTGATTTCATAAAAACCAAACAAAGAATTATGGCACCAAGAGTTGGCTTAGTTAATTTTATCGACGACGTCATATTTAATATCAATTTGCGCATTTCGTTTTAGTTTTAAAAACCATTTTTGAAAAGCTTTATCTTGTAAATCCCGGAGAAGGATTTTTTTGATACTACTTCTGGATTCTTCAAAATCCATTTTTCTTTCTTGAATTTTACCCACAACTTTAAATAAGTGAAAACCATACGGAGTACGAATAATATCGCTAATTTTATTTATCTTTAATTTAAAAACATCGTCAAACTCTTCCGGCATCTGACCTGCCTCAAAATAACCCAAGTCACCTCCCTGGATGCCTTCAGGCCCCAAAGAATACTCTTTTGCAAGATCCGAAAATGTTTTCTGCTTACGGCGAATTTCTTTTTGTATTTTTCTAATTTCCTCTTCAGACTCAACCATAATATGAAGGGCTCTAACTTGTTCTTTTTTATGAAATTCATCGCTTTTATCAAAATATTCATGCATTTGTTTTTCACTAACCGACACCTTACTATTGACATGTTCTTGAATCAATTTATTTGTCAAGACCGTATTTTTTATAGAGTTTTCCCAATCCTCTCTCGAAATCTTTTCTAAAACCAATGTTTTTTCCAGTGTATCTTCAACATACCCTTCCCTTTTTTGATTCAACACCTTATTAAGTTTATTTTGGCTAACGGTAATGTTGTTTTTCTCAATTTCCTGTGCAAGTAATATTTTTTTCACCAATTCATCTAGAGCTCTGTTTTTAAACCAAGACAACTCCTCTGGTTTTAATTCTTGAATATTTTGGACTCTAAATATTTTTTGTTGTCCAACAAGCATCTTTTTAAATTGTTTTGCAGTGACTTTCTCATCATTAATTTCCAATACAATTTCATCATCAACTATAAAATTCACTGAAGAATTATTATCAGAACAAGAGTTGAATAATATGATTATTATGACGGACAATAATGGCTTAAAATATATAATCACAATTAGGCCTTTTTAACATTTAATGACTTTAAAAGTTTTTGTAGATATTTAGAAATTACTTTTAAATCTGCCTTCCAACCCTTCCTATCTATATGAATCCCAATTTGAAATTCGGACAACATCTTTAACCGCTCATCCAAAATTGTGGCAAGACTTTCCGGTATCACAGGAGTCGAGGGTAGCAATGTCAAAAATACTTTTCCATTTTTCATGTGAACTTGATTTATATGTAATTTTTGACAAAACATACGAATTTCAAGCAACGCCAAAAGCTTCTCAATCGGCTCGGGATAAGGGCCAAAACGATCAATCATTTCTCTCGATAAAGCCATACACTCATTTATGTCTCCTGCTAATTGAATTCGTCGATAAAGATCTAACCTTTGGTTAAGATCGGGCACATATTCATTTGGGATAAACCCTTTAACCAAAAGATCAATTTCAACTTCTATTCTTGGATCAACCTTTTCTCCGCGAATATCTTTCACCATATCTTCAACTAACTTACAGTAAAGATCGAATCCTACAGAGGCAATGTGCCCTGATTGATTACTTCCTAGCATATTTCCAACGCCTCTAATTTCCATATCTCTTGCTGCCAGTTGGAATCCTGCCCCCAATTCGCTTAACTCTTCCATAGCCGCAAGTCTTTTTCTTGCTTCCTCGGTCAATACCTGTGTACTAGGAATTAATAGGTAAGCATAGGCTTGATGCTTGTACCTACCCACTCGGCCACGAAGTTGATACAGTTGAGCTAGACCAAATTGGTCTGCGCGATTGATAATGATTGTATTTGCTGAGGGAATATCCAGTCCTGATTCAACTATAGAAGTACTAAGCAATACATCTATTTCTTTATCAAGAAAGCCCTTCATAACTTTTTCTAGCTGATGTTCAGGTAATTGACCATGGGCTATATCTATCCTGACTCCTGGAACTAATTTCTTTATTAATTCAGCAATAGAATGGATACTGTGGATTTTATTGTGCACAAAAAACACCTGGCCACCTCTATCCACTTCTCGCAAAATGGCATCACGAATTACCTCTTCATCAAATTTTCTTATAAAAGTCTTCACCGCAAGACGATCCAGGGGAGGAGTCTCAATAACGCTTAAATCCCGAACTCCCATTAAGGAAAAATGTAGCGTTCGAGGAATAGGAGTGGCGGTGAGGGTTAAAATATCAACAGAGTTTCTAAGTTTTTTTAATTTCTCTTTATGTTTAACACCAAATCTTTGTTCTTCATCCACTACAATCAGTCCCAATGAAGCAAACTCGACATCTTTTGAAAGCAATCGATGCGTTCCAATAATGATGTCGACCTCTCCCCTCTTCAGCTTTTCTAAAGTATTTTTTTGTTCGCGTGGCGTCCGGAAACGATTAACCATATCTATGATGACAGGATATTCTTTAAACCGCTCCTGAAAAGTTTGCAAATGTTGTTGAGCAAGAATGGTTGTCGGCACCAACACAGCGACCTGTTTTTTATCCAAAACCACTTTAAATGCTGCTCGCATGGCCACTTCTGTTTTCCCATACCCTACATCACCGCAGATCAATCGGTCGGTTGGCTTATCACTTTCGAGGTCATTCTCCACCTCTTCAATTGCCTTTAATTGATCATCCGTCTCCTCATATTCAAATGAGTCTGCAAACTCTCTTACCATCATAGTATTTGATGAGTAAGCATGACCCTTAGCCAACTCTCTTGAAGCATAAAGTTTCAGCAAATCTCCAGTCATCTCCTGAATTGCTTCTTTAACTTTTTTCTTTTGTCTTTTCCAGGCAATTCCCCCCATTTTACTTAAGGGAGGGGGAGCTTCAGATCCACCCACATATTTCTGAACAAAACCCAACCCCTCCATGGGAAGGTATAGTTTCTCATCATCTGCATACTGGATATTTAGAAATTCTCCACTTCCAATTCCAGTTTTGATTTCTTTAGTACCTAAATAAAGGCCAATGCCATAATCTACATGGACTAAATAATCTCCTTTTTTTAAATCCTTTAATCCTCTTTGAAAACTCTGTGAATTGGTTTTTCTTCTATGACGATGTTTATGTGACCTGCCAAAAATTTCATGCTCGGCAATAAAAACCAAATTGGCCGATTTAAAATGAAAACCTTGGCTCAATCGCCCAAGATCCACATCCACTTCCAAACCCCATTCGTTCATTAACTCATGTATACGATGAATCTGTCCCTTGGCAGGGGCCACGATGACAATTTTTTGCCCTTCGCTTTTCCATTGAATCATTTGGTCGGTAAAGATATCCAAACTACCTGCCATCCGAGGCATTTGCTTGATTTCTAAATTATCTTCTTCACTATCCGTAATTTTGAGAGAACTTAACTTCAGGGGTCCATGCAAGTCCTCACACTCAGAAAAAAATTCTTCGGAGGTAAGATAAAACTCTTTTGGTGAAGAAGTAATTCTCCCATTTTCGATGCAATTATTGAATTCTGATTGAATAAGTTTTTCAAATTGCTGAACTTTTTCAATCAAGGTATCGGGTTCATCCAATACAACCAGAGTCTTTTCAGGTAAATAATCAAACACCGTTTCTCTAGAATCGGAAAAAAAAGGTGCAAGAAATTCCATTCCTGGAAAAAACCCAAGATTCTCAATTTTTTCCTTAAGTTTGTTGGTCTCAGATTCCTCTAAACCTAATTCCTCTGATCGCTTAAATATTTTCTTCAATCCACTTTCGCTTTCAGCTTTACTCAGACACAACTCACGAACAGGAAGAATATCAATAGCCTCTAATTTATTTATTGATATTTGAGTATAAACATCAAACTCTCGAATTGACTCAACTGTATCCCCAAAAAATTCGATGCGAATAGGGTTATTAGCTCCAGGATGAAAAAAATCAACGATATCTCCCCGAATACTGAATTCACATCTATTTTCAACAAGAGATGAACGTATGAACCCATTATCAGCCAGACTGGCGTCTAAAAGTTCACGCTCCAGCTCGTCATTTGGTTTGATTGAAAACACATTCTTTTGGAGATTATGTTTTGAAACTACGGTTTGCATCAGAGCTTCAATAGGAGCAATGAGGAAAAGTTTTTCACCACTCTTCAGTCTATTTAAGATCTCCAGTCTTTCACCGGAAATTTGATTAAGAGGTGAGAGAGATTCATAGGGCAATAATTCCCATGATGGAAATGATTGAGGCTTGGTTTTAAGGTTCATATAATGGAAAAAATATTTAAAATCTTCCAATAATAAATCCCCTCGGTTTTGATCCCTTGTGACAATCATTACCGGTCGTCCATTTTCTAATTGCTGTAAACGAGAAAGAAAATAGGCACTAGCCGCACCTCGAAGACCTTCAACAGAAACTTCCTGTTTCGGATAACTAATACAATCCTGGACTCGATTAAGACAATCTATCAGTCCATCTCTTTGCATCGAAATGCTTTTGTTCATGATATTTGGTGTATCCAGAAAATCAAATCAGGCAGGATTAGGGTTTGTTCCAGCCTTTTCAGGGAGTAGGTCGATCCACTTTGGTTCGCCTTTAGGTTTAAAATTTACACATACAACAAAGGAGGGACCTTCATAAAAATTAAGTTTATAGTTACCACCACCAAAGCGATCAAACAAATACTCCTCTGGACGATCTCTAAAACCGTCCAGTTCTTCTTTAGAAAATTTTGCTATCTCATAAAAATAGATAGCCACCCCTTCTAAAACTCCTGCGAGCAAAGTGCAATTAACCTGACTATAAATTTCTTCAAACCGTTGATCCATTTCATCCTGGTCGGGATCACGTTTTAGCTCTCGCTTTAGCTTAGGCTTGTAATAATCCCTAAATGCTTGTTTTATCCACATAATCTTAAAAATAAATTTAAAAAAGTTTAAAGGGCAACAATAAAAAGTAAATATTTAATATGATACCATATCATGCGATAAAGCAAGAACGTACACTTCTAACTTAAATTTATTATGAACAATATTAAGGAGAATACTCGTGTCATCGGCTTAATCCAAATGACTTCTTCTAATGATTCTAACGAGAATTTACAGGCTGCCATAGATTCTATTCGTAAAGCTGCAGGAAAAGGGGCCCAAATTATTTGCTTACCTGAGCTTTTTCTTTCCAATTATTTTTGCCAGACAGAAAACCCAAAAAATTTTTCTTTGGCCGAACCAATTCCTGGTCCAACTAGCTTGGTCATGGCCAAATTAGCAAAAGAACTAGAAGTTGTATTGATTGTTCCGTTATTTGAAAAAAGAACGGAAGGCATTTATCACAATTCAGCCGTAGTCATAGATGCTGACGGAAGCATAGTGGGAACCTATCGAAAAATGCATATTCCAGATGATCCCTGCTTTTACGAAAAATATTATTTCACACCAGGGGACAATGGATTTAAAAGTTTTTCCACACGTTATGGAAAAGTTGGTGTTTTAATTTGTTGGGATCAATGGTTCCCAGAAGCTGCACGATTGACCGCTTTAACGGGAGCACAATTTTTGTTTTATCCAACCGCGATCGGTTACCAAGAATGTGACCGCATGGAATCATCTCGCCAGATATCAGCTTGGGAGACTATTCAAAAATCTCATGCTATCTCAAACGGTTTATTCTTGGCTTCTGTAAACCGAGGCGGCAAAGAGTCAGACCTGACTTTTTGGGGGCGTTCTTTTATCTGTGATCCATTTGGGGAAATATTAAAACAGGCAAATGGAAGCGAACCTCAAATAATTTTGGCTACATGTTCACTACCTGAAATTGAATCGGTTCGGCAAAACTGGCCTTTTTTAAGAGACCGAAGAATTGATTCATACGAACACTTAAACAAAATTTTTTTTGATCCCGATGAATAACACCCCTGCATCATTAGGATATCGTATGCCGGCTGAATGGGAACTTCATTCAGGAACTTGGTTGACATGGCCACACAATCTTGAAACCTGGCCGGGCCAAGATATAAAACAAGTCGAGACTGAATTTGCAACTATCATTCATCAGCTTTCAATTGATGAAACCGTTCACATTCTTGTTAACGATGACAAGATGGAAAAGTCTGTTGAAGCAATTCTTAGGGAAAAAGGCGTCAACATGGTAAATATCGTCTTACATGATATTCCCACTAACGATTCGTGGATTCGCGACTATGGCCCTAATTTTATTGTACAAGACAATGGAAAAGTTGCAGTAAATGATTGGGGTTTTGATTCATGGGGAAGAAAGTATAAGTGGGAGTTAGATGACCTTGCGGGTACCGTAATCGCCGAGGAGTCAAAGTCATACCATTTCAAACCAGGAATTGTTTTGGAAGGCGGAGCTATAGATGTCAATGGACTAGGCACCTGTATGACTACCGAGTCATGTATTTTAAATCCAAACCGGAATGGAGGTATTAAACGCCGGGAGATGGAAAAGTTTTTCAAAGATTATCTAGGAGTCTCAAAAATTCTATGGCTAAACGGGGCTGTGGAAGGTGATGATACTGATGGGCATATTGATAATCTCGCTCGATTTGTAAATCCCAGCACTATCGTGTGTGCCGTTGAGGAAGACGAGTTCGACACTAACTATTCTTTGTTGAAAAATAATTATAACCGGTTAAAAAACACAACCGATCAAAATGACAATCCCCTGGAAATTGTATCCATTCCAATGCCTGGTTATGTAGGAAATCGAGAGAATCGTTTACCTGCAAGCTATGTTAATTTTTACATTGCCAACAAATCGGTTCTTGTACCTGTTTATAACCATCCAAATGACAAACGGGCTCTTGCAATATTAGAATCCCTATTCCCAGATCGTAAAATTAATCCTATTCCCTGCAATACTTTAATATGGGGACTTGGTGGGGTCCATTGCCTGACACAACAGCAACCAGCCTGAGTTTGAGATTTTTAGATAGGATAATAGGGGTTTCAAGAGTCGATAGAAGATTCGACTTCAGCGGGAATTTGTGGTGTATTTCTAAGTTTTCCTAGTTCCTCTTCCATAGAAGAAATGGTTTTGTTTTGCTTCCTAATTACCATCCGCATTTTCATCCAACTAGATAACCATAAGCACCAGGCAAAAAATAACCCCAAACCTAGTGGAATCAAAACTGCTGTTACTAGCGGAAGTTCTAAGGTATGTAGGTTAAAACGAAAATCATAATAGTTAACTTCCACCGCAGTCATATTCTGAACAGCGAAGGACCCTATTAAAATGGCTGCAAGAAAATAAATAATTAATTTTATCGCTGGCATATACGAGGGACTTTAAATGGAAGGAGCTATTGCAAAAAGATGATTACTCTTCCTCATCTTCCTCATCTCCCTCTTCTTCCTCTTCTTCATCACTGCTCTCTGCAGCAGCGGCTTCTTCAGGATCAGGAACTTCTGACTCGTCCTCAATAGGTTCTGTTAATTCTTCAGGTACTGACAGTTCGACTAATGCAGGCTCTTCAATGGGGACGGCAACAGGTTCTTCCGCATGAACTGGTTCTTGTACAGGTATCACGGGGGCAGCAGGTGCTTCTTCCAGACTAACGATTCCTACGGGCATTCCGTCTATCTCAGTTTTTGACCCTAGCTCGACCAAAAGAGATTCAATTTCTGCGATCACTTGATTGGATTTGGATTTAATGTTAGCTGAATTACCCATAGACATTCCCTGTACAGTCACAAGGGCACGTTTTAATTCCATAACAGCCATAACTCGTTCGTAACTTCCAATCTTGTTGTCAAGTCTCGCTATATCCTGATTGACCTTTGCGATACTATCATCGACATGTTGTTTAAGCGGTGCCATTTTTTCCTCAAGGGTAGTAACCGCACCGTCTACATCTACAACTCGAGTATCAAGATCACGCACAAAAAATAAAATAAAAATAATTGCGAGGGCTGCCATTCCAAAACCAAGAAAAGCTACAGCCTTAAGCATGTTCATTTCTTCCTTGGGCCCATTTATATCTTCCACTGGCTTACTCAATTCGGCTTCTTCGTTCACGTTATCTTTTTTATCTCCCTGTGCATAATAGCTGCTAGCATCTTCTTTTTCTTCTCTTTTTATCTCTTCTAGTCGGTCTGAAGGGGTATTCCCTTTTCCTTTATCTTCCGTCATAATTGACCTTTAAAAATTAATATCTTACTGTTTACCATTACTACTCATTACCCTATCCTCATTTAAATCGGTTATAATCGATAGTAAGATTAAATATAGGGGTGGGGATTTTCCTTTTAAGCCTTGAATAGTATAGCTTGATGACTCTAGATTCTCCGATTTAACTGACACAGAGAGAAAAAATGAAGCCTGATATTACAAGCGCAACCCTTATTTTGTCAAGAAAAATAAGGGGTGTATTCTGGCCCGTTTTGGGATTAGTTTTAATGGGATTGATTCCAAATCATTACTCACAAACGGAGGCAAATACTAAATTGCTGATTACCCCAAAAACTCTGAAAAATATTCCGTTAGAACAAAGAATCATCATTGATACGCGGTCCAAACTAAAATTTCTGATGGGACATATTCCAGGCGCAGTAAACCTAAATAGCTGGAGAGAGTTTACTTCTAAAAAAAATGGAATAAAGGGTTTATTAATAGAAGACAAAACCTTCATTTCTAATAGGCTTGCAAAAGCTGGAATAAATCCAAAAAAGTCGATTATAATTTATAGTAATCCTGACAATCCCTGGAGAACCGATGGACGATTTTTCTGGATGTTTGAGCGCTACGGGTTTACCAATGTGGCTATTTTGGATGGTGGATTTGACGCCTGGAAAGAGAGCGGCGAAACCATCGAAACGGGTTTTCAAAAAGAGGAAAAACCTCCGATAATCAACCAAAATGAAATTAATCTAAATCCTGAGGTAATTGCAGATAAGTATTTAATTAATAAAGTTTTAAATAATAAAAATTATCTACTAATCGATAATCGTACCCAAAAAGAATATCATGGAGCTATTCCCTACGGATCCCCAAGAGGGGGTCACATTCCAAATGCTATTCATATCCACTGGCCAGATTTTTTTAACAAAGACGGAACATTAAAATCAACTGCTGATTTATCCAGCTTAATCCAAAAAGCAGGGATACAAATTGATCAAGAAATTATTGTTTATTGTACGGGTGGTGTTCGTTCCGCCATGGCTTATTTTGTTTTTCGATACTTAGGATTCAAGGTGCGAAACTATGATGGCTCGTGGTGGGACTGGAGCCAAGATCCAAATTTGCCGATAGACACCAGTGGTTGATTAAGTTTCATCCTATAACAAGAACAAGTGAGATTCCATTTGGCAAAAAAATTGTTTTAAGCTGATTGCTAATATCTGAATGCTTTTAAAATCGTTTGGGTTTCCCATTTAGGGTAATTATCCACCAAAAAATAGTACCCGTATCCCAAAACACTCCACGAAATCAATTAAATTTCGAGCAACTACAATTTGTTAGAAAACTACCCTGAAGTAAAAATTATCGAGATCCCTCTTCATGGCTATGTGAAGATCCCTCTTCTTGATGGCCTCTACCTCCCGAACCATCAGCCATAGGCATACTCGCAGGTCGTCCTAAAGATTCATTTCCATGCCTTAAAGCTTCATCATAATGTTTTATTGCTTCTTTAGCATGTTGCAAAGCCACAGGAGCATGAGTTTTAAGCTCATCAGTGGCATCAGGCATTTTTAGGCTAAATTCATAGTGCTTGATCATTTCCTTCAAATGCAAATAACCTTCTTCCCCATGACCCAGGCCAACACTTGCATGACCACCAGATTGGGCCCATGTAACATTTGCCAGCAATATTATCGCAGTAAAACTTATGCTTAAAATAATTTGTGCTCGTAAAACTTTAATCATTTTTTTCTCCATAAGAACTTTAAATACCCCATGCATTGACTAGGAACATACCAATAATATCTGTTAATAAAATGCTCTTGTCAACTGCAAGGAAACGTCAAATATTTTGGACATTGTAGAAATTACTCTTAACTAAACTTTAATCAACTCTCATATCTGTAATTAGATTAATTCAAAATATACTTCCGTAGTTATTCTCTTTCCTACATATCGGTCAAAATGCCAGAAAAGCTATAATCCATAGCTAAGATGATTTTATTTATATTTAGTGCATCTCCGGTGATTTAAACCTATAAGGAATTATTTTCCGTTTTTACAATATTTTCGACTTAAATAAAAATGGTAATTTTTTGATAACTTTAGATATAGTATAATGTCAATTCTACTGTGTTAAATTTTTACTCATTTTGAATCATGTCTCTAACACATTTAAAAACCACCATATCCAAATTAGGAAAAGAGAGCCTTTTTGAGATACTTCATCTAATAGGTTCGCAGTTAAAAGAACTTTATAGTTGCAAGATGGTAAGGGTCAATCTTGAAGATTTGTATGAGGGGATGCTGGTCTGCCAATATGTAACCGGGCAAAGTCGGCCAGAGCCGATCACCAAATTTATTTCCCCTGAAGCATCAGTTATCTCTCAAGCTTTTTTAAACAATGAAATTGTCCTATCCTGGAAATTACCTGAGGGATTTACAAAAATTCAGGATCCTTTCGAAAAATTATCGGGAATTAAAGCCACAGCGGTTTTCCCCATTACCCATCAGTTTAAACCAATTGGAACCCTAAGTCTTGATCGAGGAGAAGAAGGCGAGTTTCTCAATGAAAAACAACAAAAAGATATTTCTAATTTCCTTTCAGAAATCAGTGGAGTGCTTGATAGAGCCAAGCGATTTCATCAGAAAATATCTTTTTCTCGTCATTTAGATTTAGCTAGAAAAAAGGAGGCTGCATGGAGAATGATGCGTTCTGCTGTTCAACTAATAGATAAACTTACTTTGGCCTCGGTTTGGGTACCCTCCTCAATTCAGAACCCGAAATCAATAATCCAGGAGCCAAACGACCGAGTAGAAATCTTTGCAGCATTTTCAAAAAATAAAGAAGATGCTTTGATTTATAACAATCGGGAGCAAATTAATATTCATAAAAAAAACTTAATTAACCGGATTGTTGTCTTTGATAAATCTTCAGGCCTGAAAGCTAAAGATCCAAATCAAAAGGCAGTCTATATCGAAGATATAATGAGCGAAAGTTTCAGCCGCAAATCGGTGGCACAACAAATCGATCTTGTCTCATTGTATCAGGTACCTAAAATAAATACAGAATCAGGCCAAATATTTTGTGTTATAAATTATTACACCAATACCCCGCACAAGTTCACAGATTTTGAAAAACGGCTTCTGGAAAACCATGCTTCTATGGTTGAAAAATTAATTCTAGAAGAGAATCCAGAGCATATTGAGATAGAAGTATTGGGTGAAATTGAAGAATTATTGTCAGACACATCGGACGCACTTCAACCTTTCCTGCAAAATATTCTCGCAAAAACTTCTGAATTAATCGGTGCTGATTCGGGGACGATCTCCATATCAAAAATAATTGATGGTAGGCCTTGGCTGGTCATTGAAGATGAAGCGGGGCAATTGGTTGGCGCAAAGTCTAGAGGTTGGATGAAAAGTAAAATACCACAGCTCCCAGTAGGAGGTGAAGAAATTGCTTATGTTCATAGATCTTTGAATGGTTATGTCGCTCATACTGCTCGCCCTTCGATAATTAAAAATGTAGAAAACGAAAAAAATGGATTCTATAAAAGCCTTTCATCTCAAATCAAATCAGAATTAGCAGTTCCAATTATTCATGGCAACCGAGTATTGGGGGTTATCAATCAAGATAGCTTTCGAAAAAATTTCTTCACCCAGGAACACCAGAAAATTCTGCAAATCATTTGCAGCTTGATCAGCCCAAAAGTCTATAACCTCAAACAAATAGAAATTTTAAAACAGGAAATAGGCCAATTACGTCAAGACATTGAATATCGTGATCCAAAAGTTTCTTCCTATCATTTTGGAAATGTTATTGGTAAAAGTCAAAATGTTCATTCACTGGTTTATCAGATCCAAACCGTTGTGGAATCTATTTGCAATCGAATGCTTAATTGGGAAAAAAGCCAGTTGCAAGAAACGGTCACCGGTTTACCCTGCCTCCTCATTCATGGTCAAACTGGCTCAGGAAAAGAATTCTTTTTTAATAATATCTATTCTCATCTAAATGAAAACTTTCAAAAGGAAAAAGGTTCAACCTTTAAATTACCCTTAAAAAAAACAAATATTGCTGCCTATAGCGGAGAACTTACTTACAGCGAATTATTTGGCCACAAAAAAGGTGCGTATACCGGTGCAGAGTTCAACCGCCAGGGGATATTAGAAGAGGCCAATGGAGGAATCGTTTTCCTGGATGAAATAGGTGATGCAGATCCGAAAACACAAGTACAACTCCTTCGGTTTCTTGACACTGGAGTTTTCATGCGATTGGGAGAAAATCAACCTCGTTACTCAAAAATTTTCCTGATTGCAGCTACAAATAAAGATTTGAAAAATGAAATTAAGGATGGAAGATTTCGAGAAGATCTTTATCATCGTCTAAGCGCATTAAGCTTTCACATTCCCAGCTTGAATGATCGCGTTGAAGACATTGAAGATCTGGCCACTCATTTTTTGGGAATTCTTTTTAACAGCTATAAAAAGGAAGGCAGTGACAACCCGCCTCAGTTAGAAGAAGCAGCTGTAAACTATCTCAAGCAACATCATTATCGAGGAAATGTAAGAGAGTTAAAAAATATTCTTTTAAGGGCCATGCTATTTAGAAAAACCCAATCTATCACAAAACAGGAAATTATCTTCGCTAGCAATCAAGAGCCTACCATCAAAGCCCCTAATCCTCATCAATTTATAGAAACTATGCTCGATCAATTTGATAGTGGAGAAGCTAATTTCTGGTCTGATATTCATCAGCCTTTTAAAAATAGTTTGATGACACGTGACACAGCAAAATCTCTCATATTAGCTGCAAAAGAAAGATACCAGACCAATCTTCCGGGCCTTGCAGTTAAACTAGGAGCCTGCAAAGATCGTAGTCATATTGAATCTAATGAAAGGAAAAAGTTTCTTAGCTTTAAAAACTTCCTGTATAAAACTGTTAAGATATCTACAAATTAATTATCAGAAAATTCTTTATAAGCATCCAAAATTTGATTTAACAGAAGGGATTGCGGGGCATCCGTCGGATTTTCGAAGCCAGTATCCTAACCCGCCTTATTAAGCCTGAATCTTCCAAACCCACATTAGCATAGCTCTCAATGAACGTTGACCTACTTGTATAATCTGCTAAACTGAATACAGTATCTACGGACACCTGAATTCTCTGGGGATATCCGTATACCCTTCAGGATATCGCCAAAGCAAATAAACACAAAAACGAATTTTTAAAAAATCTTACTTTTTTTAATTCTTAAAATAAAAGGAGCAATACATGTCAACCACTGCCGTCTCTGAAAAATTCAAAGTAAAAGATCTCTCTTTGGCTGATTGGGGACGAAAAGAAATAATTCTGGCACAAAATGAAATGCCAGGCCTGATGGCTTTGCGGGAAAAATATGGTGCAGAAAAGCCTTTAAAAGGTGCTCGGATTGCAGGCTCCCTGCACATGACTATTCAAACTGCCGTTTTAATAGAAACTCTTATTGACCTAGGGGCTGAAGTTCGATGGGCATCCTGTAATATATTCTCAACTCAAGATCATGCTGCAGCAGCAATAGCGAAAGCAGGAATCCCTGTATTTGCCTGGAAAGAAGAGACGGAAGAAGAATATTGGTGGTGTACTGGTCAAACCCTGTTATTTGGTAATGAACAAGGACCCAACATGATTCTCGATGATGGCGGTGACTTAACCGCCTATGTTCATGACAAACATCCCGAATTACTTGCAGAAATAAAAGGAATTACTGAAGAAACAACCACAGGCGTCCACAATCTTTATAAAATGATTGAAAAAAATACTCTAAAAATTCCAGCCTTGAATGTGAATGATTCTGTTACAAAATCCAAATTTGATAACTTATACGGATGTCGTGAATCATTAGCAGATGGAATTAAACGCGCCACTGACATTATGATTGCAGGAAAGGTAGTTGTGGTGGCGGGATTTGGTGATGTGGGAAAAGGTTGTGCCGATTCAATGCAAGCTCTGGGTGCTAGAGTGATTGTCACCGAAATTGACCCTATTTGTGCTTTGCAGGCAGCAATGGAAGGTTATGAAGTCACCACCATGGAAGAAGCCATAAAAGAAGGTGATATTTTTGTAACGACTACAGGATGCGCTGATATCGTTTGCATCGAGCATATGGAAAAAATGAAAAACGATGCCATTGTTTGTAATATTGGGCACTTTGATATTGAAATTCAGGTCGAAGCTCTGAATAATTTTCCAGGAATTAAAAAAGATATTATTAAACCCCAAGTAGACAAATACACCTTTCCTGATGGACACAGTATCATTATGTTAGCAGAGGGACGTCTCGTTAATCTGGGTTGCGCCACTGGGCATCCTTCATTTGTAATGTCTAATTCATTCACAAACCAGGTTCTTGCCCAAATAGAATTATTTAACAATAAATATGAGATTGGAGTTTACACTTTGCCAAAAATTCTTGATGAGGAAGTAGCAAGATTGCATTTGGAAAAATTGGGTGTAAAGCTAACCACACTGACTGATAAGCAAGCAGCTTATTTGAATGTGCCTAAAGATGGACCATACAAACCCGAACAATATCGGTACTGATCTATTAAAACAAAATCCGACCTTCCCTTTTGGGAGGTCGGATTTTTTATTACTAAACCATCAAATTGGATTTCTTTGTAAAAATTCTTGCATCCATGGAATGATACGCTCATGCGCATCTTCCAGGACATAATGTCCTGCATCTGGAATCAAATGAATTTCTGCGTCAGGAAAAATCTGCCGCCATTTTTTTAAGAATTGATTATTAAACACAAAATCTTTAGCGCCCCATGCAATCATAATAGGAAGTGATGCGAACTGATCGAGATTGTCTTCAATATTTTTTATAACAGAATAGCTAGGTGCATCAGAAGTCATTGGAATATCCTGAACAAAACGTAAATTAGCAATACGATTTGAAAAATTATTATATGGTTCAAGATAACCTGCTCTGACCTGATCTGTCATCCGGTCTTTATTTTTACAGGCCATTGTTATAGCCGCCAATGCAAAAGCATTGAACACTCGAATAGCTAGCGCTCCAAAAAAAGGCACACGGCACAATCTAAGTCTTATCGGAATTCTTTCAGATAAAAATGCAGCGGTATTGAATAATACCAACCGCTTTACTTTTTGCGGTTGTCGAACAGCAAATCCCATTCCAATCGCCCCACCCCAGTCATGTAACACTAGGGTAATATTTTTTAGCCCAAGCTTATCAACCAACGATTCCAAGTTATCTATGTGCTGAGAAAGAGTGTAAGAATAGTTTTGTGGTTTATCGGATTTACCCATGCCCATATGATCCGGAACCACACAGCGATAAGACCTTTTTAATTCTATAATTAAATTTCTATAATAAAACGACCAGGTAGGATTACCATGTACCATAACCAAGGGGTCCCCCTGCCCTTCATCCAAATAATGATATTTATATGAATCCAGATCCAAGGTCTTTGAGGTGAATGGATATAAACTACCTTCCATCACCACTCAATGCCCATCATTAAACAATTGAGTCCACTGCCAATTCCTAATAAAGCCGCTTTATCCCCTTTCTCTAATGCATCCTTTTCCACGCCCATTGCTAAAGTGACAGGTAAAGAGGCGGAACCTGTATTTCCCAAAAACTCCAATGTAGAAAAGTCTTTTTCGATATCAATCCCAACATTTTCATACATTAATTTACGATGGTTCTTGCCAACCTGATGACAAAACACTCGGCTAACTTCTGAGTTTTTCCATCCCAGAGTTTGGCGAGTACGAATCCATGTTCTTCCAGCCAGTAGGCAACCTTCCTGCATTAATTTTTCAGAATCGGTTTCCATTAAAGGTGCCCATTCGGGATGACCACCGGCATCATCATTCCCTCTACACAAATGATTGAAACGTGTTTCAGCTATTGAAATTCCACCTAGTAAGTGGTGTTTTTTTTGAGACTGGTCTCTATGAACTAGAAGAATACCAGCTGCGGCTGATCCTATAGTTAATGATGCAAAAGAAGTTTTTACATTATTTCTGGTGATATCAGAACGGGCCAATAGGGTCTCAATGGTATTATTTACCAGGGGTCCTCCATTTTCTCCGGAAACTATTAGCCCAGCCTTTATCTGTCTTCGCTCGATCATATTTGCGATTATACACATTCCATTTAAGGTACCCAGACATGCATTAGAAACATCAAATACAAATGATTCTTCGGGAAGTCCTAAGTTGTTATGAACTATCGAGGCCGTTGAAGGTTCAAGAAAGTCTCTACAAACGGAAGCAGAAATGAGGCATCCTATATCTTTAGAATTTATTCCAGAATTTTCAATTGCATTTTTTCCAGCAATAGTAGCCACCTCACTTGGAAAAACGCCTTTATCCCAAAACCTTCTTTCTTGAATTCCGCTCATTAATTCAAGACGACCCTTAGGAAGCTTCAGCTTTTCATAAAGCGGAGAAAGCCTATTTTCCAGATCAGCCGATGTGATACGGTTATTTGGCAAATGATATCCCAAACCTTCAATACAAACATTTTCAAACTGCATCCGTATCCTCTATCTTACAGATCAATAAACTGCATATTATAATACTTCTGATACAAACCACTATTCGCAAGTAATGATTCATGGTTACCAGTTTCTACAATCTTTCCATCATTCATAACGAGAATGCGATTCGCATTTTTAATTGTAGATAAGCGGTGTGCAATTACAAATGAGGTGCGATGCTCCATTAAATTATGCAAGGCACCTTGAACTAGTTTTTCTGATTCAGAGTCAAGCGCCGAGGTAGCTTCATCTAAAATAAGGATAGGAGCATTTCTCAGGATCGCACGCGCTATGGCGATCCTTTGTTTTTGTCCGCCTGAGAGTTTAACCCCCCTTTCGCCTATAAGAGTCTCATAACCATCATCTATATTTTTAACAAAATTATCCACATGAGCGGCCTTAGCTGCCAATAGAATTTCCTCTCGTGTCGAGTCACCTTCCTTGCCAAAAGCAATATTATTAAGAACGGTATCATTGAACAAAAAGGTTTCTTGTGTAACCAGAGAAAGATGACTACGGAGTGAGGAAAGGTTGAAATTTTGGATATCTTCACCATCGATTAGAATTTTTCCAGATGTAACTTCAAAAAACCGAAATAACAAATCTACAAGGGTTGTTTTACCCGCTCCACTCATTCCAACAATTGCTATTACCTCCGACTTATTAATCGTTAAATTTATATTATCCAAAACCATTTTAGTTCTGGAAGGATAACGAAAACATACATCCTTAAATTCAATTTTACCTTGGAAACCGATCAATTCTTTCTGACCTTTCCCTACCTTCTCTTCTGGCAGGTCAAGAATTTCGAACACACGTTCTGCACCGGCAAGAGAAGTTTGAATATTTGCCATGATTTTAAAAAGAATACGAATCGGTGTGTACATCATGAATAAAGCCACGATAAAGGCTAAAAAAGTTCCCTGACTAATTTCACCACTCAAGACTTGCGACCCGCCATACCAAAGAATGAATGCTGAACTGGCAACCCCTAAAACTTCTAGAGAAGGAGATGTCATTTCCACATATTTGACATTCTTTTTCATAACCTTCAGGTAGTCATCATTAAAAGTTTGAAATTTTTTTAATTCACGTGGCTCCAATCCAAAGGCTCTAACAATCTTTATTCCAGAAAAGGATTCCAATATGGTTGCATTGATGTTTCCAAGTATCTCCTGCCCCTTATGACTGAATTTTTTAAGTTTTCTTCCAATATTTGAAACCGGAAAGACCATGACAGGAAAAACAATAAGAGCCATTAACGCCCAATCCCATTTCAAATAGAAAACCCATATTAACAAGCCCATCAAAGTAACACTGTTTTGAAGAAACTCTTTTAACAACCGGGTTACGGTTGATTGCATAATAGCCACATCATTATTTATTCTAGAAATGAGTTTACCTGTTTCATTTTCTTCGAAAAAACCAAAAGGTAGTCGATGAATATGGGCGAATAATTTCTCTCTAAACTGCACAACCAATTCCCAGGAAATACCGAACATAATTAAGTTTTGCGCATACATAAGAATTGCCTTTAATAAATAAAGAGCAACCAACACCAGAGGGATTACTTTCAGCATGAAATAATCTTTTTCGGTAAAAATACTATCGAAAGTCTTTTGGATGATAGGGACGGGAGAGGTTGCAATAGCCCCAACAATGATGGAGAAGAAAATGGCCAGACACAGTCTTGATGTGTAAGGTTTTACATAAGAGAAAAGTCTTTTATATAAATGGAAGGACATATGAAGAAACCACAACAACAGAAAGGAAATTCGTTTACTAAGAGAAAAGCCCCTGCCATTGAATGGAATTCAATACGCAGGGGCTTATTTTTATGGAAATGGAAAAATAATTATGCCTTTTGAGGGAGAAAATCTTCAAGAGTCGCGCCATTTTTAATGGCATCTTCCATCATTTTTACCGACTCCTTGATTCCTGTTTCGCAAGCATCCAAAGAAATATCCTTGATGTCGTTTTGCGAGCACCAGGCCATTACCCGGTTACGGGTATTGTCCCTCATGAAACCCTGTGGAACTCTTTCCAATCGCTCTAGAGCTTCGGGCGACCAATTAAAGTCTTCTGCATTGAGTGCTGCTCCAATTTTACTAATGTCACCTGGAATAGCTTCGCTATCTCCATTGCCGTTATCCTTCTTAACAATCTTTTCATTTAGGATTTTATCGAGGAAGGCCGCGGTAACCTTATTAATTTTTTGGACACGAGCATTCTTCTCAACACGGGCATGGGCTTTTCTTCTTAAATGACCTTGTGGAAAACTGTTGAGACGATCCAAAGCTTCCTGCGTCCAAGAAACTTGAACACCATCAGGTAAAGTCGTAAAAGTAGTAGAGTCTTTCGCCTCTGCTTCCGTAGCCTCAAACTCTTCCTTATTTACGGGAAGCAAACGTTCCGCTCCAGCATTACAAACGGTACATTTGACAACATCTCCTTTATAAAAAGTATTACAGCTCGTACACTTGAGAGTGATCTCTTCAGGAGGCTTGCCTGCATGGGCTTCGGCCATTTCTTCTTTCAACATACCCAGACCTTCCGGATTGTTGGGGTCCATTCCTTCTTTCTTCATTCTTTCACCAATTGCAGACATGGCCTGCATGGCACCCGCAGGAAGAATCTCCTGCACTGCTTCGGTAATCACGCTAGAAGTGATCATACTGTGACCGCGTTCCAAGGAGTAACGTAAAATTGCTGATGTAGCCATTGGGCGTACAAACCCTGGAATCTTCTTCAAACGCTCTTTAGCTTCTGCAGTCCATTCAATGCTCTCCTCAGCCTGTAAATCTATCGGGGGCTTGAACACTTTACTTGAGAGAAGAACATTACACGGAACCAACCGAAGTAGGTTCTCAGCATTGCCGCCAATATCCATATCAGGCGCACTATGAACACCAATACGTCCTAGAATAAGGAGATAGGGATTCTCTTCCCTAGCATATTGAAGAACTTTCTCAAATACCTTTCCGTCCAGAAGGCGAACGGTACATTCCA
>Ga0209992_10001718_pt1 | contig 21993 bp, 18 predicted proteins | sample 2SBtaG_2_FD_182564 | JGI IMG/M metagenome (GOLD analysis project Ga0209992, IMG submission 182564) | Deep subsurface microbial communities from Kolumbo volcano to uncover new lineages of life (NeLLi) - 2SBTROV12_ACTIVE470 metaG (SPAdes)... | ecosystem: Environmental > Aquatic > Marine >... | reverse complement strand
ATTCAAGCAAATACAGCATGTTACCTACGTCGTTCTCCCTCAGATTGACCTTTAAAGAACGTGCTGCCCTGGAACAATCGGCTGGCAATCGGCCTCTAGGAGCCTATATCCGCTCGAAGCTCTTCGCCGGCACGGAAGCACCGAGAAAACTGCGCAGCCGTACCAGAAAGCCTCTAAAGGACGAAAAAGCCCTGGGTGAACTATTGGGTAAACTGGGTGAATCCCGCCTTGCCAGCAACGTCAATCAGCTTGCAAAAGCGGCCAACTCTGGCTCATTGCCTGTTACACTGGATACCGAAAAGGCGCTGCAGACAGCCTGTGATGATGTCAGAACCATGCGGTGTGACTGGCATGGCGGTAGTCACACCGCCTTTGAATTCAAACGCCAGCGTTTGGTGGAAGAACAGCGTAAAGAACGACAATCTCTTGAAGAAGCACACCGCAAACGCTGGGAGGCGGAAACGAAAGAGCGCTCAGAGCACCTATCCAAAGGCCTTTTGGGCATCTGGCATCGACTTACTGGCAAGTATGAGAAAACCAAACGCCAAAATGAACTGTATGCGCTTCTTGCCTTTCATCGAGACCGCCAGGAAAAAGACGAGCTGATATTCAAGCATATCCAGCAACGCCACCAGCTCAGCCTGCGTCAGCGCAGGGAAATCCATACTCATGAGCTGGAAATCGAGCTGTTGCGCCAGGATATTGAGGATTACCGGGATTTGAAAACCGGAAAATCCAGCAATCTGAGGGATGAATACCGAAAGCGGTCAGAGCAACATGAGAAGGAGCGAAAACCCCAGCGGAAACGGGACAAAAGCCAAGATCGTGGCCATGAGCCGGAAGCCTAGTGTCCTTTAATTACACTGCCCAAGCTTTAAAGGACAAAATCCCGCTTTTAGGACATTTTAGGGGACACAAAATCAAGTTAAAGGACACAGGAACGGCAGTAACTATATGGATTAGCGCTTTGTTCCTGAAAAACTAGAAGATCGCGCTTTCTCATATAGCGCGAATAATGATCCATATATAGATCATAAAGGCACATTATGGTCTATAAATAAACCATTTCTCACTTGTTGATTCAACTAAACACTGTTATTCTGATTTATGTATAGATCATATGAAGGTTATATGATTCACAGAAAGACCAAAAGAGAGAAACCAAAGGTAAGCCATGTCCAAATTATCGGTACGCACCTATTCCCGTTATAGCCTTGAGGCCATCAGTCTGCTGGGCAATCTGATCCGTGCGGCAAGAAAAGAGCGCAAGATGACCGCGCAAGAGGTTGCCGACCGCGCCGGAATTTCCCGCGGCCTGTTGCAGCGTATAGAAAAAGGCGACCCCAAGTGCGAACTGGGAGCAACCTTTGAAGTTGCCACCATCGTTGGCGTTAAACTCTTTGATGCAGAAGCAACCACGCTTACCAAACATATTCGCCAAACAGAAGACAAACTCGCACTACTGCCAAAGTCCGTGCGCAAGAAAGTAAAGGTTGCCGATGATGACTTCTAATACAGCCGATAAAGAAGCTTTTGTTTGGATATGGCTGCCCGATGCCACTGAACCCGTTGTCGCCGGAAAGCTGGAAGCTGACGATCAAGGCAACGTGCAGTTCAACTACGGTACAAGCTATCTGGATCGTACCAATGCCAACGCTCCGGCCATTTCCATTTATGAGCCAGAATTGCCACTTAAAAAAGGCGTATTGCCCCTGCTTGATGGGCTAAGCATGCCCGGCTGCATTCGGGATTCCGCACCGGATGTCTGGGGTCGGCGCGTTGTCATCAATAAAAAGCTCGGGCGCAAAGGCAAAGATACGGATACCGATGCACTAGGCGAGCTAACCTATTTGCTGGAATCTGGCTCTGATCGTATCGGCGCACTGGATTTTCAGCGCTCACCCAGTGAATATGTTCCGCGCTCAGCAAACAATGTTCCCCTGGAAGAATTGCTTCAATCTGCCGAACGAGTTGAACAAGGCGTGCCACTAACACCTGAGCTGGATCAGGCTCTCTTCCATGGCAGTTCTATCGGCGGCGCACGCCCGAAAGCCTTGATCGAAGATCGAGGCACAAAATACGTTGCGAAGTTTTCTTCAAGCACGGACCTTTACAGCGTAGTGAAGGCCGAATATATCGCCATGAGGCTGGCAGCGCTTGCAGGAATAAACGCCGCACCTGTAAAGCTGGTTCAAGCTGCGCAAAAAGATTTACTGTTGATCGAACGATTTGATCGTGAAAAAAACGCCCAGGGCTGGACACGCAAAGCCATGGTCTCTGCATTAACACTGCTTGGCCTCGATGACATGATGGCGCGGTATGCGAGCTACGAAACCTTCGCCGAAATTATCCGCCATCGTTTCGATGATCCCAAAGAAACACTCCAAGAGCTATTTTCTCGAATTGTTTTTAACATTCTTTGCGGCAATAATGATGACCATGCACGCAATCATGCGGCATTCTGGAATGGTACAACCCTATGCCTGACCCCGGCTTACGATATTTGTCCGCAAGGCCGTGCCGGTAATGAAGCAACGCAAGCCATGCTGATTTCCGGTGACAATAGACTGAGCACCCTCAAATCCTGCCTTGATGCAGCGCCCCACTTCCTACTCTCAGAAGAGGAAGCCCAAGCAATTATCGACAAGCAGCGAGAAGCGATTGAAGCCAATTGGGAAAGCGTTTGCAATGAAGCAAACCTAAGCACAGTTGATCGAAAGCTATTTTGGAAAAGACAGTTCCTCAATCCTTTCGCATTTGAGGATTAACACGCACTATCGAGTAAGCCCTAAAGCACCGCGTTAAACCGCCAAACCAGAGCAAGGCTTGGCAGCGTAATTTTTTCCTCTCATGTATACAACTAAATGTGAATATTTGCCGCCGGATTATCCTGCGGCTTCATTCTAAGGTCTTCGGTCAGTTCCTCGGCGTAGTCCGCAAGGGACTTGTAGCAACCTGAATCATTCTTTTACATGGCGTTTCTGGAATCTTCAAGACTCCCGCCAAAGTGGCTAAGCAACTCCCCTGCAAGGCGACGCGCCAATCTAAAAGTCGTGGCATGCGCCTTCATTCCCTGCTTTTTCATCCCATATCGTTTTCAAATATCACTCCGTTTTCCAGGCCGCACCTCGCGGGCTTTTATTTGTCCAACACTTAGCAGCGAAAGGCCATGTATCCAGCAAGCGTGCCTATTCTGTGCGGGCACGCTTCTCCAACTATTTCGACCACAGATGCAAGCCATGACCTAAGGCGCACAAGCGGCCCCATAAAAGGCCGCGATAGGCGCGGCCTCCAAAAACCGGAGGTTAAAATTAAACTGGTAACAAGATTTGAATTGGCAGCGAAAAATGAAAACGAGCTGCGCACACTATTAAGAGAGGCTTTTAATGAACTTGCGATAAGTGAGCTTGGGTCTCACGAAAGACGGAATACACTGGCATCTATCGAGAATATTCAGAATGAACGGCTTCAAGGGCACCATGTCCTTGAGCCAAGTAACGCTCAAAATGGGTCGTCATCACCCGCGCCGGTCAACTCAGTGAAATAAGAAAGCTTCATTCGCTCTTCAAAGAATTGCTTTGCAGTTTGGTTTTCATATTCAATTCGCTCTGGACGAATATTTAAAAGCGCCGCAATTCGATCTTTTTCCTGTGTTATACAAGCAGGAACCAAGTCTTCTTTATCCTCGAAAACAGGCGCTACAACCAATAACTTTAGGTATTCACTCCGAGCTATAGCCTGCCCAATAAGGCCATTCACATAGTCGTCGCTAAAACTGTATCCAATTACCACAATGAATCTTAGCGCTTCATTTAGCGAATACTTGCGAAGCTCGTGAACATAGAATAAGTACGGATCAATTGAACTCAATTTTGCCGCTGTACCAAAGATTAGCTCAGGGTTCGGCTGGGGATTGTCGCAAAGTTTCAAGATATTTCCGTTCGCTTCATCTCTTTCCCAGTCGATTGACCCGTGTAATTTGTAGAGATACATACCCACATCGGTATTCTCGTTCGCATCAAACTTGGTTGCCTCCCACTCGCGACCACTGTTAAATCCAAGCTCAATACCAAAATCGGTTCCAGCAAGCGCCTTTTCTACGCAAATGTCGTAATTTAGTGTAAATACGCGAACTGCACTACCGATATCAGCAACGAGGTCTTTGAAGCCACGAAAGTACTTGGCCTTATCGTAATTACTAATGTTTATCCATTGAAAGAGTTGGCCGCGTATCTGTTTATCAAGCTTTGCTACTTTTTCGAATTCCTCACCTGCCACCTTAAGCAAGTGTATGTTCCATCCACCAATAAACGGGTATAACTTATTCTGATGCTTTTGGTTTATCTCTGACAAAACGTCAAGGAGTTCTTCAATGGTTGCCGTTTGATCTTTAAATGCGCCCTCAAGGCCGCGCTGATAAATAATCGAACTTTTTAGATAGTTATAAAGGTCGTTAAATTCTTTGAAATCTGCGTCTGATTGAATTTTTTCTTCGATATCGAGCGTCATATCTTTAGCGTGCTTAATCCCTGCATCCACACTCGCTCCCGCACCAAGGAGAAACAATAATGAATCTTCTCTCAAGCTCATATTATTCTCCTTTCTACAAGAACCATGGTGCCACCGATTCTGCGCTAACTATACTCATATCATTTACATTTTCTAGATGAGAAAACTCCTTCATGAATTTTGCGATGAGACGAGAATACAGAATGGATATCGGCTGAGCCTTTGAATTGAATCCCCGCCAGTTAGCACCAGTCAAATTAAGAATATCTTGAAGGCAATCCTTCTTTGTTGCCCATTCTTCTCTCGACTCAATAAAGTCCACATACAAGGGCTCGGATACTCGCTTATGCAGCACTTCTTTTCCGTACTGCAAACCCTCCGCCCAGATCAAAAACTCGTTCTTTGAAAGCTGAACGTAACTGCTTTCATATGGAACACAGGTATTGTGGTCACTAAAACCTAGAAATTTATGCTTTGTATTTATTCTTACAACTATTACTTCAAATTCATCGTTATTTCTTACCTCACCGACAACTTCTTTGATGACGTCAATTTCGTTTCGACTGATCTTGTACGGCAAATGCAGCACGAGCGACCTATATTGATCACCTAGCTCACTGGATAAAACCTGCGATAGGTTTGTCTTCAAGTTTTCCAGATAAGCTGTTTCATCGTTAGACGATGAAAGTGGTTTAATATATTTGAAGTCACCACTGGTATCCAAACAAACGGTATATGCGGTATAGCGTATTGTAGAACCATCAGTTTTTTCCTGGACACTGCCAATGCCAAAAATCAGACAATTACTTTTCGCTGGCTGAACAAGCCATGGAGCGCCCCCAAGCTTGCTAAATATTTGCAATCCGATGTTCGAAACAGACCATTTCAATTGATCCTTCTTAAAGAAAGTATCTTCCGTTACGACCTGACAATATGCTCCATTTCTCAAGGCCATTAGTTTGAGGTGTCCGTATGCGTCGAAAGCAGCGTCAACACCTTTGAAACCTTTGGGAAGAACTGCAACGAGCATAATTTTGTCATCTGGATAGCATGCTTTCAGCTCTTGTATCTTCGCATCAACAGCCCCTATTGCATCCGCGTCGAAAGTCTCTACCAGGTGATGCTCAACTATGTCCTTGTGAATCGGAACTGAAAACATTTTCTCAAGACCCGAGAACTGTCCAGGGAAAAGTTTACCCAGCAATCCAAGGTAGATATCCCTAGCCAATGATCTTGTCCTTTCCGTGAAGAGGAATAGATATCTAACGTTATCCTCCATCGGACGATATGGGCCATTAGACCTGATACCCATAAACTGCGATTTGGCTTTACTTCCCTTGCCAACCAGATAGGTTTTTACATCGAGCTGTTTTGCTGGAAGACTTTCAAATGCTGCTACTATCTCAAGAGCTGAAGCGGATAATAGCGGCGAAAGCACATCATTTGAGAATAATTCGATTGCCACTTTTTTGTCTTTGTAGAAATAGATATTTGGCTTACCTGACTTATCCAGTGACAAGCTTCGTATTTGGGTTTCCCTATTAAATGGCTCACCTTCGCTGAGAGAGTATTTGTGCTCCAAAAGAAATCCGAATAGGTTCTTTGATTTTAGGTAGTAAGGCTTGACGACGATCTCAGTCGCACCATCGTCGAACTTTTCTGTGACGACCCGTACTTCTTTCAGGGATATCGCTTTTCGTGGTGTATAATATTCAATATCATTTCCAGCCGTATTCATAAGGTCAAGCAAGTCCGAATAAATTAGGTGGACGGTTAGAACTGAATTTTCGCTATATTTATATAGGTAAGATTTATAGTTTCCTTTCTCAGATGTCGAAACGTCGAATAGTCGCCACTCTTCATCTCCCTCATGCTCAGGAAGATTCACACGAAAATCGCCATCAGCTTTGGGCTTAGAGCTATCGTCAACAAGCTTGCGATAGATCGTTATATTGCGATCTTGTTCCTTAATAGGGATGAAATTCAGAGCGATCTCAGACATGGCTACTTGATTAAATCCTCTCTAACCCACGTATATCGCAACCCACGCAATGCTTGCTGTCTCTAATTTTTGGCAATGGATTCCTATACTCCGTAGTAATATTTTTAATTCTATTGTCCATCGTTTGCCTTCTCCTTCCCTATTGGCAATTTCGGTAGCCCTAACTCTTTCAAAAACCTATTATGCTTATTGGTTGAAATAACGATATTACTTTCGATTGCGATAAGTTCATCATTCACAGCCTGTAAATCTATTTGCTCTTCCGGCTCGGCTGTACTGACATATCTGGAAATATTCAGGTTGTAGTCATTGTTCTCGATTTCTTCCATCGAAACACGACGCGAATACCGTTCTTCTTCCGTGCGGTATTGATAACACTCTATGATCTTATTGATATGCTCAGGCAGAAGACGATTCTGTCGCTTGCCTTTTTCAAAATGTTCGCTGGCATTGATAAAAAGAACATCATCGGGTTTCTTGCACTTCTTCAGCACAAGAATGCAAACGGGAATACCTGTCGAGAAAAACAGGTTGGCTGGCAAACCGATTACTGTATCAATGTTATTGTCTTTTAAAAGTTTAGTGCGGATACGCGCCTCAGCACCACCACGGAACAACACACCATGGGGCAGTATAATTGCCATAGTGCCTTCATCACCCAGGAAGTGAAAACCGTGCAAAAGAAAGGCAAAGTCGGCGGCAGATTTAGGCGCTAGGCCATAGCTCTTAAAGCGAAAGTCTTCACTCAAAACCTCGTTTGGCTCCCATCGGTAACTGAAGGGTGGATTGGCTACAACAGCATCACATTCCAGTTTTTTGGCGGGGTTCATTTCATTGAGCAAATCCCAGTCATTCAGCAATGAATCGCCGTGCTGAATCTGGAATTCGGAATCCTTCACCCCGTGCAATAGCATATTCATCCGCGCAAGGTTATAGGTGGTGATGTTCTTTTCCTGTCCGTAAATCTTGCCGATACCGTGACCCCCGAGCTGATGGCGCACATTCAACAACAATGATCCCGAACCACAAGCAAAGTCCAATACCTTGTTGAGCTTCTTCTTTTTGCCCGTTGCAGGTTCCTGACTGTCCAGTGTGACAATCCCAGACAAGATGCTTGAAATCTGTTGCGGCGTATAAAACTCACCCGCCTTCTTACCGGAGCCTGCGGCAAACTGCCCGATCAGGTATTCATAGGCATCACCCAGCACATCGCTATTGGTAGAAAAACCTGCAATCCCTTCAGCGATCTTGGTGATAATGGTGCAAAGCTTGGCATTTCGAAAGCTGTAATTCTTGCCCAGCTTTTCAGAGTCCAGATTAATCTCCGAGAACAAGCCCTGAAAGCTGTTTTCAAACGATTCGTTCTCAATGTACTTAAAGCCCTGCTGCAAGGTTTGCAAAAGATCATCACTTTGAATTCTGGCTAATTCCGCAATACTGCTCCATAAGTGCAGCGGCTCAATCACATAATGCACTTTACGGCGCATTTGTTTTTCAAAAGCAGGAACGTCTTCCTGGTTGTTTTCATACCACAGGCTTAACGGGGCGCGTTTATCATCATCGGCAAGCGTTGGATAATCCGACCCCAGTTCTTTTTTAGCAGCGGTTTCGTAATTGTCTGACAAATAGCGTAGGAAGAGGAAGGAGAGCATATAGTCGCGAAAATCATCGGCGTTCATTGCGCCGCGAAGTTGGTCGGCGATATCCCAGAGGGTTTTACCCAGCTTGTTTAATTCTTGTTCTGTCATGATTGGGCAGCCCCTTCTAAATTAGCGTTTGTCTGTTCTGCTTGTGGCGGGAATAGATCAGGATCAAAGCGATAATCCTGCATAAATCCCGACAATATGGTTTTAAAATACCGTTTGTTTTCCGGCAGCATCTCGGTTGGCTCGAATAATGAGTAATTACCGTGACTCAGCACATTAATCATACGCGCATGAACAATACCATCTGGGTCGTTGGCATCTTTTTTTATGCAGGCGGAAAAGTTTTTAAATCCGTGAAACGTGGCGGTCTTTTCCAGAATATTGCGCAGAATATTGAAATGATAGGTGTAAAGATTGTCTGATTCAGCCGCTTCGTTCAGTTGTTTTAACAAGGCAATGTGGTGAAAAAACGGTGTGTCTTTGGTGTAACGCAAGGCATAGTCGTTGTTTTCGGTATCAACACTTAAGAAATACGGTTGGAGTTTTCTTTTCTCATTCAGCTCATTCCACATCACATTAAAGAACAGTGTGTGATGCGAAGAAATAACGGTTTTAATTCTGCTCTGGTTCTTTAACAACTGTGATAGATGGCTGGCGACAGCAATCGCGTTATTGTCATCCAGCGATGATATAGGGTCATCAATATAAATATATTTAACCCAGTGATAAGGTTCGTCTTCTTCGGTGGTATCAACTGCCAACTGAGAAATGGCCAGAAAAAAACACCAGACAAAGATATTTTCTTCCCCGCGTGATATTTTAATATGCTCAATTCTTTCTGAAGGGCTAACGCTCTTATCTTCCCGAATGAAGTTGATTGTCCAATCATCGTAATTAATCACAAAATCAAAATCGGCGTAGCGCTGGAGCAGTGGGCGGATACGATTTTCCATTTCAAGCTCTTGCAGCCCTTCAAAAAATCGCGAGTCCTTGTTGATCTTTAAAACCCGCTGCGAATCGTTATCCAGGTCGTTATCCCAATTAAATAAATCCTCGGTAAAGGCGTTGAAATACAGAGTGTCCGCGATATCGTCGGTTTTTCCTGCCTCCTTAAACGCCATAGACAGACGCGTCTTCCCCGTGCCGTTATAGGCAAATAAAAGTAAGTATCTTATCTGCTTATTAGGCTTATCTTTTTGCGGTAAGCCATTGATCAGCAGATCACGCAAGTGTGTTACCAGTACATCCAAATTATCAAACTTGGTGACTTGACTCATGTATCCACCACTTCTGCGCTAGGGAAAAGTTGCTGCATCAATCCCTTTTTATGGGCTTTTAGGCCTTCGATTTTTTGTGACTCAGTGGCGATCAAGTCATCTACGGCAGATAGGCAATCGGCGATTTTTTGTTGTTCTTCTGGGCTTGGTGGACTCCAAAAACTGGTCTTTTTGGCGTTTTTAATTGTATATGTTCCTACAGTAGATTTAGAAGTCTGTCCAATAATTTGATTCTGAATCCATTCTGACTCAAAGCAGTATTTAAAATAGGTTGAGTTAATCCTGCCTTTTTTTGCAAGCCAAAGAACATTCCCATCTTTAAAGTAGAATTTATCATCCGGTTGAACCTGATAAGATATCCCAAGAGTGCCTACTCCACTGACGAGGAAATCACCTTCGCTTGGAATCCCGTACTTCTCAGACAGATTGGAATAAAGCTCTTCTGATATAAAAATCTCACTGCTGAACGGCTCGCCTTTACTCAGAGAAACTAGTTCTCTCGTTCGATAAAACGAGACACCATGCGTCCTCCAATCCTTTTGCAATACTCTTTTGCTTGAGCCTACGTTAAAGAAATCCTCTATTAAAGGATTAACCCACTCCCCCGCATTTTGAAACTCAGGAAAGCGCAGAGCGGGAACGGTTTTACCTTCGGCTGGGAATAGGTTTTGCATCAAGCATTTTTTATAGGATTGGAGCGCCTCAAACTTTTTGGTGTGCGCAGCAATCAATTGATCCAGAGAAGATAAACAATCTGCGATTTTTTGTTGTTCTTCTGGTAGTGGCGGCAAGGCTAAATCCAGACTTTCTAAATTATTTTTATACAGATGAACTACCGTATCACCTTGTGCGACTTTGGCGATTTCATATTTGAAAGCACCATTTAAGTAATAGCTAAGAAAAATGCCATTCTGCTTAGAACGAATTACATTAATGTCGCCGCCCAATGCGATATTTTCCTGAACTACGCAAGCTGCTGTAGCAATATCAATCTTGGTTTCTCCAGAAGACGGGATAATGACATCGCCCGAATTACTTAAAAATAGATTTTCAGGAGTTAAATCAGTATTCGATATAACGTCATTGATCACTTCACCATAAACAGTATATAGCTCGCCATACCGAATACATGGCTGAGCGCCATTTGGTGAAATATCCGCCTTGGAAATACCCTTACCTTTATAAAGCTCGGCTATTTCCTCAAGCCTATTTTCCTTCCACTCACCCGCATCATGAAACTCAGGAAATCGCAGCTTCGGTACTAATTCTCTTTTATTCTTCTTACTCATACGCTGCCAACCCTAAAATCTCACGCCCTTGAGCAAGTTTATTGAGCAATGGAACTAATTCTTCCATCAACGCCAGTTCTGCCTGTGTTCGCGCCTTCCAACCCAAATCCAAAGGCTCCAACAATTCACTAAGCTGTTCACCATCGAAGATCATGCGATCTAAAATGCTATCCACAAAGGCTTGCAGGGCTTCGCGTGTAATGCCGTGTTTTTCTGCCATGGCGGCCAGTTCCTTGGCAGATTTTTCGGCTTTGAATTTTTGATACCCTTTCCGAATGGTTTTTTCATTCAGGCTTTTATCCGCTGGCAGGCTGTTGATGTAATCCACAATATCATCGCGCTCATCCATCAAATTGGCGCTGGAGCTAATCAAGTCGATCAACTGCTGGCGGCTCATCTTTTGCTTGCTGGGTTTATCGTCAGTGGACTTGGCGATTAAGCCCATGATGTAGTCATAATCGATCAGCGCAGAAGCGAACAGTACCAACTCAAATTCCAGTTGTTGCACCGGATCATCAGGGTCGTCGCTGCCTTTGGCTTGCTGTTCCTTCAGGCGTTGCGCGGTTTCTAAATAGGATCCTCTAAACGAACGCAATTGGTCTTCGGGCAGGAGCTTTTCAATCTTTTCTTTTTGCTGTTTTGATAAATCTGTGTATTGGTCTAGTTGTGTCTTTAGCCTTTGTACTTCCTTAAAGCGGTTAATAAAGTTGATGCGGGAGGCATCACCCTTGAGATTGTAAGCCTCCTTTGGTTCACACACCAAATTACTGGATTGCATAAATTCACCAAGCGCTGCAACTGCTTTTTTGTACTTTTCAATAACTACCGGCGCAGAGTCAACCAGCCAGATTTCTTTGGCGCGGTCTTTATCTTGCCCTGAAAAACGCGCAATCGCGGTATTAACGGCCTCTTCCTGATAACGAAAATCAAGGATATTGCCGTAGGGCTTGGTATCGTTCAAAACGCGGTTGGTGCGCGAAAATGCCTGGATTAAGCCGTGATATTTGAGATTCTTATCGACGTACAAGGTGTTGAGGTATTTGGAATCAAAACCCGTAAGCAGCATATCCACCACGATGACAATATCGATCTTGTTTTTACGCGGGTAATCCTGATTGGTGTATTTCTGGTCTTTGATGCGTTGCTGCACATCCTGATAATACAAATCAAACTCGCTGATAGTGTGATTTGTACCGTACCCAGCATTGTAATCGGCAATGATGGTTTTTAGCGCGGCTTTTTTCTCATCGGGCGCTTGTTGATTATCGACTTTTTCCTGCGGTAAATCTTCCTGTATTTGCTGAACGTCTTTATTGCCTTCGGCGGGTGGTGAGAATACGCAGGCAATATTCAGAGGTGAATAGCTCTCATCTGCCGCTAGCTTTTCGGCCTGTGCTTGCTTGAACAGCCCATAATATTCGATGGCCTTGTTAATCGATGCCGTCGCCAATAGCGCGTTGAATCGGCGTTGATTGGTAGCCGCATCATGCTTTTCAAGAATCTCGGCAACAACGGATTCAGGCGATGGTAATTTGGGTTTGGATTTTTTCTTTTGCGCTTTTGTGTTTTGGCCTTTGTCGTCTTTCGGCTTTTCCCCAAAGTAATCGATATGAAAACGCAATACGTTACGGTCATCAATGGCATGGGTGATGGTGTAGGCGTGTAACTGCTTTTGGAAAATATCTTCGGTGGTTTTATAGGAGCCTATCGTACCGTCTATCTTCTTATACGTTGCGTTGTCTTCAAAAATGGGGGTTCCCGTGAAGCCGAATAGTTGGGCATTGGGGAAGAAGGCTTTAATGGCCTGATGGTTGTCACCGAACTGGGAGCGGTGGCACTCATCAAAGATCAATACAATCCTTTGATTGCGCAGCGGCTCCAGGCGCTCTTTGTAGGTCTGCTTGCCTTTTTGTTTGTTCTGTTGGTTTCGCTTGCTGTTCTCATCCAGCGCAAGGCCAAGCTTTTGGATGGTGGTGACAATCACTTTGTCGGCGTAATCATCCGATAACAGTCGCCGTACTAACGCTTCAGTATTGGTATTTTCTTCGACGCAGCCTTCCTGAAACTTGTTGAATTCCTCACGGGTTTGTCGGTCGAGGTCTTTGCGGTCTACCACAAACAGACACTTATCAATGTCTGGATTATCTTTTAGTAATGTGGAAGCCTTAAAGGAAGTCAGGGTTTTACCGCTGCCCGTGGTATGCCAGATATAGCCGTTACCACGATTTTGATGAATACAATCGACAATCGCCTTAACCGCATAGATTTGATACGGGCGCATAATCATGAGCTTCTGCTCACTGGCCACCAGGACCATGTAGCGACTGATCATCTGTCCTAGCGTGCATTTTGCCAGGAAATGATCGGCGAAGTCGTCGAGATGGGTTAATTTTGAGTTGTCCTCATGGGCGAGCTGATGAATCGGTAAGAAACGCTCATCGGCGTTAAAACTGAAATGCTGATTATGGTTATTCGCAAAATAAAGCGTGTTGTCCCGATTGCTGACAATAAAAAGCTGCATGAAACACAAAAGCGTATTGGTATAGCCATTACCTGGGTCATTCTTGTAATCGACTATTTGCTCCATGGCGCGACGGGGTGTGAGGCCAAGGGTTTTCAGCTCAATTTGAACGACGGGGACACCGTTGATCAGCAAAATGACATCATAGCGGTGGTGGCTATTATCGGTGTTGATACGCAACTGATTGATGACTTCAAATTCGTTTTTGCACCAGTCCTTGATATTGACCAACGTGTATTGTAATGGAGTGCCGTCTTCACGCTGGAAGGTATTGCGCTCCCGAAGCGTTTTGGCAGCGGCAAAGACATCTGAATTTACGATTTCATCACGCAGGCGGGCAAACTCTGAATCAGTCAGGCGAACGTGGTTCAGGGCCTCAAACTTCTCACGGAAATTCTGCTCAAGCGTTACCTTATCGCGGATATCCTCACGATAGATATATTTGAGGTCTTTTAGCTTCGCAATTAGGGTGTTTTCAATCTGTTGTTCTTTTGTCATGCGCCCGACCCGACAATGGCATGAAATTTAATATTCATTTATCTGCCTCGTTATTCTTTTTCTCCTCAATCCAGCGCTCTATATCAGCCTCCTTAAAACGCCAGCTTCCACCGACCTTGAAGCCAGGGAGCTTGCCTTCTGCGGCAAGTTTATAAGCCGTTTTTTCAGCGAGCTTCAGGTACGCCGCCAACTCTTTCAAGGTCAAAATCTGATCAGTCATAGCATTTATTGCCCTCATAATTATGGAGAGAATAGAGGAAAATATGGGAAACGACAACCGAAGATGTGAGAAGCAAGCATTTTTTTAATATCGCATCCAAGGGCTTCCCTTGGTCGTCATCCACTGGCGAAACAGTGGTCGTGTTTGAGCGGCTAAACGCTCACGGCATCCAATCCGCGCAGGGTTGATCTTGATGAAATCATCGAGAGTTCCAAGGGGCTATGAAATGCCCTTTGGTCATGGGGTGTCGGGGAGCAGGAACGCTCCTTGACTGGTGATTGAACGGCCAATCGTTCACTGGTGCTGGAAAGGCTCGATGCCTTGGAAACACCACATCAGCTCTTGCCTGATCGCAGTGTTCCACGGGAACCAAGGGAAGCTTAAAGCGGCCCAGAGGGTGCACAGGAGAACGGCAGTGATCTCCCTGCCAAGATGGTATGAACGTAGTACATACACATCTTGCCGTCGTCCTTTCCACATTATCGCTAGATTCCAGCGGCTTAGCTCCAAATGGCGCGCCCGGCGCGATTCGAACGCGCGACCTTCGGCTTCGGAGGCCGACACTCTATCCATCTGAGCTACGGGCGCATATGTTAGCTTGCGGATATTACTCTTTTATTCGGGGCTTAACAAATTTTTGATATGGGCTAGACTGGCTTGGCTCCTTTGTTTTTTGACCTCGGGATCGACAGGATTTCTCTCTGGCCATTCGAGGTCCGCCGCTGGAAGTTCATTCAAAAACCGACTCGGTTTACATACTTCCATTTCGCCATGACGTTTACGGTGTTTGCAATAACTGAACACCAGGCTTTCCCGAGCACGGGTAATACCGACATAGGCCAATCGCCGTTCTTCTTCTACACAATTAGCCTCTATACTCGACTTATGGGGAAGCAGGTTTTCCTCGGCACCAATTAAGTAGACATGTGGAAATTCAAGGCCCTTAGCAGCATGCAAGGTCATCAAGCTTACCCTATCTGCAGTTTCTTCATCCTGGTTTCGCTCGAGAATATCGAGCAACATAATTTTGGCAATCACTTCGTTCAAAGGCATTTCTTTTCCATCTACCTTGCTCAAACGCTTAATCCAATCGATTAATTCGTAGACATTTTTAATTTTGCGTTCAGCCGACCCTGGACTATTGGCGGTGTCCTTAAGCCATTGTCCATAGTTTAAGTCCTCGATCATTTCTGCGATAACTTCGAATGCATCGACGCCCATGACTCGATCGGCTGTATCCATGATCCACTGATAGAAAATACGAAGTTTATGCACTGCCCTACTGGACAATTCCTGCTCCAAACCTAATTCAAAACACGCTGAAAACAGGCTGATGTGCCGTCGGTTAGCGTATCGACCAAGCTTCTCCAATGTATCGGGCCCTATTTCCCGTCTTGGTGTATTAACGATACGTAAAAAAGCGGCATCATCATCTTGATTTAACATCAATCGAAAGTACGCAAGAATATCTTTAACCTCGGTAAAATCGAAAAAAGACGCCCCCCCAGAGATAAAATAAGGGATGGTGTGTTCACGAAGCACACGCTCGAATAACCGAGACTGATGGTTTCCTCGATAGAGTATGGCGTAATCCTTATAGGGAGCTCCCGATTTAAATCGATGATGGATAATATCGGAAATAATCTGGTGGGCTTCGGTATTTTCGTCTCGGTGGCATAAGACACGCAAACTATCACCATAGCCATGCTCGCTCCACAAACGCTTTTCGAAGACATGGGGATTATTAGCAATCAATCGGTTGGCTGCTTTCAGAATCCTTCCGGTAGAGCGATAATTCTGCTCCAATTTGATCACTTCTAACCGGGGATAGTCATTCTTAAGCTGGGCCAAGTTTTCAGGCTGAGCCCCACGCCATGCATAAATTGACTGATCATCATCCCCGACAACGGTTAACTTCCCTAATGTACCCGTCAGCAGCTTTACCAATTGATATTGAGTGAGGTTGGTATCCTGATACTCATCGACCAAAAGATAACGAATGCGATTTTGCCAATACTCGAGCACTTCCTGTTTTTGTTGGAACAACAACACCGGCAGCAGAATCAGATCATCGAAATCTACCGCATTATATGCCTGTAGCTGGCGAGCGTATTGACGATAAAGCTTTGCTGGGAGTTTTTGTTCGGAATCAGCATGCTTTAATGCTTGTTTCGGCGTCACAAACCCATTTTTCCAAGCTGCGATTTGACGGAAATATTTTTCTAAGTCGTCGATTTCATAGGTTTCGTTGGTGTGGTGTATCAATTCCTTCAATACGGTATTACGATCCTGTTCGTCAAATATGGAAATACTGCTCTTAAAACCTAAGGCTTTGTGTTCACGTCGGACAATATCCAAGCCAAGAGCGTGAAAAGTTGATACCTTCAAGCCGCGGGTTTTTTTGTCATCAAGCAGTTTGCTGACACGGTTTTTCATTTCCCGAGCAGCTTTATTTGTAAACGTGATGGCAGCAATATTCCGCGCTGGCAAGCCTTTTTCAATCAAATAGGCAATTTTTTCGATGATAACTCGTGTCTTACCACTTCCAGCTCCTGCCAAAACCAATAAAGGTCTATCAACCGTTCTGACAGCCTTTTGTTGATGGGGATTTAAATTACTTCCGTATGTCATAGGTTAAATCGACTAGCCTGGAATACACACAAGATTTTTAGTGTAGTACCACGTATTGGCTGCATTGCGCTTTCTACACATACGCTCCCACGTCTAAACACTCCCGTATCTCGTGTCGGTTCTAAGCTAACGAAGGTATTATTTGGCTCTTACATTTAGTTTCATTTTCTTATTATGCCAAACTCAATCGCAAAGGTTTGATGTATTTCGTGAAATTTTTGTCACCGAAAGGTACTAAGAGATATCGACTGTCAAATCTAGAAAGGATATTTTTCCAAACCACTTGCAAATACGAATCATTCGTATTTAGATTTAAATAAATAATGGCAAGTAGAGGAGGAAATCATGATTGCAACTGCTACTAGAGAGGTATTTTCTACATTAGATGATTTGGCTAGCCAATTAGTGTGCAATATATGGCATAAATATATCTATCAGAGCAACTCGCGGGGCGGTATCAAAAACGATCAAATGACAAATTTTGTACGCCTTGAAATAAGCACCGACAAAATAGGTGAATTACTAAAAGAGAGCCAGGTTTATGCGACTGACTTCCGCTGTATGGACCGTCCCACAAAGGACCGTATCAGGAAGCTGTTTCTGCAAGTTTGTTTAAGAAACCTGACGGAACGCAAGCCAGCCGGCAATGAATAAGCAAGACGGAGGATCGCCACCGAGCGGGTATGAAAAAAACTTGCGCGCGGACTATGCGAACCGTGTTTTATGTACGAAATTACTACGTCATCTGGGCCGCCTGATTATTGAACACAACAGCGCTCCGATACGCCTAACTCGAAACGCATCTCGAAGCAAAGATCAACCAAAATCTCCATTCGTGATAAAGCTATATCAAAAATCTACTGGAATCACGCAAAAAAAAGTGAATTACCCAAGACTAACAATCTTCCCGTCCTTATCGAGACAACCTTTAACGCCATTAATCGTGCACCCCAAGTTCCATCGACCACCTCAGTCTTCAGTCTATACGCGACAGGCAATCAGGTATGGGCAGGAAGGTACTGTAACCATTCACACGAAAATTTTACCCGATGGCACGGTCCAACAACTCAAGCTAATTCATTCATCAGGACATCCTCTACTAGATCGAGCAGCTATTGCTGCTATTCGTAAGGGGGTATTTGAACCGGCCGTGCACAATGTATTAGCCGTTGATGCATGGGTAGAGGCACCCGTTTACTCTATCCTAAAGCAATCCTCCAGGGGCTAACCATGAATCAACACGCCATTAGCGAATCAAGTTGTTACGTAAGGAATCTAAAGCATGCGTGGAGCGGATATCGTCAAAAAAATCCGAAAACCAGTACGAGCGATGCCGCCAAAGCGTTAAACGTGAGCGAAGCTGAACTGGTTGCATTAGGCTGTGGAGCCAATGTCACTCGGCTCACGGCAACGTGGCTCCATTTGTTTCACATATTGGAAGAACTGGGTCCGGTCAGAGTTCTCACTTGCAACGACCATTGCGTCCACGAAAAAATTGGTCTGTATCGAATTATACGATTTATCGGTCACAAGGGTTTGGTGCAGGGCGATAATATCGACCTACGCCTGGATTTAAGTCACTGGTATTCGAGTTTCGCGGTAGAGGAATCAAATCTAGAAGACCGGACACGCTATAGCTTGCAATTTTTCGACAGCGATGGCGCATCCGTGCATAAGATTTACTTGACAAAGGATAGTAAGCTTGATGCATACCGTTCTTTGATTGGTGCGTTTAAGTCGCCGGATCAATCGCACTATCAATGCGTGCAAGCAGGTCCCCAACCGACTGAGCGCTCGAATGAAAAAATCGATTCCCATCGTTTGCGCAAACGTTTGCGAACACTCAAAGATCCGCATAATCTCCATGAAGTTCTCAACGAATATGGTGTCAGCCAGATTCAGGCTCTGCGACTTATTGGCAGCAAATTCGCCATACAAATTTCACCTGATTTATTCGGTGGATTCCTGGAAACCGTTGCCGCCATTGAGTTATCTGTATTGGTGTCAGCAAAAAGCAAAGGAGTTATCCAAATTCACAGCGGTCCGATCGAAAACCCGCGGTACATGGGGTGTTGGCTCAATATACTAGGCGACAATTTCAGTCTGCATGTCAAGGAAGAAGCCATCGCAAGTCTCTGGGTCGTTAATTTACCGGTTGAAAACGGAACTCTCACGTCAATGGAACTCTTCGATGCACAAGGTGAGAATATTGCGGTCATCTCTGGCCTATCCAAGCTCGGGTATGGCGTAGATCCTCTGTGGCACAATCTGATTGCTTCCCTGCCCGGTGTGGAAGAATTGGTATGAACAACTGGCTTGATTTATTGAGTCCCATGGCTTGGCCTCTTGCAATTTTTTCCAATTTGACCCTCGCGCTGGTCCTGGAGCACCAGGTGTTCTTTATCAGTCTGGGCCGGCTTACGAAACTACGACAGCTAAATATTCTCGAACTAGCAAATTCTGGTTACTGGCAGGAATTTCGCAATTATTTAGACACATTACAGGGTATGACAGCGAAAGGCTTGAAACTCTTACTAACCCACAGGGAGTGCCCACGCGCGCGATTAGAACACGTTGCCGCTTTGTGGTTGACCGAACAGAGACGCAAACGCCAAGCGCACCTGCGCTTGCTGGCACTATTCGCCGTAGCCAGTCCATTATTTGGGCTTCTAGGCACCATACTCGGCATGACTACCGCGATTCAGAACCTTGCCGCACATGCCGTTCCGGTTTCTTCCTCAATGATGGCCACGGCTATTGGATTGGTCATCACAATTCCAGCGCTGATCACCAGTCATACTTTCCGAATCTAGGTCGGTGCTTATCTTGAAAACCTAGGCAACCAAGTGCTTTTAGCGATTGACAGCATTCCATTAGACAATTATATCGGTGCACCCAAATTCGAAACAACAATTCCCACCTAATTAGAGGGAGAAACCGCATGATCAAAGCGATCGGGGAAATCCGAAGCCACAATTCCGATGACGGGATTGTGGGCCCGGGCCTATCGGTTTTGGTGGATGTCATTTTCATGCTTCTGGTGCTTCTCCAACGTTAAGGGGTCAACACGGCGGAAATTCTATTTCAACCGGTAATACCCGGCTCTCACATAAAACCTCACCCAACAACAGGAGTTAATCATGATTCAAAAAAAAATTAAACCAATTGATCTCAATGAAGCACGCCAAGCTTGCCAACGTTTCTCAAAATCCTTCGATTCGCTGTTGATGGCCACAACCGACAACAATGGTATTCCGAATGCCAGTTATGCCGCCTGCATCAAGGAACAGGGTGACTATTACGTCTACATCAGTGAACTGGCGGCTCATACACAGAATATTGCAAACAATGGCCGCGTAAGCCTACTATTTATCGAAGACGAAGAGCAATCTCACCATTTGTTTGCCCGTAAACGATTAACATACCAGTGCAAGGCCCGTGAAATCGCTTTCGATAGTGCAAAATTTTTACCTATCCTGGAGCTTTTTGCACGGAAATTCGGAGAACTCATTGATGTGTTAAAGAATCTCCAGGACTTTCATTTGTATCGCCTCCATCCTTTTAAAGGAGTCTACGTCCATGATTTCGCTCGTGACTTCGCCATTGAAGGGGATGATTTGGAAAATATCCGTCATTCCAATGGTGGAAGGCATAAACCATTTGACCGAAAAGCTCGAAACCGAGCCACCAGTGATTACAACACGACTCATGGATAATCCGGTACGATGTTCAAGAGCGATTTACTCCATGACGATAACGAATTGTTACCACATATCAACATGCTTACAGCGGCGACTGGTTATTTGAAGGCCTGCTATGCACCCCAGGGATGCCGCTATGCTGGCTATGGTGTTGTCCACCATCTGAAATTGCTGATTTCACATCCTAATTTCGACCGGTTTTCGAATGGGTCGACCACCTAACAGAGCTTATTAAACAATGGTAGGAAATATTGTACTGCCAATAATCACGGCGTGGAAAAGCGTATTTGGCATACTAAATTTACAAATATTCATTAGTAGCTCTAAGCGCCAATTTTTTGAATGATCGCAAAGGAATTGTCCGCCATCAAGTAGTCAATGACCTGCCGCTTGGGAGGAATATCGACGCGCTTCAATTCTATGAGAAACACGGCGAGGTTTGTACTGCGGGGTAAGAGGATGGCGATCCCGCCTTACACCATACATCGGAGGGTATCGCTGAATTGCCGGCGGAAAATGTGCCAACATTATAACCGGTATCACTGCTGTCCCGTTAACTTTCAAAATAAAACCATCTGCTGTAGATTTAGTCGATGATTGATAGGAGGATCTCCGCGCAACAACTCCACCAGATTCCGTTTCTCAAATAAATTAACCGGACAGCAGTGATCCTCAATTTGTATACCCGAACGGGTACCCTCTTAATTACTCGCCAATGATAATTTAGATACTACATAATCTCTGTGATCGGTCCGACTGACCTCCACATCTAACAAGAAGATACGCTTAGGGGCAATTCCACCTTGCTGAATGAGAGAGTCACGAATGACTTTAGCCCGCTCACGGGCTAGTATACGCAATTGTAAATCATCAATATGTTGATTCTCCAATGTACGTTGTAAGATCTCCTGAATCCATTGCTTTGGGATAGTTTTCTCCAACTCAGGATCGATTGGGGCAACGTCCGGTAAATTTTCGATTTCATCTTCGTAGAGATCCTCCAGTTCTTCGCGGTAGTCTTCGTTTTCCAAGGGAATACGATGACCCAGCACCGGTGGATCGTCTCCTATTTCCTCACTTAAACGAGCCAGCACGATTTGTTCAGCCAAGGCCAAACGGTCACCAACGGGATCAGCCACACCTTTAATCTCTAATTGCAATCCAGGGCGTTGATTTAAAGCCTCTGCAAGGCTTGTAAGCTTTTCAATTTGCAAATCATTAAGCTGCGTTTCACCCAGACCAAAAGCAACTTCATCCAATGATTCGTTGTCACCTACTAAGTCTGCCAATAAAGAAAACGGCGAAGCAATGATTTTGGTAAGCAAGTTGAACAAAGCCTTACCCACTAATCCCAACACACTGAATTCTGGATCATCTAGGGTACCAGCGATGGGTAAATCGAAATCGATATTGCCGTCTGTGTCTTTCATCAAATCGATAGCCAAATCCACAGGAAGTGACGTTGCTGCAGCACTCTCAACGCGTTCCCCCAATGTCAATTGTTCCAAAAGGATTTTATTCTCTGCTTTAAGGTATCGATTATCCAATTTGTAATGCAACTTCAAAGACATCTGCATATTCTGGCCCAAGTTGAACACTCATTCTGATCCAATCTGAACACCGATTCTGATTGAAGTTGAACACTGATTCTGGTTTTAAGCTGAACACTTTTGGGTAGATTTCCAGAATCGGTGTTCAC